>Ga0315274_10009830_pt1 | contig 13795 bp, 17 predicted proteins | sample YL17G02_20_MG_FD_203700 | JGI IMG/M metagenome (GOLD analysis project Ga0315274, IMG submission 203700) | Sediment microbial communities from Yellowstone Lake, YNP, Wyoming, USA - YL17G02_20 | ecosystem: Environmental > Aquatic > Freshwater > Lake > Sediment | place: USA: Wyoming | collected...
TTGATTTCTTTACAGGGGCGGGATTCCCCGCCAGAGTAGAACTATACATAGGGATAATAGCATCAATACCGCACCATCCTATTGTAGAACACATTATTGGTGCTATGACAGAAGCGAAGGCGGGAGGGTGGCGTGAAATATTTGAAACGACTGGTTCTTATTTCTTTACCCGTAACTTTTTTGAAGTTGTCGGAAACTATATGGAGGGAGTAGTGGCTTTTCCGACAGATTATTTCTATCCTTTCCCCAATCAAGCGGGACATGAATCCCGCAATGGAAGGGATTATATTAAGGAAAATTCTTATGCTGTGCATCACTGGGCGGTGTCATGGAGAAAAAGTTAAGATATGGATTGGATTCAGGGAGATAAGTTTATTAGGATAGCCGACTATAGTTATTCACCACAAATTAAGGCGATGGACGATTATGATGGTTTGCCCAATACTCTTGATATTAATGCGTTGGAAGATTATGACATTATCTATACTCACGCAATATATGTTAAAGCACTATTCCGACACATAGAATTAATAAACAAGAAACTGATAATAATAACCCACAATAGCGATTTAAACATAGATGTTTCTTATAATTTGCCCGATAACGTGTTGGTATGGCACGCACAGAATGTGAATGTGCTGAATCCCCGAATAAAGTCTATTCCCATTGGATTAGAAAATGACAGGTGGTTTCCTAATGTGCATAAGAAAGAAAAGATGCTTGACAAATTGCAAAATCACAGGTTATATATCAATCTCGTGTATATGAATCACAATATACGGACTAATCCCTCCGAGCGTCAGGTTCTTTATGATATGTTTGAACGTGAACGATGGGTAGATTCACAGAGGTTGGTTAATGGTGCAGATTTTGGCAGTTATATCAATAATATTTATAATCATAAATTTGTACTGTGTCCCCCTGGTAACGGCATAGATACTCATAGGATATGGGAATGTCTGTATATGGGAACTGTCCCTATTGTGAAATGGTGTCCTAACTGGGTGTTCTATGATGATTTGCCGATACTTGTAGTAAATGACTGGGAAGAGGTGACAGAGAAGTTCCTATCAGGGGCATGGGATGAGATACAAAAAATAACGTGGAACAGGGATAAATTGAATTTTGAATATTGGAAAAATAAAATAAGAGGTGATAAACGATAAGTATATGGATAATGATAGAGGCACAATTAATCGGCAGACTCGGAAATCAGATGTTCCAATATGCCACCTGTAGAACGATAGCAGAAAAACTTGGTTATAGTTTTTATATAAACCCATCTACGTGGCTTGGCTTTGATTTGTTTCATGTGTTTTTTGGAGAAAAGAAGGGTGCAAATTTGACACATAGATATGAGGAAGGTGAATTGCGTTATGATCCTCGCATAATGGATATTAAAGATGGGACATGGCTTGAGGGATATTTTCAAAGCGAGAAATATTTTGATAACGACAAGGCGAGGGAATGGTTTAAGATATGTCCACCCAATGACAAGAAGGTAGATAAGATAATGTCCCAATATCCGATAGATGAATATTGCTACATCAATCTCAGGGGGACAGACGTGAAAGAAATGGGGGTACAAAAATTACATATTGATTATTATCACAAGGCAAGGGAGATTGTTCTTTCTCAAAATCCCAACATGAAGTTTATAGTCATTACCGATGATGAACCTTACGGGCATGAGTATTTCCCCGATTATCCGGTAATGAATAATTCGGTTAGGGTGGATTTCATGTTGTTGAACAGAGCAAAATATCTGATATTGGCTAACTCTTCCTTTGCATGGTGGGCGGCTTGGCTCAATCTCGATAATTTTGTTATTACTCCCCACGGTTGGCTTAATGTGAATATAAATAATTGGAAACCCATGCCCGAAGACATTAAAGTTGCACGATTTATATGGATATAATATGGCATTTGTAAGTGAGTTTTTAGACAAAAAGGTCAGGCGTGAAGTATTCGTTCAGATAGGGACTAATTATGGGAGCGATGCGTTCAGGGATATGGTACGCAGGTATGAACCCCGAATAGTTATTTTAATAGAACCAAACCCAGACCTGATACCCTATATTCGGGAAAATTATGCGGGAATATTAGGAGTGTATATTGAAAATGTGGCGATTACTGATAAGGACGAAGACGATGTTGTGCTTTATATACCAGCCGACAATAAGGAATATTGTCAGGCAAATTTTTCCCTTGTGCCGAGAAATGACTGGGGGCTGAAAGGAGAAATGATAGAAATCCACGCACGAGGAGTGACATTGGCATCTATACTTGCAAAATATAATCTAAAACACGTAGATTATTTATGTATAGATACGGAGGGATTCGATACTGAAATTTTAAAAGGTTTGGATTATTGGAATAACCAGATTGATATAATAGATTTTGAGTATTGGGCATATCATCCTGAAGAATTTGCAAGACATAATATTCATTGGGAAAGATTGGGATATGCTGGATATATGACAATAGTAGGAATGTTTAAGTCTTTAAATTATGATTTTTGTCAAGATAGTGAAGACCCCATGAATAGAATAGCGACAACAACAAGACTCGAAACATGGCGCAATGATGCCACGGACAAGAGAAGTGTAAGCATTGTGATGACTTATTGGAACAGGAAAAAACAACTTGAAAAAACATTACAATCTATTGCGAGATGGAGTCAGGATGTTGAAATAATAATCGTGGATGATGCGAGTACCGATGGTGATGATATTCTTTGTTTTGAGAAAGATAACATAAAGGTAATAACGCTGAAGGATAAGACATGGATTAATCCCTGCATAGCATGGAATACAGGATTCATGGCGGCAACAGGGAAGGTTGTAATAATGCAAAGTGCAGAATGTATGCACGTAGGAGATATAGTGACACACTCAAGGTATGGTCTTAATGTTGGCACATATTTTGCTTATTCCGCGCTTGCCATTAATGAGGAAACGACAGGAAGGATTTTAAATGGCGATAATGTAAATGAAACAATAAAGCCATTTTTGGAAAATCGTATAGATGTTCCTGATTGGGATGGAAATGGATGGTACAATCATCCTATATACAGACCATCGAGATATAATTTCTGTTGTGCAATTACACGATACGATCTCGATAGGTTGGGAGGATTTGATGAGCGGTTCGCCGATGGTCTTGGATACGATGATGATGAGTTATTGAATCGTATAGACAAGGCGGCAATAGGGGTAAAAATAATCGAACATCCCTTTGTCGTACATCAGCATCATTCTCACTTTACACCTGGTAATGTCCCCGATTTGATGACAATTAATTCCGCCAAATGGGAAATAACAAAACAGACGGAATCATGGGATGTTAAACCTTTTAATGCTATTTATAAATGATAGACTGGATATTGGGAGATAGGTTCCAACCATTAGCTAACTTTACTTATGCGCCTGTAAATAAAGCGTTGCATGACTATGCTTCCTACCCCAATACACTCAATCTTGATTTGTTAAGAGATGGAGATATTATCTATACGCAGGGATTCCATGATTATAAGAAAGAGTTACTCAGGATAATTGACGGAAGCAAAAGGGTCGTACTTGTCTCCCATAATTGCGATGAGGGTATTGATGATTCTTATGTTCTGCCCGACAATGTGATTAGATGGTATGCACAAAATGTCAACGTGGTTAATCCGAGAATTGAAGCCTTGCCCACAGGTATGCAAAATGACAGGCATTTCCCCGAATTGAGAAAGAAAGAGAAGATAGAAAAAAAACTTGAAGAGAAGAAGAATTTACGGAATCTCGTTTATATCGACCACAGGATTTGGACACACCCCGATGCGAGGTTAAAACCTTACGAGTTACTTTCCGGCAAACCGTGGGCTACATTGAAAAGCGATGCAGATAATGTTCCCTTTGATGAATATATGGATAATGTTTACAACCACAAGTTCGTGATCTCTCCGAGAGGAAACGGTATGCAGACACACAGACCGTGGGAGGCACTTCACTTGGGGTGCATACCCATAGAGATAATGAGTATCAATAATAGTTTCTTTACAGAATTACCCATTTGTTTTGTGAACGACTGGGAAGAAGTAACTGAGGATTTTTTGAATAGTGAATATGAAAGAATAAGGAATAGAACATGGAAAATGGAAATGCTTACCTTTGAATATTGGAAAAACAGAATAAAGGAATCTGCTAAGAAAGTCTTATGAGAGAAATTATAAATGGCGAAAGGGAAATCATTAGTACACCCCAAAGTATCTACGATGCTTTTAATAGTTTCATATTTAGTAGTGATATTAGGGTAATGACCAAACTTATTGCTAAAGTTGTCCTTTTTGAAAAAATAAAAGATATTCCTGGTGATATAGTTGAGTGCGGAGTATTTAAGGGATCGGGGGTTCTTGGTTGGCTAAAGATTAAGCGGATATTGTCATATAATTCATTCAAGAAGATCATTGGATTCGACTTCTTTAATACAGAACAATTAATTAAGTCGCTCGATGGTGATGACATGGAGAAAATGGAAGCACTTTTTGAAACAAGAAATTTTTCGCATAATATTGATTTTAGGGATATTTTAGAAAAAAAAATAATGTCTTATGGTTTTGATTTATCTGAATTTGAATTGATAGCGGGTGATATTAAAGACACGGCATTTGATTTTGTATCTCAACGCCCTGGTTTTAAAATATCGCTGTTGTATCTTGATTTAGACTTAAACATTCCAACATATAATGCTTTATTTAATTTGTGGGATAGGGTGAGCAGAGGGGGGATTGTAGTGTTTGATGAATATGCTTATCACCAATGGTCTGAAACGAGTGGGGCAGACAGATTTTTCGAGGACAAGAAAATAACCATTAAATCTTTGGATTTTTCTGCACCAACCGCATATATAATAAAACCATGAACATAATTATTCCTATGGCAGGGTCGGGGCAACGATTTGTTGATGTTGGATATAAAGACCCAAAACCATTAATAAAGGTGAGGGGAAAACGTATCATAGAATATGTATGTGATATGTTCGATAGAGAAAATGACAATTTTACATTTATCTGTAATACGGATCATTTGCGTAAGAGCGATATGATTACGATTCTGAAAAATATTGTTAAGAAATGTAAAATCACACCGATATTACCTCATAAACTAGGGCCTGTATATACTTTCATAATAGCAAATCCGCCAATAGTCAAGGAAGAACCAATCATCATTGCCCATTGCGATACTCCTCTTATATGGGACTATAATGGATTTAGGGATTTCGTGCAGGACAAAGATGGTTGTATCGTTAGTTGCAAGGGATTTCACCCCCATAGTCTAAGTTCTACGTTGTGGGCACACTCTAAAACTGATGAGAATAACAGAATTTGGGAAATAAAAGAAAAGGCTTGTTACACCGATAATCATTTTGAAGAACACGCTTCGGCAGGGATTTATTATTTTCGATATGGTGCTTATGTGTTGAAGTATTTTAGGCAACTAATAGATTCTGGTGATAGTTTTAATGGAGAGTTTTATGTTACTCTTGTCTTTAATCTGTTGATCAAAGATGGTTTATCGGTTTATTCTTATTTGAGTGATTATATTTTGTCATTTGGCACGCCAGATGACGTGAGAAATTTTGAAGCATGGCAAACGATAATTGATGGGGCGCAGGTGAAGGATAGGGAATCATTAGAATGGTGTTATGAATACTGGAAAAAATACAGGAGCAAATGTTGATAATCTCGCATAGAGGAAATATTGATGGATCAAATGCGGTAACAGAGAATAATCCCCACCGTATTATGAATGCGATCTATGATGGGTTTGATGTGGAGATAGATGTATGGTGGAAAGATGATGGGTTGTATTTGGGGCATGATGAACCTAAATATAAGATTGAATATCATTATTTGGTAAACAAACATCTATGGATTCATTGTAAAAATATAGAATCGTTTGTATATCTGTCACAGGATAGTAAATTACATCTGGTTTATCATATGGTAGATATAGCACTTACGACCAAGGGGTTTTTGTGGACTGCACCAGGATTATTGCTCGGTCATAAGTCCATAGCTGTAATGCCAGAGTTGGCAGATGGTTGGGATATCAGTATGGCTTATGGTGTTTGCACAGATTATCCAATGAAATATAAATGAAGAATATACCTAAAAAATGTCATTTTTTTTGGAATGGATTATCTATGATGTGGTTACAGACACTTGGATTACAATCATTCCATAAGTATAATCCCGATTGGGATATTCGTGTTTATGTGACGAAGCAACGCCCAGAAGAATTTGGGTACAATTATTACGTTAACGAATATCACGGAGAAGATTATTTTCACATATTGCAAAATCTTGATTACATAACTTTCAAAGAAATAGACTTGGATGTTTATGAATTACCGAGGGATGCTTCTACTATAATCGGAACTGATGTCTTTAGAACGAGAATTTTGTATAATGAGGGTGGCGTTTACTCGGATCATGATGTACTTTGGTTAAAGCCGATGAGTGAGTTTGTAAATATAGATTGCATTGGTGATCCACACGACTTTGAATCAGTGGCTTGTTTGTTTAAACAGACACATGGACATCATAATATTTCCGTGTTAATATCTGAAGTTGGTAGTCTTTATATGGAATCATTGATAAAAGAACAAAGAACTATTGTTGGCCCATATTCAGACCAGAAATATTCAGCAGAAATGCTTAATAGGATATATCCGACACTGGATAGTATCAGGAATAAATATCCTCGTGTATTGGGATTAAAGTATGAGACATTCTATCCATACAGTACGTTCAATATGGGTCAGTTATTTCAGGAAAATGATCTAACCCCGCTTGAGAGCAAGGATGTTATGTGTATTCATTGGTTTGCCAATAATAATTCGACACTTGAATATGTTTATCACAAACCAAGTGGTGAGTGTGGTATGGATGTTATACTTAGAAATGAGGGATGGGTATGAAAAGGATATATATTGCAGGTTGCGGGGGAATGCTTGGGGAGGCTTTCTATAAGATATTCAAGGATGACTATAAATTAAAGTGTACTGATAAGGATGTTAATGAAAATTGGTTATCTTTTTTGGATTTTACGTTTTTTAGTAATTATTTAAACGATGTAAGAAAATTCAATCCCGATTATCTTTTTCATATCGGTGCATGTACGGACATGGAATATTGTGAGAATAACGCTGACTACGCCTATCAGAACAATTACTTTGCAGTAGAAGATGCTTCTTATATTGCAAATGTATTGGATATCCCCTTACTTTATATCAGTACATCTACCGTTTTCAATGGGGACAAATCATATTATTCCGATCTTGATGAACCTAATCCTCGAGGTGTTTATGCTCAATCTAAATACTTGGGCGAAAAGCATATTATTGATAATGTTGAAAAGTATTTAATATGTCGTGCAGGATGGATGATGGGTGGCTATGGTAAGGACAAAAAATTCGTTGGCAAAATAGTGGGGCAGATCAATGAAGGGAAAAAGGAACTGATTGTGGTAGGAGATAAGAAAGGGTCGTTAACGCTCACCTACGATTTTGCCAGAAATGTAAAAATGCTTATAGAAAAAGAATTGTGGGGTATTTATAATATCGTTTGCGGAGGAAGTGTAACTCGGATAGATATAGCAAGGGAAATAGTGAAAATTATGAATGTTGACGTAAAAATAAAGGAGACTACATCAGATTATTTCGATAACGATTATCATGCCCCTCGCCCACTTTCGGAAAGATTAATGAATAAGGAATTAAATAATCTTGGATTAAACCTTATGAGGAATTGGAAGGAATCATTGTGTGATTATCTAAATGGTAAATATTTATGAAAAGAGCATTAGTGTGTGGTGCTGGTGGATTTATTGGTTCTCACCTCGTAACACGTTTGCGGGAAGAAGGATATAAAGTGAGGGGTGTCGATCTTAAACATACGGAATTTTCCCTTACGGATGCGAATGAATTCGTCATTGCTGATTTAAGGAATAAAGAACTTGTTTCTGAGATCATTGAATGGAAAGTAGATGAAGTTTATCAACTTGCTGCCGACATGGGCGGTGCTGGATATGTCTTTAGCGGGGAACACGATGCCGATATAATGTCTAATTCCGCATTAATAAACCTGAATGTGGCAGAGGTGGCGAAGAAGAATAAAGCTAAAAAACTTTTCTTTTCCAGTTCTGCATGTATGTATCCCGCCTATAATCAGGCAGACCCCATTAATACTAATTGTGCTGAATGGACTGCCTATCCTGCCGAACCAGATTCGGAATATGGATGGGAGAAGTTATTCAGCGAAAGGCTTTACCTCGCTTACCAACGCAACTACGGATTGGATGTACGCATCGCCAGGTTTCACAATATATTTGGGGAACAAGGAGCGTGGAATAATGGAAAAGAGAAAGCACCCGCAGCCATATGTAGGAAGGTTGCAGAGGCGGAGGATGGCGGGACGATAGATATTTGGGGGGATGGTCAGCAGACGAGATCGTTCCTGTATATTGATGAGTGTCTTGAGGGTGTCATGAGGTTGATGGATGCCCCCCAGAGTTTTGAACCCCTGAATATAGGATCGGAAGAAATGGTGACTATTAATCAGTTGGCAGAAATGGTTATTAAAATATCGGGCAAGAAACTGTCGATTAATCATATTGACGGGCCACTCGGAGTGAGGGGAAGATGTTCCGACAATAAGTTAATAAAAGAAAAACTTGATTGGTCACCTAACTATCCTCTTTATAAGGGATTGGAGATAACATATAAATGGATTAGCGAACAAGTACGCAATTTATGATAATCGCAGGCATAGCCAGCATCCCCGCAAGAGAACAAATGCTTGAAAAAGTCATAGATTCTCTTACCTTTCAGTGTAACGTAGTTTACGTTACGTTAAATGCGTATGATCATGTGCCGGAATATTTCAGCAAATATGACAATGTGCATTATGAATTTGGCGATAACAGCAAGGGTGATGCTATGAAGTTTGCTATGGCAGATAGTACCGATGGGGTATATCTTGGTTGCGATGATGATCTTTTATACCCGAGGGGGTATGTTCAGAAGATGATAGAGGGGGTGGATAAGTACAATGGTCTTGTCAGTCTGCATGGGCGTATCTATCCGATACCTGTCACGGACTTCCGTAGATGGATAGGTAATTACCGATGTCTCGGGATGGTTAGAAGCGATACCCCAGTTAATCTCATTGGTTCGGGTTGCTGTGCCTTCCGCACGAGCAGATTGAAAGTCACAATTAGTGATTTCCAAACCAGGAATATGGCTGATTTGTGGCTGAGTAAACTGGCTATTGAACAGGAAGTACCTATATGGGTACTTGCCCATAAAAGAGATTACCTGCAATATCTCAAACCAGAGAATACCATTTGGCAGAACGTAAAAGACTTTAGTGTTCATACGAAAATTTTACAATCATTTTTAAAATGAGTTTATCTACTAAGAGACATATTCGGGATGATAGAGTGAAATCCATCTATAACCATCTTGTTGATTGGGAAGAAAAAGGAATTGAAATTTTTAAGTTAAATGATTATCAATACCGTTTTATTCAAGGTCATCATCAAATAGATTATTATCCCACATCAGGTAAATATTTTGATATTACATTAAAGAAATGGGGAACTTCTCTGGCTTATAAAATTATAGACCTTTTTGTGACCTAAAATTGATATAAAAATAAATACATATCTTTGCATAAATTCAGTAACGATTTATGCGGGAGTTACAAATAACAAGATTTTCACAAAATACCCCATCGAGGGATAGTGTCTTATTCTATTCGCATAGATTGTTACCACTAAACCAAAGTGGGGTTTCTTTCATATCTTTCCCCTTACTGATTATATCGAGTAGAATCCAAAGAGGCGGTATCCCTAAACAGCCACCCCACAAAAGTGCATATTTAACCTCTACCACCTCTGTTGGTATGCCGCTCATGGTGAAGTTGGAACATAGGGGCGTTGGACTGGTACGCACCTCGTAAGTGCTATATCTTCAAGATGAGGTACACAGTTATGGGATACATGACAGTTAATAGCTGTCATCTCTTCTTCCTCCCTACATGAGCAAGAAAAAGAGGTGGTTTGCCCAGAATACTAGAAAGTTACAATAAAAGTTGCTTCACCTTTACCGACAACTTTTTGAGAATGGTTCTACCTATAAATGTTGATCAAGTTGGTGGTCAAGTTGGTGGTCAAGTTGGTGGTCAAGTTGGTGGTCAAGTTGTCTGATCAAGTAGATGTGGTTTGTCGCTAAAGAAATATTCAAATAAATTAGGATTTGTTCTTTATAAGATATATCTTTGCACGATGACTTTCGGAATCATTACAATAAGTTTCAAAAGAAAGAAAGTATTACAACTTTTCTTAGCGAGTATCAAAAGACTAAGACAGGAAGTTGAATATTTTCCATGTGTAGTAGTAGGAGATGAAGATCATAAGGACTTATGCGGGCAATATGGGGTACATCACATAACTCAGGATAACCATCCCGCCACAAGGAAGTTCAATACAGGTGTTGATTATCTTATGGGGATAGGGTGTGAATATGCGTTAGTGATGGGAAGTGATGATATTATGAGTACAGACCTGCTAAAGAATCTTATGGCAGAGATGGAGAAGGGATACGATTTGATAGGCATAAGCCAGATTTACTTCTATGCAGGCGATGGCAAGTTCAAAGGGAAGTTAAGGCATCTTGTTACACACGGGCAATATTTGGGTGTTGCACGGTGTATTCACAGGCGGATAATTGAGATGGTTGGAACTGTTTGGAATATAGATAAGTCATGGGGTATGGACGGTGTGGCACTACGGAATATAATGTCGCATATTAAAACCAAGAAATTAGTAAATGGGGTATGCGTGGACGTAAAGACTGCCGATAATATGAATAAGTGGACATTCTGGCTTCACAGAGTCGATACCACATGCCCGTCAGAGATTTTCTACGATATAATGGGAGAAGAGGAAAAGCAACTATTAAATGAAATATAAAACCGAAATATATTGGGTTAAATTTAACAAATATCGTCTCCCCAATGGAGACATTGGATTTTCGCAATATGCCCTTGGGGTGTCATTGTATGAGGGGATGGATATAACACCGACAAAGATTATCAAAAGCAAAGATCGGATAACAGTATATTTTTCGGATGGTGGGAAACATGAATTCGGGGCGTTGGAAGACGTGGAACTGTTCTATCGCCCGCTAAAGAAAGAAGAACCTAAAAAAGAATAGATGGCTGAACTTTTAAAGATAGAAGTCACTAAGAGGGAACTCTCAGAAGGCATACTTCCGCAGAATCATGTTTTATGTGAGATGTTTTACACTTCGGAAGGTGCGAAGACCAAAAGCGGAATTGTATATGGTGTACTTCCCGATTTGACTTATGCGGATGCTGACAATCCCGATGATGATTCTTCTCATGCGGCAGATTTGGCGGAGACCTGTGCAAGGGTAGTCAAATGCCCGCAAAAGTTATACTTCGATCCAGAAGATGAAAAAGGAATGAACTGGGAGACTGACATGGCATTGGAAGTAGGTGATAAGGTGTGGACGAATCCGATTGAAAGTCAAAATGCAACATGTTTGATTTGTGAAGGAAAAATCTATAAGATTCTACCGTATTCCGATCTTTATTGTGCGAAAAGATGGACGGAAATAACAGGAACTTCTGGTGGATTCAATCAAAGTGGTTATTTTTATGATGGGAAAGTTGTGATGCTTAATGGATTTGTCTTATGCCGCCTAAAGAACAAAGAATCTATTTCAGAACTTGATGTCACAAGTGAAGATAAGGTGTATAAGGATAGGGGCATTGTCACTTATCTTGGTGAACCGAATAAACGATATAGAACAGACGATCATATTGATTTTATTGACTTAAAAGTAGGGGATGAGGTTTTGTTTGACAAGAAGTATGCGCCATTTTTGCTTGAACGACAGAAGTACGCAAGTCGGTTTGACGAGAATAATCTTTATTGGGTAGTTCCGAGACGAAGGATATTCGCTGTAATAAACAGAGAAGGATGATAAGCATTTGTATTCCCTGCCTGAATGAACCAGAGGAGAACCTCGCAAGAGTTATAGAAAATCTTACGGATGGTTATAACTATTCGGATTTAGAGATTATCCTTTGGAATGACGGTTCAATTAATAGTAATGGTTCTTTTCACCCCATAGACGATAGGATTATCCCTTGGACAAATCTTACTATTTTAGATAGTCAGAAAAGATATGGTGTGGGACACGGTTTTGACAGATGTGTAGAATATGCGTATGGAGACATCATTGTTCTTATGGGGGCGGATGTATGGCCTGAGAGAAGAAAATGGTTACAATACGTCAAGGACATGGTTAAACAGCAGGAAATAGGGTGTGCTGTAAGCGTGGGTCTGCAACCAGGGAATTACGACATCAATGCGGAAGGATTATACCTGAGATATGGGGCAAAGATTCTCTATACACTGACAGTGGACGACCTGCCAAAGAATTCAGTATTAAGGAAAGACCCTGATTACAGGGATATACTTGAGGCTAAATGGATGCCGAAACAGTCTGATGAGCCTTATGAGATTGAGTGTTGCTATGGGGCGTTCTATTGGCTAACGAAAGAGTTCTATCAGAGGATACATGGTTGGGATACGATTATGGGACGACAATGCGTTGGTCATTCTCAGTGGGGGTGTCTGGAACCGCATCTGAGTTTGAAGACAAAAGTTTACGGTGGAAAGATTATGATGTATCCTGATATGAGAGCGGGTCATGTCTTTGCGAGATTGGATAAAGACAACCCACCAAGAGCTTTCAGGAATGATCTCAAATGGTGGAACAAACTATGGGTTGCTCATACTTTGCTTGACGATGAACTCAGGGATGAAGTTTTGGTGTTCCCCCATCCGAGTCTCAATCTTGGGCAGGCACAGGTTATGATCAGACAGAATTGGAAGACAGTGCAGGAGACCCGCCAAAGGAATAAAAAAGAAGGTAAACTAATATCAAAAAACGATTAATTTTATTATGTGTAATTTTGCGGTATTGTAAATAACTTGTTTAATAACTGTAAAATTACGCAAAATGATTCTTTTCTTAACAAAAGTTTTTCGTCCTTGGGTGGACGAGAGGGATTCTGGAAACAGGGTTTCTAAATTGGATTACAGTACGGAAGGTCATAGAGACTTTGTACTCAATCCTTATTTCATCACCGATTTGTTAGTACATGCGAGCGGGAGCACATTCAAGTACAGTGACAATATCGGAGATCGCAGAGAGAAATGGTCAAATGTCATCTGTGACAAGACTGTCGCTCAGATTATCACGATTGCAGACACCGCCGCACATACCAATGCAATCACACTACCGATTCACAAAAACAACAATCCTGAAAAGGACACCGTGGATACGACTATTGCATGGGCAACTATCGCTTATGCAGTAAGGTACAATCCCGATCCTGAACATCATTGTTGGGTTGTGTATGACAGAGGTTCATTCAGGAGGGTTGAAGTACTCTGTCATCTGGCTTTGGAAGATATTGTTGATCTCGTAAGGAGTGGCACTACCACAAGTACCTTCTCTACTGTACCGGATTTTTTTGACTAATCAGGAAGGAGGTAAATAATGGCACACTATCTTCATTCAAACTTATTTGAAGCGACAGTTTACAAATGGCAAGTACCTGGGCAAAAACGGGTATTGGATGCCACCAATGGGACAAATATTATTCTTAATACTAATTCTCTTGACGGTATAAGGGATAGATCAGTTC
>Ga0315274_10009831_pt1 | contig 13795 bp, 8 predicted proteins | sample YL17G02_20_MG_FD_203700 | JGI IMG/M metagenome (GOLD analysis project Ga0315274, IMG submission 203700) | Sediment microbial communities from Yellowstone Lake, YNP, Wyoming, USA - YL17G02_20 | ecosystem: Environmental > Aquatic > Freshwater > Lake > Sediment | place: USA: Wyoming | collected...
GATGTCGGTTTCGCCGTCCGCCGGGGCTTCCGCCGGGTCAACCGTGAGCGCGATGGTCAACCGCGCCGGGTCGGGGGTAAATCGCACACTGTCCATAACACTGATGGTATTGCCGTATGTGGCGCGCACGACGCTGTAACCCGCGACCAGGCCGGAAGTCAGGCTGTCGGTGATGGTGCCGTCGCCGCTGGTCGTGCGCTCGGCGGGGATGACCCCCATCGTGGCGCCAAACCGCACCAGCGCGTTGGCAATCGGACTGCCGTTGGTCGTTTCCGAAAGTTGGACATTGATGCCCGACTTGCTGTTGCCGTTGGCGCGGATGAGCCCCGGCTCAAGGCGCAGGTCCAGATTTATTCCGCGCATCAACACCGACATCGTATCCGAGACCTCGTCAGCGTCAAACGGTCGCAGCACCAACTCGCTGCGCGGCAAGGCTGCCACCTCGGAGAGTTCCAAAGTTCCAGAGTTCAATAGTTCCTGAACTTTGGAACTCTGGAACTTTGGAACTTCCGAACTTTGGAACTTCCTTAAGGTTTGGCTCGGTGGATTGTCAACTTTCACCAGCGGTTCCACGTGCGTCGCAACAGCGTTAACTTCAGCCGGGCGGTCATCGCTGCCGGCAACGCTTGTAAACCGCGTATAGGCGCGCCCGTTGTCGTCGGTCAGCGTTTCCAACGGCGAAACAACGCCGGCGTCGGTCTCAAACTGTACCCACACCCGCGGCGTCGGCTGGTCAAGGACGTTGGCAACGCGCGCGATGATAAGCGTCGTGTCCAGACCGTTCTCCAACACCGACGGACGGGCGCTGGAGAGCGTCAATCGCGCAATCGGCTCCACCAAATCAATCCGCACCGAATCCAACCCCAATATCCCCAACTGTCCGACCACCCAGGCTGTCGCAGGCTCGGGACCCACCAGAAAAGTCGTGCGGCTGACGCCGTTGTGGTCCAGAACAGCGAAAGGCTGCACTACTCCGTCCGCCGCGCTGAACCAGACAGTATCGCCCACCACCGGACGGCGCGAAGTTAACTCATAAGCGCGGAGGGTAATATTCACGGGTATCTCGCTGCCCGCCGATACGCTGTCCGGCGCGGCGGTGATGGTCCGGGTGATGGCTTTGACGCCGGTGCGGTAATCCTGGGTAATATCGCCCGAAGACACCCGCACCCAGACCGCGGTATCCGCTTCCGCTGCCGGCGAGACCACGTCAAAGCGCGCCAGACCGTTGGGGTCGGTGTTCATCTGCCGCTGTCCGGGGTCGTAGTCTATCTCGTAAATCACCGCCACATTGGATGCGACGCCGCCCAGCGCGTCCGTCACCCGCACCGTCACCAACGCGGTATCCAGCCCTCCGGCCAGGAGTGACCGGCGGTCGGAAGTAATAGCCAGTGCGCCGATGGTGGGCAGCAGCTCCACTATTGCGCTGTCGCGATGCGACGCGCCGAACCGCGCCAACACCTCCGCCCGGCCGATCTCTTCCCCCGCCATAAACGTCACGCGCGCCCGCCCGTCCTGGTCAAGCACGCCATGGCTGGGGATGGAACCGAGCATCGCGGCGAAGCGGACGGTGTCGCCCACTACCGGGTTGCCGGTGCGGGTTTCAAATGCAATCGCCGTAACCGCCGAACTCGCTCCGGCGCGGGCAATGATGGAATCGGGGCTGACCGACACGCGCAGCTTCATCCCGCGCGCCAGAACCACGATGGAATCCACCGCCGTTGCCTGAATCGCCGGCGTCGCCCGGCGTAGATCGCGTCCGCCCCCGCTGGGGCGGATTGGCGACACCGGAGAGTTCCATTGTTCTATAGTTCCAGAGTGCTTTGGAACTTTGGCACTTTGGAACTCTGGAACTTTGGAACTTCCTGAACTCTCTGGAACTTCCGAACTTCCAAACTTCCGAAGCTCCTGCGGCGCAACTTCAGCTCGCACGGTAATCGGCACATCGGCTTCGCTGCCGGGGCTGTAGAGCCGGGTTTCGGCGATACCCTGATTATTTGTGACCGCCGAAGTCGGGAAAATAATCCCGGCGTCGGCGCTGAAATCTATTTCAATCTCCGGCGATGGCTGTCCTGTTCCCCCTAACACGACCGCCTGAATAACCGCGCTGGAAACGCCATCCGCCAAAATGCTGGCGGGCGACGCACCGAGTTCCAGATTGGCGACCGCTTCGGCGTAGGTGATAAGGACCGTATCAGCCAGAACCGGTCCGTAGCGCGCCACGATATGGTCGGTTGCTCCGGCTACCCGCGCCGCCGTCAGCGTTACCTCAGCCACACCGGCGCTGCTGGTCAGCGCTGTCCCTTGCAAGCTGCCGAGCTCCGCCGAGAACGAGACGGTCGCCGCTGCCACCGCCTGATGGTTTTGCTCCTTCACCAGCGCCCGGATGCGCGCGGTGGTGCGCCCGTCGCCCGGCATCAGCGCCGGGTCGGCTTCAACCTGTATTGTCACCCCCCGGAAAGTAATCGTCTTGTTGGCTTCAGCGTTGATGTCGTCCCGTTCCGGGTCTCGCTTGATGCCCCGCATCGCCCGGAACACAGCCCCGCGCGGTCCACCGAGGGACACCGTCTGCTCAGCCACCGTCGCGGTCACGGTCGCGGCAATTTCGGTCGTGGATGAAGGGGCGGTGAGAATCACCGACGCCACGCCGGCGTTGTCGGTGTTGGCGTAGGTGATGCTCTGCCCGTTGAAATCGCCGGCGGTGGTCTCAAACCGCACCGGCACGCGGGTTATCGGTCCCTCCGAACCGATCAAAATCGCCATCGCCAGCGTCGTATCCAACCCGTTGGCAAGAACCGAAGTGTGCCCCAATTCCAGGGTGAGCTGCGCGGTGACGCCGACGACGGTGATGAACACGCTCGCTTCTTCGCCCAGCACTGTCACTGTTACGGTGTCAGTAGTTGCGGAGTTGCCGGAACGATATTCCGCGCTGAACGCTCCGTCAGCGTCGGTCGTATCCGCTTCGTCAACCAACCCCTTGCCGGCGCGGAACGTTACCGCCGCTCCGACGTAGGGTCGCTCCTGCTGGTCTATCACCCGCCCCGAGATGGCCGACTGCCCGCCCCCGGCTGCCACGCGGTTCGGCGTCGCTGCCAACCCGGCAAACAGCACCAACCGGATTTCCGGTCCCGACGGGTTGAAACTGCCTTGTTCACCGCACTGCAAGAGCAGGAGTGACGACGCCGCCAGCGCCGCCGTTAGAACCGGCTTCCGCAGCGACTTCATCCCGTTCTTGAGTCTGGATGTTCGTAGATTCGTAGAGGTAGATTCGTGATTCGTAGATTCAGACGAATTGACGAATTGATGAATTGACGAATTGACGAATTTGCGGGATGTATCCATATTCTTACCAGGTTTTCCCGAAGCGGGGACGGCTGAGCGCCGCCTGCTATGAGTTATGAGTTATGAGTTTTGAGTTTTGAGTCCGGAATCCGGAACTCAAAACCCACGACTCAAAACCCAAACTCTTTTATCGTTGATAAATCAGCGCCGACAACGTCCCTTTGAGCGTCGGGCTGCCGGTCGGAATATCGTGCTCCACCTTCACCGGACCGACGTCCGGCGCATACCATACCACCTTGCGCGTGGCGTTGGACGGCTCGTCGGCGTTGAACCAGATTGTCTCCACCGCCAGGCAGTTGGCAAACTTGCCCAGCGCGCTGTTGACCGTGAACCGCCCGACCACGCGCTGCCGCTGGACTACCTCTTTCGGCTCCCCCTGCTGACCGGATGCGTCCCAACCGACTGACCGGTAGCGGTTCTCATAGACTTTGCCTTCCGCCATCCGCACCGGGAGTATCACCCGCGGCGGGTCATAGACGGTTGAATCGCCCCCCACAGTCGTGCGATACAGGTTCAACATTCCCTGCTCACTCCAGCGATATGCCGCGCGAGCTTCAGACGGATGCGGTCCGGTCGGGGTCGCCTCGTTCATCAGCGTCAGATCACCCTCCTGCGTCCCGACGGTAGATGCGCTCTCCCATTTATCGCCGCCCGGCTGGTTCCAGACATAGCCCCACCGATTGCCTTGCCCCAGCGGAAAGTAGCTGTGCAGGTCAATTGTGCCCGCGGTGTCGGAAGCCTGCGGCGGGGGGGGGCTGCTCTTGACCGGCGCCGGTTCCGGTTTCTTTGCCGGCTCTATTTTTCCCGGTTGTGTGGCCGGAGTTTCAGAAGCGCGGGGAGGAACGGAAGTTGTCTGGGGGGATTCCCGCTCTCCCGGCGGCAGAATGATATGGGGGGTGATGAAGATGCTGAGGTCGGTGCGCTGCACCGTCTGACTCTGGTGCCGGAAGAGATGCCCGATGAGCGGCAGCGAGCCGAGCAGCCAGACGCGCTTTTCGGTCACGATGGACTTCTCCTTCATCAATCCGCCGATGATGCCGGTCTCGCCGTCGCCTACTTCTATCCGCGCATCCGCTGCGCGCGAGGTGATAAGCGGCAATTGCAGTCCCGCTGCTCCCTCCTGGTAACCGGTTATCTCTTCCACCCGCGGACGGAGTTCCATCAGCACCCGATTTCCTTCCTGCACGTGCGGCACAACGATGAGCTCAATCGGCACCTGCCTCTCCTTATATGTAATGGTCACCTCGCCGCCAGTCGCCGCGCTGCCGGTCCGTTCCTCAATCCAGGTCGTAACCCCCACCGAAATCGTCGCCGGCTGGTGGTCAATAGTTGTAATGGACGGCTGGGAAAGCAGCTTGGATTTGCCCCGCTCCAGCATCATTTCCAGCAGCGCATCAAAGCGGGTGCTGGCGAGCGAGCCCAACTGTATCATCCCGCCGCTCTCGGCCTGAAACGGCGTGAGTTCCTCGCCCATTTTCCAGGTGGTCTGCCCTTTGTAAGAACCGCTGACCTGCAGCAATTTTTGCCAGTCTATCCCCACCTGGTCTTTGTCGTCCAAGATTGTCTCAACAAACCGAACTTCTATGGCGACTTGCTTGTAAGGGACGTCCAGCTCGGCGATAAGCGCGGCAACCTTTTCAATAATGTGCGGTTTATCGGTCACAATCAGCACGTCCGAGCGCGCCTGCATCGGCATCGTGGTGCCGGTTGCCTGCTCAACCAGCGAATACTGCTCGCCCTGGATGAACGCCAGCCCCGGCTTGATGCTCGCCGCCTTCGCCGCGTCCACATTGACGGTGCGAAAGTAGATGGTAGTGTAACCATAAGGCGAGAGCACGCGGGAGGTATCCACCGTGGTCTTGATGTTGCGCGCATCGGCGTATTTCAGCCGGAACAGATGAGTTTGCAAATCCAGCCCGCGGCGCCGCTCAAGCGAGTCCGGCGCGAAGATAAGCATAATGTTATCGTAGAGCCGGTATTGGAACCCCTTGGCGATAAGGATGGCGTCCAGAGCCGAACGCAGCGTCACACCGGAAAAGCGCAACGTAACGTTCCCCATACTATCGGGACCAATGATGAGATTCAGGTCGTTCTGCTCGGCTAAAAGCCGCAGCACGTCCTCCATCGGCGTCTCCTGAACCTGCAGCGCTTCCACCCGGTTGTCCAGCACCGACGTCACTTCCGGCGGCTCGTAGGCAATCCCCGCCGGCATCCCGGCGAGCGCTGCGATGAGCGCCGCGGCTACAACCATTACTACCGGCGCCGCTCCGCGGCGCGCCCCCCGAATGAGTCTCACGAAGGTCGGCAACACCTTCACCTCTCCCATGTGAGTGTATAACTTCGGCCGCCCGAGACCAGAACTACCCGGTCCCGCTCTATTCGGTCCACCACCATTCCGCTGATTATGTCGCCCATTCGCACCACCCGTGAATTAATCAGCGCGTAGCGGTCCTGTTTGCGCACCGAAATCGCTCCCAATTTCAAATCCGACAGATCCACCCGCTCATCCAAATACGCCCGCGTCTGCACAAAGGGGTCGCGACGCCACCCCTCAAACGGCATCCGCTCGGTGGCAACCGTGGATGTTCTCTGAAACGCTTCACCGCCGGTCGCTTTGGCGACCACAGCTCCGGCAGCAGTCTTCGCCGGTGCGGTGGCGGTCTGCGCACCCTGCCGCTTCTCCTCCTTCGCCGGCGGGAGCGGCTTCTTCTTCCAGACCAGGTAGTATGGATCCATCGCAACGAATACCACCAGCGCCACCCCGATCAGAACCAGCATCGCCTTCTCGTTCTTCCTCAGCGGAGGCATATCTTACTCCTTGCTCTTCATAATCGTGGATTGCGAAAGCCGCGCTTTCGTCCGTCAGTTGACGGATTGCGGCGGCATGGCTGCCGCACTCCGGTTGTCCGCCGGTTACAGATGGATGTAGAGATAGACATCAAGCCCAATCTCCACATCCGGCGTCCGGTCGGGCAGCGCAGCGACAGCGACGTCCGCAATCGTCAAGTGGAACGGCAGATTTTCCACCTCTTCCAGCATCCGCCCCAAATCCAGATACCGCCCTTCCAGCCGGAATTTCAGGGGCAACTGCATCACGAACTTGCCCGCCACCGGCGCGCCGGCGCGTTCCAGCGCATATAGTTCGAAAAGCGACGGCTCCAGCCCCACCAGGTCCAGGTTGTTCTCTTCGGCAAACGATATCAGGGTCTTCGCAACCGCCACGATGGAGTCGCGCGGCGGGAACTTGCTGTCCCAATTGTCAAGCTCCGCCTGTATCTTTTCAACCTGCACTCTGAGCGCCAATTCCTGCGCTTTGTAACGTTCCGCCGCCACCACCGAATCCTGCTGGCTGCGGATTTCATCCGCCAGCTTCGCCGCTTTCGCCTGCACCGGCTGGTAGAGGGTTATATACCACACCCCGACCGCCGCGAGCAGGATTCCCACCGCTACCAGCAGTTCGCCTTTGGGACCAAATTTGGATTTACCGGCTGCCATCGCTAAAACCCGCAGAATATGGTGAACTTCACCTTGCCGTTCTCCTGTGTGGCGACGGTATCCACCGCCACATCGCGGAAGTAGCCCGATTTTTCCAGCGCAAACACGAAATCAACCAACTGCACATCGGTAATGGCGCCCTGCGGATAGACGTCGCCGTTCAACTCCAGCACCCGTCCGAACACCGGGCGCTTGACCATGATGAACTTCCCCTCGGGCGACATCTGTTTGGCGAGGATGCTGTAAATGGTTTGAGGTTCCTTGAACTCTTCATCCCCTTTCCTGGCGTCTTTGACCACTTGCTCTTCTACCTCCGGGATGAAGCGGGTGCGTAGTTGTTCCAGATAGATGTTCTCCGGGACGAGGAACGACAGGGTGCGCAGGTAGTCTAAAAGGCGCGGGTCGTCAATCCGGATTGCCTGGAAATCCTGGTCGCGCACTGCCAGCCCTCCGTTTATTCGGTCAAACTCGGCTTTGGCGACCATAAAGTTCGCGCGCCGCTGGGCAAGGTCTTTAAGCTGCTCGTTGAGCGAATTTATCTGCAGTTGCATCTGGGTCAGACCGCTCAGCTCCATACTGTAGAACGCCATCAGCACGAGCAGCAGCGCCGCCGCCGCGGGGGCGATGACCCGTTTGGAGCCCTGCAGCTTGTGGTAACTCTTAAGCTCTTCGGGCAGGATGTTCTGCCGCCGGGCGAAATCCAGCGCCACTCCCAGCGCCGGCATCAACGCCGGACCGGCTTCCGCCACCACCTTCCGCGTCTCGTCATCAACGTCCTCGCCCAGCGCCACCCGCGCTATCGGATCGCCGATTTCCACTTCCACGCCGAGGTTCTTGGCGAGGAACTTTGCCAGCCGCAGCATCTGCGAACCGCCGCCGATGAGGATGACCTTCTGGATGTCCCCGCCGGCGGTGTTACGCCGATAAAGTTCCAGCGACCGCGCAAGCTCCGCCGAAATGCGCTCCGCCACCGGGCGCATCAGAATCGCAACCCGGACGGCGCTGGTGTCCCCCTCCGGCGGCAGCCCCAGGTTCTTCTTGAAATTCTCCGCCTGAACTTCGTTCAAATCCTCGCTATCCGGACCAAGCCCCAAACCCTGCAACACGGCGGTGAAGTCATCGCCGCCGGTGGCGATGGTGCGGCATAGCGCCAGTCTCTCTTTGCCCAGAATGGTGATGGTGGTCTTGGCAGCGCCGATGTCCACTAACGCCACTGCCCCCTTGTCCGGCGCGACCCTGCGATATCCCCTTATTAACTCCATCGCCGTGGCGGGGAAGGAGGTGACGTTTATCGGTATCAACCCGGTGTTGCTTATCATCCCCACCCGCTGGGTGAGCGCCCGCTTGTCCACCGCCAACACTTCCACGTCCTGCCGGTCTTTGACCTTGGGGTTCCAGCCGGTGTAAGAAATCTCGCTCACCTCCAGCGGGAAGGGCAGGTCCTTCTTAATCTGGAACTTGATGGCGTTGAGCCGTTCCTTGGCGGTGACGAATGGGAGCCCGACAGTGCGCATCTGCATAGACTGGTCGGGCAGCACCACATGCAGGTCGGCTTTTTCAACCTGTTTGGGCGGCAAAAGTTCGCGGATGGTATTGTCCAGGAACATCTGCAGCGCCGACTGGTTGCGCCGGATGGCCGGAGGTATCTGGCGCATCGCTGCGCGTTGTATCTGCACCTCGCTGTCCCGCTTCACCACTTCCACCAATTTCACCGAAGAGGTGCCGATATCCAAAGCGATGAAGCGTTTCCCCTTGCGCAGCCGCCTCTTCTTCGGCAGTTTGAGCGGTTCGGGCTCCACCGGGGTGGGCGCAGCTTCCGCTTCCGCTGCTTCCGGTTTGGGCTTGCGCTTGGGGAGCAGCCCGGACAAACTAATCTTGCGGGTTTTGCGCGGCTTCTCCTCCGTCTCCGCCGCCTCTTCAGGCGGCGCGGCTTTCTCCTTCCCTTTGGGACCGCGCAGCCACCTGGCGACCACGCCCGGCTCTCCGACCGGCGGCGCTTCAGCTTCGGCCGTCAAGGGAGCAGGCGGAGCGGCGACCGGCTCGGACGCAACGGGTGTTGCCGGCTCAGCTGACGGCGCTGCGGCAGCCGTCTCCGCCGCACGCGCTGCGCCGGAGGGCTTGCCGCTGCGGATTATCGTCAGCAGCCGGTTAGTAGCTAATTCGCGCTGGCTCTCGTCCACTTCTTGGTAACTCGGTTGCTATGACATGCTGCACCACATCCATGTCCACGCTCTTCTTGCCGGAGCGCAGCATCTCTATGATACAGTTGTGACATAAATTGTTGACTTTGCGCGGGTAGCCGTGCGTGGCGCCGTAAATCTCGCGGTAGGCGTCTTCAATGAATAGCGGCTGCCCGTTCCACCCCGCCTGCTTCAGCCGGAATTCTATCATCGCCCGTGTGTCCGCCTCGTTCAACGGGTTCAGCAGGTAGCTGGTGGTGATGCGGTCTTCAAAGTTCGGATTGCGTTTTATCTTGGGCAGGAAGTCCAACTGGGCGAAGATAACCAATTGCAGCAGCTTATATTCGTTGGATTCGTAATTCAGCAGGTTGCGAAGCGTCTCCATATAGGTCGGAGTCAGGTTCTGCCCCTCGTCTATGATGAGGACAATTATCTTCCCCTCTTCCACACCCTTCTGAAAGAGGAAGGTCTCAAAGGCGTTCTTGCACTCTATCACCGACCGGGCGCGCGACGGAACGCCGAATAAATCCAGCAGGTTGCGCATAAACAGGTATTCCGACGGCAGGATGGGGTCCAGAATCAACCCGAACAGATACTTCTCCTTCTCCTGCTGGAAGGTTTGGAGCAGCGCCCGCGACAACGTGGTCTTACCGGTGCCGATGCGCCCCAAAACGACCGACAGCCCGCGCCGCAACCGGATGGCAATCTCCAAACGGCTGAGACACTCGCGGTGCTCCAACGACTTGAACAGGTAGCGCGGGTTGGGGGAGGAGGTGAACGGCTCCTCCTTCAATCCGAGTAGTTCATAATAGTCCATCAGCCTTCCGGGCGATGATATCCTTGAGCGGCATCCGCTTGCGGCGCAGTTCAATTACCCGGCGTAGGGTGCGCATGGTGTCACGCCCGAACAGCCGGTAGCCCGACCGCTCGGAACGGACGTCGGCGCTAATCAACCCCAGCCGGATGTAGTAGTTGATGGTATAGATGGAGAGACCGGTCTGGGAAGCCAGGTCGCCGATGAGCATCACTGATCCCACGCTGCCGCCCTTGCGCGCTTTCTCAATTCCTTTACCTGTCACGAAAAGCCCTTCTCACTACGACTTGTCAATTCGTCAATTCGTCAATTCGTCAATTCCAGAATTCAGGAAGTTCTAAAGTTCAGGAAGTTCCTAAGCACTTTGGAACTATGGAACTACGGAACTTTGGAACTTACGAATTTACGAATCTATGAATCTGTCACTGCTTGACTCTTCAACCGGCAAATCAACTCTATGGTTGTAGAGTGACCGCACGACAATATAATCCCCCCAAACGGGTTTGTCAAGAGAAAAGCGTCATTTACAGAAATAATTTTTGTAAAACATTAAGTAACCGATTTATCTCGTGGTATGATAAGGTAATAACGAAGAGAAGATTGTGAGATGGGTCACAGACCGGCAGCGGCGAGAGCGAGTGGGTTCAAGGCGCGCTTTAAGGATAGTTAAAGTAACTGTTTCTCCGCTTCCCCCTCTACGAAGTAGGGGGGGACTAAGGGGGGGTAGGATGGAAGTGCGAAAGTAGGACAGGTCTCCGTGCCTGTCTAAAGAAGGGGGGTTGCCTCGCTTCCCACTCTACGAAGTAGGGGGGGACTAAGGGGGGGTTACCTCAAGTGACCAAGTTACCAAGTGACGGAGTGACAGAGTGTCCCCACCCGCTTGCGGAGGATTACGATTGTTTGCCCCCCCCGCTTGCGGGGGGGAGCAAGGGGGGTGTTTCAATTTCGGAATGCGGAATTTTGGGAGAGCCGACTTTTGTCGGCGACCAAATCCGGCAGCTGCCGGATCTGACACCACGGCTCATTCATTCAAATCAAACTCCAGCAACTGGTTGTGCTTGTGGGCGTCGGCGATATGCCGCTGCCACCGAATTCGGACCTCCTCAGATGAGTCCTCCTTCAGGGCATCCAGATCCGGCTTCACCTGCGCGTATCCGGCGAGATAGGCGTCTATCAATATGGTTGAGGCACATCTACGCTGATATACGTAAGGTGATATAGCGTAGGCGTGCATTACATTCACCGCCGCTGTAACCATTTCAGGACGCACTCCTTTGAATTTTCTCAGATACATCCCAACTATACCCAAGCCGCGAATATAGCTGGTGTCATACTGGGCTTTGGCCAAAATGTATGTGAAATACCCCACCCCCATCTTGTCAATGATAAAAGCGCAATAAGATGGGTCTTCACTTCCTATGAGCTCGTCTGCAATAGGATACAGATCGGTTTGAATACCCCAATTCACGTAGAGGCTGAGAATCTCATGCTCCTTATATTCAGTCTCCCCCATATCATTGGTGTCGTTAATGCAGTCGGGAAGATATGGACTCCCCACAAAGCCACTGGAGCAGTCGGGGTAGTTGATGGAGATGGAGCGGACGAAAACCTCAAACGCCTGCTTCACATCCGAACGGTCATATTCCGGTCTGACCTCAATCAATCGGTAGGGCTTGCCGTAACCGTAACCGGACTCAAACTTGATGATGGTGAAAAAGGCGTTCATTTGCTTCGGGCGGTTGCAGACGCTGTTGAACCACGCCACAATCGTATCCGGTGGAACCTGCTCTGCTTGTGCCGTGATGCCGAAGCAGCAGGCGATGAGCGATAGGCAAACCCTATTCATTCAACTCAAACTCCAGCAACTGGTTGTGCTTGTGGGCGTCGGCGATATGCCGCTGCCACCTAATTCGGACCTCCTCGGATGGGTCATTCTTCAAGGCATCCAGATCCGGCTTCACCTGCGAGTATCCAGCAAGAAAAGCTCTTATCAACCCGCTTACGGCTACTTGACGTTGATAAACGTGAGTAGATATGGCGTAGGCGTGCAGCACATTCACCGCTGCTGCGACCATTTCAGGGCGCGCGCCTTTGAATTCGGTCAGATATAAACTGGTAACATTATTGCCGCAGACATAACTGGTATCAGACTGAGCTTTTGCTAAGAAGTAAGCGAAATACCCCACGCCCATCTTATCAATGACAAAGGCGCAATAAGATGGATCTTCACTTCCTATGAGCTCGTCTGCAATAGGATACAGGTCAGTCTGAATCCCCCAGTTAACATAGAGGCTGAGAATCTCATGCTCTTTATATTCGGTCTCTCCCACACCATTGGTGTCTCTCATGCAGTCGGTAAGATATTGACTCCCCACAAAGCCACCAGAGCAATCGGGGTAGTTGATGGAGATGGAACGGACGAAAACCTCAAAAGCCTGTTTCACGTCCTGACGGTCGTATTCCGGCCTGACTTCTATCAATCGGTAGGGCTTGCCATAACCGTAACCGGACTCAAACTTGATGATGGTAAAGAAGGCGTTCATTTGCTTCGGGCGGTTGCAGACGCTGTTGAACCACACCACAATCGTATCCGGTGGAACCTGCTCCGCTTGTGCCGTGATGGCAAAGCAACAAGCGACGAGCGATAAAAGAACTCTCTTCATTTCACTCCTTTGGAATTGGACAGAATTCCAAAACCGGACAGCGAAAACCACTGGCAACGATCAGAGATCAATGCTGCATTCCCTATAAACCCCCGACATTGGGCCATTGCGGCTCCCGGTTTGGGAACAACCTATGGATTCCATTAATATCCATTTGCTTAATTGCGTCTTTTGCGTTCTGGATATATGGTTGGAGGATGTCTTGCAGGGAGTCTTTAAAAGCCGTTCGCCAGTCCATCTCCTCTCCATACCGATTAACATAAATCAATTTTTCAGCTTCCTGGTTCACGTCCGCATCCTCAGCGGATTCAATAGCCTTGATGCCCAGGGTCACGAGTGAAGCACGGGGGGCGTTTTTCCAGCCGATGCCGTGCTCCAGTTCTTCATAGAGGCCGAACAAACCCAGTTTATTACGGGGGGCGTTTTTCCGGCCGATGCTGCGCTCCAGTTCTTCATAGAGGCCGAACAAACCCAGTTCATTGTGGGTGTTGTCCTCTCTGGCGTCGAGCAATCGCGCCACAAAAGCCTTGCAGTAGGCTTTCGAGTAGTCACACCGGTTCAGAATATCGCTATACATATAGGGCTGCAGGATATAGGTAAACGGAATATCCTGCGCTATAGCCAAATCTTTGCATGGTCCTTCAGTGACCAGAATGGGGTCAAAGTTGCCCAATTCGTTCGCACCGGGTTGTTCAGTCTGATCCACCATTATCATGAAGATCAGGTTCTTGTAGGGATACCCGGAACTCCTGACCGGCGGGCACATCTGGTCATATCCCGGCAGTTCCGATAGCGGTCGGATTTTACTGACTCGAAGCTGTTCAGCCGGATCGAAATCCCAATTACGCGGTGTGATTACCACGTTGAGACTGTCCTTGGACGCGCCGCCATCAAGGATGACGGGGGTGTCATCCTCATCTTGATCCGGATTGTTGTCAAAGTATATGTTCATCGTCAGTTTGCCATCCGCGACCATCTTGCCTGACCATCGGGTAGCCGCTCCAATCCATGTCGCATTTCTTGAGATATTGCATATCCAGTGATTCTCTCTTAAAGTTGATCGGTCTTTAATCGCCCGATACAGCCCATTATGAACCTTTATAAAGAACGCAACAGAGGAAGGGTCGTCCACAGCGACTTTATACGTGGCATCGGTTCCCCTGACCGGCGAGCTGGGTCCGGATATATCAACGACAGCGCGATGGACAGTCGCAGTATCTAAAATGGCGAGGGTCTCGTAGTAGGCGGTTAGAATCCTGTTGGTTCCGTCCTGCCAGCCCGCCACGTCGGTATAGAAATCCTTG
>Ga0315274_10009833_pt1 | contig 13793 bp, 10 predicted proteins | sample YL17G02_20_MG_FD_203700 | JGI IMG/M metagenome (GOLD analysis project Ga0315274, IMG submission 203700) | Sediment microbial communities from Yellowstone Lake, YNP, Wyoming, USA - YL17G02_20 | ecosystem: Environmental > Aquatic > Freshwater > Lake > Sediment | place: USA: Wyoming | collected...
TTTTCCTATTTCTATTGTAACCCTTACACATTAAACCGGATATGCACGATCTCCCCATCCTGCACAACATAATCTTTCCCCTCCAGGCGCAGCTTGCCTTTGGCGCGCGCCTCGGCCAGGCCGCCCAGGTCAACTAAATCCTGGTAGGCGACCACCTCGGCCCGCACGAAGCCCTTTTGCATATCAGTGTGGACTTCACCAGCGGCCTCGTGCGCTGTGGCGCCGCGCTTGACCGTCCAGGCGTGCACTTCGTCATCGCCGACGGTGAAGAAGGATTGCAGCTCGAGCAGGTCGTACGACAGGCGGATCATCTTGTTCAGGCTTAGCTCCTGGATGCCATATTCCTGCATAAAGAGAGCCGCGTCTTCCGGCGGCAGTTGGGCGATCTCCATCTCCAGTTTGCCCTGCAAAGAGACGACCGGGCAGGGATGCGCCGGTTTGATCTCCGGCGCGATTTGGCCCTCGCCCAGGTTGAGCAGGATGAGCACCGGCTTGCGCGTCAACAGGCCAAAGCCGGAGAGGAGCTTATCCTCCTCAGCGGAGATGGTCGCCTGGCGCAGCGGCGTCTCGCTGGAAAGGGTCTCGTGCAGGCACTGAAAGAGGGCTGTCTGGCGCTCGTTGAGGATTTTATCCGTGCCGCCCTTTTTACGTTCTTCGGTCAACCGTTCCAGCTTGCGTTCGACGGCGATCAGGTCGTTGAGCAGAAGCTCGGAGTCCATCGCGGTGACATCACGCGCCGGGTCCACGCTGCCGGAAGGATGCGGCACGTTGACGTTCTCGAAGCAGCGCACCACGTGGATCAGGCCGTCCATCTGGGTCAATTGGTTCAGCAGGCTGCCGGAGAGGCCCGATTTGGCGGCGCCACCTTCCAATCCGGCGATGTCGGCGTAGGTAACTTTTGCGTAGATGGTTTTCTTCAGCTTGAACATGGCCGAGAGCCGATCCACGCGCGGGTCGGGAACGTCCACCACGGCGGTGTGGACCTCCATCCGCCCGGCGGAGGCGGTTGTCGGCGTGTTGCCGCGCGTCAGGGCGTTGAAGATGGTCGTCTTTCCAGATTGAGGGAGGCCGATAATGCCAAGTTTCATCTTTACCTTGCACTTGTGGTAAAATTTGTGCGCTGTTGGGCGAAATTAATTTCGCCGTACAAGCCGGAGTGGCGGAATTGGCAGACGCGCACGACTCAAAATCGTGTGGGCTTCGCCCATGTGGGTTCGATCCCCACCTTCGGCACAGAAATTATAACATACCGACTTTTTGATTGTCGGGGAGTAGCGCCCGCATTTTTTGCGGGACAGGCTATCGTCAGGACGGAGTCTGGCCCTTTGCTAAAATCAGGGGCAGGCCCCCGGTAGCCTGTACGCTTTCGAGCGTTTGCGAGACCGCCATTCTGCGGCCTCGCTTTTGTTTAGCCGCCAGTTGTTCGACGATACGAGTCCGAGAGATGGCATTGTGGTATACAATTGATGCGGTATTGGGCGCTGGTTCCGCCCTATCCGCGTCCCCGTATAATTTTCGATCCTGGAGGAAACCTGTGCCAAACCTGAACGATGTCCTGGCGGTCATCCTGGGTGGGGGACGGGGGAGCCGCCTCTATCCGTTGACCAAGCTGCGCTCCAAACCTGCGGTGCCGATTGCGGGGAAATACCGCCTCATTGACATCCCCATCAGCAACTGTATCAATTCCGGCATTTACCGGATTGCTGTCCTGACGCAATACAATTCCGTCTCCTTGCACCGCCACATCGCCCAGACCTATAATTTCGACGCCTTCCACACAGGCTGGGTGCAGATCCTGGCGGCCGAACAGACACCCATGAGCGAAGGCTGGTACCAGGGTACGGCGGACGCGGTGCGCAAGCAGTTGTTCGAGATCAAGGCGGCGCGCGCCGACTTCGTCCTGATCCTGGCCGGAGACCAACTCTACCGGATGGATTACGCCGCCATGGCCGATCATCATTGGCAGATGGGCGCGGACATCACCGTAGCGGTCCAGCCGGTGGCCAAGGCCGACGCGCCCCGCTATGGCCTTTTACAGCGCGCCGCAGACGGGCGCATTACCGACTTCGTCGAGAAGCCCAAGGATGCGGCAACCCAGTCCATGTTCGTCAGCCGCGACGACCCGCAGCTGCCTTTCTTAGGCTCGATGGGGATTTATCTCATTAACACCCAATTATTGGTTGATCTCCTGATCCAATATCCCGATCACGACGACTTCGGCGGCGATGTCATCCCGCACGCGATCCGTGACCGAAAAGTATTTGGCTTCGACTTCGATGGCTATTGGCGGGATATCGGGACGATCCGCTCGTTTTTCGAGACCAACCTGGAGATGACCGCCCCCAATCCTCCTTTCAACTTCTACGACCCGGTCCGGCCCATCTACACCCATGCCCGCTTCCTGCCCGGTTCTATCGTCGAGGAATCCGTTTTGAAGGATGTCTTCATGGCCGAGGGATGCCGCATCCAGAAAGCCGAGATCACGCATTCCGTGGTCGGCGTGCGCAGCGTGATCGCAGCCGGGACGAAGGTCAAGGATAGCGTGCTGCTGGGCGCGGATTATTACACTGCGGATCTCATGGCAGAACCGTCCCTGCCGCCCATCGGGATTGGGCCGAATTGCCATATCGAATCCGCCATCATTGACAAGAATGCCCGCCTGGGTGCGAACGTGGTTATCCGTCCCTTCCCGCGCGAGGCCGAGATGGCTACCGAAAATTGGGTCGTCCAGGATGGCATCGTGGTCATCCCAAAGGACGCGATCCTGCCGGATGGGACGCGCATCGAGCCGAAATAAATGGAGAAACCGACAATGAAGAAATCCGCTCCGTTGGCAGTCGAGGCTGCCGCACAGACCGAGACGGAACCGTGGCACACCCTTTCCCCTCAGGAAGTTTTGGAACACCTTAGAGTAAGAGATAATGGCCTGACCTCCGCGCAGGCTGCCGAGCGGTTGGCGCAATACGGCCCAAACCAGTTGACCGAGTCGCCGCGCCCCACTTTCCTGGCGATGTTGTGGGATCAGTTCAACAATTTCATCGTGATTCTGCTGATAGTGGCGTCTATCGTCTCTGCCTTGCTGGGTGAATGGATTGACGCCTCGGCCATCATGGCGATTGTGCTGTTGAACGCCATCCTGGGCATCATCCAGGAGCGGCGCGCCGAGGAGGCCCTGGCCGCCCTCAAGAAACTGGCCGCGCCCGAAGCCCATATCCTGCGGGATGGTCACCGGCTGACGGTCCCGGCCCGTGACCTGGTACCGGGGGATATCGTCTACCTGGAAACCGGCAACCACGTCCCGGCGGACGTGCGCCTGCTGGAGGCTGTCAACCTCCAGGTGGACGAGGCCTCCCTGACAGGTGAATCGCTGCCGGTGTTGAAGAACGCCGCCATGAAACTGGAAAAGAATATCCCCCTGGGCGACCGCCGGAACACCGCTTTCATGGGTACAACCGTGACCTATGGGCGTGGGCGCGGCGTGGTCGTCGGCACGGGGATGCGCACCCAACTCGGGCTGATCGCGGAAATGCTTCAGCAGGTGGGAGAAGAAGAGACGCCCTTGCAGCGGCGATTGGATCAATTGGGCAAGGTGCTGGGTTGGGGCGCGCTGGCTGTCTGTGGGCTGGTCTTCGTGGTTGCCGTGCTCGAAAATACGGACTTGAGTCTGCTGACTGCGGCCAGCGGCGGCATCCTGGCCTATTTGAACGCGGCCAAGAGCCAACTGGTGGATACGTTCCTGGTGGCCGTCAGCCTGGCGATCGCCGCCGTGCCGGAAGGTCTGCCGGCAGTCGTGACCATCAGCCTGGCGCTGGGCATGCGCGAGATGATCCGCCGCCACGCCCTCATCCGCCGCCTGTCCTCGGTCGAGACGCTTGGCTCGGCCACCGTCATCTGCTCGGATAAGACCGGCACGTTGACCCAGAATGAGATGACCGTCACCCGCCTGTGGGTGGATGGACAGTTTGTCATCGTGACCGGCTCCGGGTACTCGCGGAGCGGCGAGTTCATCGTGGATGACAAGCCGAACGATCTGCATAAGTATCCTGCCGCCCTCACCGCCTTATGGGTCGGTGCGCTGAACAATGACGCGCAGCTCGAACCGGTCGAAGGGGATGACCAATCCTATCGCATTATTGGCGATCCGACCGAAGGTGCGCTGCTGATTGCTGCGGCCAAGTCGGGCGCCTACCACGTGGAACTGGGATCGGCTTACCCACGCCAGGACGAAGTGCCTTTCGACTCGGAGCGCAAGCGCATGATTACCATCCATGATGTTGCGAAACCGAGCAAGGAAGACATTTCTCCCTTCTACGACGACAAATGGCGCGGCTGGGACGTGATCGCCGTCAAGGGCGCGCCGGACGTGGTCTTGAATCTGTGCACCCATTACCAGACCATCAAGGATAAGCCGAAGCCTTTGAAGGACGCCATCCGGAAACGCATCCTGGATGCCAACGATGAGATGACGCGCGACGCTCTGCGCGTTTTGGGCGTGGCCTACCGCGTTGTGGAGGAAGCGCCCAGTGCTGACGTGGGCGTAGACGAGCTGGAGAAAGACCTGGTGTTCGTCGGATTGGTCGGCATGATTGACCCGGCGCGCGAGGAGGTGAAAGGTGCGCTGGAAAAAGCGACGCGCGCCGGCATCCGCACGCTGATGATCACCGGCGACTATCCCAACACGGCGCGCGCCATTGCCCAGACGATTGGCCTGCTGCGCCCTGGACGCAAGGTCCTGACCGGCGCGGACCTGGATCGCTTAAGCGACGACGACCTGAGCGACGAGATCAAACAGACCGATGTTTTCGCGCGCGTCTCGCCTGAACACAAGATGCGCATCGTGGACGCGCTGCACAATAATGGGGAGGTGGTGGCGATGACCGGCGACGGCGTCAACGACGCCCCGGCCATCAAGCGCTCCGACATCGGCGTGGCGATGGGCATCACCGGCACCGACGTGGCCAAGGAGACCGCCGACATGGTGCTAACCGACGACAACTACGCCAGCATCGTATCCGCCGTCGAGCAGGGACGGATCATTTATGACAACATTCGCAAGTTTGTTTTCTTCCTGCTCTCTTCGAATGTGGCCGAGATCATGATTATCTTCCTGGCGACGCTGGCAGGTCTGCCTACCCCGTTGACGGCTATCCAACTCCTTTGGTTGAATCTAATCACTGACGGCGCTCCAGCCCTGGCATTGGCTATGGAAAAAGGCGACCCGGATATTATGTTGCGAAAACCCCGCCCGAAGCGTGAACCGATCATCAACAAAAAAATGCAATTGGGTATTTTCATCCAGACGATCACGCAGACCAGCGCGACTCTGTTGGCATTCAGCCTGGGTTTGATCTGGGAACTTCAGGCGCTAGGTTACGGCGTTCCGCAGGGGACCAACCCGCTGATGTATCTCCTGAACTTCGATTGGCGTTCTATTGAACTGGAGTCCCTCTACACCGCTGAAACGATGGCGTTCATCACGCTCTCGCTTTGTGAGCTGTTCCGCGCCTATACCGTCCGTTCGGAGCGAGTCTCGCTCTTCAGCCTTGGAATATTCTCGAACCGTTTCATGCAATACGCGGTCGGACTTTCGATCGCGCTGCTACTGTTGGTTTGCGCCGTGCCGTTCTTGCAGCCGATCTTCAACACCCATTTCATGAGCCTGCAGGAATGGTCTGTCGTCCTTGGCCTGGCGCTTATCCCGGCGGTGTCCGAGGAGATCACCAAATTCTTTCTGCGCCTTCGTGATCAGCGGCAGTAAGGCGGATTTTCGCGCATCGTCCCCAGAGGAGTTTATCAAAAGTATGCCACCAGAAACCCAGTTTCTCCAAGAAACCGGGTTTCTTTGCAGTACTGGGCGGGATGAGAATCCCGCCTTACGATTTTATGGCGAAGCTTTTTCGGTGGATGGCGCACAGCCCTGATTGCCTAATCGCGGCGCGGTGTTGTGGTGTGCCATAGCCTTTGTGCCGGGCAAAGCCGTATCCAGGATATTCCAAATCCAGTTCGCGCATCCGGGCGTCGCGGGCGGTTTTGGCTAAGACCGAGGCGGCTGCCACGCTCAACGAGCGCCGGTCGCCTTTGACCAGGCTGGTCTGGGGGAGGGGGATTTCGGGAAAGATCAGGTAATCAGTGATCAGGTAATCGGGACTTTGGGAAAGAGATTCCATTGCCCGCCTCGCCGCCAGTTTGGTAGCCGGGACGATGCCCAGGGCGTCAATCTCCTCGCTGGAGGCAAAGCCCACCCCCCAGGCCAGGGCAATTTCCTTGATGCGCGGCGCCCAGCTCTCACGCGCCAGCGGCGTCATCTGCTTGGAATCACGCACCCCGCGCAGGGCTTCGCCGCGAGCGCTCAGCCGAGCGGGCCGCGCGAGAGACGGCTCGGGCGGCAGGACGACTGCCGCGGCGGCCACGGGGCCAGCCCAGGCGCCGCGTCCGGCCTCGTCAATGCCGGCGACACAGCTAAAGCCGCCGTTCCAGAGAGCTTGTTCGAATTCGAGCGTGGGAAAACGAGGCGTAGTGACGGCTTCAGTCGTGCGTATCATAAACGCCTCGCCGGGCGTTGCGGCGGATCGTCAGCAGGTCGAGGAACATGCGCCAGGAATCACGCAGGATGTGGATCTTGCTTTCGGTGCTGTATTGCCAGCGAATGGGGACTTCGGTGATGTGGTAGCCGCGCTGACGGGCGATGTGCAGGATTTCTACGTCGAACGACCAGCCGGTGAGCGTTTGGTATCGGAAGAGGTCTTCGGCCACGGCGGCGCGGAAGCATTTGAACCCGCATTGGGTGTCTTGTATTTCCGGCAAAACGAGCAGGCGGATGAGACAGTTGAAAACGCGCCCGGTCAGGTGGCGGTAATAAGGCTCGTCGTAGCGCATCGCGCCGGGGGCTTCGCGCGAGGCGATGGCGATATCGAAGTCACTCAACGCCGGTGGGAGGAAATGGTTGATCTCCTCCACCGGCATGGAAAGGTCCACGTCGCAGACGAAACGGTATGACCCGCGCGCTTCCACCATCCCGCGGCGGACCGCATTCCCTTTACCGGGTTCGGGTTCGTGGAAAACGCGCAGGTTGGGGTACTCCCTGGCGTATTGCTGCGCCAGTTGGAGGGTGCCATCCGTGCTGCCGTTTTCGATCACGAGCACTTCGCCCGGATAAGCCTGTTTCTCCAGGAAGGCAAATACCTGCCCCAGGGCGTGGGGCAGGCGGTTTTCTTCGTTATAGACCGGGATAATGATCGAAAGGAAAGGTGGCTTCAAGAGAGCATCCGCAGTCGTTTACATGTTCGACACGATCAGTACGATGAATAACACCAGGATGATGATCTCGATGACAAAGAAGGCGATCAAGAAGGCCCATTGTTTGGTCGAGAACGACAGCTTTTTCCCTCGGGCGATTGTTTCAGGCTGGAGCGACGCCAGGGACTCGGCGAAGGCGCCCGACTCGGGAAAATGCGTGCTGCCTCTGGCTGGGGTCAGCCCGGCGGCGGAATCTTGTGTGGAATTCAGGCCGAAGGCATCCGCCTGCTGGGCAAACGGCGGGGCAGATACGTCTTGAGCTATTGGCTGCTCTGGCGAAGCGGCAGGTGGGTTCGTGATCCGGTCGAGGATGTCGCGGACTGTCTCGGCGCTGAACACCGCGTGTCCCTGAACGACCGAGGCGGCGAAATGTTCCAGCCCGTCCCTCATGACCACACGGACGATGGGGCGGACACTGTCAATGTGCAGGCCAGGCTCGGAGGCGAGAAGCACCGCTTCGACCGGCGTCGTCGAGCCTGGAAAACCCTGCCGTTCCAGGTAAGTCAGCACGGCGCGTCCCATTTGCGCTGTACGGATGATCAGATTGACGCGCGCTGGCTTGAAGGTATAACCTACCAGGGTTCCCCACGAATCACCTTTTGTCCGGAACATGCCCCGCAACGGCGTGGTGTACAGCACGTAAATGCCCGCCGGGCCGACCAGGATGAGGGGGATGATAATATCCAGGCTGGCCAGCTTTACGTTACGCAGCAGGGTGAAGCTGTTATCCAGTACCTTTCCGAAACAGGCAATGACCGTCTTCTGGGCGTTGATTTCCTGAAGCCAATCCGCCCCATATTTCAGCGTGGCCTTGACCTGGTCGAGCGCGCTGATCTTATCGCCCTCGGATAGAAACGGAGTTTGGTCAATGATCTTCATCTGAGGCCCTCCTGTCTCAGAAACTGTCTGATAATCCAGGTCTTAGAACCCAAGAAGCCAAGAGCCTATCTGGATAACTGGCTCCCAGCGGCGTCCCCTCCGCCGCTCCACAGGAGTGCTTTGCGAAGGACGGCGGCTGGAGCGTTTTTCGGATAGGCTCTAAGTGTAGCACTTTCTTCGCAGCCAGACAACGAATTTCATAATTCACGCTTCCTTTTCCAACCCATAGGCGCGCAGCACTGGCAAGACAACCAGGATGCCGGTATCCGGCTTGCGCAAATCGCCGACCACTCGCTCGGTCGCGGCGACAATCGTTTCTACCAGGCCGTCGTTTTCCACAATCGAAAAGATGGTGTGACTCAAATTCTCTACCCTGGCGAAGAAATCCTCCAGTGTTGGCATGAGCGGCAGGTCCTCGCGCAATGCCTGCATGCGGCGGATGCGCCCCAAACCGGTGCTTGGCAGCACGGTGACACCGCTAATACCGGCTTCCTCCCAGGCAGTCAGCAGGTCTTGTAGTTTTTCCGAATCATGCAGAGCAAGCAAAATTAGATACATTACGACGCCTCCTGAAATTCGTCTGATGGGTTATTGGCCTTACTCTTTTTCGGCGGTTCGAAAAGCGCCCGCAGGATGGGCGGCGTGACCAAAATGGTGATGATGACCGTCCCCACGATGGCTGACAAAGCATCTGTGCTGATCAACTTGGCCTCCAGCCCCACGCTGGCGATGATCAGGCTGACCTCGCCGCGCGCTACCATCCCTGCGCCGAGTTGGAGCGCCTCGCGGCCTTTAAAACCAGCCAGGTGCGCTCCCCAGCCTGCGCCGAGCAGCTTGCCTGCAATCGCGATGGCGACGAAGGCAAGCGTCATCCACAGGGCGCTGGCATCCAGGTCACGCAAGTTAATCGCCAACCCGATGTTGACGAAGAAAATCGGCACGAAAAGGCTATAAGCCAGGGCGGTCATGCCTTGATCCAGGAGTCCCTTTTCGGGCGTGCGGCCAAACATCAATCCCGCCAGGAAAGCGCCGATAATGGCTGCCATGCCCCCCACCAGCTCGGCGGCCAGGCCGTAGCCCAACAGTGTAACGATGGCAAAGGTCAATATACCCTGGCTGATGGGCAGCCGCGCCGCAATCTTGACCAGTCGCGGCAGAACCCAGATGCCAAACGCCATGGCTGCCCCCAAGAAGATGAGCACCTTCAGGAAGATCCATAGCAGGCTTAGCAGGCTGCCGTTTCCGCTGGCGAGGGCCAGGAAAGCCGAGAAGACTAGCAGAACCATCACATCATCGAAGACTGCCGCTCCCAGCAAGCCCAACCCCACCCGGCTGCGCAGCACCTTTAGTTCCAGAAGCGTTTGAGCGGATATGCTGACACTGGTGGCTCCCAGGGCCAGACCGAGGAAGAGGGCCGCCTCGTTCCCGAACCCGAACAAGCGCCCCATTCCCCAACCCAGTCCGACGGATATGATGAGACCGAAAGCGCTCGCCAGGGCAGAGACTTTGGTATTGCGCCGCAATTCATCCAGGTGCAATTCGAGACCGGCCAGGAACATCAACAGCATGACGCCAATGTCGCCCAGTTGGGTGATGGTTTCACCGAGCACGGCATCGTTCAGGATAGACAGCTTGAGCAGGTTGATCAGCGATGGGCCGAGCAGGATACCGACCAGCAATTCTCCCAGCACCGAGGGCTGTCCCAGGCGGATGCTGAAGTAGCCGGCCAGCTTGGCGGCGAGCAAAATGACAGCAATGGCAAAGACGAGTTGAAGGAAGGGGGTCATATTCGGTGATCAATTATCGGCAATCCGTTGCCAGTAACCGGTGAACAATTTCCAGTGGATGGTGCTTATAGTTTATCATGAGTTGATGGTCGTCAGCAGGCAGGCGCAGTTTCCCCTCCGCGCCGCGCTGGTTGGCTGTATACTTGAAGAAGAAATTGAACACGAAGGTCACGAAGGGGCGCAAAGATAAAAGGCTCAATCCTTATGGGTCTTGGTGTTGCTTGGTGACCTTCGTGTTTAGAAGGATTTGTCATGACCCTCAAAGACTCTTTCCAAAAATGGCAAGACTCGACCCTCAAGAAATCCCTCCAAAAGTTCCCGGAGCGGAAAACGCGCTTCGAGACTTCAGCAGGCATCGAGGTCCCGCGGGTGGCGTTACCTGTTGACGATGGCCCCGATTACGCTGAAAAACTCGGCTTCCCTGGCGAGTATCCATATACGCGCGGCATCCAGCCGACCATGTATCGCGGCCGGCTGTGGACGATGCGCCAGTACGCCGGTTACGCCACCGCCGAGGAGACCAACCGCCGCTTCCGCTATCTGCTCGCACAGGGGCAGACCGGCCTCTCGGTCGCGTTCGATTTGCCGACCCAGATCGGTTACGACGCGGACGATCCGATCGCGCAGGGCGAAGTGGGCAAGGTGGGCGTTTCGATTTCGTCCATTCACGATATGGAGCAGTTGTACGACCAGATCCCGCTCGACAAGGTTTCGACTTCGATGACCATCAACGCGCCGGCGGGCGTTTTGCTGGCGATGTACATTGCGGTGGCGAAGCGCCAGGGCGCGGACATACGCCAACTGCGCGGCACCATTCAGAACGACATCCTCAAAGAGTACGTGGCGCGCGGCACTTATATTTTCCCACCCGCGCCTTCCATGCGGCTGATCACCGACATCTTCCAGTTCTGCGCCGCCGAAGTGCCGTACTGGAACACGATCTCGATCTCGGGCTATCACATCCGTGAAGCAGGCTCCACCGCCGTGCAGGAAGTTGCATTTACTCTCGCAAATGGAATTGCGTACGTGGAAGCCGCGCTCACCTGTGCCAGCACCACAGGTGCAGGTAAGGCGGGCCTCAAAGTGGACGACTTCGCGCCGCAACTCTCGTTCTTCTTCAACGCGCACAATAATCTTTTGGAAGAAGTGGCTAAATTCCGCGCGGCGCGGCGCATGTGGGCGAAGATCATGCGCGAACGGTTCAAAGCCCAAAAGCCCGCCAGTTGGCAATTGCGTTTCCACACGCAGACCGCTGGCTCCACGCTCACCGCGCAACAACCCGAAAACAACGTCGTGCGCGTGACTCTGCAAGCTCTGTCCGCCGTCCTCGGCGGGACCCAAAGCCTGCACACCAACAGCATGGACGAAGCCCTGTGGCTTCCCACCGAAAAGTCGGTGCGCGTCGCGCTGCGCACGCAACAGATCATCGCCTACGAGTCGGGCGTCGCCGATTCGATTGACCCGCTGGCGGGTTCGTATCTCATCGAACAGCTCACCGACGAGATCGAAAAAGGCGCCAGCGACTACATCGCCAAAATTGACGAGATGGGCGGCGCGTTACAGTCCATCGAGCGCGGTTACATGCAGAACGAAATCCAAAACGCCGCCTACGCCGCGCAACAGGAAATCGAGAGAAAAGAGCAGATCGTGGTGGGCGTCAATCAATTCCAGGTGAAGGAAGAAATGACGCTCGAACGACTGAGCGTTGACCCTGCCATTGAAGCGAATCAACGCCAGAGACTTGCCACGCTGCGAGCAGGGCGTCACGATCAGACCACCCGTGACCTGCTCGCCAAACTAAAAGCCGCCGCTAATGGGACAGAGAATCTCATGCCCCTCTTTATCGAGTGCGTCCAGAACGACATCACGCTGGGGGAGATATGCAATACGCTCCGTGGCGTGTGGGGCGAGTATGTGGCGCAGGGGTTTTAGAAACTAAACCAGACCTCCGAGTTCTTGGAGAACTCGGAGGTCTTCGGATTGGATTTTGGAGTAAAAATCGGAGTCGAAAGGCTCCGATTTGTTTTGTGGGGACGGATAGTATCTGTGAGGGGGCGACTCGTGAGGAACCAATCGTTCCCCCAGGCTCTCGACGATCATCCCGGTTTTTTCTTGCGGATGCGCTCCGCCACACGCTTCCAGGCCTGGGTGGGCTGTTCGGGCCGCGCTTGGCGTTGCGCTTCGTTGCTCAAAGCCATGGCCATATCATCGAAGATGGCGCCCAGCGGGCCTTCGGGATTGGACAATACTAGCGGGGTGCCGAAGTTCAGCGCGGCGATGAATTCGTCCGCCGCGTATGGCAGGATCAGGTCAATTTTGGTTTTGAGCACGCGCTCGATATCCTTGAGCGCCAGGCTCTGGCGCGGGAAGGTCCAGTTCAAGATCATGTGGATTTTCTTCTCGCGATCCTTGTGATAGAGCGTACCCCTTAAGAAGCTGCGGAATCATGACGATGCAATTTGTGCGATTTCGAGATTCGGTAGTATTCTAACTTTGCCACTATCCTCTATCCTTCTTCCTTGCCAGCAGCTTGCGTATCCGCGCGTGACGTTCGCGCGTCAGCGGATAGAACCAGGCCGCCGTCACCGCGCTGAAGAGCAGCACCGTCCCGAAGGGGCCGATCAGCACGCGGATGGCCGTCAGCGTTACCGGCGACTGTATGAACGTGGTCGCGCCCTCCGGCGGGGTCTGGTAGCCGAACCAGCCGAGCACCTGCAGGGCGATGAAGATCGCCAGCGCGCCGGTCAGCTTGCGGACGAAGTTCTTGACGCCGTAGTAGATGCCTTCCTGGCGGCGGCCGGTGCGCAACTCGTCCCACTCGATCACGTCCGGGAAGATAGCGTCCGGCAGGACGTGGGCAGCCGAGACGCTCAGCCCGGCCAGGAAGGACATCCACAGCACCAGCGTGATCTGTCCCGGCCGCACCGAATAGATCGCCAGTTGTACGCCCGCCCAAAAGACCATCCCGATGATATAGGCGCTGCGCTTGCTCAAACGGTGCGAGAGCCACAGCCAGAAGGGCAGGGCGATCACCGCCGTGACGAGCAGGATGGCGAAGACCGCCGATTCGAGCGGCAGGCTGATGCCGAGCAGCGTTACCGAGAAAAGCAGATTGCCGCGCGCGATCCAGTAGAGCAGGTAGAAGGGCAACAACAGTGCCACCAGGTCGAAGGTGATCCAATTCAGCATGTAGATGGCGGTGGCGAAGCGGAAGGGAATGTTGCCCCAGGCGGTGCGGACGGTCTCGCGGAAAGGGATATCCGGCACAGTTTTGGTCTCGGAAGTAACGTATTTTTCGCGAACCACGGCGAAGATGAGCAGGTATGGGATGGCTGCAAGCCCGCCGAACATACCTGCTACGAGAAGGTAACCCTGCTGCTGGTTCAGGCCGGCGCTCAACGCCGCGTCCACGATCATCGGCGCGGCGACAGCGGTCACCAGCGAGGCCAGCAGGTTGAAGAAGATGCGGAAACTGGTCAGCGTGGTGCGCTCGTCGTAATCGGGGGTCAGCTCGGGCAGCAGAGCGGAGAAGGGCACGCCGCACAGCGTTTCGAACGTGTCGCTGAGCATGAAGGCCAGCGATACGGTGGCCGCCAGGGCGATCTGGTTGTGCCAGGGCGGCGCCCACCAAAGCAGCAGGAAACTGGCCCCAAAAGGGATGGCGAAGATCAACAGGAACGGACGGCGGCGGCCCCAACGGGTGCGGATGCGGTCGGTGAGTATCCCAACCAGCGGATCGTTGACCGCGTCCCAGAGGATGCCCAGCAGCGCGGCGACCGAGGCCAGGCGCGGCTCCAGCCCGACCACGTCGGTCAGGAAGATGGCGTAGAA
>Ga0315274_10009834_pt1 | contig 13792 bp, 10 predicted proteins | sample YL17G02_20_MG_FD_203700 | JGI IMG/M metagenome (GOLD analysis project Ga0315274, IMG submission 203700) | Sediment microbial communities from Yellowstone Lake, YNP, Wyoming, USA - YL17G02_20 | ecosystem: Environmental > Aquatic > Freshwater > Lake > Sediment | place: USA: Wyoming | collected...
CCATTTCACCTAAAATACTTAGGCTTGTCGACTTTCCACACCGTCCCGTGAGGGACTTGTTCCACGTCCAGCTGGTGTTTGCCTGGGCCGTGCTTCAAACCCTGTCGGGCCTGAGCGGGGTTGCTCCGCGCTCTGCCGTCACACTTGAATTCCGCGAACAATATATCATGATCGTCAAAGTAGTTCCACCAAGCCACGCGCCGCATCTTTGGCATTTTGCTCAACTTTGGGCCGCTACAGCGTCAATCCGACGCGATGCCACACGCCCACCTCTCGATTTTTGTAGGTAGCGCCGACGAAATCCCCAACCACCTATATTCAAAGATATAATGGTTCCATTTTGGCCCATATCAGCACCTCTAGCAGCGACAGATCGAGACACGCCGGAGTTGGAGCGCAAAGACGAATCACACCAGGCCCCGGTAACAAGTTATAATCTGAGAAGAACCCTAAAGATGTATCGCAACCGATATCACCCTTCACTCAGCTAGCGCGCGGCGGCTTTCGCCTAGGCGCACTCCCGGGGGAGACTAAGCGCCCATGACGGCCTCTTTCGATCCTTTCGCCGGACCACCCTTGAGCCTGGCCATTCCGACCACGGAAGCGCAGCGCGAACTGATTGCTGCAGTCGGTTGGAGCGAGGATGCCTCACGCGCCTTTAATCAGCCCTTTATGCTCCGCCTCAGCGGTCCCTTGGCCACCGCCGCCCTAAGCCAGGCCCTGGCTGGTGTCGTCGCTCGGCATCAAGCACTCAGAGCGGTCGTGACTCCAGATGGCGGGACCCTGTGCATCCTCCATGCAGGCACGATTCCACTGGCCCAAGAAGATGTCAGCCAACTAACAGGTGCAGCACAGACAGAGGCGCTGAGTGCCATCGTTACAAAAGTAGCCGAAGATACCTTTGATCTAGTGAGCGGCCCTTTACTGCGAACGACGCTGGTACGCTTAGCACCGCAGGAGCACGTCCTGGTCTGCTGTAGCCACCACGTGATCTGCGACGGATGGTCGATCGGTGTGCTAGTGCGCGACCTAGCCCGACTCTATAGCGCCGCCGTGCACCAGCAACCGCCGGCGCCTAGCCGGCCGGGACTCTACAGCGACTATGCTCTAGGGGAACTTGAACGCCAGGCAAGCAGCGACGGCAGGGCCGATGCGGCGTATTGGCGCGCGCTGTATCAAAAGCGCGCGCCACAGCTAGAACTACCTTTGGATTTCCCACGTCCAAAGGTCAAAACCTACCATGCACACCGCCTCGATAGGACTCTAAGCCCTGAGCTGATGCAGCAACTGAAACTCCTCGCTGGTAGCTCGGACTCAAGCTTGTTCACGGTGCTACTCGCGGCCTTTGCGGCATGGATCATGCGCCATACCAACCAAAGCGAAGTCGTCATTGGCATCCCATCGGCCGGCCAAGCCATCAACGCTGAGCCAGAGTTGGTCGGACATTGTGTCAACCTCCTACCGTTGCTCCTGAGTCTAGAAGACGGCGAGTCCTTCACCGAACTGCTGCAGCGAACGCGCTCGCGACTCCTCGATGCCCTTGACCACCAGCGTTTTACCTACGGCACCTTGCTGAAAAGTCTGGCACTGCCGCGCGACGCAGCACGCAACCCTCTCGTGGCCGTCCTGTTCAATGTCGAAAAAGGCATCGATACCGAAGATCTTGCGTTTGCGGATCTAACATCCAGCTGTCACAGCATCGCGCGACGCGCGGAAAACTTTGAACTCTTTGTCAGCATCAACCTGAGCCGAAACGGTGCGACCGTCGAATGCCAATACAACACCGACCTATTTGCCACGGCAACGATCGGCGAAAGGCTGGCGAGCTTTGAGCAACTCCTTAGCGACGCCGCCAAGCAACCGCATCAAGCGGTTCGCTTGCTTCAAGTGCTCACGCCAGCAAGTCGCGATAAAATTATTCGCGAGTGGAACCAGACAGCATGCGCCACACCGCCTGAACGCAGCGTGCATGAACTCTTCGAAGCACAGGCCCGCGCCACGCCCAGCAAAGTTGCCGTGACCGCTAAAGGCGGAACGACCAGCCTCACCTACACCGAACTAAACCGGCAGGCCGACCGCCTCGCCAAGCACCTCGTCGCCCTCGGCGTTAAACCTGGGTCCATGGTCGGTATTGCTCTGGAGCGGGACAGCAATCTGCTGGTCGGCCTACTCGGCATCCTCAAAGCGGGGGCCGCCTACGTCCCCATCGATGCAGGATATCCCAAAGAACGCCTGCAGTGGATTTTTGACGACACCCACATGCCGGCAATCGTCACCACCGCCAAGATCGCAGAGCAGTTGCCGCCACACCAGGCCAGCGTGATTCGCCTCGATGCTGACCTGCCGCAGCGGGCCAGCGCCAAGGATGACAGCATACGCCTCTTTGAACCAAGCGGTGCTGATCTCGCCTATGTCATCTTCACATCGGGATCAACCGGTCGTCCCAAAGGCGTGTTGGTACCGCACCACAGCGTGGTCAACTTCCTTCACGGCATGCGGCAAAGGCCCGGTATAACGGCCGCGGACACCCTGCTTGCGGTGACGACCGTAGCCTTCGATATTCATGTGCTAGAGCTGTTTTTGCCGCTGATCTGCGGCGCCACCGTGGCCCTGGCCAGCACCGATGAAGTCAGCGATCCTGAACGCCTAGCAACGCTCTTAAACCGGGTCAATGCGACGATGCTCCAAGCCACTCCGGCCACTTGGCGGATGCTCTTAGCTGCGGGTTGGACCGGAAAAAAGGGCCTCAAAGGCCTCTGCGGCGGTGAACGACTGACCAGCGAACTAGCCGAAGCCTTACTCACTCGGATCGACGCACTGTGGAATATGTACGGTCCGACCGAGACGACCGTTTGGTCGACCTGCGGCGAAATCAAGTCCGCTGCCAACCGCATCACGATCGGCACGCCGATCGCCAATACGACGGTCTATATCGTCGACGCGCATCTGCAGCCAGTGCCGGTCGGAACCACTGGTGAGCTGATGATCGGCGGCGATGGGGTCACCCTTGGCTATCTCCGGCGCCCCGAGCTGACCGCCGCGGCATTCATCCGCGATCCCTTCGCCGCGAGCCATGATGCTCTGATGTATCGAACCGGTGACCTAGCCCGCTTCACTACAGACGGCGAGATCGAATGCCAGGGTCGCCGTGACCATCAGGTCAAAGTGCGTGGCTACCGCATCGAACTCGGTGATATCGAAAGCGCGATGATCAAGCACTCGGGGATCGCCCAAGCAGTCTGCGATATCCGCCAGCATAAGTCTGGTGATCCTCGCTTAGTCCTGTGGTATATCGCCAAGCCATCGCACCAGCCACCGGCAGCCGCTTTACGCATTCACCTACAAAAATCCCTGCCGGACTATATGGTGCCGCAGCTGTTCATGGCCGTAACGGCGCTGCCCCTAACGCCGAATGGCAAAGTCGACCGCAAAGCACTTCCATCACCCTTCCAAGATGAACTCGAAGACGCGCAGAGCTACGTCGCACCGGGCACATCGACCGAGCGAATCCTAGCCGCTACCCTAGCCAGGATCCTTGGTCGCCCCCTGGTCAGCGCCACGACCCATCTGTACGAGCTAGGTGGCGACGAGGATACGGTAGCCACTTTGGCGCAACAGCTGAACCACCACCACGGCATGGCAGTGGCGCCTCGAGATATCTACGCCCACCCGACGGTGGTCACACTCGCGGCATGGATCGATCGCTCAAACGACGAGCCACCTCAAGCGTCCCCAGCCGAGGATCTCACCTACTGGTGCCAACAACTCCAACAGCTACCTGCACCTCTGCGCTTAAGAGAATCCCAGCGAAGTGATTTACCTAATTCGAGCGGCGACCTTCCGTATATCATGCCTACGGCTATGCTCTGCACCCTCACGTCGCTGGCAAAGGATGCGGGAGCCAGTTTATTGACCCTGCTACTGGCCGCATACAATGTCCTCCTCATGCGACATTCAGCACAAGTCGGGCTAACCGAACTACTGATCGATATCCCGGTACCGAGCTTAGCCGCGACAGATCATCCTTCGCTTCGAGGAGCTGCCAAGCAGATCATCGTTCGCAGCACATGCAGCGGCGCGGATCAATTTATCAGTCTGCTGCGCCAGGTGCGAAATACCACGGTGACCGGCCTAAGCCATGACGCCGTCCCTCTTCCAGAGATCGCAAATGCCCTAGGCTTTTTCAATCAAGGCGAGGCTTTGTCGCAAGCAAGCTTCACGTGGGACAGCATGAACCGGCACGGGGTGGAAGAGCGTCTCAGCGACGACTCAGGTCCGCATCTTTATTTGACAGAGTCGACTCTCGGCTTTACCGCCACGCTCGCCTTGCCCACCCAAGAGCACACCGCAGATCAAGGTGCAGACACTGGTGCAAACACTGGCTTTGAGCTTCTTAAGTCCTTTCACGCTCTACTGCTGTCCATCATCGATCAACCAAACCAGAGCCTAGCCGAACTCAAGACTGAGGTGGGCCATCCACAGCTGCAGGAGTTGCGCCTGGCGTGTGCGACCGTAGCACGAATCGAAGCGGTGACTAAGGGCCACCCATTGGTCCAAGACTGTGCTGCATTGGTCATGCATGGGCTGAGTCAAGCACCTCGCCTGCACGTCTACTACACCCTAAAGCCGCAAGCGTATTTGACAGCGACCGACCTTCGTCTCCACCTCAGTTCTAGTATCGATCTACGCGGCGTCAAACCCCTGTACATCGAAATCGATTCCTTCCCGCTCACAAGCAATGGGAGCATCGACAAAAATACTCTGCCCACGGCGTTCCGCGGCGGCAGCACCGATGCCACTGCGCAGCAGCCCAAATCGCCGGTGGAGCTGCGTTTGGCTGCTATCTGGAGCGATCTACTAGGACACCAGCACCTCGATACGAACAGCAATTTTTTCGAGCTGGGCGGGCACTCCCTCCTTGCGGTGCAGATGATCAGCCGAGTCGAACAAGAATGGGGCGTCAAACTGAGTCGGATGGCGGTTACTCTCAATACCCTGGGACAAATATCGGCCACCATCAGCAAGAGTTCGGCGCCCGCTTCACCGCATAGAAGCGACATCGGCGCACCAGAGCCACGCGGCAGCTTTACGGCTCGGCTCCTGACACGACTGCGTCGGAGGGTCGCTTAAGGTATGCATGCTCTATATTTTGGCCCGTCCGATGCACCACTTCTCGGCCTCTACCACGCCGCGGTCCATGCTCGACCGAGGCGTGGGGTCTTGCTTTGTTATCCAGGACCAGAAGAAGCCATGCGGGTCCACTGGGCGTACCGCAACCTGACGCAGCTGCTGCTAAGCAACGGCTTCCACGTGTTTCGCTTTGATTACTATGGGACTGGCGATTCGTCGGGTCCATCGGGCGAAGGTGGTATCCACCGGTGGAACCACGACATCCAACTGGCCGCTCAAGAATTCTGCGCCTTAGCGGACGTCGAGGTGATGAACCTAGTCGGCGCACGTCTCGGTGCGAGCATGGTTGCGACGGTGCCACTGGACTTGAGCGATGTCAAGGTAGCGCACCGCATCCTTTGGGATCCTGTGATCAACGGCGCCGACTATTTGCTCCAACTTGAAGGCTTGCAGCATCAGCGCATCGCCAATAGCCGCTATCCACTCGAACGCTTGCTTGATCCTCAGGCAGCAGAAGCCCTTGGATACCCGCTGAAACCACTCGTCACCGCCTCGATTCGCCAGCTTGATCTGCTGACCCAGCCGTTGGCGACGGCACAGCGCATCACGGTACTGACCTCGACGCCGTGCGCAGAAGGTGGCCTCGTACACCAATTACTAAACAAACATATCAATATGGAGCACACGACCGTCGACGAGCCTTGCCACTGGTCCACCCAGGAGGTGCTCGAGCAGGCCTTGTTACCGACGCAGATCATCAAGCACATTGGCGACCTGCTGACACAGTCCAGCGGAGAGGACGTATGAGTCGCGAGCGCGTCGTGCAATTTGGTCCCGGTGGTCGCCTCATCGGTATCCTTTGTGAGCCCATAGACGCCACCTTGGGCAGGTCGAAGCCAGCCGTGCTCCTCAGCAATGTCGGTGTGTCGCACCGAGTCGGTCCGTTTCGCTTGAATGTTCATCTGGCACGGCGACTAGCGGCACAGGGTTACTATACTCTGCGCTTCGACTTCGCTGGGCTTGGTGATAGCGAAGCGAGTCCGGACGGTGGGAGTGAGGCGGACCGGGCAAAATCTGAAGCCAGCGCCGCTATGGATCTTATCACCGTGCGCACTGGAGTCGACCGCTTTGTCATGATGGGCTTGTGCTCGGGGGCCGACAAGACGCACATCGTCGCCACCTCAGACCAGCGCATCGTCGGTGCGGCCTTTATCGACGGTTACGCCTTTGCGACCTGGCGCTTCTATTGCCGTAGGTTTACCTTGCGGCTGTTAGAACTTAAACGTATCAAAGTTTATAGCAAAAATCGCTGGAAGGACCTGCAGCGACGCCTGCTGAGGCTACCTAAGCCGAGCCAAGCCTATGAGCCCACGGTGATTCAGCCATCGCGCGAACAAGCAGAGGCCGACTTGCTCACCATGGCTCAGCGTGGGGTCAAGCAACTGCATCTGTATACGATCAGCGTCGACACCGACTACAACTACCCCGATCAGTTTTGGCATATGTATCCTGCACTCTGCTCGCATCGCGCCAGCATCATCAGCGAGCGCTACCCCCAGGTCGATCACACCCTGTCGATTGTTGCGATGCAAAAGATCATCGTGGAACGCCTGTGTACCTGGATTGGTCTGGTGTGAACCGAGAGCAGGGCGAGGCTTGGTCAGTACCCGATATCGTCAAAACACTGATGCATGTGACCATCGGTGTCCAAACATTGGTCAAATGATCATTCGAAATCACTAGGTAATTTCTGGCACATGGCTTGCAGTAACTGAACAAATAACCTGTCGGCTGCGACCGCCGCTAGTTGAGCCATACGAGGACGCCATGACATCTCCCGATCAGCCCTCAGCCGCACGTGCTGAAAATCAAATCAAACCCAACCTTGAAAACCCGTTTACGGAGCGTCTGGAACCCCTGCACCAGACGGTCTTCAAGATCGTTGCGTTAACTCTGCTGCTCGGTGCGGCACCGCAACTAAACGGTGCAATTTTTACGATCAATCACTTGATCGGATACTTATGTTATCCCGTCTCGCTCGCCTTTAGCGGCACGGTGTTGCTGATGCTCAGAGAGCAGATGCGAGGTTTAATGCCACGGTTGTGTCGCTCTCTGGCGGCATCATCAGGGTGGTTTAAACCCTACGAGACCACCCTGGCTAGACAAGGCTGGCGGGTGATGTTGAGCGCTTTGTTGTTGAGCGCCGCGGTGGTTTTTGGCTGGCATTCAGCTCTTTATTTTTTTGTCGTACCATACGTCACGATCTACCATATACTGCAATTTGGGGCGCAGGCAAAAGACCGCGATCGTCACTATGAAGCCGCGGCGGCGCAATACTTCGAACCCCTTGGCAAAGCGCCAGCGGTGGAGTCTGAACAAGATCACGATCACCATGTGTCGTCGTTTTAACGAATGATCATTGCTGTAACTGAGTGCTGTGGCGTAAGAGTCGACTCACTGCTTCACTAGGTTGGCGATGAACTGATCGAGGGTCGGTAGTGGGCCGGCCTGCTTTTGGTACGTGCCGCCTTGGTCTGGGCTTGGATCAGTGAAACCCATAGGCTTTCGGCAGTGACAAGCCCAACTTTATAAGAAAATGCAGGGAAGGATCCCACCGCTCTCCAAGCGCCATGGCATTATGTTCGGGGATTCGGGCGGTTACAGGAAGTGACCGACCCGAATGCCCCCGACCGTCATGGAAGTAGGAGCTGCAATAGGGTGGACTGCTGAGGTGAAAAAGCACAATATAGATGTTGGATTTCATCAAATTCAACACCAATATTACGGATTTTCATGTATAAGCGTCGCCTTAATATATCAGAATTACTGGAAAAAAGGTCATTTTTCCTGTTCGGTGCTCGGGCTACCGGCAAAACGACTCTCATCCAAACATCGCTGCCCCAGGCCTTAGTGATCGACCTGTTAGATACACGAACCTATAAGGCCCTATTGCAAGATGCTGGGGTGCTGGCAGACTTGATTAGAGGCAACCAAAAGATCGTCGTCATCGATGAGATTCAGAAGTTGCCAAATTTGCTCGACGAGGTTCACCGTCTGATTCAGAAAGAGAAGCGGACGTTTTTGCTCACCGGATCCAGTGCCCGCAAGCTAAAGCACGGTAGCGCCAATCTGCTGGCCGGACGGGCGCGCGAGGCTCGCCTATTCCCTCTCACATGGCCTGAGATCAACGCATTTGATCTTGTGCGACTCCTAAACCACGGCGGCCTTCCAGAGATCTATGATTCGAGCGAACCAGACGAGGATTTGGAGGCCTACGTCGACACCTACTTAAAGGAAGAGATCAAGGCCGAGGCCGTGACGCGCAATGTCGCCGCATTTGCTGAGTTCCTTGACATCATCGGTCGCGCAAATGGGCAAGAATTAAACTACGAAAGCTTCTCATCGGACCTCCAGGTGTCACCCAGCACCTTTAAAAACTATCTGCAGATCCTCGAAGATACCTTGATCGGATTTCGTCTTCCTGGGTTCACCAAGACAAAGAAGAGAAAGGCGACCGTCCGGGCCAAGCACTATCTCTTTGATCTTGGCGTCACCAGACACCTTGCCAAGGCCGGAATGATCCGCGCTAAAAGCAAGGAGTTCGGCGATGCCTTCGAGCACTTCATCATCCTTGAAGTTCGCGCCTACCTGTCCTATCACCGCAAGAAGCAAGAGATGAGCTATTGGCGTTCGACCAGCCAATTCGAGGTTGATCTGATCATTGGCGGAAGGATCGGTATCGAGATCAAGAGTGCCGATCTTATTAGTGACAAGCATTTAAAAGGCCTACGTGCACTTGCCGAAGAGAAGATCATGGAGCGGTTGATCTGCATCCATACCGGACACCTCGCCAGCAGGTCAGCTGATGGCATCGAGATACTGCCGTTCCAGGATTTTTTAACCCAGCTTTGGGCTGGAGACATGCTGTAAGAGCGATCGCCGTTTGTTTGCGACAGTCAGCCTCAGGATCGATCGTCGATGTTCCGGTCAGCCGGACGTGTCGAGTATGAATAACGACGCCGCGTTTGTAATCTTCCCGCACGGCACCTTCAGCGGTCATCCAATGGCAAAGATCACCGAAAGCTCGGTTAAAGCCGGTGATACCGTTGGGCTGGTCGGCTACGGCGTGACCGGGTTTAAAGCGCCGAATGCCGACCCGACCAATGCCGAGAGCAAACGTTTTTGCGGCAGCAATACCGTCGCTAAAATCGACGACAACTGAGTCAACAAACCTCCATACCATCTAAATAGGACCACACCAAATCCACGCTACCAGATGTTTGATTGTCGCACTGGACCTGCATGCGCATGCGCGACGATGCTGGTCGAAAGTTTAAACGCAGCCGAAGGAAAGATAGCAGATAGTTTGTTTGCTCTCACCACGATGACCTTTCACTGTTGGATGTGCCGTGGCTGGTCGCCGTCGATTGTCACACGAATTGGCCGGCCGGCCATTTTATTCATTGTAATCAGCTCCAGACTAGGTTAAACCGACTTCAACTTTAGCTGATTGCAGTTCGACCCATCCAACAGGAGCACCGTCATGCGCGTCTCTTATCTTTCCGTGCTTAAAATCAGTGCCACCCTCGCATTGGTGAGTTGCGGCAAAGCGCAGCTTAGCCACAACTCTGGCGCCTCGTCAGACTCGCTCAACCTGACCACCCTGAGCCATAACGCTTGGTGCAGCGCATGGAATCTTAGCTGCCCCGCTCCCAAGGCGCCGGATCCGAATTCGCCTGAGCCACTGACTAAAACACAGATCGACAGCCTACTCCGGATCGGCCGCTCGATCGGCAACAGCCCATCGACGCTGACTCTGAGCCGCAGCGAATTGGACGCTCCGGCGATTACCTCGGCGATGGCCACCTTAGGCCTGAACGTGGAGTGGACCAGCCTGCGCAACCGCCTAGACTACATCAAATTCTCTAACCTAAGCCTGGGTCAAGCCGGCATCGCGGTGACTAACGATGCCGCTGCGACCAAGACGGGGGCCAGCGGCCTGAGCGTCCAGACCGCACCGCAGATCAGCATCGACATCACCGCGGATCAAAGCATCGCGATTAAAGGCTTGGCGCTGGCGTCGCCAAACGGCCAAAGCGCCACCCTCGACCGTTTGACCCTTAACGGTGGCGACACGGCCGACTGGCAAGACCAAGAACTAAGCGTCACGCAGGCGCCCCTAGCCTTCATCGGCAGCGAGATTCTCGATGTCGAGGGTAGCGCAGCAACGGTCAAGAAAGACCTCGCGTTTAAAGACCTCGTGCCGCTGATCGTTCCGCTGGTTGACTGGATCGACTCGGGCAGCAAACGCGACATCAACCTCGGCCGCAGCCAGATTGACGCCATGCAGGCAGAGCTGCGGAACTTGGTTAAGGATGATGCGGCGCAACGCAATCTTACGGCAGTTCTGCGCCAGATTCAGCAGGTTCAAAGTACCGGCCAAGGCCGCCGGGATCATCTGCTACAGATCACGGCCAACAACGAGATCCGCTGCAGCGTTGATGGCAAAGTCGACTTCACCTTGGCTAAAAGCTTTGGCTTAAAGCGCATTGCGCGTAGCAATGGCGACGACGGCACCTTGGTGACGATTCAGGTCGAAGGCTTCCGCATCACCTTGCCGGGTCCATTCTCCCTGCCTGTCTCGATCAGTCGGATCGAACTAGCTCCGACGAAGATTTGGATCCGCGACCTGCCGATCATCGGCAGCATCTCGGTGGACGTCTCCAGCCTGCCTAAAGACGGCCAATCAGGCACGACGCCACCGAAGATCAGCTGCAGCTAAACAAGCAGGGCAGCCTATCTCAACCTACGTGACATCCACAAGTCCCTGAGCCAGTTAGCTGGCCCAGGGGCTTGTTGGCGTCAGGTGATCTCGCCGGTCTGCGTGAGGATAGTGGTCACTAAAAAGAAACCGCGACGACGGGCTCAGCCTAGGACCCATCCGCAACCTACAGCGAAGTCTTCAGCATCTTTTCGACTTCCTCGATATGCTCAGTCTCTTCGCGCACGAATTGACGAGCCAGCTCCTCTAAGGCGATATCATCGCCGGCGATGTCGACGAGTTGGCGATACATCGACAGCGCGTTGCGCTCGTGCACGAGGCATTCTTTTAAAAGCTGCTGCACGCCATGCTGGTCGGATTCTTCGATCGGCGGGGTGACCATCGGCGGATGGCCGCCAAGCGAGGTGATCTTTTCGCCGATGATGATGGCATGGTTCATCGATTCAGTGGCTTGATCACGGAACCACTTTTGGATCGGGATGCGGTTGTGGCCCATGATCATAAACGAGTAGTGCAGGTAGCGTATCACCCCTGCGGTCTCTTCCTGATAGATCTTCGCTAAGATATCGACTGCTTTTGCATGGTGTGCCATTGGCTAGTTCCAATTGCTTAAAGGTTAAAACGCCATCTAGGGCGGAACTCCCGCCTATTCTTCATCCAAGATGATAGCGTGGGAGGCTATATTGCAGCGTTTACACTGCAAGATCAACTCGATCTCGCCTTGGTTATCGCTGTAACCGTTTGCCTGCTCATTCATCTTGAAAGTAACCGGCACATTGGCCTGAATTCCGACCGTTTTATCGCGCCCAATGGCGATTGCTGCGGAGCCCGGACCGCTGCTCATCACTAGGGTCTGGAGATTTGAAGTGGGGTCTGGACAGCTCGCACCGCAGGACCTGTTCGCTCCTCCTGCGTCAGACAGGGGCCAACTGGGCGATCCGCGCCACAGACCGTAGGCGACGATCCGGTAAGTGCCAGTGATATTTTCATGACTGGTGAAGGACGCACCGGCCTCATGATTGGCCCGTACTCTTAACCGGTAGGTTGGTAGTTTGTTGATCTTGTTGGCACAGCTTAGACAGCGCCAGTAGACCGTCTGCAGCCCATGATTATCGGTAAAGCGCCCTGGAATATCATTCATGACAAAGCCCACGGCTTCGCCAGCAAAGATGTCGAGCTGTCCAGTCGTCTCGGAGCGTGAATAGCTCTGCCCGATCCGCGTTAGGAGCGATCCTTGTTTGTCGACAGCACTCAAGGTACCAGTGGCCGCCGCACCACCACCAGAAGCCGTGCCGTCGCTACCGACACTATGCGTTGGGTCAAACTTCCAGCTACGCCCCGAGGCCACCGCGAAGCGAATCGACATCTTGCCATCATAGGGGTTAAAGATGGAGTTGCCGACCTCGCTGTCCGCTGGGATGTCCAGCTGATTAAGCGTTGCGACAGCAGCATTTATGACTCTGAGACCGGTGCTGGCGGCTTTGAACTGGGTGCGGCAAGCACTCCAATCTTGAGTATCGGCTGCCGCCGCGCTTGGCTGGTAGCTGAAGCAAGCGGTAGCCGTCTGCTTGATCAAATCCGTGTTGGAGGTAATGTCACTTTCCATAGCCGGGTCCATAGGTAGGCCCACCTGCCGAGACTTAGTAACGAGGTCACTGTGCAGGAGATTGTCGCGGTTCCACTGATCGAGCTGCTGCCGCATTTGCAAGATATCGGCTGGCACCGTCGCGGTGATCTGGGCGCCGAGATTGCGCAGCGGTGCTGTGATAAAGCTGAGCACGCCTGGATTACTTTCCACCTGTTGCGGGAACGAACCCGTTGCATAGGCCATCAGATCATCGATGCGTTGCCTACAGATGGCAAAATCATCCGCCGAGCTGAGCGAGCAGGTCTTTGCGGACGTCAACGCTTGGCTTGGTATCCCTCCGACTTGATTGACGTTGATGGTCAGGCTACCGTCCATCGTGCCGAGGCCTACTTTATTACCGAGATCCTTGGATAGGTCACCCAATGGCCCGGACATTTTCATCTTCGACTGCCACCGAGTGCGATTCTCGACACTGCCAAAATCAAGACTCAGGGTGATGGACAGCAAGCCGCCGCGATTGATCTGCATGACGTAGCCGTCACCGCAGCGCTGCAGCATTGGGTTAGCCTTGAGCGACTTTGCATCACTAGCTAAACTAACGCCGCTTAGTTGTTCGCCGCCGGTTTGTACCTTGACGGCGTAGACCAGGTTTAGCACGGAATCCTTCGTCGTTAGGGAATGGTAGTAGCCTCCTGACGCACCGAGCTGCAAGAAGCCAAGCCGCGGCGTACCAGTCACCTCACCGGAAAATTCGCGCATGAGGTCCTTGCTATCGATGTTTTGCGACAAGTTGATGGAACTTTGCGCTGAACTCACCTTGACCGTTGTTCCGCTGACGCATGACACGCCATTGCGCAGCGACTGGATCATGGAATCATAGCCATCGCCCAACCTCGGCTCGACGGCGCCGACCGCGTAAGGCAAGACATCCTTTGCTTGCAACGCTCCCGGTGTCTTGCAGCCACTCAGCCCATAGGCCCATAACCCGCCGCCAACGCAACCCAGTACCACGCGCAACGTCGCCTGCCGCCAGCCACGGACCGTAAGAGCCATAGATGCCATAAGCTGCTTCCCCTTCTATTTGCTTCCCATCATTGCGGTCAACTGCGTCGCGGTGCCACGCGTCATAATTTGATCCACCACACCCTGGACCGACCGGATCACCGCCAGTCGAAACAGTTCGTTGGTATCCGAGCTTGGCACTAAGTCCAACAGGCCTTGATGGACATCGGCAGTCACGTCGCTTTTCGTCGTGCTGACCTTGCAGGCCTCCGCGTTCTCACCACACAGGC
>Ga0315274_10009837_pt1 | contig 13790 bp, 12 predicted proteins | sample YL17G02_20_MG_FD_203700 | JGI IMG/M metagenome (GOLD analysis project Ga0315274, IMG submission 203700) | Sediment microbial communities from Yellowstone Lake, YNP, Wyoming, USA - YL17G02_20 | ecosystem: Environmental > Aquatic > Freshwater > Lake > Sediment | place: USA: Wyoming | collected...
TTCTTCCGCCCTCTTGCCGACCCCTGTATTGACTCCCCTCGCTCCGGAGGCCTCATCCGGGCCGGATAAGCGCTCCTCAAAAATCTCTAATGGCAATTCTGGGTTCGAGCCATCCTGCCCCGAGCCCTACCGGGGAAGACGGGAGTCTCCGTCAGGACAAAACCACCATGAGCTTGGTCAGGTAGTTCTTGGGGTTGCCGCGGAAAATGAACCCGGGCGCCTTGATGTATTCCTCCCGGATTGGGAGGCCCGTCCGCAAGCCCTTGTCGGCGCAGAATTCAAACAGCTTCTGATAGCTGGGTCCGAGCGCCGAATAGGGACCGCGGTGGACGATCGTGGCGGCTTGGCTGCCGGCCAGCGTTCGGCAGTCGATCCCCTCGGCTGTGATTTTCTTCTTGACCGGGACGCAGATTTCGATGTCGGCGCCCTCCTCCTTGAATTCCCCATCGTAATACAGCGAGAAGGGCCGGCCCGCGACCGCCCGGGCGCAGGCCCGGAACACGACGCCGATTTTTGCGCCCACCTCCTGGTACTTCCCTTGAAACCTGAGGCCGCAAATCATCCGGTCGGGCAGGTCTTCGATCACGACGCCGGGGACAACTTTCATCCGCCGGGCTTCGGCGCTCTCCAGAAACAGCGCCAGTGTTTTCTCCATGTCATGGTACTGGCGGAGGCTTTTCTCGATTTCGGCCAATTTCCTCTCGACGCGCGCGACGATCTCTCCGTCGTCCTTGCACTCCTCCAGAATCTCCCGGATCTCGTCCAGTGTGAATCCCATCTCCTTGAGCCGCTTGACGGTCAGGGCCCGCTCCACGGCTTGGGGCCCGTAGTAGCGATAGCCGGAGGAATCGCCGACCGCGTCCGGAACCAGGATGCCCTTTTCGTGATAGAGCCGGAGCGCCTTGATCGTGATCTGGGTGACACGGGAAAACTCTCCGATCGAAAGCACTCCGGCTCCCTCCCCTACCTTTTCCTCACCGGCTGGCGGATGATCGTTTTAAGCTTCGCCGGGGCCGTTCGGCGCGGATCGCCGAGATAGATCTCGTTGTGGGCGCCGTTGAAGGCATAGCCGTTGTCCGCCATGAACGCATGGAGCCTCTCGATGGTCGGGCCCTCCTTGTCGTACGGCCCGACGTGCATGATCTGAGCCGACAATCCTTCATGAAGGACCTTAAGGTAGGCTTGGTCCAGGAATTCGGGGTTCTTCTTCTCGCGCAGGGCTGTCTTGGCTCTGTCCAAGGCGGCAGCGTCGATTTCATTAGGCACCGGAACGGCCAGCGTCCATTTCCATTCGGCCTGCCGGCGCTCGTCCTGGAAACAGGATGGGTCGTCGGCCGAGTAGAGGCCGGACAGGGGCGCGACGGCGAAATCGAGCGGCTTTTTCTTGTCGAACTTAAAGGCGAATTTCAGGGTGTAGGCCAGCCCGAACATGACCTCGATCTTCTTTTGAAAATCGGCCGCTTTCGCCGGATGCCCCCGGCCGTCGATCATCAGGTAGTTGAAGGCGGGAACGTCCACGATCGACGGCTCCTTGGCGGAGGCCGCGTACAGCTTCTTGAAGTCCTTCTTGAAATCCAGCTTGCCCTCGGCGGGTTTGACGGGACTCATGATATTACCTCCATATCATAAATTTCGGTCTCAGCATAGAGCCTCCCCCTAAGGGAGGGTCAAGCTTTTTTTTTCGGATTATTCAGCCGGGATGTCAGGGCTTCGAACCGGAAGGGTCGCCGGGCGTTCCCGGCTCGCCGCGCGTCCCCAGGATCTTGAGCTGGCGCGCCCCCCGGGCGACCGCGTAGTCGGGAACGTCTCCGGTGACGACCGATCCGGCTCCCAGGACGGCGCCCTTCCCGACCGTGACGCCATCGAGAACGACGACCCCCGCCCCGAGCCAGACATCCGAACCGATCCGGATCCCGCCCTTGGTGATCGAGGGTTGGAACATGATGGGCGTCCCGATGTCGTCGAAGCGGTGATTGCCGCCCGCCACCAGGTAGCAGTTGCCGGCCAGGAAGCTGTAGGCGCCCAGCCGGACCTCGGTCTCGGACAGGATCGTGCAGTTGGCCGAGATGTTGCAGTAGTCCTCGACGACGATGGAGCCGTCCTTGCAGCTCAGGATCGTGTGGCGGCCGATGTAGGCGTGGCTCCCAATCCGGATCCCTTCGCCGCCCTTCCCTTTGGCGTCGAGGACGACGCCGTCGTCGACGATGGTGTTGTCGCCGATCGCGATCTTGCCGGGATGGCGGAAGACGATATTGCGCCCGAAGACGACGCCCCGGCCGACGCTCCCGAACAGGCGCGGGTAGAAGACCTTGCGCAGGAACAAACCCAGCGCGCCGGGCAATCCCGAGCAGCACAGGACGATGAGTTCGTACTTTATGAGGCGGAAGATCCCTTTCCGGCCAACGACGATATCGGCGTACTTTTCGGAAAGCGACCGGTCCTTTTCGAGAAGCTCTTTGTGGATGCTTCCGTAGTATTCCCGGCTCATCGCGCTCCCCCTTCCCCTTCCGCGGCGACGGGCCGGATGTCGAGATAATCCAGGGTCAGGGCCGCCCGGCCCGTGAACAGGAACTTGAGGATGAGGGGCTCCTCGCGCTTGAGGAAGAAATCCCAGTTGAATTCCTTGTAAAGGCCCGGTCCCTCGAAATCGGACCCGGCGACCGTGAAGGCGCGGACCTCGGCCTTCTCCTTCCCCGCCTGGAGGGAAATCCCGAGGATTTTCTCCAGGATGCCCACCTCGTCGGTCTTACAGCGGATGACAAGCTCATAGCGGCCGGCCGGGAGCGGATCAGGAAGTCCGGCCTCGAAGGCCGCCGGGCGCTTCATTCTTTTCTTATCCAGGAGCAGGGCGGCCTGACGCGAGGCGTCGGCGGCGAACACGATCCGGCCCGGGGGCTCCGGAATCCATTCGGCCTCGAGCGTATGGGACGGGCCCGCGAATTCCCCCTTGGCGTCGTGCCAGAGATAGACTTCGCTCATCCCGTCCCGGCCCCGGAAGACGAGGCGCCCCGGATCGCTCCGGACGAAATCCGCGACCTCCTGCCGTATGTGGGCCGGATTGTCGAGGGAAGGCGAAGCGATGAGCCAGACCCGCTTCCCGGGATTGTTCTCGACGATCTTTTTGAGGTCGTCCAGGGTATTGATCCATCTCGCCCCGACGTAGAAATCCTTCCAACCCTCGGACGTCTTTTCCCAGGCGTCCCAGGTTCCCGGCCCTCCGGTCCAGAGCCAATAGTCGACCCGGCCGGCGTAGATGTATCCAAACACGACGTGGACGGCGATGACGATATCGTCGGAGGCGAGGAAACGGCGGACGAAGGATCCGATTCCCCGGTGATCGTAGTGGCTGAAGCGGCCCGACCGGGTGATGATGTCGGTCGTGATCGGATCGCCATAGCGCCGCCGGAGGATCCTCTCGACCCGGCCGACGCCGATCCCCTCCGCGAGGAGGACGAAAAGGAGGACGGCCAGCCCTCCGGCCGCGGCTTTGCGCAGCCCCCCCGTCTTGAACGAGACGAAGGGGGCGACCAGGAGGTCGATCAGGACGGCGGCCAGGGCGAACAGGCCGACAACGAACAGGATGAGAAAGACCGGATAGAGCTGGGCCAGGTAACGCGGCTGGACATGGGTCCGGAAGAAGCCCAGGAACAGGACCGGGAAGAGAAGTCCGAAATTCAAGTAGAGCCAAGGGACGCCGAACATCCCCCCGCCCGCCCGTTTTTCGTCGTCCTCCGCCCTGAGCCGGACGCCCAGGCAGAGGAAGAATCCCGCGGCCACGACCAGGCTCATCAGGGGGAAGCTCTTGAAAAATTCCTTGAAGTAGCTTAGCGAGAATCCGGAGATGAAGTAGTTGACGAGCCCGCGCAGGCTTTGGTCGGTCCGCTCGTAGACGTAGCCGACCTGCCAGAAGAAGAACTCCTGGAGTTGGACCGCGACGTAGAAGAGCGAGACGGCGGCCAGCGGGACGAGGACGTCCTTCCGGAAGAAGCGCTTGGCTCCGCGGATCAAGAGGAGGGCGGGGAAGCAGAACCAGACGCCGACGCCGAGTTGATGGATAAGCGGGATCGCAAGGAACAGGACGAGAGCCCAGCGCCGCGCCTTGGCGTCCTCCTCGAAATAGCCCTTGTAGAAAAAATAAAGGCAGGCCAGGTAGGCGAGCTGGAGCGGGGCGAAGTAGAGGGCGGCCCGCCCGAACTCGACCTGCCAGGCCGAGAACGCCAGGCCGAGGACCGCGATCGCGGCGACGCCCCGGCCGAAGAATTTCTTGACGGTCAGGAAGGCGACCGGGAGGAGCCCGGCGAAAGCCAGCACGCTGACGATCCGGAGGCCGAAGGCGTTGAGCCCGAAGATCAGGCAGGACAGCGCCAGTGTATAGGTGTAGAGGATGGCCTTGTAGTAAACGTGGCCCGAGGGAAAGAGCGGATAGCCGTGATCGAGGATGCCGCGGGCGGCCAGCCAGTGGAAACCTTCGTCCATCCACAGGGCCAGCGACCCGATCCTTTGGATAAGGGCCAAGACGGCGGCCAAGGTCAGGACGGCCACGGCCGCCCAGAGGATGAGGTCCCTGGTCTTATCGGGAATTTGCCGCACGGTCGTTTGTCCGGTGGGTCTGGATTCGTTCCAGCGTATAAATCTTGATTTTATGGGTCGTGAAATAGATGCGCGAAATGATCTCGGCCAGGAGCCCGGTCATGACGAACTGGACGCCCAGAATCATCAGGAACACGGCCAGGACGAGGTTCCCCATGTTCTCCCGGATCGACCAGCCGAGCAGGTAGAAGCCGAGGGTCAGGAGGAGGGCGATCAGGAATCCCAGCCCGCCCAGGATAAGCCCGATCAGCCCGAAGAATTGGAGCGGCCGGTCCAGGAACGAGATCAGGAACTTGACCGTCATTAAGTCGAACAGGACCCGCCGGACCCGGGACAGCCCGTATTTGGATTTCCCCTTCGGGCGGACGATGTTCTTGATCGGGATCTCGACGATCTTGACGCCGGTCCGGCTGATCAGGGCGGGAATGAAGCGGTGCATCTCGCCGTAGAGGTCGATGCTCTTGATGGCCTCTTTCTTGTACGCCTTGAAGGTCGTACCGAAATCGTGAATGTCGACGCCGGAAAGCTTCTTCATGATCCGGTTGGCGACGAGCGAAGGGAGCCGGCGCAGGATGAAGTTGTCGACCCGGCGCTTGCGCCAGCCGCTGACGATGTCGTAGCCTTCCTTCATCTTCTCCACGAAAAGGGGGATGTCCTCGGGCGCGTGCTGGAGGTCGCCGTCCATGGAGATGATCGTCTCGCCCTGGGCGAAGTCGAACCCGGCCGCCAGCCCCGCCGTCTGGCCGAAGTTCTTCTTGAGGCGGATGACGTGGACGGCCTTGTCCTTGAGGAAGATCCCGTCCAGGACCTGGGGCGTCTTGTCGCGGCTGCCGTCGTCGACGAAGATGAGCTCGTAGCGGAGCCGCGTCTTGCGGAGGACGTCGGTCAGCCGCCGGTAGAGCTCGGGGATGCTCTCCTCCTCGTTGAAGAAGGGGACGACGATGGAGAGGTCGATGGCTTTCTTGGTTCTTGTCATAATCACATCCCGCCGTAGGAGATCAACCGGATCCCGCGCTCGTGGACAACGCGTTTGAGGTCCGGGTCAAGAAGGGCCCGCAGCTCGACCTCCCGGAGATTGTTGATGTAATAGGACCCGAACTCCCTCTCCAGGGCCAGGAGCTCCTCCGTCAGGCGGCCCGGGTGGACCATGATCTCGCTGACGCCCTCCCCGGCCCGCTCCAGGATCCTCCGGATCCGGGGGGCCGTCATCCGGCCGCTGTGGCACACGCCGTAAAATCGGTCGACAGTCATTATACCATGACTGCGGATGGTCTTTCGCATCGAGCGGCAGCAGGCCGCGATGAAAACGGACTTGATACTTTGGGCGGGCGAAAGGGATAGACAGCGCTCGTTGATGAAGCGGACGGCTCGGATACGGTAGTCGCGGGCGAGCTTGAGCGCGATCCGGAAGAAGGGCGGGAAGGTATGCATGTGCTTTTCGCTGTCGAGGTGGGTCGGAACGATCCCGGCTGCCAGGACCTTCTCGACCTGGGCCCTCCATTCCGTCTCGACCTCGGCGAGGCGGATCGAGCGCGCATAATGTTTGCGGATGATCTTGTAGACGCTGCCCCAGAATCGGCCGTCCGAGCCCACGGCACTTGGGATCCGGGAAGGATCGGATAGGGGCCGTCCCCGGACGATGTTGAGGTGGACGCCGACACCCAGGTCCGGATTCTCCCGCGAGAGGGCGACGGCCTGGTCGAAGCCGGGGGCGTTGGCTATCAGGGTCGCGCTGGTCAGTATCCCCTCGCGGTGGGCGAGGACGATGCCCTCGTTGACGCTCGGGCAGAAGCCGAAATCGTCGGCGTTGACGATGACCTTGACCATGTTCCTGTCCATATTATCCGCAAGGCGGCGGCGAAATCAAGGCTGAGAAATTGTGACGCTAATCCGTGTCCCCAATTTAAGGACGGGGAAATTCGGTAAACCGATAAGCGTCACCGATTCTTAACGCCCGGAATTCTGTCTCGAACGCGGCCAGGTTTGACTCGAATCATGGGCCCGGATATCATGTATTGAGAGAGAAAATGCCGCGAGGGAAGCCTGAGGAGGTCCCATGAGAAAGCTCATCCTTGCCGTCTTCATTATCTTCTGCTGCGTCCTACTCTTCGGGGGACGGGTGAGACAGGAGGGACCCCTCCCCGACCGGGCGATCGGGGGGGCCCGGCCGCTCGGCGATACACCCGACGGCGCCTCGGCCTGGACGGCCATCGGCCCTTACGGAGGGCAAATCAACGGCTTGGCCCGGAACCCGAAATATACGAACGAACTCTACGCCGCCGCCTCCTCTTATCCCTCCCAGTTCTTCAAGTCGATGAACAACGGCCTGACCTGGATGCGAACCTGGATCTGCGATTCCGGCATCAGCGACATCGTGACGGACCCTAAAAACGCCAACATCGTCTATGCTTACGCAAACTATACCATATATAAGTCCCCGGACCGGGGCGCGACATTTCCCGAAAAAATCCCGCCTCCGAATAATTTCCAAACCTACAGCGGGCGGATGGCGATCCATCCCACGAACTCGAAGATCATCTATATTACCGGAAATTTCATCACAAACAGCGCGGCCTGGAATTACTGCCCGGCCGTCGCTAAATCCGTGAACGGCGGCCAAACCTGGACGATCGTCAAACTCGACCCGTCGGCCCAATACGGCGATATTTTCGACATCGGAATCCATCCTAAGAACCCGAATATCATTTACCTGTGCGGGACTTATACGGCGGCCAATCAACCAAAAGCCCGGGTCTACAAGTCCACGAACGGCGGCGGGAGCTATAAGAGCATAACCAAAGATGCCGTTTTCAATCCCGATAGCTCAAAAAATTATTGGACCTATGCTCTGGCCCTCCATCCAAACGACCCGAACACCGTCTTCATCGGCCACCAAAACGGCGTCGCGCGAACGACGAACGGAGGGAGCAGCTGGCAAAACCAATCCTCGCCCGCGCCGGGCTATTTTTATGCGGCCGCCCTCGCGGTGGATAAGTCCAAACCCTCGACGCTCTATGCCCTCAGCATAAACAACCTGGATCAGAACCGGGGTTGCTGGAAGAGCGCGGACGGCGGAATAACCTGGAAGCAGTTCAAAGACGGGATCTACGGCCTCGGCACCCGGCTCCTGGTGAGCGGCAACTCCATCATCGCCAGCACCTGGGCCGGCATTTTTAAAAGCCAGAACGCCGGAGTTGTCTGGAAGGCGAGCCACTCCGGGATCAGGGCTTCCAGGCCCGATGCCTTCGGCGTCGCGCCCTCGTCGGCCCAGACGATCTACACCGAGGTCGCAAACTACGCTCTCTTCAAAACCGCGAACGGCGGAGGGGCCTGGACCAAGTGCCCCGATTTCTATCGCTGCGAGAGCATCCTGGGATTCGTCGTCCACCCCTCGGACCCGAAAAAAGTCTTTTTCCTGGCCGGGGGCTGAAACGAGGACGACGTCTACAGGTCTGTAGACGGAGCCCAATCGAAAAAGCTCATCCTCCATAAGGACATCGCCGGAATCGCGAGCGACCCCAACAACCCCGACCGGATCGCGGTTGCGGGGGACGTTTATAACGACTATTTAAACGATCCAACATACATCGGAGTCTATCTCACCTCGAACGCCGGCGACAACTGGACGAAGGCCAAAATCGCCAACGAAACCAAATATACTCTAAACGCGGCGGCCTTCGACCCCTCGAACTCCAGCGTCCTCTATGCGGGAGGCCGGACGGACGACTATAATAAAGGGGTTATCTACAAAAGCACGAACGGCGGCGCCTCCTGGACCCGGCTCCCCTGGTCCTACAAGGAGATCAAATCCATCGCCGTCGATCCGGGCAATTCGAACATCGTCTACGCCGGAACGTCATGGGATGGAACTTACCGGAGCGCGGACGGCGGCCAAACATGGACCAAGTGCTCCGGCCCGGGCGGCGCATCGTCCATCATCGTCAATAAGAACAACCCCAATGAAGTATTGGTAGGAGGGTGGTATAGCGGCGTGTTCCAGAGCAAGGACCGGGGCCTGACCTGGACCGACATCTCCGATGGGCTTCTCGACAAAAATATCACCCATCTCGAATTTCATGCCGCCAGCCGGACCCTGTTCGCCGGGACCTACGGCGCCGGCATTTGGAAGATAAAAATGTAACGGGCCAAAGAGACATCATGAAAATCCAAAATCTGGACTCGATCCCGAAAACCAAGGTCGAGATGGCCGGCGCCGAGAACGCCTTCCGGCAGACGGCCGTCTCCAAGAACGACGGCGCTCCGAACTTCTCGTTCCGCGTCTTCACGCTCGAACCGGGGGGCCACACGCCTTACCACCGGCATCCCTTCGAGCACGTCAATTTCTGCATCGACGGGGAGGGCGCGGTCGTCGACGAGCGGGGACTGGAGCACCCGTTCCGAAAGGGCGATTTCGCCCTGATCCTCCCCGACGAGAAACACCAGTACCGGAATAGATCCAAGGACCAGCCCCTCAAGTTCATTTGCGCGGTTCCCAAGGAATACGAATAAGCGCGTAATCGCCGTATCGGAATCGGGCGGCATTTCGGCCCTTCGCCGGCAATCCGGCAACCATCTTAGTTGACAAGTCCCGGCCCGCCGCTGAATAATCCTTTTATGAGCGGGAAACAAAGACCTTCGGCTATCGTTGGAGCCTTCATCCTTATCGTCTGCGTCGCCGTCTTAGGGTCCTCGCCGGGATGGACCGCCGAAGATAACGCCCGGCCACGGCCGCGCGCGTTGGGGCTCATCACCGGCATCATGCCCACCGGCCCCTTGAACGCCATCACGGACGTGGCCGGGGTCAGGATCGGCCAGGTCACGCTGATCAAGGGCGATTCCGTGCGCACCGGAGTCACCGCCGTCCTTCCCCACGGGGGCAATATCTTCCTGCAGAAGGCGCCCGCGGCCATCCACGTCTTTAACGGATTCGGGAAACTGGCCGGATACACCCAGGTCCGCGAGCTGGGCAACATCGAAACTCCCATCATCCTGACCAATACGCTCAGCGTCGGCACGGCCGTCGAAGCGGTCGTCCAGCACATCCTGGAGCAGCCCGGCTGCGAGGACGTCCGGTCGGTCAACGCCGTTGTCGGCGAGACCAACGATGGCGGCCTCAACGACATCCGCGGCCTCCATGTCCGCGGGGAGGACGTCCGGGAGGCGATCCGCGCGGCCAAGGAGGGCCCGGTGGCCGAGGGCTGTGTCGGCGCCGGCACCGGGACGCGGGCGTTGGGCTGGAAGGGCGGCATCGGCACATCCTCCCGGATGACCGACGATTGGATCGGCAAGCGCTACACGGTCGGCGTCCTGGTCCAGACGAATTTCGGGAGCGAGCTCGTCATGCTCGGCGTCCCGGTCAACCGCTTACTCGGCCTCGCGTCCGGAATCGCCGGCGCGGGCGGCTCCTGCATGATCGTCGTCGCCACCGACGCGCCCCTGTCCGAGCGCAACCTTGAGCGGCTGGCCAAGCGCGCCTTCATCGGGATGGGCCGCACGACGACCCACATGACGAACGGCTCGGGCGATTACGCGATCGCCTTCAGCACGGCCTACACGATCCCCCACCGCGGCCAGGGGCCGACGGTCGCAACGCCCGCCCTCGTCGCCAACGATCCGATGAGCGAGCTGTTCCGCGCCGTCGAGGAAGCGACCGAGGAAGCCATCTACAACTCCCTGTTTGCCGCCCGGACCACGACCGGCTTCGGGGGCAGCCGCGCTGGGGCCCTGCCGATCGACAAGGTCGTCCCGCTCCTCAAGAACCGCTGACATTATTCCGGGACACCGATAAGCGTCACCGATTATTATTTGCGCTTTTTCCCGCAAAGAAATAGCCGCGCCCGAGCGATTTGGGATAAAATGAGGGGGTATGTGCGGGATCTGCGGCATTTACTACGCGAGCGGACGGGATCCGTCCGATGAGATTCTGGTCCGCTCGATGTGCGACGCCATCGTCCATCGGGGGCCTGACGACGACGGTTATTACTTCGACGACGCCGTGGCGTTCGGCATGCGGCGCCTGAGCATCATCGACCTCACGACCGGCCGCCAGCCCATCTCGAACGAGGACAAGACCGTCTGGACCGTCTATAACGGCGAGATCTACAACTTCCCCGCCCTCAAAGCCGAGCTCGAAGCCCGGGGCCACCGCTTCGCGACCAAGGCCGACACCGAAGTCATCGTCCATCTTTACGAAGAGCACGGCGCCGACTTCGTCCACAAGCTCAACGGCATGTTCGCGATCGCCCTCTGGGACACGAAAACGCGAACATTCATCCTGACTCGGGATCGGATCGGCGTCAAACCTCTCCACTACTGGGAGGATGGGAAGCGCCTCGTCTTCGGCTCCGAGATCAAATCCATCCTGAGGGCCGGCTGCCCCCGCGAAATCGATCCCGAGGCCCTGTCCCAGTACGTGACCTTCGAGTACATCCCGGCGCCGCGGACGATCTTCAAGAGCATCCAAAAGCTTCTCCCCGGCCACATCATGATCGTCGGGCCCAAGGGCCGCGAAATCCGCCCCTACTGGGACGTCCGCTACCGCGTCTCGCCCGACGACCGCCGGAGCGAGGAGACGATCGCGGCCGAGCTTCGCGCCCGGCTCAAGGAATCGGTCCGGATGCGGCTCATCAGCGACGTTCCGCTCGGCGTCTTCCTGAGCGGCGGGATGGACTCGAGCACGGTCACGGCCCTGATGGCCGAGGTCGCGGCCGCCTCCGAGATCAAGACCTTCTCGATCGGGTTCAAGGAGAAGAGCTTCGACGAGCTCGGCTACGCCCGCGAAGTCGCCCGCCATTTCCACACCAAGCACACGGAGTTCGTCGTCGAGTCGAGCATGGTCAAGGAGCTGGTGCCCGTGCTCATGAAATACCTCGACGAGCCCCTGGCCGACGCTTCGATCATCCCGACCTACATCATCTCCAAGCTGGCCCGGCAATATGTGACGGTCGCGCTGGCCGGGGACGGCGGCGACGAGCTTTTCGGCGGCTACGATACCTACAAAGCGTTCAAATGGGCGCGCTTCTACCGGAAGGTCCCGAAGCTCGTCCGCAACGGACTGGTCAAGCCCTTCATCCGGCGCCTGCCCGCCTCGGCCAAGCGGCTAAGCTTCGAATTCAAAGCCAAGAAGTTCATCTCGGGGATCGACTTCCCGCCCGAGATCGCCAACACGATCTGGTGGGGCGCCTATCCACCGGACGAGAAAGCCCGCCTCCTCTCTTCCGACTTCAGGGCCGCCCTCCGCGAGGACCCCTTCGCGCCGATCGCCTTCCACCTCGCAAACGACGACGCCGCGGACCCGCTCGACCGGATCTGCTACCTGGACCTCAAGCTCTACCTCCAGGACGATCTCCTGGTCAAGGTCGACCGGATGAGCATGGCCAACTCGCTCGAGATCCGGGTTCCTTTCCTCGACTACACATTCATCGATTTCGCGACGGCCGTCCCCAGCCGGCTCAAGCTCAAGGGGATGGAGACGAAATACATCCTTAAGAAAGCCGCCGGACCGAGCCTGCCGCCGGCCATCCTGAAGCGTCCCAAGATCGGGTTCGACATCCCGCTCGGCGCCTGGATCCGGGGGGAGCTCCGCGAATTCGTCAGGGACGTCTTGACGCCGGACCGGCTCCGCGCCCACGGCTGCTTCGACGCCGATTATGTCCAGCGCATTCTCAAGGAGCATCTGGACGGGAGCCACAACCACCGCCAGCGGCTCTGGCCGCTCATCATCTTCCAGTTCTGGCACGACCATTACATCCGGGAGAGCCGGCCGTGATTCCCAAGAAAGATATTCTCGATTTCTACAAGAAGAGCCCATTCTCGACCAAGCTCTACATCAAGATCAAGCTCAGGATATGCCCGCTCCTGGCGGTCGAGACCCATTTTCCGGCGCGGGGGACGGTCCTCGACTTGGGGTGCGGAAACGGCTTCTTCTCGTCTCTCCTCAAGATGGGATCGCCGGAGCGGACGGTGGTCGGGATCGATCTCGACCCGAACAAGGTGCGGCAGGCGCGCCTGTTGGAAGCACGGTTCGAGGGATTGTCGTTCCGCGAGGGGAACATCGTCGAATCCGAATACCCGGCGGCCGACATCGTCTCGCTCATCGACGTCCTCTACCTGATTCCCTACGAAGTCCAGGAGCGTATTTTGCGGCGCGCCTTCGCCGCGCTCCGTCCCGGCGGTGTTCTCCTGCTCAAAGACATGGACACCAGGCCGCGCCGAAAATACGCCTGGAACTATTTCCAGGAGACGGTCTCGGTCAAGATCGTCGGCTTCACGCTCGGGAGTAAGTTCTACTTCCGGAGCCGGGAGGACTACATCCGCCTCCTGGAGGGGATCGGGTTCAAGGTCGAGCCCGTCCCGCTCGACCGCGGCCAATGCTACCCCCACATCCTCTTCATCGGCGTGAAATAATTCGAATAATTCGGGGGATACATCACTTAATTCGTCGGACTGGCATACCCTTGCCGGGACTCCGGGAATTAAGTCATGTGTCCCCCGAATTATTTGTCCCCCGAATTATTTGACTGGCCGACGCTACCCCGCCCTGAAAGGCGGGGCTTTGAATCGGAGCCCCGCCTTTCAATACACATGAACCGTTTCCGGTTCATGAGTGCCGGCATTCATGCCGGGGAGTCGAAGGGTTGACTTGGATTCGGGCCTCTGTTATCTATAAGCCATGAACGACAATCCCAAGCGCCCCTCGGGCAAGAGCCGCGTCGCTCTCGTCAAGTGCGCTGACTACGACCTCCCCGTTCTCAAGACAGCGATCGCCTCCGCCTTGGACAAGCTCGGCGGAATCAAGTCCTTCCTGGCCAAGGGCCGCAAGGTCCTGCTCAAGCCCAACCTGATGATGCCCAAGCCGGCCGGCTTCCCGGCTAATACCCACTCCCAGTTCATCCGGGCCGTGATCGAACTCTTTCGGGCGGCGGGGGCCGAGGTCACGGTCGGCGAGAGCGCGGCCGGAAGCCAAGCCGGAGTGACCTTCACCAAGGCTTCGCTCAAGGCGAGCGGGCTCGAGGAGATCTGCCGCGAAACGGGCGCCGGCCTCGTCAATTTCGACCTCGGCGCGGCGGCCCTTCTCCCCGTTAACAACTCGTACGTTCAGCGCATCCCGGTCGCCCGACCCGTCCTCGACGCCGACCTGGTCGTATCCCTCCCCAAGCTCAAGACCCACACGTTCGCCAACATCATCACCGGCGCCGTCA
>Ga0315274_10009839_pt1 | contig 13790 bp, 10 predicted proteins | sample YL17G02_20_MG_FD_203700 | JGI IMG/M metagenome (GOLD analysis project Ga0315274, IMG submission 203700) | Sediment microbial communities from Yellowstone Lake, YNP, Wyoming, USA - YL17G02_20 | ecosystem: Environmental > Aquatic > Freshwater > Lake > Sediment | place: USA: Wyoming | collected...
ACCCCATAGGACTCGACGGGGCGAAGAGGCACGTGCTTGGCGGTCGCGAAGTGTACCCTGACATTCATGTGACAATTGAGCAGCAGATTGCCGAGGGCGATTGGGTGGCTTCTCGAATCACGGCCAGAGGCACTCATCGAGGCACGTGGCTTGGCATCGAGCCAACGGGGAAAACCCTCGAATTCACGGGCGTCAACATAGACAAAGTGGTTGGCGGCCGGATCGTGGAGCACGGCGGCGCCGCCAACATGCTGGAGCCGCTGCTGCAAGCAGGAGCGATCCAAGTCGTCGGAAGGAGGGAATGACAGTGTCACGTAGGAAATCGGTCGAATGGTGTGATTCTGTGTGAAAGGGCGGCAAGATACATGAGAACGTATGCGGTCCTGGGAATTGCGGCGGCCCTGTGCCTGGCTCAGATGAGTTCGGCGCAGACGCGAGAGCAGCGGAGTCGGCGGTCGCAGCGGGTGAAGATGGAGGAGGTTCAGGTCGTCAGCCCGGATGGGAACGTCAAGCTGACCATCGGGTCCAACGCGGAGCGGCTGACCTTCACCGTGACGCTCGGGGGCAAGACGGTGATCGAGCCGTCGGCCATCGTGATGAGGGTGGACGATTACGACCTCTCGTCCGGTGTCGTCTTCGACAAAACAGAGCGCTATGAGATCAACGAGACCTATCCGTGGTACGGGGCCCACAGCATGGCGGTGAACCACTGCAACGGCGCGCGGATCTCGCTGCGGCACGACCTGTCCTTCATCGACTATGTGCTGGAGGTTCGAGTTTTCAACGACGGCGCGGCCTTTCGTCACGTCATCCCGGGCGAGGCAGGCGTTTCGCGGACGCCGGATGAGTACACGACGTTCGTCATCCCGGCCGGCTCGACAGTCTGGCACCATGACCTCGGCGGGCACTACGAGTCCGCGTATGACAGGAGTGACATCTCCGAGATTCGCCCCGGGCAGTGGGCGGGGCCGCCGGTGACGTTCGAATTGCCGGGCGGCGCTGGTTACGGCTCAATCACGGAGGCGAACCTGGTCAATTACAGCGGCATGGGCCTGGAGGCTGATGGCCGACGGGGTTTCATCACGGGCCTGGGGCACCGGCAGCCTTTGAACTATCCGTTCGAGCTGCGCTACGGACGGGAGGAGGGCAAGCGTTTGGCCAAGCCTGCCGCTGTCGTCGGGACGATTACGACGCCGTGGCGCGTGGTACTCGTGGGCTCCGACCTGAACACGCTGGTGAACAGTGACATCCTGCCCAACCTCTGCCCCGCTCCCGATCCGAAGTACTTCGCCGAAGGCATTGAGAGGGTGTGGACCAGGCCCGGCCGGGCCGTGTGGCGGTACGTCGATGGCGGGGACGGGTCGTTCGAGGGCCTGAAGGGTTTCTCCCGGATGGCCGGCGAGTTAGGCTACGAATACCACATCCTCGAAGGTGTCTGGAGTCGCTGGAGTGACGAGCAGATCAAAGAGATCGTGGAGTACTCTCAGCAGTGGGGCGTGCGGCTGCTGTTCTGGAAGCACAGCAATCAGTTGCGCACGCCGGAGGCGCGCAAGACGTTCTTCGCAAAGTTGGAGAGTCTCGGGGTCGCCGGCGCCAAGATCGACTTCTTCGATCACGAGGCCAAGGAGCTGATCGACCTCTACGAGGAGTTGCTCGGGAATGCGGCGGAGCACAGGCTGGTGCTCGACTTCCACGGGGCGAACAAGCCGACCGGCCGGGGGCGGACGTGGCCCAACGAATTGGTTCGGGAAGGCATCCGTGGGATGGAGAGCAGCAGTCTCAAGGAGCGAGCCCGGCATGAGACGATCCTGCCCTTTGCGCGGTATCTGGCGGGTCCGGCGGACTACACAACGCTGCACTTCGGCGCTCGCCGGGGCGACTCGACCTGGGCGCACCAGATTGCCAGCTTTGCCATCTTCGCCAGTCCCATGCTGACACTCGCCGCCAATCCGCAGTCCGTGCTTGACAACCCGGCGGTGGACGTGATCAAGAGCATTCCGGCCATCTGGGACCAGACCATCGTATTGCCCGAGTCGAGGATCGGCGAGCTGGCGATCTTCGCGCGGCGCACGGGGGACACATGGTTCCTGGCCGTGATGTGCGGCCCACACGGCAAAACGATCCACGTGCCCCTGTCATTCCTCGCCGACGGGCCCTACAAGGCATCGTTGGTTGGCGACAGCAAGGAGAAGCCTGACGCCGTGGTCCTCGAAGACAGGGCCGTGCAGCGAGGTGACACGCTCACGATCGAGATGCCCAACGGCGGCGGCTTCATCGCCCGCTTTTCGAGGTAGCTGTGTATGACGCCTGTCGCTGACGAGTCTGATGGGACGGTCATCACGGACCGGCCGTCAACTGCCGAGCACCAGGAACGTATCGCATCGGTCGATGCGCTCCGAGCCCTGGTGATTCTGCTGATGATCTTCGTCAACGACGTGGCGGGTGTCGGGCGGGCACCATCCTGGTTGAAGCACGTCAGCGCCGGGGCGGACGCCATGACGTTGCCGGATATCGTCTTCCCCGCGTTTCTGTTCATCGCGGGGATGTCGATCCCGTTGTCCCTGCAACGTGCGTCGGCAAGCGGCCGGACAAGGGCCCGGCTCCTGGTCAAAGTGCTGATGCGGACCCTCGCCCTGCTGGTGATGGGTGTGATGATGGTCAATATGGAGGGCCACAATCCCTGGTACCGGGGCTCATGGGGCCTGCTCGCCTATCTGGCCATGATCCTGGCATTCATGTCGCCGCCTCACGACCCCACGCCCGGGCGAAAGGCATGGATCGCAGGCCGGGCAGTGGGCATCGTGGCCTTGATGGTCCTGGCGATGGTGTACCGCACGGAACGTGGCGACCCCTTGGTGCTGGGACCGCTTCTTGTTCCGGGCGACACCGTCTGGCTCCGCCATTCGTGGTGGGGGATACTGGGTCTGATCGGCTGGGCATACTTGGCGGCATCGCTGATCTATCTGGCGTTCGGCCGGCGTCGCGAGTGGCTGATCGGAGCCACAGCGATGCTGGCGATGCTCTACGTCGCTGAGCACAAGGGCCTGTTCTCCCGCGTCGATTCAAGGGACTGGCTGGCGTGGGCAACGCCGTGGATACGGCAAGTCGAGAGCGTATTCGATTGGGTAAACTCGCACGTATCGGTCGGCGAGTCGCTCGGCTCGCTGGCCTCGATTAGTATGGCCGGCTGCTGCCTTGGCTCCATCATCGCGCCCGGCTCGGACATGCGGACCCACGGGGAGCGGCTGCGCTGGACGTTTGGATTCGGGCTCTGGCTGGTGGCGGTCGCCTTGCTTTTCGATCCGCTGTTCGGCATCAACAAGATCCGGGCGACACCGACGTGGTGCTTCACTTGCGCGTTACTGACCGCCGTGACATGGGCGATGCTCTACTGGCTCATGGACGTACGCCGGTATCGGGCGTGGAGCGTCGTGGTCCGGCCGGCGGGCGTCAATCCCTTGCTGGCCTATGTCCTCCACCCGATGCTCTTTCTAATCGCAGGGATCACAGGCATTCCGCTCTGGTTCTACAAGAGCCCCGAGCTGCCCGTGTTCGTGAATATCCTCGGCTGTCTGATGATGGCCTTCTTCGTGGTTGGTCTGACCGGGCTGATCACCCGGCTGGGCTACCGCATGAAAGCCTGACGAGTGATACGAGGGGTTTGAATGGGAGGCTTGAGTGAGATGTCGCGACTGAGTTGTCTGGGCGGGAGGCAGTCCCTGTCTTATCTCCTTTTTGTTGCGGCTGTACTCGTTTCACCACGTGCCGTTTGTGCCCAGGACCGGACGGCATGGATGAAGGAGGCACGGTGGGGCGTGATGACGCACTACCTGGCGGACTGGAAGGCCCGCGAGCTGGGCGAGCCAATGAGCGTCGAGAAGTGGAATGGCTTGGTCGACCGCTTCGACGTGGAGGGACTAGCTGAGCAGATGAAATCGGTTGGGGCGGGCTATTACCTGATCACGATCGGCCAGAACTCCGGCTACTACCTGTCGCCCAACGCCACGTATGACCGGTTCGTCGGCATCCAGCCGAGCAAATGCTCCCGGCGCGATCTCGTGGCGGCCCTGTACGAGGCGATGCACAAGCGGGGGATCAAGCTGATGGTGTACCTGCCTGCGGGGGCGCCGGGAGGTGACTCGGCCGCGAGACAGGCGCTGGAATGGCAGAACGGACCGCACCGCAACGGCGAGTTTCAGCTCAAATGGGAGCAGGTCATCCGCGAATGGTCCACGCGCTGGGGCCCGAAGGTGGCCGGCTGGTGGTTCGACGGGTGCTACTGGCCCAATACGATGTACCGCACCGACACGGCCCCGAATTTCGCCAGTTTCGCAGCGGCGGCGCGGACGGGGGACCCGCAAGCGATCGTCGCGTTCAACCCCGGCGTGGTTCCGCGGATTCTGTCGCTCACACCGCATGAGGATTACACCGCCGGCGAAATCAACGATCCCAACCGCGTGGAGATACGCCGGGCCGTGGATGGCAAGATCGACGGCGTGCAGGTCCACATCCTGAGCTACCTGGGCGAGAAGTGGGGCACGGGCGCGCCGCGGTTCTCGACGGGCCAGGTCGTAAAGTGGAGTCAGGCCATTCGTAAGCAGGGCGGGGCGATCACCTGGGACGTCCCGATCCAGCCGAATGGCCTGATCGCCCAGCCGTTTATCGACCAGTTGACCGCCGTAGGCAAGGCCCTGCAATTGCCGTGAACAGGAGAGACAGGAGTCACCATGGGCAGATTATTGTGGACAGGTCTCGTGCTTTGGCTGGTCTCGTTGCCGCAGGTCGCGGCGTCTCAAAGCGGGGAACTCCTCAATGTGGACTACAGAAGCCTTGTTTCACGGGCGGACCTCCGGTACGGCGAGCTGGCGAGCCGCAGCGAGGAGGGCATGCCGGTCGGCAACGGCCGGATGGGCAGCTTGGTCTGGACGATGCCCTCGACGCTGCGATTTCAGATCAACCGCGTGGACGTGTTTGCCGAGGACAGCACGACCACAAGTTTCCCGGTGCAGGACAGCGATCATGCCAGCGCCTGCGCCTACGTGGACACCCATGTGGTCAGTGCCGGCGGCTACGGCGGCGAGGGAGCCATCGAGCCGTTGGGATCGGAGAAGGAGATGAAAAGCCGCTTTCTCAATTTCAACCGGCTGGCAAGCTTCATTGACAGCGCCGGCATCGGCGGCGCGCAGATCTTCCGCAACCGGATGCGTCTGCGTGAAGGTCCCGGCGCGATCGATTGCGAGCACATCGGCGGGCTGACCTCCGGAATTCACTCGTCCCTGCTCAGGAGCAGTCCCGAAGTGGAGGCGGGCGAACCTGTGATCGAGGTGTTCTCCTCGTGGCCGAAGGACTGGGACGCCGCCTTTACCCTGCTGGCCCGTGGGGCGTTTCAAGTCAGCTCGTCCCAGGAAAAAGGACAGATCGGATTCGTGCGAGTCAAGTCCCTGGCGGGCGGGGAATGCCGGCTGCGCAATCCCTGGCCGGACAAGACCGTGACGATCTATCGGGGCGAAGAGCAGGTCCGGGAGCAGTCCGGCGCCCGGCTGAGTCTGCCAATGCAGACCGGAGAGACCTTGCTCGTGGTCGTGAAGGACGTGACCCCTCTGCAAAGGAATGTTCCGTGAGAATGCGAGCAGAGATGTGTTGGGCGAAGAGGCTGGTCGTCTCGCTCGTTGGACTGGGCATGTCGGCCGCCGGCTCGGCCTCGGTCTCGGACGGCTCGCGCGATCGTCCGATTGATCGGCAGGCATTAGTGACCCGGCATAGCGTCACGCTCGACAAGCCTGATCCGTTGACGCCGCTGACCGTCGGCAACGGTGCGTTTGCGTTCACCGCCGACGTCACGGGGCTACAGACGTTCCCGCAGTACCATGAGCGGGGCATGCCCCTGGCGACGCTGTCGCAATGGGGTTGGCACAGCGTACCGAACCCGCAAGGATACAAGCTGGCCGATGCCCTGAGTGAGTACTCCGCGGCCGGGCGGAGGGTGCCGTACGCATCGGGTGAAGCCTCCTCGGGTGGCTACTCAGCGGCCGGGAATTGGCTGCGCGCCAATCCGCATCGTCTGCACCTCGGGCAAATTGGCCTACGCATGGTGAAACCCGATGGCGCGATGGTGGCTATCACGGACGTGACGAATACGCATCAGACGCTCGACCTGTGGACCGGCCTGCTGACGAGCCGGTTCGAAGTACAGGGCCGGCCGGTCCGCGTATCGACAGCGTGTCATCCGAAATATGACCTGATCGCTGTGCGTGTCGAGTCGCCGTTTCTGGAGCAGGGGCGACTGACGGTCTCCCTGAAGTTCCCGTACGGCAGTACCGAATGGGGCAGGGCCGGAGACTGGGAGCATCCGGATCGTCACACGACGCAGCATCGCGTCACGGCCCACCAGGTCGATTTGACGCGCATACTCGACGCGGATCGCTACTATGTCCGCGCGGCTTGGTCAGCGGGGGGCGGAATTCAGGTCAAGTCGCAGCACGAATACGAGATCGCTGTGCAAGAGAGCAGGCTGTTGGAGGTCGTCGTTGCGTTCTCACCGATCGAGTTCGGCAGCCCACTGCCGGATTTTGACACGGTTCGCAAAGCAGCGGCGGATCATTGGTCGCAGTTCTGGACGTGTGGCGCCGCGGTAGACTTCTCCGGCAGCAGCGACCCTCGTGCGGCTGAGTTGGAGCGCAGGGTCGTCCTGTCGCAGTACCTCACCGCCGTTCAGTGCGCGGGATCAGCTCCACCACAGGAGACGGGACTGACGTGCAATAGCTGGTACGGCAAATCCCACCTGGAGATGCACTGGTGGCATGCGGTGCACTTTGCGTTGTGGGGCCGGCTGGAGCTTGTGGAGCGAAGCATGCCGTGGTATGAGTCGATTCTGCCCCTGGCGAAGGCGACCGCTGCGATGCAGGGCTATGAGGGCGCTCGCTGGCCGAAGATGGTCGGCCCGGATGGCCGGGAAAGCCCCAGCAATGTCGGCGTGTTCCTGATCTGGCAGCAGCCGCATCCGATTTACTACGCGGAGCTGTGCTATCGCGCCCGCCCGGAGCGGGCGACGCTGGAACGGTATCAGCGGATCGTCTTCGAGACGGCGGAGTTCATGGCATCGTATCCCACGTGGGACGAGGCGAACCATCGCTATGTACTTGGTCCCGCCATGATTCCTGCCCAGGAGAGCTACGGCTCGGATAAGGCGCGCAATCTTAACCCGACCTTCGAACTGGCCTACTGGCACTGGGGCCTGGAGACCGCACAGAAATGGCGGCAGCGCCTGGGTCTGGAACGCGAGCCCACATGGGACGCGGTGGTGCGCGGGCTTTCGCGCCCGAGCATCCGCGAAGGCGTGTACACGGGAATCGAGACGCCGCCCTACACGATTTCCCGCGATCATCCATCAATGCTGGCCGCATACGGGTTTGTTCCCGCTACGCCGCTGATCGACCCGAACGTGATGAAGCGGACATACGACGGCATCGTGCAGACGTGGGACTGGTCGAGCACGTGGGGCTGGGACTACCCGCTGATGGCGATGACGGCCGCCCGGCTGGGCGAGGGGGACAAGGCGGTGGACGCCCTGTTCATGGACTCGCCCAAGAACCGGTGGCTGGCAAACGGGCACAACTACCAGTCGGCGCGGCTGCCTCTGTATTTGCCGGGCAACGGCGGGGTGCTCACGGCGGTCGCCATGATGGCCGCCGGCTGGGACGGCGGTCCCGACCGGGGCACCCCCGGGTTTCCGGACAATGGGAAATGGAATGTACGATGGGAAGGCCTCTGGCGCCTGCCCTGAGTCACAGGCACCTGTACAGGAGATGACATGGTGAAGGCAACGATGAGTGGGAATCTGATTCTTCTGCTGGGGATCGTGTCACTTGCTCTTGCAGTTGACACGGATGCACGACAGATGGAGAAACTGGGGCGAGGAGTGGTCGCGATCCATCAGGGTGGCGGCAGGGTCTACGTCGGATGGCGGCTGCTGGGGACCGATCCGAATGACATCGCCTTCAACCTATATCGCACAACTGATGGCCAAGCCCTCAAACTCAACGATCAGCCGATCTCGCAAAGCACGAACTATGTTGACAGCGGGATCGATGTGAGCAAGCCAAATGCCTACTTTGTCAAGCCGGCGGCAGGTGACAAGGAGCAGGAGGCGAGCGTGTCTTTCACGCTCCCGGCTGATGCGCCGGCGCAGCCCTATACCGCTATCGCCCTTCAGACTCCCGATGGATACACGCCGAACGATGCATCGGTGGGAGACCTGGACGGCGATGGTGAATACGAGATTGTCCTGCACCAGGCGGGCAGGGGGCGTGACAACGCGCAAAGGGGGATGACGGACCCGCCCATTCTGGAAGCGTACGATCTCGACGGCACTTTCTTGTGGAGGATCAACCTGGGCCGCAACATTCGCGAGGGGGCGCACTATACCCAGTTCATGGTGTACGATCTGGATGGCGACGGCAGGGCAGAGGTGGCGTGCAAGACCGCCGATGGAACCATCGACGGCAAAGGCAAAGTGATCGGCGACGCCAATGCGGATTACCGCAACTCCGGAGGTTACGTCCTGGATGGTCCGGAGTTCCTCACGATATTCGATGGCCAGACGGGCAGTGAGCTCGTCACCACCGACTACATTCCGCCGAGGGGCAGGGTGGCGGATTGGGGCGATGACTATGGCAATCGGGTGGACCGTTTCTTAGCGTGCATCGCGTACGTGGATGGCGAGAGGCCGAGTCTGGTAATGTGCCGCGGCTACTACACGCGAGCCGTGCTGGCGGCGTGGGACTTTCGCGACGGCAAGCTGACACGCGTCTGGACGTTTGACAGCGACGACGGTACGCCGGGCAACAGGGAATACCGCGGGCAGGGCAATCACAACCTCAGCGTCGGCGACGTGGACGGGGACGGCAAGGATGAGATCGTCTACGGGGCCTGCGCCATCGATCATGACGGCAAGGGACTCTACACCACCGGCCTGGGCCACGGCGACGCGATGCACTTGTCGGACGTCGATCCCGACCGGCCGGGTCTGGAGGTCTGGTCGATCCATGAAAGACCGTCTCACCCATATGGGGCGAGTCTTCTTGATGCCGCCACGGGCAAGGTGATCTGGGGTCTGAAGCTGCAGGACCCCGGTAGGGGACTGGCGATGGACATCGATCCCCGTCACCAGGGTCATGAATGCTGGGCGAATAGTTCCGACGGTCTGTACAACTGCAAAGGCGAGAAGATTTCGGACTCCAAGCCCCGGTCATGCAACATGGGGATCTGGTGGGACGCGGACGTGGTTCGGGAGATCCTCGACGGCGTCACTGTCGACAAATGGGATTATGCCGCCGGGGCTCAGTCCCGGCTGTTCTCCGGCGACGACTATGATTGCGTTCGAAACAACGGGTCGAAATCCAATCCCTGCCTGTGTGCCGACATCCTGGGCGACTGGCGCGAGGAATTGATTGCCAGGACGAGGGACGGCAAGGAGCTACGCATCTTCACCACGACGATCCCCGCGGACCGCCGGTTCTGCACGCTGATGCACGACCCCACGTACCGGCTCAGCGTGGCCTGGCAGAATGTCGCCTACAACCAGCCGGCACATCCGGGCTTCTACTTTGGAGAGGGGATGGCTGCGTTGCCACGTTCCTCTGCTGTCCCGCGGTGAATCTTCTGCGCAGACCGACGACCCGCCTCGCGTTGGTTAGACTGCCACTGTACCAGGGATGGATTTCCAGAATAGAAAAGAGAAACCGAGCAGGAATTGGAGGATATTCTGCTTGCCAGGTGGTATTCGGGACTGGGCGAGTTGCCCGGCTTAGGGTCTCACGGCACGCTGGGCTTTTCGCATGCGGCGGCGTTCCCGCTCCGAGGGCTTCTCGTAGTAGGCGGTTCGCTTCATATCGCGGATCAGCCCCTCCTTCTCGCACAGCTTCTTGAAACGTCGGATCATTTGCTGCACGGACTCGCCTGAACGCATCTTGACTTTTAACACTCAGTACACTCCTTAAAACCGTTCCAATTCATAAACACCTGTGACTGCGACGCGTATATACTATCTTGCGAAGCTGAAAACCAGTAGACTAACACTCTTATCGTCCGTTTTCAAGCCCAAAAGTCGTTTGGCCGCTTTTTTTATGGGGCTGCCACAGGTCCAGCGAGAGTGGGCCGTGGGTGGTGCTTGAAGCAGGACCGAGAATGTGGTAGGATACGAACACTATTTGGAGGTTCCTTTTCAGTTGGAGAAGATGCGTCAGACGTTACAGGTAAGGAAAGAGCGGGCCATCCTGGTGGCCGCACATCTGCCAAGCTCGGATGGATGGGATGACTTGGCGGAGTTGACCGCCCTGGCCGAGAGTGCCGGAGCGGTTGTCGTTGACCGATTTCAGCAGAAGCTCCGCAAGATCAATCCCTCGACCTACATCGGCAAGGGCAAGGTCCTTCAGCTTGGGCAGCGGGTTCGGCGGTACAAGGCCGATGTTATCATCTTCGATAATAACCTGTCGCCGGCCCAGATTCGCGAGCTGGAGGAGGTGATCCAGGCCAAGGTGGTGGACCGCAGCGAGTTGATCCTCGATATTTTCGCGACCCGGGCACAGACCAAGCAGGCCAAGCTGCAGGTGGAGCTGGCCCAATTGGAGTACACCTACCCCCGCCTGACGCAGATGTGGTCGCACCTGGATACGGTGGCCGGAGCGGCGGGCGGCGCCGGTACCCCCGGCGCGGTCGGAGCTATCGGCACGCGTGGTCCCGGCGAGCAGCAGTTGGAGATCGACCGCCGGCTCGTCAGCAAGCGGATCAACGAGTTGCGGGACGAATTGGAGGGGATCGACCTGCGCAGGCTCCGGGAGATCAGGGGCCGCAAGGATTTCTTCCAGGTCTGTATCGTTGGCTACACGAATGCCGGCAAGAGCACCCTCCTGAACGCACTCACCGATGCCGGCGTCCTTGTCGAGGACAGGCTGTTCGCCACGCTGGACACCCGCACGAGGAAATGGGCGCCCTGTAGGGGCGCCGAGGTGCTCCTCAGCGATACGGTCGGTTTCGTGCGGAACCTGCCTCACCAGCTTGTGGCCTCGTTCAAGGCGACGCTGGAAGAAGCCGTCTTTGCCGACCTGCTGCTGCACGTGATCGATGTGGCCAACCCCGAGGTGATGAACCAGATCGAATCGGTGAACAAGGTCCTGTCGGAGATCGGCTGCGGCGACAAGCCCATCCTGGAGGTCTTCAACAAGGTCGATGCCATCAAGGAGATCGGCCGGCTCGAGCTCCTGCAAACACTTCACCGCGAGGCGGTGTCCATCTCGGCCAAGACGTGCCTGGGCTTGGATGAGCTCGGCCGTAGGGTTACGCAGCACTACCGGGGCCGGGAGGTTGTCCTGCGGGTCGTCAGCAGTCAGGCCAACGGCAAGGTGCAGAGCTTCCTTCGTGCCCACGGCCAGATTCTCAGCGAGCAGTACGTCGACAGCTCCGTCATCATCGACGTCAGAATGGGCCAAAAGCAACTGCCCGAGCTCGAACGCCTCCGCCCCGACAAACTCGAAATCGTCCAGGGCTGAGGCACAGCCGGCCACATGCGGTGTTGCCGACGAGAGACAAACGGGCAGTGAATTTGGAGGGAAACGGTCATGAGACGAATGTTTGCTGTGCGTCGCGCTGATGCCGCCACCGGTTGGCTCGTCCTGCTTGTTGTCTTGCTCTCTGTCCTGATCGTATACATGATTGCCCGTCCGCGTATACTCTACGACCCTTATCCGAAGCAGAAAAGCCAATTTCACATGCTGGAGGCTGCATTTGAGTTGTTTGACAGTCAATTCAAAGGCTACCCTCCTTCGGACGGAAATGATGTCACCGGCTCGCCATACTGCGGGGCGATGAAGCTGGCGGAGGCCATGATGGGCCAGGATTTGATGGGCTATCATCCCAAGTCAGCCTTACGAGCCGACGGTCTGGACCCGAACACTCATGCACCTTTGTACACGGCGGATACTGCCAAGGACAGGCCTGGGTCGTTTCTGCCTCTCGAGAACTTCAATGTGTACAAACTCGTCGATGTCTATGGCAAGACTGGTCCGTTTCCTGAGAGTGCTTTTGTTCTATGCGACGTTTTCACGCGCAAGCTTCCCAACGGCAAGAAGGCCGGAATGCCCATTCTCTACTATCGGGCCCACCCCTCCGGCACGAAGCACGATGCCGACAATCCGGACAATCGTCAGAACATCTACGACTACAGAGATAATCTCGCGATTATCAGTCTTGGCGTGCCGGGCGATCCAAACACGGTTCACCCGCTCGCCAATCCCAAGCGGTTCTACCTGAACACACGAAACGACCGAGCCCGTGACGTGTCCCGACTTTACCGGGCGGACTCCTATATCCTGATCAGTGCCGGGCGCGACGGGCTCTACGGCACAGCGGATGACATCTGCAACTTTGAATGGACTCACCGGGAACGCTGAGGCGCTGAGTGCGTGCAAAATAAAAGCGAGTGGCTTTGCCGGCCGCTCGCTTTCTGGTTATCACCACCCTATCGCGAAGCTTCAATTCTGGGAGATCATATCGGCTGCGTGTCGGACCCGGATTAGCGACGCATGTAGATTATTTTGACGACTGTATCCGCATTCATCACGGCGTCAGATTATCAGAGGCCCATTAGGCAGAAGGCCGAATTGACATCCTTTGCATTTGCCAGTCTAATCCTCAGATGCAGGGGGTGCCGCTGTGGCACGCTTGGGAGCGGAACAGGCAAGGTCGGAGGTCAGGATGTCACTGAGCCAGCATCAGAACGTCACGATCATCGGCGACGGGGGGATGGGGACCGTTCTGTCGATATTGCTGTGCGAGAAGGGGATTGCCGCACGGATGTGGGGCTATGACGCCGGGCAGTTGGCCCAGATCGAGCGCAGACGGGAGAACACGAAATTCCTGCCCGGCTACAAGCTGCCCAAATCGCTGGTTGTCGAGCCGATGGATGACCGGGCGATGCTGGGGGCGGACCTGATCGTCTCGGCCATCCCGTGCCAGTATATGCGGGGCATGTGGACGCGTCTCAGGGGTCATGTCCCCCCGAAGGTCCCCATCATTTCCGTAGCCAAGGGCATCGAGAACGAGACCCTGCAGCGTCCGACGCAGATCATTAGGGACGTGCTCGGTGACGGCAGGGGGCTGGCGGTCCTGAGCGGCCCGACCATTGCGGACGAGTTGGCCAGAAAGCTGCCCGCAACCGCCTGCGTGGCGGCCGAGGACGAGGAGTTGGCCCGAAGGATGCAGCAGACGTTCACCTGCCCGTGGCTTCGCGTATATACGAATACGGACGTTGTCGGCGTCGAGCTGGCCGGTGCGATGAAGAATGTGATTGCCATCGCCGCGGGGATAATCGACGGGGTCGGCGCCGGGGACAACGCGAAGGCGGCCCTGCTGGCTCGCGGGCTGGCGGAGATCACGCGGCTCGGCGTGGCCATGGGTGCGCGGGAGCAGACCTTTGCGGGCCTGACCGGCCTGGGTGATCTGGTGACCACGTGCATCTCGCCGACCGGTCGCAACCGCTCCTTCGGAGAAAGAATAGGAAGGGGACAGACCCTCGCCGAGGCGCAGGGGGCCACCGAATCGGTCGTCGAAGGAGTCTCCACCTGCAAATCGGTCGTAGCGCTCGCCCGCCGGCACGGCGTCGAGGTGCCGATAACCCGGGCGGTATACGAGGTGCTCTTCGACGGCAAGCCCGTAAAGGCCGCCATCGAGGACCTGATGAGCCGCCGACCCAAAGCGGAATAGGGTAACGCCTATAGGATTTGCAGGACCCATAG
>Ga0315274_10009840_pt1 | contig 13789 bp, 12 predicted proteins | sample YL17G02_20_MG_FD_203700 | JGI IMG/M metagenome (GOLD analysis project Ga0315274, IMG submission 203700) | Sediment microbial communities from Yellowstone Lake, YNP, Wyoming, USA - YL17G02_20 | ecosystem: Environmental > Aquatic > Freshwater > Lake > Sediment | place: USA: Wyoming | collected...
TGACCTTCAGCTGGCTCGCCGCCTGAGCGCGCAAGCTCTCCGCGCGGGGCACCTGCAAGTTGAACAACTGCGCCGCAGCGACCGCCAGTGCGAGGAAGATGACGGCGTTGCCGATGCGGTACCGGTAAACGAATGACGAACTGCTGGAAGTTGTTTCGGTCGCTGTCCGGACGCGACGCGCGCCGGCGTCGCGGCCCTGGCCGGCCGTCACCGGCTGCGTGGAGGCGGCGCGAACCCGGCGCTGCGGCGCTTTGGCCGGCCGGGATGCCGGTCCGCCGGCGGCCCGCTTCACTGGACCACTCCGGCGGGAGCCGGAACGGGAACGATCGGGGCCGTGGGCGGTGCGACGGCCGCCGGCGGCGCCGGGAGAACCGGCGGCAGCAGGCCCTGCGGCAGGGCGTCGGACCCGGGCGGTGCGGCAGGTGCGGCAGGTGCGGTCGACGCGCCGGCGACGGGCCACGGCAGCGGCGCCGGGCCCGGAAGGCCCGCACCGGCGGAGGCGTGCGCGCTGAACGGGTCGGGCAGCACGGGAAGTGGCACCGGGACCTCCGGGCCGGTGACCCGCGTCGGCACCTCGGCAACTGAACCCGGCTTGGGCTTCACCGCGGCAGGCGGGAGTGCCGGTTTGTTCGGAGCCGGCGGCTTCTCCTCGGGCAGCTTGGTGTTCAGCGGCGGCGGTGGTGCGCCCTCGGCCGGTTTGGGTTGTCCGACGACCATCCAGTTCCCGGCCGGATCCTTGACCAGGTGGGCGGTGTCCCTCGACGGAATCATGCCGAGGTTGCGGGCGGCGTCGGCCAGGGCGGGCGCGGACTGCGCCTCGAGGACATCGCGCTCGAGGGCCTCCTTCTGCTGGCTCAGGGCGTCGTTGAGGGCGCGGGCAGCGCCGAGCTGGTAGGACCGCTGCGCGGAGGCGGTCGACAGCCACAGCGTGATACCGAGCCCGACGGCAAGCGCGCCGATGATCAGCACGACGAACGGGACTTTGGCCAGCAGGGTGCGGGGACTCAGATCGACGGCGGCCAGTCTGGCGATCAGCCGGTCGCGCAGCGGCGTCCGGATGACCTTGGGCGCCTTGGCTTTACGGGCTTTGGCGCGCGCCTTGGCCTGACTGGTGGTCTTGGGCCGGACCGTCCGGTCGACCGGACGGGCAGTGGGTGCCGTCTGTGGGCCCTGACGCAGGCCGCGGGACTCCTGCGGGCGGGTACGGGTGCCTGCGCGCGAGCGGACGGGACGGGCCGGCCCGTCGGCGGGCCGGCGCTTGCGGGCCAGGCCGTCGGCGCGGCGGGGGCGCGCCGGTGCGGCCGGGCCGTCGGCGCGGCGTCGGCGCGCCGGTGCCGCCGTGCCGCTCGCGGCGGCGGCGCTGGCGCGGCTGGCTGGCTTACGCCCGACCTTCATCCAGACTTCCTTCCCGTGCCGACGACACGTTCGATCGCACGCAGCCGGACCGGCGCGCTGCGTGGATTTCGCTCGACCTCGGCGGCGTCGGACCGCTCAGCACCCCGGGTGAGCGCCACGAACTCCGGCCCGTGGCCCGGCAGTTCGACCGGCAGCCCTTCCGGGGTCCGGGAGGCGGTGGCGGCGGCGAAGGCGGTCTTGACGATCCGGTCCTCCAGCGACTGGTAGGCCATAACGACGATGCGGCCGCCCGGGCGAAGAGCGGTCAGCGCCGCGGGCACCGCCGCGCTCAGCGAATCCAGTTCGGCGTTGACGGCGATCCGCAGTGCCTGGAAGGTGCGCTTCGCCGGGTGGCCGCCGGTCCGCCTGGCCGGGATGGGTATTGCGTCGTAGAGGGTCTCGACCAGCTCGCCGGTCCGGGTGAAGGGCGTGCGCGCGCGGCGCTCAACGATGAAGCCGGCGATCCGGGAGGCGAACCTCTCCTCCCCGAACCGGCGCAGGATATCGGTGAGCCGCCCGCGGTCGTAGGAGTTGAGGATCTCCGCAGCGGTCAGTTCGGCCTCGGGATCCATCCGCATGTCCAGCGGTGCGTCCTGGGCGTAGGAGAATCCCCGTTCGGGCCGGTCCAGCTGCATCGAGGAGACGCCCAGGTCGAACAGCACGCCGTCCACCTCGCCGTGGGCGCCGGCGCCCGCCTCCACCAGCGCTGCGGCAATGCCGTCGTAGCGGGTGCGCACCAGGTTGACGCGGTCGCCGAACCGGGCCAGCCGCTGTCCGGCGATCGCCAGCGCGTCGGGGTCGCGATCGAGACCGATCAGCCGCAGGCCCTCGAACTGCTCGAGGAACCGCTCGGCATGGCCGCCGGCCCCCAGGGTCGCGTCGAGGAACACCGCGCCGGAGCCGTCGGCAGCGGTACGGGTCAGCGCGGGTGCCAGTAACTCGACGCAGCGGTCCAGCAGGACGGGAATGTGTCCGTGGTGCTCGCGGTCGGCCACGGCGCAACCTCCGGATCGAAGGGACGCGAGTCGATGCCGCGAGGCCCCTGCAGCGAGGTCCCTGTCCGAGTTGGCGAACCTGGCGTCGGGGAAGTACGCCAGGGTCGGTTCGGGCAGAGACCACGTTGCACGGGCGCTCGGCTGCACCGCGGGCTCAAATAATGTCGCTGAGTGCTTCATCGCTGGCCGCGGAGAAATTCTCTTCGTGGGTCTGCTGATAGTCCTGCCAGGATCCGGCGTCCCAGATCTCCAGGAAGTCCACCGCCCCGATCACCACGCAATCCTTCGAGAGGTGGGCGTAGCGCCGATGGTCGGCTGACAACGTGATCCGGCCCTGGGCGTCGGGGTGCTGTTCATCGGTGCCTGCGGCCAGGTTTCGCAGAAAGGCCCGGGCCTCCGGGTTGCTGCGCGAGGTCGCCGCGGCACGCCGCGCCAGCTCCTCGAACTGCGGGCGGGGATACAGGGCAAGGCTGTGATCCTGGCTCTTGGTGACCATCAACCCCCCCGCCAGCGCGTCGCGGAACTTCGCGGGCAACGTCAGCCGGCCCTTGTCGTCCAATTTGGGCGTGTAGGTGCCTAGAAACATGCTGTGCACATCTCCTCGCCCTATCGCCCCGGAGTGAGTCCCACTCCGCTAGCGCCACGATACCCCACCTTCCCCCACTTTGCTCCACTCCGTGATCGAAAACTGGCCAATGTCGCCCACTTCCCTCCACAACACGTGAGCAGGGCCCTCAACCCACGATTCGCCGCAATGACCGGGACGGCGATAAGCGCTGGTCAAGCGCAGCGGCGTAGAGGGTGGGGAATTGTGGGGAACAGCGCCGAGGGTGGGCGGAAATGCGCCGTCAGCCGGCTATCTCGCGGCGTTCCGGCGCATCGGTGAGCACAAAAAAGGGGCAGCCGGCGGCTGCCCCGATTCACCTCCGCCCGAGCTACTCGTCGAACCGGCGGCGGAAACGATTCTCCATGCGGTTGGTGAACGACCCGCCGGAGCCTTTCCCGCGCCGTTTCGGCCGGGACGCACCCGGCGCGCCAACGGGCCCGCGTCCGCCGCTGACCGGCGGACCGGTGACCGCGAAGACCACGCCGACGAACATCACCACGAAACCGAGGACCGACAGCACGGGGAAACCCCCGATCATGGTCGCCTTGACGGCAACCCCCGCCACCAGCATGGCGAGCCCGAGAACGAACAATCCCGCGCCCTGCAGGCGCCTGCGTGTCGACGGTGTCCGCAGGTTGCCGCCCCGCACGCTGGACGCGAACTTGGGGTCCTCGGCGTAAAGAGCGCTCTCGATCTGATCGAGCATCCGCTGCTCATGCTCGGAGAGTGGCATGTCCCTCCTTTATGCGCACGGCCGGTTGCGGGTTGTCCACCGCAGCAACGACCGGGCGACTAACCACATGATACGAGTTGGCCATGCCCTACACCACCCGGTTACGCCACCTGATTTTGCCGGCGACCGTTTCGAGTCTAGCGCCGACCGGCGATACGTCAGCCGCCCGACCGCCGACGTAAGGCCAACGTCACGACTGCGCCGAACGGCCCGGGCCGATCCCGCCATAATGGCCGTATACACACGTGACGTGGTGAGGAGGCAGCACGCGTTGGCCGCCTTCCTGATCGACCTGTCGCCCGGCGACATGCAGGTCCGCCTCGGTGACGCCCTGAACGTCTACGTCGACGCCATGCGGTATCCGCGCGGCACCGAGAGCCAACGAGCACCGATGTGGCTTGAGCACAGCCGCCGGCGGGGGTGGCGTGCGGTGGCGGCGGTGGCGACGGACGCCACCGACTCGGAGGTGCCCACCACCGAGCAACTCACCGCCGCCCCCCTGCTCGGGGTGGCCTACGGCTACCGGGGCTCGCCGGACCAGTGGTGGCAGCAGCAGGTGGTGCGGGGAATGCACCACTTCGGCTTCCCGCACGCCGAGGTCAACCGCCTGATGACCGACTATTTCGAACTCACCGAGGTCCATATTCACCCGAGCGCCCAGGGCCGCGGACTCGGCGAGGCGCTCGTCTGCCGGCTGCTCACCGACCGCTCCGAAGCCCACGTCCTGCTGTCCACCCCCGAGATGAACGCCGAGCCCAACCGCGCCTGGCGACTGTACCGCCGGTTGGGCTTCACCGATGTCATCCGCGGCTACCACTTCTCCGGCGACCCGAGGGCCTTCGCCATTCTCGGTCGACCGTTACCGCTTCAGGCGCCCACGGGGCCCGTTAGCGCACTGTAGTGCGGTCCCGGCGGTGCGGGTCTGGCACGATACCCCTCGTGCAGTCCCTCGTACGTGACCGCGCGCGCCGCAGCCACCTGCGGGTGCTGGCCTTGCTGCTGCTGTTCGCCGCCCCTCTGCTGGCCGGTTGCCTGCGCGTGCACGCGTCGATCACCGTCTCGCCCGACGACAAGGTGTCCGGGGAGATCGTCGCCGCCGTCAAACCCCGCGACGACAAGGACAAGGGTCCACAGTTCAACCAGAACATCGGCTTCAGCCAGAAGGTGTGGGTCTCGCCGTACGAGGTGGACGACTATGTCGGTTCGCGGGCCTCCTTCAGTGACCTGACGTTCGCCGAGTTGCCTCAGTTGGCCAACCTCAGCCGCGACGCCACCGGAGTCGACGTCTCCCTGCGCCGGGCGGGCAACCTGGTCATCCTCGAGGGGCGGGTCGACTTGACCAATGTCGTCGACCCGGAGTCCGACGTGACGTTCATCGCAGCCTTCCCCGGCGAGGTGACCTCGACCAACGGCGAACGTATCGACACCAGCCTGGTCGAGTGGAAGCTCACGCCGGGCGCGGTCACCACCATGAGCGCGCAGTCCCGCTTCACCGACCCCGGCACGCGCTCACTGACCGCGGCCGCCATCTGGCTGGGCCTGGCCGCCTGCCTGGCCGCCGGCATGATCGCTGCACTGGCCTGGCGGGACCGCGACCGGACATCGCCCCGGTTCGTGGCTGCCGAGCAGTCCGAAGACCTCTAGTCTGGGTTCAATCCGGACCGCGGACAGGGAGAAAGGGGCGCCGCCCTGAGCGTTCAGGCAGCAGCGCCGTCGGCCGTCGAACTGGCCGGCGCCGTCACAGCGCAACTACGGGGGTTCCTGGCCGGTCGCCGCGCCGACGCGGCCTGCATCGGCACCGACTACGACGGTCTGATCGGCGTCCTCGAGGACTTCGTGCTGCGCGGCGGCAAACGGCTGCGTCCGCTGTTCGCCTACTGGGGCTACCGGGCCGTCACCCCCTCCCCCGAAGACCCCGTCGATGACGAGATCCTCCTGCTGTTCTCCGCGCTGGAACTTCTGCACGCGTGCGCCCTGGTGCACGACGACGTCATCGACGACTCCGCAACCCGGCGCGGAATGCCCACTGCGCATGTGCATTTCGCCGAACTTCACCGCGACCGCGGCTGGCGGGGATCGGCAGATCAGTTCGGCCGGTCAGCGGCGATCCTGCTCGGTGATCTGTCTCTGGTGTGGGCCGACGACATCGTGGCCGAAGTGAACCTTCCGCCCGACGGTCAACGCCGCGTCCAGCGCGTCTGGTCCGATATACGTACCGAGGTGCTCGGCGGCCAGTATCTCGACATCGTCGCCGAATCCAGCGGGGCGCACTCCATCGCGTCGGCGATGAACGTCAACACCTACAAGACCGCGTCCTACACGGTGTCGCGGCCGCTGCAGATGGGGGCGGCCGCGGCCGCCGACCGGCCCGACGTGCAGGCCTCGTTCCATGACCTGGGCAACGACCTGGGTGTGGCCTTCCAGCTTCGCGACGACGTGCTCGGTGTGTTCGGTGATCCGGCGGTCACCGGAAAGCCGTCCGGCGACGACCTGCGCTCGGGCAAGCGAACCGTGCTACTCGCCGAGGCCGTCGAGCGTGCCGGGCAGTCCGACCCGGCCGCAGCGGAGTTGATCCGGTCCTCGATCGGTACCGATCTGAGCGACACCCAGGTCCGCGAATTGCGTTCGGTCATCGAGTCGGTCGGCGCCCTGGCGGCCGTCGAGGACCGCATCGCGCTGCTGACCCGGCGCGGGCTGGATGTTCTGGACCAGGCGTCGATCAACGCACCGGCCAGGAAGGGTCTGACCGAACTCGCCGGATTAGCCGCCAACCGGTCGGCGTAGAAGCAGATGCCCGCATCCACCGGCGCGGCAGTCGTGCCGCCCCGTCTACGCCGCCTGACCGAGTTCGCGCGCGACGACGCGGGCCGGCCCGCACGGCTGGGATTCGTGGGCGCGGCGCTGATCACCCTCGGCGGCCTCGGCGCGGGGAGCACCCGCCAGCACGACCCGGTACTGGAGTCGTTGCACCTGTCCTGGCTGCGATTCGGCCACGGCCTGGTGGTGTCCTCGCTGCTGCTGTGGATCGGTGTCATCCTGATGCTGGCGGCGTGGCTCTGGCTGGGGCGCCGACTGGTCGACGGCAGGCCGACCAGCGAGTACACCATGATCGCCACCACCGGGTTCTGGCTGGCGCCGTTGCTGCTCAGCGTCCCACTGTTCAGCCGCGACACCTACTCATACCTGGCGCAGGGCGCACTGCTGCGCGACGGGTTCGACCCGTATGCCGTTGGCCCGATCGAGAATCCGATCTCGCTGCTGGACAACGTCAGTTCGATCTGGACCACCACCACCGCGCCGTACGGCCCGGCGTTCATCCTGGTCGCGAAGTTCGTCACCGTGCTGGTCGGCAACAACGTCGTGGCGGGCACCATGCTGCTGAGGCTGTGCATGCTTCCCGGGCTGGCACTGCTGATCTGGTCCGCCCCACGGGTGGCCCGCCACGTCGGCGCCGACGGTTCAGTGGCGCTGTGGATCTGTGTGCTCAACCCCCTGGTGATCGTCCACCTGATGGGCGGGGTGCACAACGAGATGCTGATGGTGGGACTGATGATGGCCGGCATCGCGCTGACCTTCGCCGGCCGCCACGTCGCAGGCGCCGCCCTGATCGCCGTCGCCGTCGCGGTGAAGGCCACCGCCCTGCTGGCGCTGCCGTTCATGGTGTGGGTGTGGGTGCGGCACCGCGGCGGCAACCGGGTGCGGGCGTTCTTGGTGGCTTCGGCCGCTTCGGTGGCCACGTTCGTGGCCGTCTTCGCGGTGCTGTCCGGCCTGGCCGGGGTCGGGCTGGGCTGGCTGACCGCGCTGGCGGGGTCGGTCCGGATCATCAACTGGCTGACGATCCCGACCGCGGTGGCCAACCTCACCGAAGCGATCGGCGGGTTGTTCGTGCCGGTGAACTTCTACGCCGTGCTCGAGGTCACCCGCCTTGGGGGTATCGCCGTCATCCTGGTGGCACTTCCCCTGCTGTGGTGGAGATTCCGGCACGACGACCGGGAGTCGCTGCAGGGCATCGCCTGGGCGATGGCGGTGGTGGTCCTGTTCGTGCCGGCCGCGCTGCCCTGGTACTACACCTGGCCGCTGGCCGTGGTGTCGGCGTTGGCGCAATCGCGGTCTTCGATCGCCCTGATCGGGGGTTTCTCGACGTGGATCATGGTGATCTTCAAGCCGGACGGCTCGCACGGCATGTACTCCTGGCTGCACGTGCTGCTGGCCACGGCGATCGCGGTGGCGGCGTGGTATTCGCTCAACCGCGCCGAGTCGTGGCGCGCCGCCTGAGTCTGCTGGGTCGACGGCCCGGTCAGTAGGCCATCGCCTGGGCCCGCCGCAGCACCTCACGGGCCTGATGGGCGTGCAGTGCGTCGACCGGCCTGGCGTTGGCCATCGCCTCGCAGTCCCCGTCGCGGGTCACCGTGAGCGACGAGTCGGCAGTGAAAAGCCAGTTCAGAATCTCCGCATCCCGGTAGCCGCCGTCGCGGAGCACGGCCAGCAGACCGGGCAGCGCCTTGACCACTTCCACCGCCCCTGATCCGGACCGGGTCAGGAACGCCTGGGGTACCACCGGAATGCCGTTGCGGCGCACCGCCAGCAGGCGGCCGTCCCGCAACTGTTGGTGGACCTTGGTCACCCGCACCCCCAACAACTCCGCCACGGTCGGCAGATCGTAGACCGACTCATCAGGGCCGAGGACGTCATCACCGGCCGGAATGTTGCTCACGACCGCCAGTCTAGGAAACCTCTCGGGAAGACACGCCATCGTCACCGGTGATCGGCGCGCAACGGGTTCGTCACGGGCGCCCGCCTAGGATGGGCCGGTGACGTCGGACCCCCTCGTCGGCGCGTTGCTCGACGGCCGCTACCGCGTCGAGACCCGAATCGCCACCGGCGGGATGTCCACGGTGTACCGCGGGCTCGACGTCCGGCTCGACCGGCCGGTCGCACTGAAGGTCATGGATGCCCGCTACGCCGGTGACCAGCAGTTCCTCACCCGCTTCCAGCGGGAGGCCCGCGCGATCGCGCGGCTGAAGAACCCGGGGCTGGTGGCCATCTACGACCAGGGCAACGACGCCGCCCACCCGTTCCTGGTGATGGAGCTCGTGGAGGGCGGAACCCTGCGCGAGCTGCTGCGGGAGCGCGGGCCGATGCCGCCGCACGCGGTCGCGGCGGTGCTGCGGCCGGTGCTCGGCGGCTTGGGAGTGGCGCACCGCGCCGGGTTGGTGCACCGCGACATCAAGCCGGAGAACGTGCTGATCTCCGATGACGGCGAGGTCAAGCTGGTCGACTTCGGGTTGGTGCGCGCCATCGCCGAGGCGGGGATCACCGCGACGAGCGTCATCCTCGGGACGGCCTCCTATCTGTCACCGGAACAGGTGTCAGGCGGGGCCACCGGACCGCGCAGCGACGTCTACTCGGCCGGCATCATGGCCTTCGAGTTACTTACCGGGACAACGCCGTTCAGAGGCGACAGCGCTCTGACGGTGGCCCACCAACGGCTCGACCAGGATGTGCCGGCGCCCAGTTCGGTGATCGACGGTGTGCCACCGCAGTTCGACGGGTTCATCGCCTGCGCGACGGCGCGAAACCCCGACGACCGGTTCCCCGACGCCGCGGCGATGGCCGAGGAGCTGGAGGCCATCGCCGAAGATCTGGACCTGCCCCAGTTCCGGGTGCCCGCGCCGCAGAACTCCGCACAGCACGCCGCCGCCACCGTCGCGGACCACCGCATTGCCGAACAGGCAGCGCCACGTTCCCCGGAGGCGCGACCCGCGGGTGCTCCACCGGTGCGGCAGCCCACCCGGCAGTTCACGCCCCCGTCCCTGCACCGCGGACCGGACCGACGCGACGACGGGGATCCGGTCGACTTACCGCAGGATTTCGACGATTATCAGTGCAGCGCAAAGCAATTCGCCGGAATCGACATCGAGGACTTCGCCTGGGCGCGGCAGCGCGCACGGCGCGCGATGGTGTTCTGGGTGCTGGCGGTGCTGATTCTCACCGGCCTGGTTGCCGCCGGGGCGTGGGCGGTCGGCACCAACCTCGACGGGCTGATCGGCCATTAATCGTCTGGCGTCGAGTCCCCGTGTCGGCGTGGCTTCACGCGCGCGTCCCCCGCCGTACTTCAGTCATCGGGCAGTGCCGCGACGAAGCGCTGCGCTCGGGCCGCCCAGTGCGGATTGTCTGCGATCCAGGCGCGGGCGGCGGCCTGGACTTCGGGGTCGTCCGGGTAGTCAAGGAGGCGCTCGATCATCGCCAATGCGCGGGGGATTTCGTCGCCATCGGCTGCCGTGGAGTTCCCGCATCCCCGACCCCGCCCCAGTTGTGCCGGATCGGAGCGCTCGACACCGAACGCCGAACTCGCGCTATGAAATTTGCAGGATGTCGACCTGAGTTAGCGGGTTGAACAAGACCGGTACGGGGGTGACCACCAGAGCACGAGTGCCATCAGGGGTTACCAGGTCGTAACTGCCGCCGGTGCGGGTGGCCCCGACCTGTGCGCCCGTGACGGTGTCGAGCACAGCCAGCTGGGTACCGGTGTTGACCACCGCACGGGTTCCGTTGGCGCTCAACAGCGTTGAGCCATTCGCGGTGTTGAGCGTGAGCGAGCCCACCTGGTTGCCGGTTTCCGTGTTGATCACCGCAACCTGGGTGGTCGATACGCCGGTGGTCACAAAGTTCGAGCTCAGCGCGGTGATCACGAGGCGGCTGGTGTCGGCGCTGAACAGTGAACCATCGCGAAACCCGGTGAGCGTGGTCGTGGTGCCGATCTGGGCGCCCGTCGTGATGTCGATTACCGCCAGCCGATTGGTGTTGATGCTCGTCGCCCCGTCGTAGGTGTCAGTCTCGATCACGGCGCGACTGCCGTCGGTGCTCACCAGCCGTGAGCCGAATTCCGTGCCGGCGAGCGTGACGGTCGTGCCGGTCTGGGCGCCGGTAATGGCGTCGATGATCGCCACCTGGGTGGAGTGGCTGCCGTTCGGGTTGGTCACGTCGCTGGCGAGCAGAATGCGACGGCCGTCGGCGCTCACGCTCAATAGCTGACCGGCGAGCGGCATGTACCAGGTACCGGGCCTGGTGATCGGGGTGCCGACCGTGGTGCCCGTGGCAAGGTCAATCGTCGCCACCTGGGTGGACGATCCGGTAACGGGGCTGACGACCACGGCGTGGGTGCCATCGGCACTCAACAGCGGATGGACGAAGCCTGCGAATGTCTGCGCGCTGCCTGCTTGCATGCCGGTGGCGGTGTCGATCACCGCCACCACCGTGGTTTCCGTGCCGGTAGCAGCGACCTGGACGTGCGATGTGACCAGCGCCCGGCTGTCATCGGCGTTCAATCTCGGTGCGCCAGATCCGTATCCGGTACCGGCGAGGGTCACAGTGGTACCGATTTGCGTGCCGGTGCCGGGGTCGATCACCGCTACCCGGGTGGTGGATGCGAGACCGTCTCCCTCGGTGGCGCCGATCACTGCACGACTACCGTCGGCGCTGAATACCGGCAAGTCCAATGTGTGGCCCAACAGTGCGATGGTGGAGCCAATCTGCGCGCCGGTGTGGAGATCGATCACTGCCGCCCGCGTGGTGCCGGCCTCTCCGAAGCTGGGGCCCGTTGTGATCAGGACTCGGCTGCCGTCGGCGCTGGATACCGCGGGGCTCGACGTGTTCCCGGGCAGGGTGACCGTGGAACCGAACTGAGTGCCGGTGGTTGGGTCGATCACCTTCACCTGAGTTTCCGGGTTGGTGCCGGCACTGGTGATCACCGCACGGGTACCGTCAGCGTTCACTAGCTGCAGACCGCCGGTGAGGGTGACGGTATTCCCGATCTGGGCGCCGCTGGCCGCGTCGATCACCGCCATCCGGGTCAGGTAAGTGCTCGTAGTCGAGTCGTAGGCGGAAGTGGTGACAACCGCGCGGCTGCCGTCGGCACTGAACAGCGTCTTCACCGGCATGCCCGGCACCTCCACAGTCGCACCGGCCTGGATGCCGGACGCGGTGTCGATGACCGCAGCCCGCGTGGTCGGATTGCTGAGCGGAGTGGTGACGGTGGTAATGAGAGCCCGGGTGCCATCTGCATTCAGCACTGGCCGGGGGCTCAACGCTAAGCCGGTGGAGGGTTGGCCGGCGATGGTGACGGTACCGACGACGACGCCCCCCGTGATCCTGCGATGCAGGTCGCGCACGGCCAGCCAGAAGCTGTCGATCACAGACGGGACCGGCCAGGCGGGCACAGGCACAGATGGGGTCAGCGTGCCCAGTCCGACCCACGTCAGCACGTCGGTCACGATCGTGTTCAGGGTGACCGGCGCTGGGCTCGCCACCGCCGTTGCGACTGCCTGACCGGCGCCGATTGCTTCGCTGGCCGCAGGCTGCAACGTCGCCAGGCTGGCCACAGGCGGCACCGCCGCAGCACTAGCGCGGGGGGATCGCGCCAAACGAGGGGCACCAGTCGCGATCCCTGCTGGCGGGTCAACCCTGACCTCCCGGGCCGAGTCGGCCGACGCCACAGGCGCGGTGGCCGCAGGCACAGGCGCAGTGGCTGCCACCGCGGGCGCGCTGGCTGCCGCCGGAGCGGGGACGTCCGCACGCGGTGTGGGGTGGAGACGGCTCCGCGGGCCGGCCGACGTGAGCGCGGCGCCGTCGTCGGTGGCTGCCGCCGGCCGGCCGCGGCTGTGGGCCGCCGCACTCCGGTTCTGCGCCGCATTCCCGTGCTGCTGCGCAGAGCGCGCCGATCCCGATGACGGGGCGGTATGCGACGTGTCATCGGCCCAGGCGACTCCCTGACCCAGTGACACTGCAGCGCCCACACCCAGTACCGCAGCAAGGCCTCCCACCCGCCCGACAAACCTGTTTGTGCTCACAAGACACCCCCGAACCATCCGGCTTCGACTTCCCACCTAATTCTCGCGGAGAACTGGGCCGGCGTATGCAGTGTTGCACTACTGCAATCCGGGCAGAGCCGGTAGCGCGGACAGGTCCATCGGTTCGGCGACCGCCAGGACGTCGATCACCTCGGCGAACCGAATCTGTTGCCCCGCTTGCCCTCATCAGAAGGCATCAGCGACTCGACAGCCGCCCAGAATTCATCAGAAATCACACCCATTCGCGTCACCGATCAATCGTCGCTGGTCAACGCCTTGCAATTCGGGAGACACGCCCTAGGCGGCCAGTGCGCCCGGGCGGCCGCGCGGTCAATCCTCGGCCCATAATCTCGGTGAGGCCGTGGCCCGCGTTTCCAAAGAAGCCGGCCATCTCGAGTGTGACCGCCCCGTGGGTCAGGGTCCACAGCCGGGCGGCCATGACCAGGCTGCCGTCGTCGCGAATTCGGCCCGCCGCGACATCGAGGAGCCCGGCTATGTTGCCGAAGTGCGTGTAGACCGCCATGGTCGAGGTGCCACGCTTCGCGGCGAATTTGCGCGCACTCAGCGACTGCACACCGTCGCGCTCGAGGAGTTCGACCCCTGCCTCGATCAACTTCGCGCGTTGCGCGCTCACCCTTGCCATCCTGCTATAACAGTGTTATACAGATCACTTGTAACACTGTTAAAGGGAGGATCGGCCCATGCCCAACCGCTACCTCGAGGGCGCCTACGCACCGCTGCAGCAGGAGTACACACTGGCCGATCTCGACGTGGTCGGCCGGATCCCGGACTTCCTCGACGGGCGCTACCTGCGCAACGGACCCAACCCGATCGGCCAGATCGATCCCGAGCGCTACCATTGGTTCGCCGGCGACGGCATGGTGCACGGCCTGCGCCTGCGCGACGGCAAGGCCGAGTGGTACCGCAACCGGTACGTGCGCGGTCCGCAGGCCTGCCGGGCGTTGGGGGAGCCCGCGCCGAAGGGCCAATTCAAAGTCTCCGAGATGGGTGCCAACACCAACGTGATCGGCCATGCCGGAAGGACCCTGGCCCTTATCGAAGGCGGGATCGCCCAGTACGAGCTCACCGACGACCTGGACACCGTCGGGGTGTTCGACTTCGGCGGGACGCTGCCAGGCGGCTACAGCGCCCACCCGAAGCGGGATCCCGAAACCGGGGAGCTGCATGCCGTTACCTACGGCATGGAGCG
>Ga0315274_10009841_pt1 | contig 13789 bp, 13 predicted proteins | sample YL17G02_20_MG_FD_203700 | JGI IMG/M metagenome (GOLD analysis project Ga0315274, IMG submission 203700) | Sediment microbial communities from Yellowstone Lake, YNP, Wyoming, USA - YL17G02_20 | ecosystem: Environmental > Aquatic > Freshwater > Lake > Sediment | place: USA: Wyoming | collected...
AGATACAGACCAGCGCCAAACGCGCCTGCGGTCGTCAGGAAGCTCCGTCGCGTGCCTTTTACGCCTAGCGAATTTGCGTTCATGGTTTGCGCTCCATTGGTTGAACATGCACCATCCGCACAGGGCCCTCCGCCCTGCATTTGCACACTGTGGTGATAATCGCGCAACGCGGGTCTGATTTCAACCCACGCACCCTTGAATCAAACGACGCCTGCATGCATACTGACCTCGGAGGGGGAAGGACCGCCTATCTTGAAACCGGTGCTGAAATGAAAGCCCTTGGATTGATAACAGGGGACAGTTACCGTTTATTTGACTGCGGATAGACGGGGACAGATTCTCTTTATTCGGAACCATTTGAGTCAGACTGGGAATTGAGGCTGAGTGACGAAGCTCACCGACTGGTCCGGGGGGAACGGTTTGCGGTACGCGTTCGATCCGGGCGGCCGCCTGACAACGCTCACCGACTACAACGACCAGACGCTGACGTACGCCTATGACGCATCGGGGAACGTGACGTCGATGACGGACTGGCACGGGAAATCAGAAATCAGGGACAGACTACGAATTAGGGTCGAGTGACGGGTCTTATGGACTGGTCCGGCGGCTGATGGGGTCAGGCCTTGAAATATGATTCTGCTGAAAAACCCCTTAAGAACCCGATGCAGGATAATCTCGGGGTGGTCTCCTGATGTCTACCGAGGTGACGATCTCGTCTCCTGGGGCAGAGTTTCGAGCCGTTTCTGTTGCTAGTAAAGTGATCCACTCGGTACTACTACAGGCCCCTGGGGTTCTTCAGCGGAATCGATTCGTGAATGGACTTGACGGACCGGGGTGTGCCGGCTATCGTCGGGCGGACGGCCCGGCGGCAAAGGCAGCGCGCTCGTCTCGACCCAGAGGGTATCCTGTCGTTGCTTATCCACGCGTCCCATCGCCATGTCTGACCCTTCCCGGTTGATCACTAGGAGAAGTACACAATAGTACTAGTTAAACGTCAATACAAAACTCCACGCTTGCCCGACTTTTTTCCACGGGCTGCTAAGGCTTGGTCTGCGCGGCCTGGACCTGGCGCGCCAAGCGATTGATGGCGCGTTGCGCCTGCACGGCCTCATTCGAGCCCGGGGCGTCCGCGATGATCCCGCCATAGGTCTGGAATGCGGATTCACGATCCCCCATGCCCTGATAGACCTGCGCCAACTGCAGCCGGTAACTCCTGGGCTCATCCGGTTTTCGCGTACTCGGCCATGGCCTGGCCGGCTTCATTCGTGCTTGTGCTCATCATCGTAATCGTAATCGAAGAAGTCCGAGGGGGCTGTGAGCGTCGTACGTGATTCCCTTGTCCCTCCTGGTTCAGTACCTCGAGATGTACAAGCGATTGATGAAGCGGGACTGTTCGTTCCTTCGGACTCGGCCGGCACCCGTTGTTCGCAGAGGGCGAGCGCCGGCGTCCGCCAAGATGGGTCCCGCTCGAGAAAGGATATGGAGTCCGCTTCTCCAATCCAGATCTACTTGGCACGAAAGACAACAGAACAAGAGCCCCTTCGGGGCATGGAGGCGTCCGTTCCGATTGCGATTAACGATGACAAGCACGAGAAACACGCAAGAACCGGATGAGCCAGAATTGCCTTCTCTTCCTCTCTTCCTCCAGCCTCCAGTCTCTGAACGTTGAACGTTCCCTCCACGTCCGTCTACAATGCCCCTCCAAGCAGGGTCGGTTTGTTGGAAACCGCGCTCGCGCAAAAGGTGGCTCTGTACGCTTGCTTTCGCGGAAAAGTGGCGCCCACGGTGTGATGAAGGAGTCTTAAATGGCGAGCGGCGAAAATCGGCGTGGATGCGGGTGTTCGCTTCTTGCCGGGTGTGCCGCGATTCTTCTTCCCGGCATCGAAGGCAAACCCCGCATCATCCACGCAAGCGAACCGCGCCTATCCTTGTGGGAGTTCTTCGATCGTTTCACCACGATGGCCGCGGCAAAGGTCCAGCGCCATCTTGCCGCACCGAAGTTCGTGATGAGGTAGCGCCGTGATTGACCCTCGAGAAACAGGACTGAGCACGTATCTGGCGGAGATCTCCAAGATCCCACTGCTCTCGACTTCCGACGAGATCCGCCTCGCCAAACGCGTCCAAAAGGGAGACGCCGAGGCCCGCCACAAGCTCATCGTGTCAAACCTCCGGCTCGTCGTGAGCATTGCCAAGAAGTACCTGTACTACGGCCTGCCCCTTCTTGACCTCATCGAAGAGGGCAACCTCGGACTCATGAAGGCCGTTGCTCGCTTCGATCCGATGCGTGGCTGCAAGTTCTCCACGTACGCTACATGGTGGATCCGGCAGGCCGTCACGCGGTCCCTGTCCAACTACGGACGCACCGTCCGAATTCCGGTTTACGTTACGGACAACGTAGCGCGCTATAAGAAGACCGCCGAGGATCTCTACATTCGGACCGGAAAACGTCCCGATGCCGAAGACGTTGCCGTGGAAATGGGCATAAAGATTGCCGAGGCGCGCAGGCTCCGCGAGTTCGTCGAGGACATTTCCCCGCTGGACAACATGGACAGCACCGATGGAGAGGACGGGCGCGGCGTCATGGAGGCCGGGGAATCGCAGCTCACGGACAGAGCCATCGCCCAGTTCGAACTCGACCAGCAGATGGAAGAGCTCATGAAGCAGCTCACGCCGCGAGAGGCCAACATACTGCGGTATCGCTACGGACTCCTGGACGGCAGGGCACACACACTCGAGGAGACCGGCCGCGAATTCAGCCTGACCAGAGAACGCATTCGCCAGATCGAAAAAGACGCCATGAAAAGACTGCGCGGGTTCGTCGGCGAGCATATGGAAGATTTCAAACCGTAGCATAGCGCACTGCAACCGTGAAACCGCGGGAGGGAAAGCGATTATGATGGATCTTGCACTCCTGATCCGCAACGTGCCCGACTTTCCCAAGCCGGGCATACAGTTCAAGGATGTAACTACGCTGTTGAAAAGCGGCTCGGCGTTCCGCGAGATCATCGATGGATGGAAAACGCGGTACGCGGACAAAGGCATCACCGCCATTGTCGGCGCCGAGGCGCGCGGCTTCATCTTCGGAAGCGCTCTCGCGTATGCCATGGGACTGCCCTTCGTCCCCGTTCGCAAGAAAGGAAAACTCCCCGGGGAGACGCTCGCCCAGGAGTTCGATCTCGAGTACGGAACGGACAAGATCGAGATCCACGTGGATGCCCTCGGCCCCGGCGACCGTGTCGTTCTTGTTGATGACCTCCTCGCCACGGGCGGAACCATGGCCGCCATGGCGCAGCTTGTCAAGAAGCTCGGAGCAGAGGTCGTCGAAGTGGCGTTTGTGATCGAGCTGACCGATCTCAAAGGGCGACAGAAGCTGGCGGGACTGCCCGTCTATTCGCTCGTAAGCTTTGAAGGAGAGTGATGGCGACATGAGGAATCTTCTCCCCGGCACACAAATCGAAATTGTCAATGAGATCGAGCGCGGGCGTGTTAAACACGCCCTGTTCGATTTTGACGGAACCGTCAGCCTTCTGCGCGAAGGGTGGCAGGACATCATGGCTCCCGTCATGATCGAGATGATCTGCGGCGACACCCAACCCACGAGAGAGATCATCGACGAGGTGCACAGGGTCATCGACGAGACCACCGGCATACAAACAATCTTCCAGATGCAGGTCCTCGAGAAGATGGTTCGCGATCACGGCCGCGTCCCTGAAGAGAAGATCCTGGACCCGTACGGATACAAGGACATCTACAACGAGCGCCTCATGGTTCCCGTGAACGAGCGCATCCGCAAGCTCAACGCGGGTGAACTCACCATCGACCAGGCCACGCTCCGCGGCGCGCTGGACTTCGTGAGAATGCTGCGCGAACGCGGCGTGTCCTTGTACGTCTTCAGCGGCACCGATCGCGAAGACGTGCGAAATGAGGCTTCCGTCGTTGGCGCGGCGCGGTACTTCAACGAGATCTGGGGGGCCGTACGATCCATCGAGGAATACTCCAAAGAGAAGGTCCTCAGAGAGATCATCGCCGCGCACGACCTGCACGGCTCCGAGGTGATGGTCGTGGGCGACGGCCCCGTCGAAATACGTAACGGCAAAGAGAACCGTTGCATTACCCTCGGCGTCGCTTCCGACGAAGTGGCCGGCCACGGCTGGAACGAGCGGAAGCGCGAGCGGCTCCTCAAGGCCGGCGCCGATATCCTGATCCCGGATTTCGCCGAAGGCGAGAGACTCCTCCGGTATCTGATGAAGGACGATGAATGAGGCGAGTGCTGATCACCGGCGCGGCGGGATTCATCGGTTCCCATCTCACGGAGCGTCTGCTTGCTCGAGGCGACCACGTCCTCGGTCTCGACGATTTCAACGACTACTACGACCCGGCCATGAAACGCCGAAACGTCGCCGAGGCGCTTAAGAACGAACGATTCAAGCTACACGAAGCGGACATCTGCGACGAAGCCCCGGTACGACACATTTTCGAACTCGAACGTCCGGATGTCGTGGTCCATCTCGCGGCAAGGGCGGGGGTCCGGCCTTCACTAAAGGATCCCAACCTGTATCACCGCGTAAATGTCATCGGAGGACAGCATGTGCTCGATGCCTGCCGCGATATCCGTCCCTCGCATCTCCTGTTCGCCTCCAGCTCCTCCGTCTATGGCGGCTCCACCGACGTCCCATTCAAAGAAGACAACCCGGTCCATCGCCCGATCAGTCCTTACGCAGCCACAAAACGTATGAACGAGTTGCAGGCCCACGTTTACAGCCACGTTTACGGATTGAACGTCACTATGTTGCGATTCTTCACTGTGTACGGCCCCCGGCAACGCCCCGACATGGCGATCCACATGTTCACGAAGGCCATCTTAGAAGGGAAGCCGGTTGCCATGTTTGGTGACGGCTCCACGCGGCGCGACTACACCTATATCGACGACGTCATTGACGGACTCGTGCGTTGTGTGGACCGTCCGTTCCGCTACGAGATCTTCAATCTCGGAGAGCATCATACGACGAGCCTCCGCGAGCTCATCGACCTGATCGCCAAACACTGCGGCAAGCCCGCGAGGATCGAACAGAAGCCGAAGCAGCCCGGCGACGTTGAGATAACCTACGCGGACATTGATCACGCGCGCGAAATGCTCGGCTACAATCCTCAATTCATGATGGACGAGGGCATCGCCCGCTTCGTCGACTGGTACAAACACGAATTCGGCCACACTCTGTGACTCTGTTCGTGCTCGTGCTCGTAGCGTGCTGAATCCCGCGTTTTCAACCCGCCGCCCACGTGTGGTAAGCTGCAAACTGAGCAGCGCCGAACAACTGCGACCGCCGCGGAGCACCGGGAATGCAATACGAAGGCGCCTTCAAATCGCATGACGGACTGGAACTATTCGAGCGGGGCTGGGAGCCTGAAAGCCTCGCACGGGCCTGCGTTGTCCACTTGCATGGTTACGGCGAGCATTGCAGTCGCTACGCCGAGATGGCGCGCGTGCTGAATGGCGCAGGCTTCTCGGTTCACACATATGACCAGCGCGGCTTCGGTCGGTCTCCCGGAAAGCGAGGCTACATCAACGACTTCGACGTGCTGCTCACGGATCTGGACGCTTTTCTCGCCCACGTGAAACCGCGCATCGCTGATAGGCCGTGGTTCCTCATGGGCCACAGCATGGGCGGCCTTGTGCTCGCCTCCTACGTTGAGACGCACTGCGTCGATGCGCGAGGGCTTATCTTCAGCAGTTCCTTCCTTGCGTTCAATGACAGCGTTCCGCCGTTCCTGCTCAAGCTCGCCGACATTTTGGGCGCCCTCGCGCCGTGGCTGCCGGTCTCCAGTATCGACAACACCCGTCTCTCACGCGATGCGAAGGTCGTGGCGGAAGCCGAACGCGATCCCTTGTCCTACCACGGCTCCGTGCGGGCGCGCACCGGCGCGCAGTTCAACGCCGCCATAGCGCGCGCCCGCGCCGGTTTGCACCGCATCAACGCACCCTTGTACATCATCCACGGCAGCGATGACGCGCTCGTCCCCGTTCATGGCAGCAAGTTCCTCTACGAGCGGTGCGGCTCCAAGGACAAGACGTTGAAGATATACGAAGGAGGCTATCACGAACTCTGGAACGACCTCGACAAGCAGGCCGTCTTTGCCGGTATATGTGAATGGCTGGCAGCTCGACTCTGACGAAGCGGGGGGATGACGCCCGCACACCGCTGCGAAAGGAGGAAGGTTCTCATGCTGTTCGGCGAATACCTGGTGAGCAAAGGTTACTGCACCGACGCGAATGTCGAACGTGCGTTGCATCTTCAGAAGGAAGGCGACAAACGGTTGATTGGGCGTATCCTCCTCGACATGGGCGTCATCACCTGGGAGCAGATCGACGATGCCATCAAAGCCATGGCGCCGCAGTCGGAGTAATCGCAGGACGCTGCGATCCCGGGTTGTGTTGCTTTGTACGCATTCCCATCTCGATAAAACCCGGCCTGAGAAAGTTGTTTCTTGACTCATGCCTGTTCTGTGTGGAAACATCGATGTGTCGTTGACACACAAGCGCCTTCGCGCCTAGGGAGGTCTGCTCATGGATAATGCCCCGTCAAGACGACTTCGACTCCGCTTCTTTCCTGAAGATGACAAGGCCCTCGACGACACGCTCAAACTGACAAACCACGCATCCAAGAGCAATGTGATACGAGGCGCGCTCACGTTCTTCGACCAGGTATGGAGCAACAAACGAGCCGGTTTTCGGGTCTTGTACTTCCGTGATGGAAGGCCGGACCGCGTCGAGGTGCTGGACGCGGCGGTGTCGCGCGCTCGAGGGGGTAAGAAGAAGGATGGGAAAGCGCCAGAACGATCGAGAACGGAGAAGTCCATCGAGATCCGCCTGAGCCACGTGGATGAGGAACGGATCGATCGTCTCCTGGCCATGGAGGTGGCGGACACGTTCTCGGAGGTCGTGCGCAGAGCGATTCGTTTGTATGCCGCAGTGGTCGCGCGGTGCAAGGATGGTTGGGAGGTCGCCGCCTTGTCACCGTCGGGAGACATGCTCGCCATGACCGTGCCCGGACTCGGTTCGGAGGGGCAAGTGAGTGCGGCGGTCGCGCTGCACCCCGAGGAAATGCACGCGGGCGGACGCGCCCCTGTGGCAGCAGCCGCATTGAGCGAAATGCTGCCGAGGTCGCTTGTGGACAGCGTTCGGGCGTTGGCGGCGCGTGAAGGCTGCACGACCGATCTGTTGCTCGTGGACATGGTGCGGACGGAGACCTTCGCGCGGTTGCGTCGGCTCGACGAAGGAGCATCGATCCTCGAGATGCCCGTGCTCGAGCCCCCCGAGTTGTCTTCGGTCGAGGTGATGCCCGAGCCGGAGCCTGAGCCGGTCTCCACGCAAGAAGAAGCACCCGCGAGCGCAGCCATCGATACGCGCGTGATCCATGAGGTATCGCGAACCCTGGACCAGATGGCTGACAACATCGAAAAGGTCATGCAGCTTGTAGGCGAAACCGGCCGCTCGAAAGGCCCGCAAGGCGAACTCACCGATCTCTTTCTGAGCACTTCGGGCGAGGTCGTCGGTCTCGGCGAACTGTCGCCCACCGAGCGCCTCTTCCAGCGCGCGCAAGAGTTGAACGAGCGGCTCACCGCCCTAGTCTCATTGACCCGCCGCGAACGCAAACCGCGCGCCTCGAAATCCACTCGCGCTTCCACGGAAGAGAACGCGGAAGACACCCCGAACTGTTGAACCACGAATGAGACGAATTACACGAAAGAGCATACGTGGCGAGGCGCCGAGGTTCGTAATCGGCAATCCGCAATCTGCAATCTCCAATCCGCAATCGATCAGGCCGCGTTAGACGCTTGGATCTGATTAAGCATGACCTCTTCGGCGTCGAGGGCCAGGGTGAAGCCGCGTTTGGGGACGGTGGTGATGATCTCGGGGCGGTCGGGGAGTTCGTGTTTGATGGTCTCGAGGAGTTTGCGTTTCTGGAAGTGCATCTGGTTGGATTCGACGATGGTGTCGCCCCAGACGGACTGGTAGATCGTCTCGTATGGGATGCACTCGCCGGGCGCGCCCGCCAGCACGCGTATGAGACGGTATTGTTTTTCCTGAAGGTGAAAACGGACGCCATCGAGAAGGATCTCGCAGGGGCGGCGGTCGTCGACGATCAGGATCGGATCTTTGACTTGTGGACGAGGCGAATCCGCATGATCGAGTTGGGCGCGGGCCCATTCTTTGACTCGGCGCGCTTCGGCTGGGGGCATCCATTTTGTGAGGGTTTCGATGGGTGCGGCGGTGAGTGCGTCGGGGGTGTGGAGTCCACGCGAGAGCATTTGCAGGAGGGCGGTCCGGGTCAATCCGGGGAGGTTGATCCGCGCGAGGGGGATCGCTTCCGCAGACAGTCCGCGCTGGACGCGCTCGGATAGGGTCTTCATTCGCTCAATGAGAGCGGGGGAAACCCCCATCGCCGTGGCGACGGCCGCGGCCGCGTCGATAAGCCAGGCAATTTGATCGGCCGCGCCGAGGATCTGTCCCGCCATGGCATGGAACTTTTCTTCGAGTTCACAGAGGGGGGCGTGGTCGATCCATTCGGAGAGGAACAGGGCGATCTTGATGGCCCGGACTTCTTCGTAAAACGGCATGAGGTTGCAGTTGCGGATGCGGTTGAGCGGGACGTCCGCCGCGATGTCCTCGGTCTCGGTGCGGCGTTTGAGCATGCCCACGTAATCGGCGTGCTCGTATTCGTTCGCTGTCAGCGAGACCTGCAACATGCGTCCGTCGCGCGTCATGGCCGCGGCGAGTATCAGGTCGATATCGGACCAGAGCCGGTTCCCGGACTCGCTGATCCATTTCTCGAGTTCGTGGGCCGTGGGGATGGTGATGCCTTTGGCGGCGACGGCCATTCCCAAGGGCGTGGCTTCGAACCGGCCCTTTTCGGGCTCGCACGTGATGACGCCGGCGTCCACGGCGCGGTTTTTGGCGGCGCGGATGCGGCATGCGACCTCTTCGACCGTGAGGTAGTCCCGCCATACCCATTGGGCCGTCAGGGTCCCTTCGAGGAACGTCTCGAGTTCCTCTTGTGTGAGGCAGAACCTTGAGGCGACAAGCCGGAGCACGTGCTCTTCGAGGGCGTCATGGGCTAAACGGGGTTCGATGGGTTCACACTCTCCTTCAATGTAGCGCCGCCAGAGCGTCTCGTAATCGAACGGCGTAGTAGCTACGAGAATAGAACGGCCGAACGCATGGCCGACGCCGTAACGCCCCGCCCGGCCGCCCATGTTCTCGTACTCCGCCCGAAGAATGGGGGTTTTCCACGGCATGCCGAGGCGGTCGTCGTAGCGCCATTTATCGGCGGCGATGAACACGTTTTGCGCGGGCAGGTTCATCCCGAGCGCAAGCGTGCTGGTCGACACGACGGCCTTGATCTCGCCGGCGCGGAAGGCTTGCTCGACGATCTTCCGCTCTTCCGGCGAGAGATCGGCGTTATGGAACGCGACGCCGGTGTTGAGCGTCTCGAGAAGGGTGTCGCGGGAGCGGGTCGGTTCGATCCGGCGCAATGCGGCAATGGCCTCCGAGGCCGCGGCCCCGTCCACGCGCCGGGCCAGAAGCTCGGCGCCGCGGCGGGATTCGTGTTTCGCCTTGACGAAGATGAGGCAGGATTCGTTTCGCGCCGCAAATGCCTTGACGTTTTCGGTGAGGACTTCCCACGGGGACTCGGAACGGACATCGAGCAGCGCCTCTTCTCCTTCACAACGCTCATTGTAGGTCCGGTAATGGAATATGCCGTCACGGAGGATGCCGTATCGAAGCTCGACGGGGCGGCGCTCGTAGAAGAGGAGTTTGGCGTTCAACCATTGAGCCAGCCGGTCAGCGCCGCCAATGACGGCCGAAAGGCCGATGAGCCGGGAGTGGGCGCGCAAGATGCGGGTGAGGAGGATCTCCGCCATCGCGCCGCGCTCCGGATCGGAAAGGATCTCGATCTCGTCGGCGATGATGAGCGCGATCTCCTCGATGCGCTCAGGACGGCGAACGAGAAGTTGCGCCAGCTTCTCATAGACAACCACGGCAATCGAGAAATCGCCGCCTTCGAGTTGGCTGTCAAACTCGCGGTGGTCGCGCGTCGAGATGATGACCTGAATGCCGTAGCGGGCATACTTCTCCCGAAAGTCCTGGTACTTCTCCTCAGCAAGGGCCTTGAGAGGGACCAGATAGATGACCTTCTTCCGCCGCAACGCCGTCTGGATCGCGGCCATCTCCCCGATAAACGTCTTCCCGGAACTAGTAGGGGCCTGAATCAGCAGGTTGCCGGAAGACTGTGGAACAGCCGCCCTCGGCTGTGACAGATCCAAGAGGCCATACCTCTTGATGGCCATTTCCTGCAACGGAAGCAGGACATCACTTTCGCCCTGCCGCCAGAGTTGGATGATGTCCAGCGGGATATCGTATCGGATGAGTTCATTCATCTTCATGTTCACAGCCCTCCAAGCGCATCTTAATTATACTGAAAATATTATCAGTTGTCAAGGAGATTCTTGGCGCGCAAGGTTGGAACCACGAATGAACGCGAATTATACGAATTATGCAGGGGTAGCGCACAGCCGGTTTAGTTTGGATGCTGTTGTCCCGCACGAAGGCCCGTTTTCCGCAATCGGTGCGCCAGCGCATTCTCATATACTTTCTCAACATGGCCATGCCCGTGGTACTCATGGATGTCGTACGAGATCTGCCGCACACGATCACACAATGCTTTCATGTCCATCTTCCGCTCCTCCCTCGCGTCCTATTCTCTGTGTTTTCCGCGGTTATCCCATCGCCTTATTAACCGCAAAGAACACATAGAACGCAAAGAGAAAGACTCTTCTTCTCGTCCCTTCTTTGGGTTTTTTGCGCTCTTTGTGGTTGCCACATCGCTTTACCAACCGCAAAGGACGCATAGGTCGCAAAGGGAATGACTCTTCGTCCTATCCTTTCTCTGAGTTCTTTGCGTTCTTTGTGGTTGACGATATCGCTATCTTATCTCTCGCCGTAGCAGGCGCGGTGGAAGAACTGGAACACGTCGTCAACCGTCGGATTGCCGGGTTGGTTCTTGAAACGGGAAGGGTCAGCGCAGATGTCCTCGGCAAATGTCTGAGAACGTTGCGGATCAACATCCGCGTCCTTCGCCGCGGGCGAAACGTCGAGCGTGTCGAGAAGCGAATGGATTGCGAGACCGATGTTCCTTGCTGCAGCACCGGGTTCGGGTTCCGTCGGGAAACCCAGGGCTTCGGCGATGCACGCGACCTGCTCAGGAACCACGCGCGCGTTGTATTGGAACGTCGGCGTCAGCAAAAGCGCGTTCGCGAGACCATGCGCCATGCCGTACTCGAGCGTGAAGTAATAGCCCATGCCGTGCACGAGCGTCGTCCCGCTCTGTGCAATGACGCAACCCGACAACATCGCCGCAAACAGCATCTGCGAACGCGCCTCGAGGTTCCCCGGCTCGGATGCCGCGCGCGGAAGCCATTCCTTGACGATGCGGCAGGTCTCGAGGGCCAGCAGGCCGCCAAGCGGCGTCGACCGAAGAGACACGTATCCCTCCATGGCCTGACTCAGCGCATCCAGCCCCGTATTGACCGTCACGGATCGCGGCATCGTAACTGAAAGCTCGGGATCGAGCAATGCCACGGCGGGAAACAGCCCGCGCGCCGTGATCGTCCGTTTGACGCGAGGTTCCGCATTGACGATTACGGAATATGGCGTCACCTCGCTGCCCGTGCCCGCCGTCGTGGGTATCGCGACGATCGGCAGGTTGCCGTTGGCATACTTGTCAACGCCGAAATAGTCCGCGCAGGTCCCAGGGTTGCGCGCCAACACCGCGATGGCCTTGCCCGCATCCATCGCGCTGCCCCCGCCAATGGCGGCCACGTAATCGCAGTTGTTTTCCTTGCAGATCCGCGCGCCCGCCGCGCACGTATCCGACGTCGGATTCTCATCAACCCCATCTAACACCACGGCCCCCGGCAACTGCTTGAGTGCACGATCAAGTGCTCCGCTGGCGCGGGCCGAATGCTTCCCCGTAACGACCAGCGGCTTCACGCCAAGCCCGGCCGCATGCTCGCCCAGCGAGTCGATGACACCCGCGCCCGACACAATCTTGGTCGAGACCAAATAAGAGTAAGGCTTCATCTCAAGACCCGCCTCGTTTCACGATCCAGACCATCTGACGCAAGCACGCACGGCATTCGAGTCCGGAATCACTGTAGTCCCCACAGACCAAACGCGTCAACCCGCGAAACAAGGAAAGGCAAGGGGAAGAGAGACCAGATCTGATCGTGCCACGCAAGTGGGCGAACCTCTAGCCTATTACTCGAGCCGATCTTCGAGTTCCGAGATCAGCTTCGCTTCGCTGGCCTGAACGTGCTGAAGCTTCCGGCGCGCCCTCTTGGCGGCGTACGAGTTGGGATCTATCTCAATCGCGCGCTGCCACGCATGAACGGCTTCCTGCATACGGCCCAACTTGTAGAGCGAGTGGCCCAGATACGTGACCGCAAGCGCATAGTGCGGGTCCTCGAACGCAGCGCTTCGGAAACGTTTCTCGGCGGTCACATAGTCTTGTGCATTGTATTTCCTCTGGCCCGCCTTCACCAACTGCACCGCTTTGCCGTGAGCCCCCTCAACGTCTATATCCACTACCGTGGCTTTCAGCTTCTTCGCATCTCTCGCAAGGTCCTCGAACGCAGCGCTGATGGTTTCCTCACGGGTCGCCACCAGCTTCGTATGGCCCCAGACATTTTTGACGTAGCTCTTTGCGCTGGCAATAAATCCTTTGGGCATGATGAATAACTCCTTTCCCCAGGCTCCACACCGATTCATCGGTGATTTTACCATGTTCTCCCGTTTATTCCAAATCACACATCTCAACGATGAACAGGTGAATTGTGAGCGCCTGGCTTCTACTCGAAGCGCCTGAGAGCCTGGAAGTAAGACCTCCAAAACCCGACGGCCTACCTCCGACTGTACGGCATTGACCGCCGAGACCGGCAGACAATCCATCTGATCCCACAAGAACTGGCTGGTCACCCGGGTCGCGTTCAGGCCCCACAAATGCCCCTACCCCCAAACGGTCGGCCAAATACAGCAGCACCGCCACCCCGCCGTGCGCGAACGATAACTCCTTCCTGAAAAAGAACTTGGAAATCATCAAAAGCAAGGCGTCACCGCTTTCATGGTAAACTCACGCTAGCCCCATCAAGCTGGTGTTTCGTCGTTCAGGCAATGGAATGCCTCTCGGATCCACTGGTAGTTCTGCTCGCTCATCCCGAGACAGGCGTAGTCTTCGATGTAGGCGATGAAGCCGCCGCTGAAGGTCCCGAGGGTGTCGCGGAGAAATCGGGCGTATGCGAAAATCTCGTCGCGGGCGCCCGAGATGGCGCGGCGCTGATGATCCACGGAACAGCAGAAACAGACCTTGCCGCCGAAACCGCGGGCGAGGCGCGCTACGCCGAGCAGATCGGGCTGGAGAAGCTCGATGACGTCGACACCGACGTCAATCAGATCTCCGATGATCACCGAGACGTCGCCGCAGGTGTGAAACCACACCTTCTTGCCCGCGCGCCGGATGCGGGCGAACTGATCCTCATAGCGGACGCGGAAGACGCTGCGCCATAGGTCAGGCGGGATCATGAGACCCTTCTGTGTGCCCCAGTCGTCGCCAAAAGCGACGCAATCGATAGGATATTGCACGGCCTGATCGATGAGTCCGTTCTCGAAATTGAAGACGATATCGAGGACACGTTCGACTCTGTCACGGTCCGTGTGGAGGTCCGTCATGAA
>Ga0315274_10009845_pt1 | contig 13785 bp, 12 predicted proteins | sample YL17G02_20_MG_FD_203700 | JGI IMG/M metagenome (GOLD analysis project Ga0315274, IMG submission 203700) | Sediment microbial communities from Yellowstone Lake, YNP, Wyoming, USA - YL17G02_20 | ecosystem: Environmental > Aquatic > Freshwater > Lake > Sediment | place: USA: Wyoming | collected...
ACGGTCACGGCGAGCAATCCGCCGGCGACATACACGTTTTCGTAGATCGGCCGCCGGATCGGAAGGAGGCCGACGATCGCGGCCAGGCCGACGGCGGCGCCGAGGAGCTGCTGGATCATGAAATGGAAGGGCTGGTGGAACTTCTCGGACGCCGGGACGCCCGAGGTGCTGAAGACCATGACCACGCCCAGGGTCAGGAGAATGAGGGTGGAGAAGAAGAGAGGTTTGTCGAATCCGTAGGGCCGGATGACGTCCATCGCTATCCTCTCCGCCCTTGGAACGTCCGGGCGAGCCGGCGGGCGGCTCGCTTGAAAGCCCGGCCCCGCTCCTCGAAATTCCGGAACATGTCCCAGCTTGTGCAAGCCGGAGCGAGCAGGACGACGTCGCCCCGGGAAGCGGCGGCGAAGGCGAGAGGGACGACGTCCGGAAACGTCCGGGCGTCCTCCATCGGCACCGCGCCGGCCAGGGCTTTGCGGATTTTGTCCTTGGCCGCCCCGACGAGGATGACTTTCTTGACCTTCGACCGGACGGCCCGGCGGAGCGGGGCGAAGTCCGCGCCCTTGTCCTTGCCGCCGAGGATGAGGACGAGAGGCCGGTCGAAGCCGGCCATGGCCTTGAGGGCGGCGTCCACGGTCGTCGCCTTGGAATCGTTGACGAATTCGACGCCCCGGAGGGTGAGGACGCGCTCGAGGCGGTGCTCGAGACCGCGGAATTTTTTGACTGCGGCGCGGATTTCCGGAACCGGGACGCCCTCCCGGTCGGCGGCCAGGACCGCGGCCAGGACGTTCTCCAGGTTATGGAGGCCGGGGAGCTTGACTTCGGCGGCGGGCATGACCCGCCGCTCTCCGCCGTCGCGGAGGACGATCCAGCCGTCGCGGACGAAGGCGCCGCGCCGGACCGGCCGCTTCCGGCTGAAGGCTAAGACGTCGGAGGAGACGTCGCCGCGGAGGGCCCAGACCCGGGCGTCGTCGCGATTGAGGATGGCCGCATCGCCTGTCTTTTGGGCGGTAACGATCTTTTTCTTGGCGGCGATATAGCTCTCGAAGGTCGGGTGCCGGTCGAGATGGTTCGGGGCGAGATTGAGAAGGGCGGCGGTCGCGGCCCGGAAGGTTTCGATGTATTCGAGCTGGAAGCTCGAGACTTCGGTCGCATAGACATGGCTTTCCCGGCTGCGCTCGACGAACGAGAGCAGGGGAGTGCCGATATTGCCGGCGAGGTAGGATTTCAGGCCGGCGCCCTTCAGGATTTCGTGGAGGAGAGTCGTTGTCGTCGACTTGCCGTTCGTCCCCGTGACGGCGATGACCTTGCCCTTGAGAAAACGGAAAGCGAGCTCGATCTCGGAAAGAACGGGGACGCCTCGCTCGACCGCTTCCCGGAAGGCGGGGACGAGAGGAACGCCGGGCGAGGGAATGATCAGGTCGGAGGCCAGGAACGTCTCGATCGTATGACCCCCCGTTTCGAGGACCGCCCCGCGCTCCCGCCACAGGGCGGCTTTGGGGCCGAGCTCGGTTTCGGTCTTCATGTCCGTGATCGTCACCCGGGCCCCGCGGGCGAGGAGAAACCCGGCGGCGGCCTCGCCGGTCTTGCCGAGGCCGACGATCAGGACGTTCTTGTCTTTCAGGTCCATGTCATCTCAACTTCAGGGTCGCCAAGGCGAACAGGGCGAAGATGATCCCCAGGATCCAGAACCGGACGACGACTTTCTCCTCGGGCCAGCCGAGGAGCTCGAAATGGTGATGGAGAGGCGCCATTCGGAAGATCCGCTTCCCCTTGGTCATCTTGAAGAAGGAGACCTGGAGCAGGACCGAGAGGGCCTCGAGGATGAAGACGCCGGCCACGGCAAAGAGGAGGAATTCCTGCTTGATCAGGAAGGCCATGGCCGCCAGGGCGGCGCCGAGCGAGAGGGCCCCGACGTCGCCCATGAAGACCTGGGCGGGGTGGCTGTTGAACCAGAGGAAACCCAGGCAGGCCCCGGTCAGCGCCCCGCCGAAGACCGTGAGCTCGGCCGCTTGGGGCACCCGGGCGACATAGAGATACTTGGAAAAGACGGCATGGCCGGCGATATACGTCAGGGCGGTCAAGGTCGTGGCGCTGATGAGGGTCAGGCCGATCGCCAGCCCGTCCAGGCCGTCGGCCAGGTTGACCGCGTTGGACGAGCCGACGAGGATGAACATGATCCAGGGGATATAGAACCAGCCCAGGTAGGGCGCCCAGGTTTTCAGGAAAAGAAGGTACGTGTGAAGATCGAAGCCGTGTTCCGGGCCTTTCGCGAACCCGATCGTCGTGACGATGACCGCGAAGACGGCCGAAAGCAGAATTTGGAGGCCGATCTTTTGGCGGACCTTGAGGCCGAGGGACCTCTTTTTGCGGATTTTGATGTAATCGTCGAAAAAGCCGACTATCCCGAAGCCCAGGATCGTCCCCATCGCCAGCCAGACGTAGATATTTCCCAGGTTGCCCCAAAGCAGGGTCGGGACGACGGTCGCGGCGATGATCAGGACCCCCCCCATCGAAGGCGTGCCCTTTTTGGAAAAGTGGGACTGGGGGCCTTCGGCCCGGATCTCCTGACCGATCTGGAATTTCCGGAGGAGGCGGATGAACATCGGGCCGAAAAGAAGGAAGATGAGGAGGGCCGTGATGCCGGCCAGGGCGGTCCGGACGGTGATGTAGCGGAAGACATTGAAAAATGAAACCGTGGATTTCAAGGGGACGAGAAGCCAGTACAGCACCTCAGCTCTCCTTCAAAGCGGCCGTGAGACGGGCGACGATCGTTTCGAGGCGGACGCCGCGGGATCCTTTGACCAGGACGAGATCTCCGGGACAAAGGAGGTCCGGCAGGGCCTCCGCGGCCTCTACGGACGAGCCCCACTCCCGGACGCGCTCCGGCGCCATTCCCGCGGCCCTCGCTCCTCGGGCGATGTCCCGGGCGAGCGGGCCTACGGCGGCAAGGGCATCCCAGCCGAGGCGGACGGCTTGGCGGCCGGCCTCCTCGTGAAACGCCGGGCCGGTTTCGCCCAGCTCGAGCATGTCCCCCAGGACCGCGACCCGGCGGCCGGCGGGAAGCGCGGCGTAGCCGCGGAGCGCGGTCTCGAGGGCGTAAGGGCTCGAGTTATAGGAGTCGTCGATGAGGACGGTCCCGCGGGACAGCCGGACGACAAGGCCGCGCTTGGCGATCGGGCCGAGCCTTTCGACGGCCTCCTCGATCTTCTCCCAGCCCAGCCCGAACGCCCGGACGACGCCGAGGGCGGCCAGGAGATTATAGACATAACCATCCGATAGGAAAGGAAGCCGGACCGTCCGGGCCTTTCCTTCGAAAAGCAGATCGCAGTCTAAACCTTCGTATCCCAGACGATCGAGCCGCGACGCCCGGACGTCGCAGCCGTCCGAGAATCCGAAAAAGATCGCGCCGCCGGACGCGACGAGGGCCATGGCTCGGACGCGGGCGTCATCGCCGTTCAGGACGGCAACCCCCCCGGGCTTCATCCCCTCCAGGATCTCGCGCTTGGCCGCGGCGACGGCGTCGAGCGTTTTCAGGAATTCGAGATGGACGGGGGCGACGTTGGTGACCACGGCCACGTCGGGAGGGGCGATCGCGGCCAAAGCTCTGATTTCTCCGGGCGCGCTCATCCCCATCTCGAGGACGGCGGCCTTGTGGCCGTCCTCGATTCCCAGGGCCGAGAGGGCCAAGCCGAGATGATTGTTGAAATTGGCCTCGGACTTGAGGACGGGAAACGCCTCCCCGAGGAGGGCGGCGGTGAACTCCTTCGTCGTCGTCTTGCCCACGCTTCCGGTGATGCCGACGATGGGGACCGGACGGGAAGCCAGGACCGCCCGGGCGAGGGCCTGAAGGGCGGCGACGGTGTCCGCGACCCGGATGAGGGCGAAGGCCGGATCGGGCGGGGGGACGTCCCGGGAAACGACCGCCCCCCGGGCCCCGCGGGCGGCGGCATCGGCGACGAAAGCGTGGCCGTCGCGTTCGGCGATGACGGCGAAGAAAAGATCGCCCGGCTCGACCAGCCTGGAATCGATCCGGAATCCGGAGAATTCGGCCGCGGGATCTCCCGCCCTGAGAATGCCGCCGGCCGCGGCGGCGATCCGGTCGAGGCGCAGCCGGGCCATGGCTATTTCGCTCCCATCGTTTTCATGATCCCGGAGGCGACCTCGACGTCGCTGAAGGGGAGGGTCCGGTCCCCAGTGATCTGATAGGTCTCGTGGCCTTTTCCGGCGATGAGAACGTAATCGCCCTTCTTGGCGAACCCCAAAGCCCCGGCGATCGCCTCGCGCCGGTCGGGGACGATTTCGTATTTCCGGGAACCCGTGGCCAGGAACCCCTCCTCGATTTCCGCAATGATTGCCCGCGGGTCTTCCGACCGCGGATTGTCCGAGGTGAGGATGGTCCAGTCGGCGAACAATCCGGCCGCCTCGCCCATCCGCGGCCTTTTCGTCCGGTCGCGGTCGCCGCCGGCGCCGAAAACGAGGATGATCCGGCCCGGCTTCATCTCTCCGGCGGTCTCGAGGAGGCTGCGGAGCGAGGCGTCGGTGTGGGCGTAATCCACAAAGACGTTCAGGCCGAGGTCGTTGGGGACTTTCTCGAACCGGCCGGGCACGCGCTTGAGGGCGGCGATCCCGTCCTTGATCTTCTGGGGCGGGACGTTGAGGGCCAGGGCCACGGCGAACGAGGCCAGGATGTTGGAGAGATTGTGCTTCCCCGAAAGCGGCGAAGTGAGCATGATCTGGCCGCCGGGGTAACGAAGGAGGGCTTCGATGCCCGCCCCGTTCGTCCGGTATCGCTCGGCCCTCACCAGGGCGGCGGGATCGAAGCCGAAGGTGATCGTGTTCAGGGGGAGCTCGGCGATGAGACGTTTCCCCCAGGGATCGTCCTCATTGACGACGGCGGTTCGCTTCTTGGCGTTGAGGGTGAAGAGCTTCTTCTTGGCCGCGAAATACTCCTCCATGGTGTGATGGTAATCGAGATGCTCTCCCGAGAGGTTGAGGAAGACGGCCGCGTCGAAACTCATCCCCGCGACCCGCTTGAGGTCGAGGGCGTGGGAAGAGACCTCCATGACGCAGTGGGTCACCCCGCGGGCGAGCATATCGGCCAGGATGCGATGGAGGTCGGGCGCCTCGGGGGTCGTCCGGGCGGCCTCGAACGAAAACCCGGGGCCGCGATAGTTGATCGTGCCGAGCACTCCGGCGGCGAAACCGGCTTCCTTGAGGATGGACTCGAGGATATAGGTCGTCGTCGTCTTGCCCTTCGTCCCGGTGATGCCGACGAGCTTCATCTTATAGGCGGGATGTCCGTGGAAGTTCGCCGCGGCCAGGGCGAGGGCCTCGCGCGGGTCGAAAACCTGGATCCAGGGCGTTTCGACGCCTTGGGGCCGGGGACGGTCGGAAAGGACCGCCGCGGCCCCCCGGCCGATCGCTTCGGCGACGAAGGCGAAACCGTCCTGTTTCGTCCCGCGAAGAGCGGCGAAAAGGAAGCCGGGCTGAACATCTTTGGAGGAATAGGCGAGTTCGGAGATATCGAGGTCCTCTTCTCCGGCCAGGGCCAGGATCGGCACGCCCTTGAAAAGGTCCCGGATCGTCATGGCCGGCCGCCCTCCCGATTCCGGGCCGCCAGGATGGTCGCCGGCCGCGGCCGGGGATAGACTTGAAGATAGCGAAGGGCGCGGGTCGCGACTTCGCGGAAGATCGGGGCCGCGACCAGGCCGCCGTAATAGAGGTCTTGCTTCTTCGGATCGCAGATGACGACGACGATCGACAGGACGGGCGCCTCGGCCGGGGCGAAACCGGCGAAGGCGGCCAAGTGCTTTTCGGACGTGTAGCCGCGGGTATCCCGGTCCACGAGCTGGGCCGTTCCCGTCTTCCCGGCCGCGGTATAGCCCGGAGGACAGGCGGGTTGGCCCGTCCCGTCGAGAACGACCCGCTCGAGCATGCCGACGAGCGTCTCCGCCGCGGTCGCGGACAGGACCCGCGTCCGCTCGGCCGCGCTTCCGTCCGCGACCGGCCGGCCGTCGATGGATTTGAGGAGACGGGGAGGGACGAGCTCGCCCCGGTTGGCGATGCAATTCATGGCTTGGAGAAGCTGGATCGCCGTGACCGAGACTTCATAGCCGACGGACATGGCATCGAGCGAGCGGCGCGACCATTCGTTCGGCGGATGGACGAGCCCGGCCGCTTCCGCGGGGAGGTCGATGCCCGTGCGCAGGCCGAAGCGGAACGCCTGGACCATCCGGAAGAAGAGGTCCGGGCCGAGGCGCCGGGCCACCTGGATCGTGCCGATATTGGAGGAATGGGTGAAGACATCGGCGAAGGACAGGACGCCGAAGGCTTTGTGGTCGCGGATGGGGCCGCCCGGGACGGTGATGGCATCGGCCGCGCAGTTGAACGTCTCGGAGAGGCCCACCCGCCCGTGCTCGAGAGCGGCCGCCGCGGTCACGATCTTGAACGTCGAGCCCGGATCGAACTGGGTCCGGACGGCCCGGTCGATCGTCCGCTCGGCCGGAGCCGAGGCGAAGGCGTTCGGATTATAGACGGGAGCGCCGGCCATGGCCAGGATTTCTCCCGTGGCCGGGACCCCGACGATGACCGTCCCCCATTCGGCCTCATGGAGGGCCATGGCCTTTTCGAGCTCGCTCTGGGCGAAATACTGGATATTCAGGTCGAGGGTCAGAGAGATGTCCTTGCCGGGCTTCGGCTCGGCCATGGTTTCGACGTTATATTCGCGCCGAAGAGCGTCGCGAAGGACAAGCCGCCGGCCTTCCCGGCCGCCGAGGACGCCGTTATAGCGGAGCTCGATGCCGGCCAGACCGCGTTCGTCGGTGTCGACGCCGCCGAGGACATGGGCGGCCAGGGTTCCATGGGGATAATACCGGCGGGGCTCTTCTTGGAGTTGAAGGCCCTGGATCTTCGCCTCCGTCAATCGCCGCACGGTTCCGGGTTCGACCTCCCGCTTGAGATAGACGAAGTTCTTTCCCATCTCGATCTGGCGGAGCTTTTGCGCGACGGCGTCCCGGTCGAGGCCGAGGATCGGGGCGGCGGCCCGGACCGGGGCGAAGTGGGCTTCCTTGGGCCCGCCGGGCGAAGGTTGGACGAAGACCGATTTCGAAGGAATGCTTTGAGCGAGAATTCGACCTTTCCGGTCGTAAATCGTGCCCCGGTCGGCCCGGATGGGGAGTTCTTCACGGCTCTGGGTCGTGACCCTGGCTTTCGCGGCGGCGTGGCCGAAGGCTTGGATCTGGACGAGACGGACAAGGATGGCCAGAACCCAAAAGGCGACGATGAGGGCGAGAAAACGCGTCCGGCGCCGCGTTTTTTTCCGTTCGAGCTCGGTGGCGATGTCCATGGGCGGTGTCCTAGCGGCGTTTTTCGTAAACGACCTGATCGTCCCGGAGGGCTTGGAGCCCGAGACGTTCCCGGGCGATTCGCTCGATGACCTCGGGGGACGACAGCGCTTCGCGCTCGGTTTCGAGCAGGGTGATGTCCTTAAGGGTCGCCCGGATCTCGTCCCGGGCCTTGGTGATGGCGTATCCCAAACGCACGTTCTCGGTCAGATGCCAGAGGTAAAACGTCAGAACGGCCATGACGGCCAGGCAGGCCGCCGCGGCGGCGAGGATCCGCCGGCGCTGGTATTTTTTATGCACCATCGGAGCGTTTCTCCGCGGCCCGGAGTTTGGCCGATCGGGATCTCGGGTTGCGGGCGGCTTCGGCGTCGCTCGGAACGACGGGCTTTTTGGTCAAGAGGTCGAGAACCGGGGGGCCCTCCTCGGGGCGGGCCAGCCGATGGAAGGTGTGCTTGACGATCCGGTCCTCGAGCGAGTGGAAGGAGATGACGGCGATCCGCGCCCCGGAGGGGAGGATCGAGACCGCCTCCTCCAGGAATTCTCCCAATCCTTCGAGTTCGCGGTTCACTTCGATCCGGAGGGCTTGGAAGACCTTGGCGGCCGGATGGGTCTTTCCCTTTTGGGGGATCCAGCGGCAAACGTCCTCGACGAGGAGGCGGAGCTGGGTCGTGCTCTCGATCCTATGAGTCCGGCGCAGAGAGGCGATCGCCCGGGCGAGCTTGGCCGATTGTTTGAGCTCGCCGAATTCCCGGATCAGGTGGGCGAGCTTCGGCTCGGAATATCTCTCCAGGACGGCCGCGGCCGTCAGCTTCAGGCGGCGGTCCATGCGCATGTCGAGGGGGCCGTCCAGGGAATGGCTGAACCCGCGGGCGGAATCGTCCAACTGGAAGGAGGACATCCCCAGATCGAGGAGGATCCCCCGGACGGAGGGGAAATCGACCTCGAGCTTCGGCAGGAAGCGGAAGTCGGCATGGAAGAGCTCGACCCGCCCGGCGAAGGGACTGAGGCGATCGCGCGCCTGGAGAAGGGCCTGTTCGTCGAGGTCGAATCCGAGAAGGCGGGCTTTAGGATTGCGCTCCAGAATCGCGACGGCGTGCCCGCCGAGGCCGAGCGTGCCGTCGATGTAGAGCCCCGGCCGGGAGACGTCCAGCAAATCCATCGTCTCGTCGAGGAGGACGGGGATGTGTTCGGGTCCGGTCATGTCCCTTTCCTGCCCGCCATCAGCTCGGCGATTTTCTTGAAGTCGTCGCGGGACAGCGGCTTGCCCTGGCGCTTATCGTCCAGGCGGCGGGTATCCCAGACCTCGAGATGGTTGTTGAGGCCGATGACCACGACTTCGGTTTCGAGCCCGGCCATGGACCGGAGCGTCGGGCTGATGAGCACGCGTCCCTTGGCGTCGAGGTCGCCTTGGTCGCCATAGCTGTTGGCCCGGCGCATGTAGTCCTCGACGTCGGGGTCGAGAAAAAGGTTCGAGCTTTCGGCCGAACCGGTCATGGCCAGCCAAACGGGCAGGGGGAAAACTTTGATGTAGGTGTCTTCGAGAGAAGTGATGAAAAGGTCCCGGCCCCACCGCTCCTCGATCGCGGTGCGGAATTTTTCGGGGACCTTGAGCCGGCCGCTCTTGTCGAGCTTTGCTCTGTGACTCCCGATTAATAAGTTTCCCATATTGTCCCGTTTTGTCCCAGTTGCAATAAATATAGTCAGGAGAGACCTAAAAGTCAAGCCTTAATTTGACGTTTTTTTAGGGGAAAATCAGACGGCGGGAAATTCAAGCCGTTGAAAACGCAGGAGATGGAAAAAGATCAGTCGTTTTCGGGGGTTGGAGGGCTTTCCTCGATGAGTTTTTTAGCCGTTTCGAAGTGCTCGGCGGGCACCAAGATCCGGATCTCGCCGAGGCCGTCGGTCATGATCCGGTAGAGCGAAGCGATCGCTTCCCCCCGGATGAGGCAGGGGATTCCCTGGCTCTCGAGAAAGCTCTTGATGACGTCCGCTTCGGCAAGGTCCCAGATCCGGATCAGTTCTTTCAGCTCGCCGGGATCTCCGGCGCTTTTTTCGTGTTCGCTCACCGGCGTTTCCCCTTTTTCCAGGCGAGATAGTCCCGGACGATGCGTTCGTGATCGAAGGCGAGGGGCCCGTCGATTTTTTCGGGGTTCGCGATCCGAAGGCTCTTGGCGTCGTCCTGGGGCCGCGGCGTCCCCCGGGCTTCGGCCACGTAAACCGTCGTGATCGTATGCTTCCGGGGGTCCCGTTTCGGGTCGGAGTAGGTATGAAGCTGATGGAGGAGCTTGACCTTAAGGGAGGTTTCTTCGGCCGCTTCCCGTACGGCCGCCTCTTCCAGGGATTCGCCGTAGTCGACAAATCCCCCCGGGAGGGCCCAGCCGGGCGGTGGATTCTTACGCTCGATCAGGACAATTCCGGAACGGCCGTTCCCGGTTTTGAGCTCGATGATGATGTCGACCGTGGGATACGGGTTCCGAAAGCGCTTCCGGGGCGGTTTGGCGTTCATCGAGGCCATTGTAGACGAAGTCGGCCCCGGCTTCAATTTCCAAGGCGTCCTCCGTCAGAGCGGGGGCGTCCTCAGAAGAGGACAGAATCGCGCCGGGAGCGGCCGTTCCCGCCTGAAGAAATTTGGCATGGCCCTTGCAAAGAGTTATAATGTATTCCAGATAAGGAGCAGGAAAATGGCGCTGAAGGGCAAAACAATTCTCCTCGGGATGGGCCTCCTCCTGGCCGCCGGAGCTTTCGTGCATGCTGCGGACAACTACCAGGTCGTCAACGGGCCCAAGGAATTTTATTTCGGACATATCAGCCTCGTTGACATCAAAAACGACGGAAAGGACGCCGTCGTTCAGCGGGAAGGCCTCTCCAAACCGGAATTGGCCGTCCTGAACACCCCTATCGGCCCCGGCGACACGATCCGCACGGACGCGCGGCGGGTCGAGATCCAGCTCGACAACGGCACGATTCTCCGACTCGACGCCGACTCCGAGCTCAAAGTCGAGACCATCCTCGCTCGAAGCCTGAGCTCGAGCCGGAAGCTCAGCAACATGCTCCTTCGCAAAGGCCAAGTCTATGCGATGTACAAACAGTTCAGCGCGAAGGAAACGTTCCAGATCATGACCACGACGGCCGCCGTCAAGCTGAAGATGGACACGGTGGCCATGATCGAACGGGCCGAGGACGGGGCGACATCGGTCCAGGTCAGGCGCGGCCGGGCTTATGTCCTCTATGGGCCGACCCAGGACAATTTGAAACAGCAGCTCGTGAACAAGAACGAGCGGATGACGATCACCCCCGATCACCGCTTCGCCCTTCAGGAATACATCGCCGGATCGGATTTCGAACGCTGGAACGAAGCGATCAACGCCGACTTCACGGCCCTCCACGAAGGCCAGACGCCCCTTCCCAAGCCCATCTACCGTCTTCCCCGGGCCGTCGTCGACTGGGCCCAGAAATACGGGAACATGAACGGCGAATGGCTGTGGGACGACTACGTCGGGTATGTCTGGCGGCCGTACTATAACGACCGCTATCCGTCGGGGAACTGGATGCCTTATTACTACGGCAATTGGTCCCGGGTCGGCAACCAGATGTTTTGGGTACCGGGCGAGTCATGGGGATGGGTGCCGTATCATCTCGGCGTTTGGCATTGGATGAAAAGCAAAGGCTGGGTCTGGATCCCCGGCTCCGCGTTCGCTCCCGCCTGGGTGGACTGGGGCTTCACCTACGGCGGTTTATACGCCTGGCGCCCCTGGTCCCTGTATGACTGGATGTGGTGGGATCCGTGGATGTCCGGCTTCGGAGGGTACGGATCGTACTGGGGCTCGCCTTTTTATTCATGGGGTTATGGATCCTCATATTGGGGAGGCAATTACGGCTACTACGGATATTCCGGCAGTTATAGGGGAATCGATCCGACCGGCGGGCTTCTACCCTCAAAGCCCGTGCTCGATAAAGTCTCCAAAGATCAACTCCAGAGACCGGCCGCGCCCTTCGGAATGCCCAAGGAACTCTATAAAGGCTATAAGGCCCTCATGGTCGGCCTGAAAAAAGGCGACTCGTCCGTGATCGAGTCCCTGCAAACTCAAGCCAAAGCCGGGGCCTTGGTTCGGAGCGATCAGCTCAATAGCCCCCGCGTCCACGAGCATGCCGTCTCGGTCAAGGCCTTCTTGGCCGCGGCCGAACCCATGCGGAACGCCCCCGCCCTCAAAGCCGTCTTCGAGGCGCCCCGCCCGTCGACCTCGGATGCGGCCCGCTTCGCCTCCCGGACGTACGGCCGGAACCTGGACGCGGTTCCCGCCGAAGCCGCGCGCGTTTCCGCCGGCCGGATTATGCCCCGGGCGGTGACGAATAATACGCCCCAGCCGTCGATGCGCATCCGCGACTGGAATCCGGACGTCTCCCTCGCCCAGCGGATCGGGGTGAATATCCGCTATAACAGCCGGTCGAACGAAGTTTACAGCCCCGAGTTGAACATCCGGTCGAGAGATACCGGCCGGTTCTCCCGGATGAGCGGCAGCAGCGTTTCGGCCTCGAGCGACGGGGGCTCCGGGTCGGTCGGTTCTTCCGGCGGCGTCTCCTCGGGCGGCAGCGTCTCTTCGAGCGGCGGCAGCGCGAGCGGAAGCTCGTCCGGAACTTCGACCTCCACCAGCGGCGGCGGAGGCCATATCAAAAGTAACGATAGCGCCCGCGATTCGTCCAGCCGCAATTCGCGGCCGAAGGCCGTCGCCTCGTCCTCATTCGATATGAGCTCTCCGTTGAGTATCGCGTCACTCATCGATCGAAACGCGATCGGGAGCGTTTCCTCGGGTGGGGGGGCGGCGTCCGGCCTGAGTGTCTCCGCGAGTGTCTCCGCGGGCGGCCCCGTCGGGGGCGCCGGCAGCGCTTCGGGGACTTCGACTTCCGCGGAGAGAGACGAAAAGCGCGTCAAACACTAATCGAATCGAAACCGAGAAGCCGGGTCGCATCGCGCGGCCCGGCTTTTTTTATGTCAGCGCAATCCGCGGCGGGCGACGCTTAAAGGCGCGTTGAGAAGAGCGGAGAGAATCTCAACGTCTTTGGCGAAGGCGTCTTTAAAGGCGGGGCGCAGCGGCTCGACGGGGGCGAATTTTTTGGAGAGTGGATTGATATAACTTCCGCCCTCTTTGATCCGATAGTCGAGATGCGGCCCCGTGGACTCGCCCGACGAACCCACCGCCCCGATCTGTTGGCCGCCTTGGACCTTCTGGCCTTTCTTGACCAGGATCTTGGAGAGATGGAGATACATGGTCTCGAAGTTGCTTTTGTGCCGGAGGTGGATCATCCGGCCGGCGGCGCCTTTCAAGCCCGCCTCAAGGACGGTGCCGTCGGCCGTGGCGTACACGGGCGTGCCCACGGACGCGCCGTAGTCGACGCCATAATGGGCCCGATACACCCTCCGGATGGGATGGAGGCGGCTATGGCTGAATCGGGAGGTGATTCTTCCCCGGCCCATGAGCGGCGATTTAAGAAACTCCTTCCGGAGCGATTTTCCCTGGGCGTCGAAGTGGTCGGCCGTCTTGGTATCGGGGTATTCGAAGCGAAAAGCCCGAAAGAGATCCCCTTGGTTCCGGAATTCCGCGGCCAGGACTTCGCCGTAGCCGGCGAACTTGCCGTCCACGTAGTATTTCTCGAAGACTGCCCGGAAGGCGTCGCCCGTCCGCAGGCCGGCCCAGAAATCGACGTCCCAAGCGAACAGCTCCTCGATGAGCCAGGAGAGGATTGGGCTTTCCTTGCGGGCCACGACGGCCTCGTAGAGGCTTTCCTCGATCACCCCGTCCATGTACGCGATCCGTTTCTCGAACGGATACGCTTTTTTCGTCGCGGCATAGGTGCCCCCGTCATTCGTGACGAGGACGAAGGTGCGTTCGTCGGTCGGGTATTCGATCGCCCGGACCGTGCCGGTTTCGTCGAGGGCGAGCTTCATCGTCCGTCCGGCCTTGATTTTCTTGAAGTCGAAGACGGGCTTGACTTCCCGGTAGAGCTTGTCGATTTCACCGGCGGGGACGTCGTATTTCGCGAGGATGGTGGAGAGCGTTTCCCCTTGATCGATCGTTTCTTCGACGGTTTGCCAGGGCGGGGCTTGGGGTGGGGGCGGAGGGGCCGTTTCCTCGCGTTCCGGGGCGCGGGCCGGACCGGAGGACCGGAAAAGAAGGAGGCCGCCCCCGATGAGGAGAAGGACGGCCAGGGCGGCCGCCCCGACCCACAGCCGGCGCGGCTTCGAACTTCCTTTATCTCTACCCTCGCCGGCCGGGTCGTGAGGACTAAACCGGACAGGTCCGCTGGATCCGTGACTTTGTCGAAGTCTCCTCACTTCGGGATGAGCATCCTTAAAAACACAAACGCGCGCGGAGCTTATAAAGTTTCATCCGCTCAACGATCGGCCCGGAAATAGCCGGCCAGGAAGGCGAGCTTGGCGATGTCG
>Ga0315274_10009846_pt1 | contig 13785 bp, 10 predicted proteins | sample YL17G02_20_MG_FD_203700 | JGI IMG/M metagenome (GOLD analysis project Ga0315274, IMG submission 203700) | Sediment microbial communities from Yellowstone Lake, YNP, Wyoming, USA - YL17G02_20 | ecosystem: Environmental > Aquatic > Freshwater > Lake > Sediment | place: USA: Wyoming | collected...
CTGACCGCGTGGCCGCCTCATCCATCCGCGCACGAACACGCTCGAGATTCCGCTCGATATCGTCCCGTGCACCCAAAGTGCATCCCTCCTTTGTGCCGATTCGCGGTCAAACACGCGCATTCGGGGAGGGCGAGGCTCCTGCCGAGCCGAGGCAACGGGTTAAGGCCCGGCTCGGCGGGAGCCTCGCCCTCCCAAAACGCTTCCTCGTCCGGCTGATGTTTGAAAGCGAATTGATGTTGACTGCAAGCGTTACGTACAAGAGTAGAAAGGGCCTCCCCTCGGATTCAAGCCTTCGGTGAGGACGAGAACAACGGAACGACATATCCGCCGTCAGATGAGGTCGCTCGCTACTTTCCCGCTTCAGGCGGCATACTCTTGTACTTCTCCGCCTCTTGTTGACGCATCACGGCCTTCTTCTCGGAAACAGACAGCGGAATGCCCGCCTTGAGCTTCACGTCGATGATTATCTTGAGCGCCTCATCAGCGAACGAGCCGCTCTTCGACCAGGCGTTCTGCAGGACCGCAATCGCTTCGAGGTAGCGCTTCTCGTCGATCAGCTTCAGGGCCTTCATCCGCAGGATCCGCCCCACCGCGTATGGGTCTTCTTCGGCCCCGGAACCCGCCAGCGCCTGCCACATTTGCAGGACTTCGTCGTGCAGTCGCTCCGCCTCGGTGCGCGTCGCATTGGCTTCCGCCGGATCTCTAGCGTTACGCGCGCGTTCCAAGGCTTGCTCCCATTCCCTTTCGTTGATCAATGCCTTATCGCGCTCGATAAACCGTGGGGCCGTTGTGTTATCGGGGAACTTCGTCAGGTAGTCTCGCCAACCCGCCAGTGCGTCCTCGTACTGACCGTTGAGTTCCATCGCAATGTACAACTGCCGCGGAACCCAGAGGTCGTGCCGGTGGCGGATCGCTTCTGACAAGTATATCACGGCGTTCGGATAGTCCTTCAGCTTGAGTTCGTATATCGAGAACCCGAGATCGAAATAGAGCTTGTAGTTTCGGGGATTCTTGCGGATGCCGTCCTTCAAAAAGTCGATGGCGTAATAGTAATAGAGTTCCTTCTCGCCCAACCGCGCCCCGTACTGCGGATAGTACTTCTTGAGCGGCTCCGGCGTGTCGGGCATTTTCGCCGTCGCATTGTAGGCCAGATGCCACGCGCCCACGAGGAACGCGTCAACGAAGCTCGGATCCAACGCCACACACGTCTTCATCAGCGGCAGCATGCGCTGCTCCATGCCTTGATGCCAGTACCTGTCCACTTGCAGCCACACAAAGTTGGCCGCCACTTTCCGGAACCCGAAGAAGATGTTGCCGATGCCGACGTTCGCCCTCTGCTCGCCGTACACCGCGTTCGGGTCGAACTCCGACGCTACGCTGGCCAGCTTCTTCTCCCGCAGATACTTCAGGAAATCCGCCTGCTGTTTGGCCAGCGCGCCGCTCCTCACGACGTCCCAGACGACCTTGTCCTGCGACTCGTCGCTCGTCACCGCGATGAGCTTCTTGAGCGGATTGCCCTTTTCGTCTGTCACATTCTGCCCAGGAAGGACCTTCTCGGTAACGTCCAGGATCTCCCGGAACAGAGGACGATCCATCATATTCTGTTCCTCGGGCTCCGCTCCCGGCGCCTTGAAGCCGGGGAAAAGGCGATACTGCGTCGCTTCGGCCAGGATCCACCGGTAGAACATCTCCGAATCGCGCAGCCGGCTTATTCGGCGGCCCTGGATCGAGCCCAGCACGAGGGCCGCGGCCAGGAGGACGGCAAAGAGGATGCTCGGGTATTTCTTCATCGAGGACTACAACTCCTTGCGGCGGAACACCCAGTAGGCAATGATGTAACCGGCGACGGCGTAAACAAGACCATAGACGATCAAGTTCGGGATCAGCACGTCCCGCGGCGGGTCGTTCGGCTGCAAGTACAGGATCTGATTTCGCAAGCTGAAGTTCTGCAAGTTCGGTAGGATTTCGAACAGACCTCTCGCCACGTAGCCGATCGTCTGGTCCAGCCATTGGCCTGTTTGCCCCGCACGATTCGCCACGTCCTTGAGGTACTCGGTCAAGTTGCCGGTAATGTAAATAAACAGGCCGGCAATCGTGGGCAGTACGGCGGAACTCGCCGCGCAAGACACTGCGAACGTGAACGCCGACACGATCAGGAACTCGAAGTAGGTCAGGAAGATCGACCAGAGCAGCAACGTGGGCGCAACCGGCTGCCGAAGGTATAGGGCTATGCAGAAGAGCGCCCCCATCAACACGAGATTGATGATGACTATCAACTGAACACCGATGAACTTGCCCAGCAGATACTCGAACCGGCGCACCGGCTTCGACAAGATGGTATAGACCACCTTGTTCTCCACCTCGTTGGGCACGACCGACGCCGAGATGAAAATTGTAATCAGGACTCCAAAGATCGAAATCGCCGTGACGCAAATGTCCTTGATGAGCTTGACCTGGGTGTCCGTTTGCGCCTCGCCCACGGTAGTCTCCGTCATGAAGGCCGTGATGAAGCTCGACCCGAAGATCACCAGGATGCTCAGAATAAGGAACCCGATCAGCGTCTTCTTGCGCATGCCTTCGCGCCAGGTGTATACGGCAATCGTCCATGGACCTCGAATATGACCCGTCAACATAGGAATCAGGAACCTTTCTTCTCTGCCGCGCCAATGACGCGGACAAACAACTCTTCAAGAGTCTCGCGACGCGGCGCAATGCTCTGCAGCGCGAGACCCTGCGCCCGACACAGCTCGAGCGCTTGATAGACGTTCAGTGTATCGGGGACCCGCAAATCCACCCGTTCCTCGACACGATCCTCCGCTTGGATCCCCGCCGCGGCCAGCTTCTCAAGCGCCGAGGCCGGCGCACCGAGAACGCTGATGACGACTTCCCGGTTGGTCAGCAGATCGCTGAGCTTGCCCGACATTTGGAGCACGCCTTCCGAGAGAATGCCGACGCGGTCGCTGATCAACTCGACCTCGAGCAACTCGTGCGACGATATCAGCAGCGTCTTGCCCTGGTCGCGCAGGTTCGCCAGGATATCGCGAATCTCCTTGCGCGCGATCGGGTCCAGCCCCGTCGTGGGCTCGTCCAGGATCAGGATCTGAGGATCGTTCAGAAGCGCTTGCGCAAGACCGATGCGCTGCCGCATCCCCTTCGAGTAGCCGCGCACCAGCCGCTTCCGCGCGCGCGCCAGCCCGACCGTTTCAAGCGCATGGTCGACCCGTTTGCGGAGTTCGCCTCCACCGAGGCCATAGAGCTGCCCGTAGAACCTCAGCACCTCCTCCCCTTTCAGGAAGTCCGGGTAATACGCCCCTTCCGGAAGATATCCGATTTTCTTGCGGATGGCCGCCGAGCCAATGTCCTTGCTGCCCAGGATCCGCATGCTGCCCGAGGTCGGGAAGATCAAGCCCAACAACAGCTTGATCGTGGTGGTTTTCCCCGAACCATTCGGCCCAAGATACCCGAAGATCTCGCCACTGTGAATCTCGAGATTCAGGTCCTTGAGCGCATGTACGTCCTGGCCTCTGAGCGCGGCCTCATAGACTTTCGTAAGAGAATTTGTTTCGATGACTACAGACACGGGTGTGACCCTTTCGCTTATTGGGTAACCACGCCAAACGGAGCCTTGTTCTATGATGATGAGAGCGTACCGTTAGAGGAAACGCCATAACCGCCCGATCATAGCAAACCATTGAATCACAGTCAATTGGATGACGCCGCGCCCGCCTCGCCGTTCCGCGCCGCAGACACGTCCTCTGCCGACGGCACGGCCACGTCCCAAAACTTCACCGCCCTTCCGTCCCGCACCAGATAGAATCGGGGTGGTTCCTGTCCTATGAGATCGAAGAATGTCCTAACAGATGAGATCAAGGAGTACATCGGGAAACTCGCATCCGTTTCCGCCTGGAAAGTGTCCATCGACCCCTTCTCTTCCTCATAGCACAGCGCGACGACCTGAGGAAACCCGGGCGTCTCGGCAAGGGCATTGATCTCCGGAACGGACGCCACGCAATGGTCGCACGTCATGCTCAGGACAGCCACAAAATACTCGCCCCGGCCCAGGTCGTACTCCTCCCCGTCGATCTCGAAGACGAACTGTGAGAACGTCCCCTTCTCTTTGGGGGCCGCCTCGAGATGCGCATACGCGTAGGCCGCCACTCCGCACGCCGCCACGGCACATAATCCATATCGAATCAAGAGAGATGCCAGGCTTGCGCTCCGCTTGACGGCCCTCGAGTATCCCACCCATGCGCCAAGGCACAGCGCACCCAGGATCACATTCTTTGCCATCGACACCCCGGGAGACATTTCGATCGGGCCGAAACATCCGCAGTCCGCAATATTGTGAAACGCCCAAGCGTAGCCGATGAGCCCTGTAAAGACGGCAAGGATAGCCAGCGTCGCGGCATAGGCCGCGCCTCGAAGCCGCGCCCCCAGAACGAGCGCAAGCCCGAGCGAAGTCTCCATCCAAAGCGTTCCCACTGCGGCCGCACTGACAAGAACAGGGCTGGACAGTACGCCGTAACGCGTTATCTGAACCGCAAATAGGTTCACATCGCCGGCCTTCAACAGCGCGCCGGCGACAAATACCAAACCCACTATTGCTTCCGCTGGCCGCCAAAGCCACATCGATTTGCGTCTTTCCGAGTTTGGATTCTAGATTTTGAGTTTTGGATTACGAGCATCCAGTCCTGGCGTGAAAGCGCCACGTTCGCGCGCCATCGATCATTGCGCATGCCGGCGCCGAGACTTGCAGAGTCTATCCAATGCGCGCGCCCTCTGCAACTTGCAGGGACGCCTGCCCTCGTTCCCCAGACCGTAACTCTAAGAGGGCGTTTGAAAAGTAGGGACGGTTTCTCCGAAACCGGCCCTTGTAGGTTGGCGGCGCAAGTCTCGAAGGCAATTCAGGGTCCTCTCGGGACCGGTTTCGGAGAAACCGTCCCTACCTGACCTGCATCCGCACCCGCTGACGGTCATTCAGGCAGGGCGTAGATGAGGACGCGAGGGTTGCCGTCAATCGGGGCGATCACCAGTTGATTTGTCACAGGGTCAATGGCCATGCGCGCGTCCCAGGAATTGAATGAAAGCGAGAATGGGATTCTCTGGAGGGCTTCGAGGTCGTACAATAAGACGCCCGAACGGGTCGTTACGCCTAATCGTGCATTGACCGCCATTCGATTGCGGGTTGGGTCGAACGCCATCATGCTTATCGAGTGGTCGACGACAACGCGGCCCAACCTTTCGAGGGTATCCAGGTCCAGCTTGTCGAGAAAGGCGCCAGGTTCAGTGTGCTGCGTGGCCACATAGAGGCGTCTTCGCGCGTGATCGACAACGAGACCGGCGACGGGCGGGTCGTAGTCGATCTCTTGGGCCGTGCCCGCGCTGAGATCCACGACGTAGAGCGAACCGTCATTGTGTTCCATGAAGAGCCGCGCCGTATCGGGGTCAATGCCGAGTGGGTTGCCGGTCGTCTGCAACGACTCCGAGGAGGGCTCGACATACTCGATCTCTCTGTGAAAGTCGAGCGACACCGGGTCGATCTCGTAGACTTTCCCCTTCAATTCATCCCGCCCATAGGCCAATCCGCTTGCGGAGTTGTAAACCAGGTGCTGCAGGCGCGGTGGCAAGCTGAATAGGGGCGTCGGCAACTTCACGGGCGTACAGGTCAGACCAAGCGTGTTGTCAAGGCGTTCAATGAAGTTTGTGGTCGAGGCCAGAATGCCGCCCTCTTCGCCACAAAGCGCGAGCGAGTCGATCCCGTTTAGGGGATACGTTTCGTAAACGCGGCCGCTGGCAGGTTCGCTCGGGAAATACGTCAGGGAATCGATCCCTTCGAATGCGGGGTCCGCCTTAAAGGGCAGGTACATGACCAGGCTCGGGAATCCAGGGGGGATCGAACCATCTTCAGGATTGATTTGCACCAACGAATCCCTCGTCAGATCGACCGCCCAAAGCGTGCCGTCAGGCTTGAACGCAAGGCTCCCGAACGTGTAGCTCATCGGCAGATCGGCCACCCGGGTTCCCGCTCCCGTGCTCGTGCTAAGGGCGACGAGCACCGATGGATTTCCGCTGTGGATGCCGTAAAGCGCGCCCGCGGGCGAAAACGCAAGATCCTGGATGTTGTCGAAGTCCACACCGACGGAACCCACTTGGACCGCGAGGCCGGACTCGGCGTCGATGCGGAAGAGGTAGTCCTCGGGCGTGACCGTATACAACGATCCGTCTCCCGGATCGCGGGCGAGGCACAGCGCCCTTCTCACGTCGATCCCCAGACCCGTCGAGCCGATTTGCGTGAGAGATCCATCCCGCATATCCATCCTGTACAGGATGACCGCCCCTCCGTTGCTGGCGATGTCGAGCACGAAAGCCATCCCGGAACCCGGGTCATAGGCCATCCCCGTGGCGAACTCGGCTTCGAGCGGCGTATCGTATGGCAGGATCTGACGCACCTGTCCGTTCTCCGGCGAGATCGCCGCGGCCAAGTCATCTTCATCATCGATGCCATAGAACACGCCCTGTGCGCTTCCCGGCTCCACGTACTCCAGCGTCTCGAGATCGATAGTCTTGATCCGCTGGCCGTCCGCAACATATGCGCGATGTCGGTCCTGATCCACCGCCATCGAAAAAGACGTGCGGTTTGGGACGTGTTCAAGAACAAGAGTCGCGAGCAGACGGGCCGGTGTCTCTCTGGGGCAACCCGCGCCGAAAAACGCGAAAAGCAGCAGACATATCCCCCACACGCGCACGGCGGAAAGCTTTTTCATGGCAACTGCCCCTCCAGTTTTCGTCCCGGCTCCGAACAATTACATGGTTGCAGCTTACTCACAGGATCTCAATGAGTCAACCCGCCGCATCTTCGTGACTTTGTGTGAGTCCCGTTCCTTCTCGCACAGAGCCCCGAAGCGCGCGAAGGGAATGCCGCAGCGCTCACGAGCTTCTTCTTGCCATGGCCGCACCTGATATGTCACCCTTGCACGTCAGGCGGCGGACGGTGTGCATGCACGATGCAGGCAGGAGAAGCCATGGGTTCACGCAGCGCGAGGTTTCTGATTGGAAGTCTTTTCTTTATGTTGTGTGCGGCGGCGTCTGCGGCGGATTGGCCTACGTATCTTGGGGATTCGCGGAGGAGCGGTGTCTCAAGCGAAATCCTGGTGTTGCCGCTGCATGTGAAATGGGTCCACGCGCCGCGTCACGCGCCGCGTCCTGCGTGGCCGGCGCCAGCGAAGCGCGACATCTGGCACGAGATCCCTGAGCTGAGCCCGTGCGTCATATATGACCGCGCCTACCATGTGGTCTGCGCCGGTGGCGCCGTGTACTACAGCTCGTCCGCCGATGACCAGGTGTACTGCCTGGATGCTGAGACGGGGGGAAAGCGATGGTCGTTCTTCGCTGAAGGCCCTGTGCGCCTGGCGCCGACGATTGCCAACGGCCTGGTGTACTTCGGATCGGACGACGGCCGCGTGTATTGCCTCAAGGCGGATACGGGCGAACGGGTCTGGACGTTCCGCGCCGCACAGGAGGACCGGCGGATTCCCGGTAACGGCCGCATCATCTCAACCGTGCCGGCCCGGACGGGCGTGGTGGTCGACAATGGCGTCGCGCAGTTCTTCGCGGGACTCTTTCCGCCGGACGATGTCTATCGATGCGCGGTGCAGGCCGGCGCCGGCCAAGTGATCTGGTCCGAGAAGACGCCTGATGTATCGCCTCAAGGATATCTGGCAGCTTCCCCTACGCGGCTTTATGTCCCCACGGGGCGGACGGCGCCGTTCGCGTTTGACCGGCAGTCGTCGCAACCGGTCGGGCCGGTGGGAGGTCCCGGCGGCGCGTACGCCGTCCTGGTTGACAATGGCGTTGTGAGCGGCCCCGGCCGGCGCGAAGGCAACCAGTTGGACTATGCCGAGCCCGGCGTGAAAGAGACGATCGCATCTTTTCCGGGAATACGAATGATCGTCCAGGGCGGCATGGCTTACCTGCAATCCAAGGGGGAAGTGTCCGCGTTGAATCGAACGCGGTACATCGCGATCTCGCGTGAGAGGAACAAGTCCTTGCGTCCCCTCGAAGAACTAAAAAGCAAGAAGGACGAGGTGTTCTTGAGTCGCGATGCGGAGGCAATCAGGCAGTACAAGGAACAGGTGGCTGCCTACGAGGCCGAGGTGAACCGCCTCACGAAGGATATGGACGCCTGCTATATCTGGAAGAAGCCCGTCGCCGATCCTTACGCCATGGTTTTGGCGGGCGAGGTGTTGTTCCTCGGGGGAGCGGATAGGATTGCGGCGATACGCGTGGCCGACGGAGCGGAAGTGTGGGGCGCGCAGATTCCAGGCGAGATATACGGGTTGAGCGTGGCGAACGGAAATCTGTTCGCCAGTTCCAGCCAAGGCCCCATCTACTGCTTCGCGCCGGGCGAGGCACAGCCTGAGCGCCGGGTAGAGCCTCCGCAGGAACAAGGGGTTGCAACCCCTTGCCCGTATTCGGGTGAAGTGTTCGAGATGTGCCGCGAGGCCGCCAAAACCATTCTGGCGCGAACCGGTATTCGCAAAGGTTACTGCATTGTGATCGGGTGTGGAGAGGGAGAGTTGGCGTACGCGCTCGCGCAGAACAGTGAATTGAACGTCATCGGCATCGAACGCGATGCCGCTAAGGTGGCTGCGGCCCGCGCCGCGCTCGATAAGGCGGGGCTGTACGGCGTGCGGGTCGCGGTGCATCATCAGGAGAAGGACACGCTGCCGTACACGAGCTACATGGCCAATCTGATCGTATCGCAGGAGGCCCTCGTGACAGGCGAACTGAGCGTTTCGGCAAACGAAGTTGCGCGCGTGGTTCGCCCGTGCGGAGGGATCGCGTATATAGGCGCGCGCCGAGAGGTTCTGCCGGCAGAAAAGCTCACGCAATGGATGGCGGGCGCCGATGGCGCCACACTTGACAAGAAGGATGGCGTTTGGTGTGCGATCACGCGCGGGCTGCCGGCCGGGAGCGGCGAGTGGACGCAGCTCTACGCCGACGCGAGTCACACGGCGTGCAGTCAGGATCAGCTCCGCGATCCGATGGTCATACAATGGTTCGGCAATCCGGGGCCGCGCGATATGATCGACCGGCACCATCGTCCTATGTCTTCGCTCTTCAAGGAAGGACGGCTCTTCATTCCGGGAGACAACCTCGTGATCACGGTTGACGCTTACAATGGGACACCGTTGTGGGAACTGCCGGTGCCGGATTCGCGCCGCGTGGGTGCGCTGAAGAACTGCGGCCAGATGGTGGTCACGGAGGACTGGCTTTATGTAGCCCGCGAAGGCGAGTGCTGGGGCGTGGACGTGGCAAGCGGGAAACAAGTGGCCACGCTCAAGGCGCCGCAACTGGACAGTAACCCGCACGACTGGGGTTACCTCAACCGGGTCAAGGACACGCTTGTCGGGAGCGGACAGAAACAAGGGGCCTCGTTCAACGAGCTGAGCCTCGACATGGTGAACAACATCGAGGGCGACTTCAAACCCGTGATCGTCAGCGACTACTTGTTTGCCGTCAACCGCCACACCGGCAAGAGGCAATGGATTTACCGCGGCGGCGCTATCATGAACAACACGATCGCCATCGCGGGGAATCGCGTCTATTTCGTCGAGAGCCGCAACGACAAGGCCAAGACCTGCCCGAACGGACGTATCCGTATTGACTATTTCTGTGACGGGAACACCTCGCTCGTCGCTCTCAACCTCAAGAACGGCAGGAAAGCGTGGGAGCGGCCCGTCACATTCCCATATCAACACATCATGTACCTGAACGGCGCCGATGGCGTCCTGCTCTTGACGGGCACTTACAACGAGAACAAGCAAGTGTTCTACGGTCTATTCGGCTTCGCTGCGGACTCGGGCCGAGAGCTATGGCACACCCAGTATCGCGCGCTCAATCCCCAAGGGAAGGACTTCGCTGAACCAGACGGCTCTCACGGCGAGCAGTGGCAGCATCCCGTCATCAACAAGGGCACGATATACTCGAGGCCCTTCGCCTTCGATCTGCATACGGGCGAAAAGAAGGACTACATCGCCTATCGCGGCGGCGGCGGCTGCGGCGGCCTCACGGGTTCGGCGCATTATCTGTACGGACGCGGCAGCAATCCACGCATGTACCCGGTAGAGACGAAAGAAACGGAAGGCATTCAACTGACGCGCGTTTCGCGCCCCGGCTGCTGGCTCAACATAATCCCCGCGGGCGGCCTCGTGCTCATTCCGGAATCCAGTTCCGGGTGTACCTGCGGGTACCCCATGCAGACATCCATTGCCCTCGCCCCCGCAAGCATCGCGGCCGCGCGCTAGGTCGTCTTGTTCGTAAATCCGGTCACGTATTGTCACACGACAACAGAGTCCTTGGACGTCCTCCGACGAGACCCCTTTGAAGGGGAGTGGGGGGATGTTCATTCCCCCCTTTGAACCGCTCCGTGCAATTCCCCCTTTGAAGGCCAGGTGAGGAGATCGGCGAGGCGCGGTCCCTGGCCCCCTTTGAACCGCTGCGTGCAATTCCCCCTTTGAAGGGGGGCAGGGGGGATGTTCTTCCGCCACAGCAGAAACCTGCTCCGCCAACCCCAACATCCCCCTGCCCCCCTTCAAAGGGGGAATGTGCGTTCTTGGGCGAAGCTGGGCGCGACCCTACAGCGATATCGCAGAGAAATCGCAGGAAAATCGAAGGAAAATCAAAGGACTTTTCGCGGCTTTTTGCGGTACAAGTATGGGCAGCAACGCCGAGGCGTTCTAAACGACCGGCAGGCCGCGCGCCGTACGGGTTCCGACGGCACGGCCCAGGGCGCGGAACGTTGGGCGAATTAACCAACCATAACACGGGACCTTCGGGCCCGAAAGGAGACGAACATGAAAGAGCTTGAGGTGGGTGGGCATAAGGTCATCCTGGACGACGACATCGCGCAATTGGCCTCGTGGGTGGGATTGCGCGTGATGGGGGCCGGCCAGTACGGCCGGCCGCGCCTCTACACGCGCATGCGATCCGTAAGCACGCTGATCGTCCCCGCACGCAAGGGTTACGTCGTGGACCACATCAACGGCAACGTCATGGACAACCGGCGCGAGAACCTGCAGCGGCTCTCCTGCCTGGACAACATTCGCAAGAGGCGTCTCACTGAGCATCCCGGAGTCACGGGGAGTCGAGCAAAACCCGGCGTGTACCGCGTCCTCTGCGCCGACGGGAAGAGGCGGGTGTTTAGGGACATGACTGACGCTAAGCGGGCTGCGGACCAGTGCCGCCGCTCCCTCGGCATCAGGGGCATGCCGCTGAACTTTCCGGAGGTTGGCGAACACTACTGGGACGGGAGGCTCAGAAGCGAATGAAGAAGACAACGCAAGAAGCGCCGGAGGACCCGCGCGACCACTGGCTCCGCCACGACGAGATGCGGCCGCCTTACGGCGTAACCATCCGTCCGCCCGGCCCGGAGGAGACGATGACGATCAACATCTCGATCCCCTACTGCATCTTCGCAATCGTGTTCCACCGGAGCCTCAGAAACGGCACCAGGATGCGCGACGAGATCGTGCGCGCGCTGCGAGAGCACCTGATCGTGGAGGGCGCGGGCGATGTCTCAACCCATGTTAACTAGCCACACGCACACGATGACGCGCCTCACCCTCAACGAGGCCACGCACGCGTTCAGGCTTGTCCATGATGAGTTCGGCAGCCTGCGCGTGGTGGCTCACGCGGACCTGATTTCGTCGCGCAAGGACATCCCCGTCGATGACCTGCGCGTCTGGCTGTGGAAGGGCATCGCGCTTATGCCGCGGCGGCGGCGTGCCGTCATGCGAGCCCTAATCCGCTCGGGCTTCGACACGGCCGCCGTAGCCGTCCGCTTCGGAACCACGGAGAGCAACATCCGCCACCACGTGCATGGCGCGATCCAGGCCTACCGCCGTCGCGCGGCACTTGGCTGTCTTCCGCCCGGCTGGCCCGAGTATTTCCCGAACAGGCCCTCAGCGCCCGGCGCCGTCCGGTGCATGATGGCGTGCTTTCAACAACTGACACCACACCAACAGCGGCGCGGCCTGCGGAAGTTTAGCCACGCGCTAAGCCACGCCCTGCGAACCGGGCAGGGGTTCGCCTGCGCCCCGCGCACGCGCCCCGCCCCAACAAAAGAGGCAAGGGGTTGCAACCCCTTGGCCCCAAAAGGAGAATCAACATGACAGATGAACAATACTACTCGGCGAAGCACGCCCTGTACCCCCGTTGGGAGCAGAACCACGAGTTCTCGGAGTTCATCAGGCTCACCCTCGAGAGACACAACGTCCACCCGGCGCCCTGGACCATGGCTTTGCTGCTCAACTGGCAGATGGCGGTGGAGGCGTTCACGGAAAGGGTCGACGAGCATAAGCCCGACGACTGTATGAAGCTCAGCAAGTGGCTCGTCGAGGCGTCTCTCGCGCTCCAGGAGTCCTTTGCCAAGGCAGGCACACCAGCCCCCAGCGGACCAGCCGAGATCTACCGGCAGTTGCTCGCCAGCGGCTACGAGCCACCCACCGTCATCGAGCGTGGAGACAAGGAAAGTAAACCCGCGCTCGAGGCAGAGGACAAGGGGTTGCAACCCCTTGTCTCTTGCCGAGAGGAAAACAGGACACCCCCGCTGGAGGCAGACTCATGCACATCGCCAAACTAATACCCGCCGGAGTAAAGCTTGCGGTCCGGAAACGCGCACGACGGGCGCACGTCGACTACAAGACGGCCCTCGCCCTCGAGAGCCGCACTCGGTTCGCCTATGACCACCTGCGGGCGCGCGGCGACGCGCCGTGGCGCGCCAGACCCTATCAAGTGGATTCCCTCGAATCCCGCAGCCTGCGCAAAGTCAATTGCTGCGCCCGCGACGTGGGCAAGACCAGCGAGGTCGTCGCCACCGCGTGCTGGGCCTCGATCTGCATGCCCGACGGCGTGGGCCTTGTGACGGCCCCGCTGGACAACATGCTCCAGCCGATCATGCACGAGATCCGGCGCCAGTGCGAGGGCGACCCCGGCCTTCACGCCAACCTCGAGGGCAGCGCCATGTCCCCGGCGTGGCGGTTCCGGTTCAAGAACGGGTTCACGCTTCACGGCCGCATCGGCGGCCTCAGCGGCCTCAACTACAAAGGCATGCACGCCGACTGGGTCTGGGTTGACGAAGCTCAGGACATGCCGCAGGCCGCGTGGCGCGAGCTCTACCCCGCCGTGAATCCCGGAGGCAAGCTCTGGGTCTACGGCGTGCCCAACGGCGTGCGCGGCGACTTCTACCGCCATGCACACGAACCGAGCGTTGAATTGCACACGTGGCCGATGTGGCTCAATCCTGAAGTGTCAAATGCAGACTTGAAGCGCCTCGAACGAGTCTTTGGCGGCACGAGCGCACCCGCGTATGTTCACAATGTCCTGGGCGAGTTCTCGGACGCCTCGCTGCTGGCGTTCCCAATCGACCTGGTTCGCAAGACGCCCCTTGATTACGTTCTCGCCACTTACATAGGCGACGAGAACCGGTTCGACAATGACAAGATCCTTCAGCGCGGCCAGACGCCCTGTTACATGGGCGTTGACCTGGGATACGCCGAAGATCCAACGGAGGTGACAATCTACCATGAAGACGCTGAGGCAAATCTTCACACAGTTGCTCGCGCGCACATTGGCCACGCTACTTACGACAGGCTGGCGCAAATTCTTGCGGCGCTCATCCGGGCCTGGAGGCCGGACGCCGTCGGGATAGACGCCGGAGGCCCCGGCCTGCCGGTGGTGCACCTTCTCGCCCGGCTCGGCCTCGACGCAACGGTCTACCCCGTG
>Ga0315274_10009847_pt1 | contig 13784 bp, 12 predicted proteins | sample YL17G02_20_MG_FD_203700 | JGI IMG/M metagenome (GOLD analysis project Ga0315274, IMG submission 203700) | Sediment microbial communities from Yellowstone Lake, YNP, Wyoming, USA - YL17G02_20 | ecosystem: Environmental > Aquatic > Freshwater > Lake > Sediment | place: USA: Wyoming | collected...
ACGGAGGGCAGCGCGGGGCGCTGGCGCGGTAGCGACAATGCCCTACCCCTCCTGCGAGGCCGCTGCAAAACGAAGCAGGACGGCGTGCGGGAAACGGCGCATCCATCGGCTGCGCAAGCGGGGGCAATGAGAGCCAATGGCAGACTCACGAACGAGGCAAGGGGGCTATTCCTCGATCTCGCCAATTCTCAACATGCGATGCCCTTCAAAGACCGTGAGAATTTCGACAACGTCCTTCCTCACGCGATAGACGATTCGATGCTTCTTGAATATCAACTCGCCAATGTTTGGGTCGGAAACCTCGGGGAAAGAGCTGGGAGAAGGCACCGCGCCTGACATGGAAGCGAGGCAAGGTTACGTCGAACCGGGCTTTCACGCGCGACGAACTTCACCGGTTCTTCGCTGTCTGTCCCCCGCGATGTCGGACGCTTTATGCTCTGATGTTGGCGAGGGGTGCCAGACAAGCCGAACGGGTGCCGTCTCCATCATCGTCGCATGTCGCGTCGCTTGAGAGCGAAGTCAATCTGGAAGAGCGGACCGTGAGTATTCGCTGCGCAAAGGCGCGGATCGGCACCGAGAGCCGAGTCAGAGTTCTGCCCATTCCCGAAGAACTCGTGCAACCGGTCCGCGTTCAGATGGCGAGCGTCGAAGGGGATTTCGTTTTTCCACAGTTCTGGAACAGTCGGCGCGATTTTGAAAACATAATAAAGCAAGCACGAATTGCGAAGAAGGACCCGCTCGGACGCAAGGTTACGGCCCATTCTTTTCGGCACACCAACGCCACTCTGATGGCTCAGGCGATTGGACACAATCCCTTCGTTCTGAAAGACAGCTTGGGCCACCGGCAGCTCTCGACGACCGACCGCTACGGCCATCTCTCTGCACCCCAAGTAGTGCTTCCCGTGCAGATTCGGTTCGACGAGATGGGTGTAAGGTCGTAGATGTGGCCGTTCTAGAAGGAGCGTAAGCGCAGTAAAATGAATGGCGCGCCCGGCGTGATTCGAACACGCGACCCCCGGATTAGGAATCGAAAAACGAGGGTTCGTAACTCCAATAGCGCCAGTGCTTAACGCAAGCCACTTCAGCGTTCTACCCGTTTCCGCCCAGTTTGCGCCTAGGTTCCATCCCGCTATCAAAGCCGCACAATAGCTGCACACGGATTTCGGGGCGAGCGGGTTGTCCAAGAATCTGCTCGCCCCCTTTTTTGCTCGATGGGTCTGGACCTCTTTGCCAGGGACTGTTTCGTCGTTGCGGCGAAAAGCAAGTCCCGATCAGTTGAAGGTTTGCGTCCGCGATCCTCCAGGCCAAACGCCACAGCGCAGTAGACCGTTCGCTCAAACGCGATCTCCCCGGCCACCGTCTTGGCCGTCCGAGCGCGCGGTCCGATCTCTCGCATCACCTCCCCGGGGCACCGGGGACAGGCCGGAGGGGGGAAAACCGACCGAGCCGCTTCCCTCGGCCTTCGCTCGCTCGGCCAGCGCCTCCTCTTGTATCAACCGCAAAATCTCCCCCGTCCCTTTCGCCAACAAACTCTCCAAATCCCCTCCCCGTCTCATCTCCCGCACTTCCCTCATCAACCCCTCGATCCGCTGCGCCACGGTCCGCTTCGGGGCCTCCGCCCCTTTCCCCTCCTGCATTCGCTTCATCGGCAGCATCCTCCACAGCTAGAATGCCGCTTTCCCTATCACCCCCATCCCGCAAAGGAAACTCCTTTCCTATACCTCATCTCACGAATCCGTGAGACGCACCCCTCTCGGTCGCCTTTCCTCTTGACCCAGGAGGACTCCCCTGCGCAACTCTTACTTCAGCCGTTGGGACACTTCGTCTGAAACAGCACAGGTTTTCTGAGTTAACAACACATTATCCCCTGAAGTTTAAGGAGAAAAGTCGTGACATTCAGACGAGCTATACAGATTGCTTGTACTTTAGCGCTTCTATGTGGGAACGCGTTTAGCCAGACGGTCGGGGAAGTCTTCTCGGCTTGGTCGCCGGGTACGCTGGACATCCACCACATCAGCACCGGCCGCGGCAACTCCACGCTGTTCGTTCTGCCTGACGGCACGACGCTACTTGTGGATGCGGGCACTCTCGGCCGACCCAGCGTCCGCCATGCTCCGCCACGGCCTGATGGGTCGCGCACCCCGGGCGATTGGATTGCTCGCTATATCGGCCACATGCTGCCGGAGGCAACCCCTCCGCGTCTGGACTATGCGATGCTTACGCATTTTCACGGCGACCACATGGGGCAGGTGACGACAACCACCGCAGCCGCGCAATCCGGGGAGTACAAGCTTACCGGGATTACGGAGGTGGGAGAACGCATCCCGATTCGGAAGATGCTTGATCGCGGCTGGCCGGACTACCGCTACCCCGGACCGCTTGAGAGCGCCGATATGAAGAACTACCGGGCGTTCCTGAAGTGGCAGATCGCCCAAAACGGGTTGCGCGTAGAGCGCTTCCAGCCGGGGAGGAACGATCAGATCACGCTCGTGAGATCTCCCAAGCCATATCCGAATTTCGAGATTCGCAACATCGTTGCCAACGGCGAGGTATGGACGGGGGTGACTTCCGAAACCCGGCAGCACTTCCCGCCGCTCGAAACCATTCCGCCCGCGGAGCGCCCAAGCGAGAACATGTGCAGCGCCGGATTCCGGCTCAGCTATGGCAAGTTCGACTACTACACCGGCGGGGACATCCCCGGAATTCCCGACGAGGGCTTCCCTCAATGGCAGGACGTGGAAACCCCCGTCGCGCAGGCCGTCGGGCCGGTGGACGTTGCCGTGCTGAACCACCACGGCTATATAGATTCCCAAAACGCGTTCTTCATCGGCGCGCTACGACCGCGCGCGTGGGTCTTCTTCGTATGGGACTCCGCCCACCCCACAGCCAGGGTCTTTTCGCGACTGCGCTCGACGCGGATTTACTCCGGCCCGCGGGACATTTTCGCCAACAACATGCACGAGGCCAACAAGATCGTCATCACGGGACTGGACAAACTGGCGAGCGGGCACGGACACGTGGTGGTCCGCGTGCCGGCCGGAGGGAGCACGTACCGGATCGCCATTCTGGACGACTCCGCCGAGAGCTACCGAGTCACGGCGGTCCATGGTCCTTACGAATCACGCTAGCTGCACTCGGCCGAGATGCGCTGCGCCCGTGAAACTGGACAGTTGAATAAGGGGGATTGGGGCGAAGGAGTTGAAAGGCCTTCCTTCCGGTTCCCCATCGTTTTTCCGGGAAGACCCCGGAGCCGAAAGAGAAAGGATGTTGACGGGAGTGAAGGCGAAATGATGATGGAAAGCGTGCGGTACTGCACCTGAATGCTCTCGGGGCCAACTGAGGGAGATGAAGAAAGGGGAAAGAGAAATGAGAAGCCATCTGACACGACGCGGATTCATCCGCAACGCCGCCATAGGGTCCGCCGCCCTGACGGCGCTGAGCGCCCGCCGGGCGCCCTCGGTGTTCGCCGCCGAGGCCGACAAACCGGCCCTGCTCGGAGGCAAGCCCGTGCATACAGGCGGCTGGCCCCGATGGCCGGAGTGGCGCGAGGCCTGGGAGCCTGGCGTCCTCAAAGTGTTGCGCAGCAGACGATGGTACCGAGGTTCCAGCAAAGACGTGCCGGAATTTGAGGCGGCCTACGCGAAACTGCTCGGCGCCAAGCGCTGCCTGGCCACGGCCAGCGGCACCACTTCGCTGATCGTCGCACTGAACGTCATGGACGTGGACGCCGGCGACGAAGTGATCGTCTCTCCGTTCACGTTCATCGCCACGTACAATGCGGTTCTGAACCGCAAAGCGTTGCCGGTGTTCGCCGACACGGACCCGGCCTCGCTCACCATGGACCCGGCCACGATCGAGAGCCGAATCACCGAACGGACCCGCGCCATATTGCCGGTGCACATTTACGGCATGCCCTGCGACATGGACCCGATCAACGCGATCGCCAAGAAGCACAAGCTCGCCGTCGTCGAGGATGCCTGCCAGGCGTGGCTGGGGGAATACAAAGGCCGCAAGTGCGGCGTGCTCGGCGACCTGGGGTGTTTCAGCTTCCAGGAATCCAAACACATCCCCGCCGGCGAAGGCGGCGCGATCACCGGCGACAGCGACGAACTCATTGACAAGTGCTATTCGTTCCACCACTGCGGCAGCGCCTTCGGCACCAACAAGGGGAAAGGCAATTTCACCCGCGGCGACAACTACCGGATGACGAACTACCAAGCCGTCATCCTCCTGCAACAGATTGACAGGCTGGTGGAGCAAACCGCGCGCCGCCGCGAGAACGCCGACCATCTGACCGCCGGCCTGAAGCAAATCCCCGGCATCCGGCCGGCGCGTTTGCCGGAAAACAGCCGGGCGGTCTGGCATCTCTACCCGTTCCGATATGATGCACAGCAGTTCAACGGGCTTCCGCGCGACAAGTTCATCAGGGCGCTTGGCGCCGAAGGCATCCCCTGCGGCGGCGGCTATAGGGAACAATATAACGATGGCCTGCTCGACGAGGCGATCGCCTCGCGCGGATTCAAGCGCCTCTTCAGCGCCGAGCGGCTGAAAGCCTATCGCGACAGCTTCAATGAGCTAAAAGGAAACCGGCTGGTCTGCCAGACGACGGTCGCCATGACCCAGAACATGCTCCTGGCCGACCGCGGCGACGTGGATCACATCATCGAGGCGGTTCGGAAAATTCACGCGCACAGCGCCGCGCTGGCGAAAGCCTGAGAGTCGGCCTGTTCCGCCCGCGCCCACTCAGACAGCGGGAATAGACGTGATCGCGGCGTCCAACCAACCCTGCCGACGGCAAAGAGCAATCCCGCTGCCCAGCCACGCAGCGGCCGAGGCCGGCGTTGTGCGGCGGAAGGCTTCGTCGGCTCGAGCCAAGCGCAAGCGGGCTCGTAGTTCCCAATTCCGTGGGGCTTCTTCGCCGCCTGCGAATGAGTCCAACTGAATGAGTCCAACTTTCGATTTGACTTGCAGGTTGATCTCTCGAGCAGTGGATGGGCGTGCGGTCGAAAGCCGTCGAACCGGAAGTCTGCAAAGGAGCCAAATCATGACCTTGCAAAAACCCACCCGGCGTCAATTCGTCAAGCAAGGGGTGGCGTTGGCCTTCGGTTCTGCCATTCCCGCTGTCGCATTGCGCGGCGCAGATTCCGGCTCTCCATCCAAACGTCCCGATGTCTTGTTCCTCATCGCCGAAGATCATCAGGCCTGTCTTGGCTGCTATGGCAATCCCATCTGCAAAACGCCGAACCTCGACGCACTCGCGGCCCGAGGCGTTCGCTTCGATCGCGCCTATTGCCAGTATCCGCTCTGCAATCCGACGCGCTCGTCCATGCTTTCGGGTCTGCGGCCGGAGACAACGCGAGTCGTCGGCAACGAGCAGGATTGGAATGAGTATCTCAGACCCGGGACGACTCTGCCGGAGTTTTTTCACGCCAATGGGTATGAGCCCGTTCGGATCGGCAAGGTTTTTCACAGCGGCAACGGCAACCGCATTTTTGACGACAAAGCGCGCTGGGATCGCGTCGTCCCGCCGCAATCCGCAACGTCGAAAAAGCCGGACAAGAAGGCCGGCAAGAAGGCGGACACAAAAGCCGGCCCGTCGCTCCACGTCCTCTACGACCAATTCACCGAAGAAGAGCGGCAGAAGGACTATGACATGCGCGCGTGGGTGTGGGGGCCGCTCGACGTTGAAGACAATCAGGCCGGCGACGGCAGGAAGGCCGAGGCTGCCGTACGCGTGTTGCAGGAGAAGCGCGAGAAGCCGCTGTTTCTCGCCGTCGGATTCAGTCTGCCGCATCTTTCCTATCGCGCGCCGCGCAAATACTTCGACATGTATCCGCCCGAGAGAATTCCGCTGCCCGATTATCCGGAGAACGACCTCGACGATTCGCCCGGGCCCTATTCGCTGCGCAATCACAAGCAGTTCACCGACGTCAAACGCCGCGAGGCCATCGCCGCGTACTATGCATGCATCTCTTACATGGACGCCTGCGCGGGCCGGATTCTCGACGCGCTGAAGCAGTCGGGCCGCGAGAACGACACCATCGTGGTTTTCTGGGGCGACCACGGTTTCAACGTCGGCGAGCATCTGTTGTGGCAGAAGATGAATCTGTTCGAGGAGTCGTGCCGCGTGCCGCTGATCCTCGCCGCGCCGGGCGTTGCAAAGGCCGGGAGCGTGGTCCGGAGGCCGGCGGAAGTGGTGGACATGTTTCCGACGCTGGCGGAATTGTGCGGCCTCACGCCGCCCGAGGGCCTCGAGTGCATCAGCATGGTCCCGCTGCTCGGCAACCCGGAGCGCCCGTGGAAGAAAGGTGCGTTCACGTCGCGCAAGCCCGGCCGCTCGATCCGCACCGAGCGCTGGCGTTACACCGAGTGGGGCTCGCCCGAAAAGACCGAACTATACGATCACCAAACCGATCCGAAAGAGATCACGAATCTGGCGAAGGATCTGAAATACAAGACGACCGTCGCCGAATTGAGCCAACTTCTTCACGCCGGCTGGAAAGCCTGTTTGCCGGAGTAAACCGAGCCGCAAGAGAGCGCAAAACGCGCAACACCACGACTGCAGCACTGGCATATCGTCGCTTGCCAAAATCAGATCCGCCGGCCGGAAGTCTCGAATCATCCCTAGCCCTCTGGTCGTTGCATAAGAATTGATTGCCCGCGGTCTTGCCCGCAAGTCAAGCAACCTCAAGGGCTTGCGGGCTTTTTCTTTTCGCGCCTGCGGGCGAAATTCGGGCGAAATTCGGGCGAAAACCGGTCTCGGCGTGGCACCAGGGTGGCACTGGCGAGAGAGGCGTGCAGCATACGGGCAATGGAATTCGGATGGGGAGAACCGCATTACTCGAAAAGCCCGTTTCGCGGGGCGAGACAAGAGCACCGTAGAAGGCAGAGAGACGGCGAGCATTCACTTCGGCGGATAGCACGACTCACTCTGGGTCGTTCGACCACAGAAACAGCGCCCCCTCGGCCCCCCGGCCCGCCGCCGCGAGACCGGGAGGACATGACGCCGAGCTGGAAAGGCGACCCGGAATCCGCCGAAACGGCGAGATCGCGTTCCGCCACCGAAGCGCCCGGCGCTCCACAGCGTCGCCGGTGTAGTCCACCTCCATACAGGGCGCCTGACAGCCCGAACTCCCGGCCGGCTTTCGCGCGTGCGTCAACAACGCGCCCGAGAAGCCGGGAAATACACAGCCTCTCTCTCCATTCCCAATGCGCTGGAAAGGCGCGTTGACGATTCAGCCGCTTCGGCCCCTGGGTTGCTCACGCGGCGTAGTGCCGCGCCACCTTGCGGATGGCCTCGGCCACGCCGGCGATGTATTCCTCGTTCATGCCTTCGTGGATCGTCACGCGGATGCCGGTCTTCAGGATGGCCTCGGCCTCGGGCGTCTGGTGCTTCGAGTAGTCCATCATGGTCAGGCCGAACTCGCGCACGGGCCACCGGCCGGCGAAGAAGCCGTGCTGCTGGAACACCGGCTCGCGATGCAACGGCACCGAGATGTAGCCGGCAGAACATGGCGCGTCTTCGGCCGCCAGTGCCTTGACAAACTGGGCGCGGTCGCAGCGGAACGCGTCCGGTTTGATCCGGAAGAAGTAGAACCAATAGACGCAACGGTCCTCGGGATGAACTTGATGTGGCATCACGCCGGGCAAGCCGATGATTTTCTCGGTCAACAGGTTGCCGAGCCGGGCGCGCTTGCTGGCGATGGCTTCGAGCCGCGTCAGTTGCGCCGCGACCACCGCCGCTTGCGGCTCGCTCATGCGGTAATTGGTCGCGAACGACAGGAACCCGCCGCCCTTGGCGCGGTCGAACCCTTTGTCGCCAAACTTTTGCAGGAGCGGGCCAAAGCGTTCGTCGCTCGACCCAACGATGCCGCCATCGCCGCAGGTGATGTGCTTCGAGTTTTGCAGCGAGAAGCACGTGCTGTGGCCGACGGTCCCGATGGGCTGGCCGCGATACTTCGCGCCCCACGCCTGCGCGGAATCCTCGATCAGCACCAGTTTGTGTTTGTCGGCGATGGCCTTCAGCGCGTGCAGGTCGCACGGGTTGCCACAGAGGTGCACCGCGATGATGGCTTTCGTTTTGGGCGTGACGCGGCGCTCCACATCCGCGGGGTCGAGGTTGTAGGTGCTGGCGCCCAGGTCGGCGAAGACCGGCACGGCCTGCTGGTAAATCACACCAATGACCGTGCCAATGTCCGTGATCGGCGAGGTAATGACCTCGTCGCCCGGGCCAATGCCCGCCGCCGCAACGGCGATGTGCAGCGCCGCCGTGCCGGACGAACAGGGCTGGGCGTATTTCACCGGGCAGACTTCCTTGAACCGCTCCAGCATCAGCGTCGTCTGCGGACCTTTCCAGTAAAACAGATCCCGCTGCTCGAGCATGGCGTTGAGCCGCTCGCGCTCGGGATCGCCCCAGCGGATGCCGAGCGTGCACGCTTGCTTCACGGCCTTTTCGCCGCCGTTGAGCGCGAGCTGGGCAGCGGGTTCGGCTGCGGCGGACTTCGTCGCGCCAAGATTGCCTGCGACTAGCGCGGCCGACGAGGAGGCGAGAAACTCCCGGCGTGACACCATGGAGGGGGGCTGGGCCGACTGGGAGGAACGATTACGGTTCATGGTCATCTCCAGAACGGGTTAACCGTTTTTCACAAGCAGGCGCCGCGCGTTATCGCAGCGGATCGCCCGTGCTTGTTCGTCGCTCAACGGAGACTCTTGCAGTTTCAGCAGTGCGGACTCGAAGTAAAACATCGGCGTGTGGGAGCCAAACAGCACGCGATTCAGCGGGGTCTTGACCAGCAGGCTGGCAATACCGCCCACGCCTTCCAGCATGGCAATATCGAGGCAGACATCGCCCGCTGCAACCAGATCGGCCATCGCTTGGGCGCGCAGCACGCGCTGGGAGTTCAAGAGCGCGAGGCGAAGGCCGGGTGTCTTTTTGACAAGACCGGCAAGCGATTTGGTGTCTGTCGGCTCAGCACGCAACATCGGATGCATCGTCCGCTCGTCTTCCATGATCAAGACCAGTTGGACGAGCAAGCCGCGCTCGGCGGCAAGCCGCAGCAGCTTCGCAAAGTCGGGGTCGTCGAGTTTGTAGCCGTGGTAGTTCGGGTGCAGCCGGATGCCCGGCATGCGGTGTTCTTCAACGCATTGGCGCAGATCGTTCTCCCAGACCGGCAGCTTTGGATTCACCGAGCCGAACGGCACGAGCAGGCCGTCGCCATGGCGGCGACACTCGTCGGCGAGCCGCGCATTGACCGTAGCGATGTCCCGGTGCAAGAGACCGTCAAAACTTCCCGCCCACGCTTGCACAACGCCTTGGCGGCGCAACATGGACACATGCTCGGCCGTGTCATCGCCTCGCAGACGGCGCAGCGGCCAGCGCGAGAGATAGGTGTTGACGTCGATCAAGCCCGGCGGCGTGGCGTCGGCTGCCTGCCCTGCGCGCGCAGCGGCCATCGCCGCGACGCCTGTGGCAGCGCCCGCCATCTTGAGGAAGTCCCGACGGTCGAAGGAAACGACGGGTTGTTCGTGCGTCACAGGTTGATTCCTTTCTCGCGCAGAATAGGCTGGAGGATTCGCTTGATGTTTCCGGCAAGAATGAGGCGTTTCGCCGTATCCGAAATGTCCGCACCCAGCACCTTGGCCAGCTGGGAGGCAAAGCTGCGCCCACCCGCGTCGCTGCCGTAGAGGACGCGTTCGGCCCCAACCTCGCGGACGGCCATCTCGGTGAACCCCGCCGTGGGATCCCCGCCGGAAAGCTCGACATAAACACGCGGGTGCGGGCGGATCGCGCGGATGCCCCGTTCCCAATCGCCGCCGGTGTGGGCGCAGATGATCGTGGCGCGCGGATGCCGCGCGGCGAGTTCGGCTACGTCCGTCGGCGTGGATTCGCCGGGCAGATTGCCGGTGATCTTCCACCAGGCGTGCTGAAGCACGGGCGCCTTGAGCTCCGTGGCGCGTTCGACAATCGGGTCGAGGCTCGGCTCGTTGCAGTGTTGAGCCACCCAGAGCTTCACGCCAACCATCGGGCCGTCACGAACACAGCGGTTGAGTTCGTCAAGACTGGCCCGCGTGTGCCTGGGGTTCAGATAGACAAAGCCAAAAGCGCGGTCGGGAAAGCGGCGCAGCGCACGTAGCACTTCGTCGTTTTCCTGGCGCATTGCCTCTGGCGACGGATCGTAACTGAAATTCATACCCATGAAGACGCACAGCCGCGCGATGCCCAGGCGGTCGGCATATTCGAGCAGGTTGCCGAGGCGCGCCTCCGGGGTGTCTCCCGGCACACCGAAAAGGTGAGTGTGTACATCCCAAATCTCGAGGTTGAACGTCGCCATCACCGTAACCTTTCTTCGGCCATGACCGCCTGCGCGAGCTGCTTCAGCGGGCGGCGAGTCGGGTTCTTCGGGCCGCTGCCCCGCCGGCGGGCCGGCGGATCAGACCCACGTTGACCGCCCGCGCGTTGGCCTCCTCACACCCCCGGAAAGGACCGCGGAACAGATATTGTCAAATGTTGTGCGCGAAATGAACATGGCGTCAAGCCCTTTCTGCAAACAGGCCGATGCCGGAGCGCTTCGTGTCCACCGTGTCCACCGTCAATCCTGACAGCCGCCCTCGGGTGTCAGCCGCTTCCAACCTATCTTCGCTCTTGCCCTGGCAACCAGTCACTCGACCCACACCATCCGCATCCGCATCGGTTGTAGCGGAACCATGACGCGGCCGTCGTTCATTACCATCGCTTCACCGCTCACGGCGTCCTTGGCGGCTTTCCCACCCACCCCCAATCGCACAAGATCGAGACTCACCTGCGCCGTTGCGGCCTGATCAGCCGAGAGATTCGACACAACCAACAACGCGCGGCCGCCCTTGCCCCTCACGCCCGCCCGCGAGTAGAGGCTCACCTTCACCGCGTCCGGTTGCGCCGTCGCCAGCGGTTTGGTTTCCCAATACGGATGCCACTGCGCCTTCTCGACGCCGAATCGGCTCATCACGGCCCAGATCTTCGCCATTTTCTCCAGCTGTCCGCCAACGCCCGATGGTCGCACGCGCACATCGTGAAGCATCGTCAAGGCCAGTGCCGTGTCGAACGTCCAGCTCGGCGGCCGCTCATAGACGAGATACTCGGCCGGCACCCCAAAGTTGCGCCCCATGAACTCGGCGCGAAACGCCTCCAGCGGCAAGGACTTCAACGCGTCCTTGGACAGCTGGCCGCCTCCAAACTGCTCGCCGTCCCAGTAGGAATCCGCGAACGCCAGGGTTGGCGTCACGCAGCACGTGCTCTGGTGCGCGTTCACCAAACCCCCACGTGGATGAATCACCGCCGCGAGGCCGTGCATGAGTTTTCGCACGGCGAAGATCGGGTAGGTCGGTTTCCGTGTGCCGTCGGCCGCGCGATAGCCGCATCCATGCTTCTCGTTGCAGCATCCCCACGGCTCGATTGTCCCGTCGAGATAAACGCCGTCATAACCGTAGCGGTCGAGCGCCTTGGCGATGCCATCGAGCAAAAAGTCACGGTAACGGCTCTTGTAGCAGACGATGTAATCGCGTTGCTCGGGCTGCCGGAAGTAGCCGCCCGTGTAACCGCCGGCTGCCGTCTTCACCAACACTTCGTCCGACAGGCGGCCCCATTCCGGCGCAAGCGAGGCAAACTCATAGCCGTGGTAGAGCAACAGCTTGATGCCTCGCCGGTGGCAGGCCGCGACCAGCTTCTTGAGTGCGGCTTCATGCGTCGTCACCGGGTAGTTCTGATACGGGGTCCACTGCTCGTGGAACACCAGGGTCTTCACGCCCAACTTCGCTGCCCTGTCCAGCGGCTCTTTCTCCATCGCGTAAGACGCCCCGTGGCAAATCCTCCACTCGTGGAAGTCGTTCGGCCACGGCTTCACCGGCGAGGCCTGCAAGCCGAACGTGTAGGTCAGCGGCAATCGCGCCGGTGGCGAGTCGAGCAAGTGCAAACGCAACACGGTCTGCTCGCCGCTGACGACGATCTCCATCTGCTGCTTGGGGTCTTGTGGCTGCCAGCCTTCGTCCGATTCGGCGAACCAACCCAGCCCGCCGTCCTCCCAGCCGAGCCAGACGAAAGGCTTGAACGGCAACTGTAATCCGGCCTCCGGCACCGCGCCGCTGTTCCTCGCCGATCCCCACTGGCCCGGCCAGAAGTGGAACAGGCTTGCGCGCGATCGCTTCAGCGGCACCTCCAGCCACAGCCGCTCGACCTTCGGCGACATGCCTTTCTGCGGCATCACGACCAAGTCCACGCGCATCACGCCGTCGAACTCGATCTGGGTCGCGGTGTTGACGATCAGATCATCGCCCGCCTGCCAGCCGGACACAACGGCCTGCGCCTGGTCCGTCCTGAAAATGAAACTGCCGCCGCGTTTCCATTCGATGGGCTTTCCCGACACATGGCCGACCAAGCGGATGGGCCCAGCCAGAACCTCTTCACCCGCCGTGGCGATCGAGATCGGCAGTGCCTTGTTCGCAAACCTGTGTGCCCTGCCCCACACGCCGATTTCAACTCCGGCGGCGTCGGCCTTGGCGGTCACAGGCGTCCACGGTGGGATCAGCTTCAACGCTTCCATGCAGTCTGCCGCCGTCGCTTGGGGCTGTTCTGCCGCAGCCGGTCTCAAAGCCACCACGCTGCCGACCAAGATGACCGCGATCACTACTGGCAGCCCCGCGACGGTAGATCCCTGTGTTTTCGAATTGCTGTTTGCATCTCTCATCTTGCACCTCCCGTGAAGTGAGCCGTATCAAGGGTCGCAAGTCGCAGAAATGGTGGAACTTGACCAATCTCCTATTCGCGGTGGCGATAGTACGCACCAAACTGTTCCCGTCAAGCCAAGACGCCCATTCTCCTGTTTGTCGTCCGTCACGATGCCGTGAACCTGCTCTGTGATCGGCGGCAGGTCTTCTCAAGCGTCAGGATGCCCAGAGCGAAGAGCCCTCGTTGTCGGTTCGACTGAGCTCGCCGAAGTCAAGAGCGGCATTTCCCGAACCAGTTCTTTGAGTTCCTTGTCCCAGGCAGCGAGCGTTTCACGGCCGATTGCCTCGTCGCCGGCCTCGGTCCAGAGAACCTCAACCTCACACTGGACGTTGAAGCGCTGGCAGAAGCCGTTGCCGAAGTCGTGGCTGAAGTCCATGCGGGCATAGAACCGACCTGACTTCGTCAGAATGACCATGACGGCGAAGTCCCACGCGCCAAAGCTCTCGCGCATGGTCTTCGTCGGTCGAGGAAGGTCGCTCGATCCCGGCGGGATGCGTATGCACCCAACACGAAGCCCGCCAGGGCTGAATCCCGCGCGTTTCGAACAACTCGACCTGCTTTTCGGCCCACCAATCCATGCCGAGGTCGACGTGGGCCACCGAGACCTCTTGTTTGACCAGGACAACGTCAACGACGGTGAAGCCTCTTTTCTCAAGCGACAGGATGCCCATCGAAGAGACTTCGTTGTCCGTTCGCTGCGCCATCCACTGCAGGTGCCAGAAGGCACAGGGTGTGACGTAGATTTTCATGGTTCTTCCTCCGTTTTTTGGTATCGGGTGGACAACCTCTCGTTCGGGGCCGCTGGTGCCGTAACGTGAGACGAAACGACACAAAACCGCCCATAAAAGAGCTGCCAAACGATGACGATTTGTCTTGACGTCCAGTTGGTTGCCTATGAACCATGCTAGGCGTAAAACAAGCGCGTTCTCTGGCGCGCTGTAGTGAAGAGGCCTCAGGACGAAAATGTGTAGTATCGCGACGCGCAAGTGTCCCTGGGTGTACAGTTATTGCCTATCATAGGATA
>Ga0315274_10009848_pt1 | contig 13784 bp, 8 predicted proteins | sample YL17G02_20_MG_FD_203700 | JGI IMG/M metagenome (GOLD analysis project Ga0315274, IMG submission 203700) | Sediment microbial communities from Yellowstone Lake, YNP, Wyoming, USA - YL17G02_20 | ecosystem: Environmental > Aquatic > Freshwater > Lake > Sediment | place: USA: Wyoming | collected...
TTGAGGACTTTCTCGAACCGGGAAGGGTCGTGCAGCTCGGGGTCCCGCCTCTGCGAATCGACCTGATTTCCTCGATCGATGGGGTCTCGAACGAGGACGTGTTCGCCCATCTTGTCGTGGAGGACAGCGAGGAGGGTCCGCTCTGCTTCATCGGTCTTCAGCAGTTGATTGCGAACAAGAAGGCCGCAAATCGCCCCAGGGACCTGGCGGATCTCGAGAACCTCTGACGCAAGAACGCCTCATGCCAGAGTTGGCGCTTCCTTCTCCTTCCCGACCATGCCCGCCAGGAAGAAGCGTCGTTCCGGCGCTCCTTCTCCTCTTGTTCCCGTTCGTCTTCCCCGGCGTCGTGATCTTCGCCCATGACGGTCTGATCGGCGCGGACCGACCCGAGTTCCATCTTCCCCACCAACGGTTCATTCACGAGCATCTGCGTCGGGGCGTCATTCCGTTCTGGAACCCCTACCAGTACGGCGGGTTCCCGGAATTCGGGAATCCCGAAATGGCGCCGATGTATCCGTTCCATTTTCCCGTCTTGATGCTTCTGGGCCCGGTATGGATGCTCCAGATCAAGTACCTGGTCCATATCGGGCTGGCGGGGGCGGGGCTGTTTCTGTTCTTGCGCTCTCTCGCCGTGGCGCCGTGGCTCGCTTTCCTTGGAGGGCTGACTCTCGAAGCGAGCGGTTTCACCATTACCAAGATCGCGCTCCCCAACGTAGGGGATTCGGCCGCGTGGGCGGGCTTGATGCTCTTTCTGAGTTTGCGTTTTGCTCGCCGCCCGGATCTCGCGCGAGGGCTCGCCCTTGCCTTGGCCGGAGGCTGTATGCTCCTTCTCTTTTTTCCGCAGATCACGGTCACCCTGATCCTGCTCATGGCGTTCGCGGGCGCCGCGCGATTCGTCAAGTGCCGGGCTCGCGCGGGCCAACCGCGCTTTGGCCCGGCGTGGTGGATTGACCGCGCGGTTCTGCCGGCGCTCGAAATGACGGTCATTGTGACGCTGCTGCGCTACCCGCCCAACGCCGTCGCCTTCCCGCAAGAGGGGTGGCGCTGCGCCTTCGACGGTCTCGGGTGGGAAGGCGGCGCGGCGCTGGCGTGTGTGCCCGTGGCCTGGGGACTGTGGCTGATCGCGCGGCGTTTGCACGCGCGGGTTGACTGGGCGGGACTCTCGCGGTGGGCCATTCGCTTTGGCCTCGTGTGGGTCCTCGCCGCCGGTCTCGCCGCGCCCCAGTTGGCCGTGACGGGCGCGCTCGTCAGCCGATCGAATCAGGCGGCGCTCCGCTTTGAGGAGAACGATTTCTTCACTGGGGCGCAGGCCTATGGATGCGTTCAAGAGTTCTTTCTGAAGTCGGCCCTCGGCCTTCCGAAGGAATCGGTCAACAACATGGCGATCGGGCCAATGATCTATCTGCTCGCGACCGCCGGAGTGGCGGCGGGTTTTCACCGCCGGCGCCGGGCCTTTCTTCTCATAGCATTGGGCGCGGCGTTGGCGGGGGCCTACTACTTCGCCGCGCCGGGCGTGTTCGACGTCGCGCGCCGCCTCCCTTTTTTCAGCAAGTTCGCCGGCTTGTCCCGTTATCTTGCCTTCCTCAATCTCTTTCTGATCGTCCTGGCGATTCTTTCAGCCCATCTCTGGCTGCGCCTCACGCCGCGACGATGGCGGACCTTCGGACGGTGGCTTGTGGCGGGGGGGCTGATCGCGAATCTGGGCGTCCTTGCGCGCCACCAGGTCCTCTATTGGGAGCATGTAACCGCCAAGACTCCTCCTCCCTCGGTTGCGGCCGCAAGGCGGCTGGTCGAGGGGCGGATCGGGCCGGGAGAGCGTCTTGCCGCGGACTCTCGCGGACGCGACGATTTCGTCTCCATTCTGATGTTCCCCTTTGAAAGCCGGGTGGAGGGGATCGCGGGCTACGGACCCCTGCGCCCGCTCAGCTACGATCTCTTCATGCGAGCGCACAACCGATCCGTCGGCGTGGATCGCGATGATTATCGCGCCGGGACCTTTGAGCCGGTTCCAACCCCATGGACGCGGGCTTTGCGCGCGCGCCTCTTTCTCTTCCCGCCGGACAGGGGGCCCGAAGTCAAAACGGCCTCTTCCGTCGGGACGCCCGACGCCACATCTGAGGGGCTCGCGTTCCTGGGCGAAGCCGGCGGTTGGCGGCTGTTCGAGGATCCCAAGGCGCTGCCCGCCGCATGGCCCGAGGCCAACCTGGATCGCAAGCCCCCGGCCCCCGAGATTCCCCCCGGATGGTCCGCGGAAAGGACGAGCGACGGTCCACATCGCGCAACCTACAAAGTCGAGAACCCCGGAAGGGAGACGTGGCTGGTGACGCCCACGGCGCGTTACGCCGGATGGGAGGCCTGGGTCGACGGAAAGCGGGCGGAGACGGCGCTCGCCTACGGGTTTCTCCAGGCCGTTCGCGTTCCCAGGGGAGAGAGCGCGGTCCGCTTGGAGTACCGGCCCCCGGAATTCGCATTCGGTTGGGTCTGTTTTCTGTGGGCGGTTTGGGGCTGGATTGCGCTCGTTCTCTCTCTGGAGAAGGGCGCAAGAACCGCTCATTCCCGGCCCCGGAAGCGTTTCTGGATTCTCGCGGTCGCCGGGATTGCGCCGGCGCTCGCGGTCGGGGTAAGGGCGCTCACAACCGTGCCCGATTCCCTTTGGGCGCGTTGCGCGGAGCTCTGTCTCATTGCGCTTCTGGCCGTTCTCGCCGGTGGAATCCTTCGTCACCGTCCGGGAGAGGCGTCGTCGGTCTGCGCCGCCAACGCGAGTCGCGCGGCGGCGTTGAAGACGTCGGTCAGGTAGATGACGCCCACGACTCGGCCATGCTCGACGACGGGAAGGCAGTCGAGCCGTTTGTCCTGCATGCGCTCGATCAGCCGCGGGAGGCGGTCTTCGGGGGTTGCGGTCGGGACGTCGCGGTTCATCGCCTCCGTCACTCTCATCTCGAGTTTCTCTTCCATCGAATCGAGCAGCCTTTTCTCAAAGGCCAGGTTATCTTCGAAATCCGTTTCTTCCCGAACCCAGTCCGGCACGAGCGCGCGGAGCATGTAGCGAGTCGTGAGCATGCCCGCGAAACCGGCGTCGGGGCTCAGGACGATCAACACTCGCGGACCCTCTTCGCGGGCCTGGTGATCGAGCAGAATGCTCAACGCCTCGCGGAGCGTGTGGCCCGCGCCCAGACGCAGAAAGGAAGATCTCATCAAGTCTCTCGCCCGAATGTTCTCCGCCATTGCGCTTTCCCCTTTCGCCCATCTCGACGGGCCCTCGCCGCTATGTTATGGCATCCGCTCCCGCTCGACGGCAGCCACACGCAGGATTTTCCCCACGGCGATCAGGAGATCGCTCTCCGTGACCAACCCGACGATGCGGCCGCCCTCATCGCAAATGGGCAGAACGCGCCGATCTTCCACGACGGATCTCCGCAGAAGAACCGAGAGCGGGGTCTCCATTGCGAAGCTCGGCGCGTCGCGTTGCGCCAGGTCAGAGATGGGCGTGTGAAAGCGGCCGCTCATACGCCGCGCCAGCTCCGCGTCGTCCGTCCGACAGAGTTCCTCGGCGGCTTTTCCTTCCACCATTTCCCTCAACAGGCGCCACATGGAGAGCTCGCCCGCCAGCTTCCCCTCGCGATTCTGCAGGAAAAGCGGCTGCGCCTCGCTCGTCTTCCGACGGCGGCTCATCTCCGACATCAGCCAGACCGCCTCGCGCAACTGGTGCTCCTGACCGAAACGGATGCAGTGGCGCGTCATCCTTCCCTCGCGTTGTCTTCACCGCGAATCATGTGAAGCATCCGGCCCAGGCCCTCGAGCAGGTCTCGCTCGCGGACGAGGGCCGCAATCCGTCCCCCGTCGTCGCAGATCGGCAGCGCCGGCGTCTCGCGGCTCTGCGACTCGTGCAGGAGTTGCGCCAGGGGACTGTCCAAGAGAAGTTCGGGCAGGTCCCTGTTCGCGAGAGCGCCGATCGCCTCTCCGAAGGCGCCGCTGAAACGGCGTCCCAGCTCGGCGTCGTCCATGCCGCTCACGTCGTCCTCGGGGGAAACGCCGGGGCCGAAGCCCGTCATCACTTCGAGCAGACGCCACGGCGTCAGCTCCCCGACCAGTTTCCCTTCGGGACCCTGCAGGAAGAGGGGCAAGGTCTCGGGGCTCTTGCCGCGGCGGTTCATTTCGGACAAGAGCCACACGGCCTCCCGAACGGAATGGCCCTGTCCGAAACGCACGACTTGACGCACCGCGAGGTCGCGCGCGGTCACGTGGGCGGGACCGGCCGTCTCGGCCTCTCGCCCGGTCCTGACTGTTTCCCGGCTGCGCTCCATGTCGAGGATTCCGCGGGCCCGCGCCAGCGCCAGCCCCGTGGACTGGAAAAGCGTGTTGTCGGCGTAGAACAGGTTCTGCTCGCCGATGCGTTCGCGCAAGCCCGAGCGCGTCATCAACTCCTCGAGGGTCTTCTCGATTCCGCAGACTACGAGGTGGACGTTGCGCTCGCGCAGGATCCGCCAGAAGTGCTCGAGGATCGCCATGGCCGTGCTGCCGACGGCGCGCAGGCGCTTCATTCGCAAAAGCACGACGCGGGTCTGGGGCGTCAGCGCCTGCTGCAATTCGTAGTCCAGATCCTCGACGGCCGCGAAATACAGATCGCCTTCCATATTCACCAGGAGCACGGGCGAGGGGGTCGCCTGGTCGAAGGGCACTTCGTCGAAGTGGCCGTCCTCGCGCGGCACGAGAATGGTGAGGTCCGTCTTGCCCGTGATTTTCAACAGGAAAACGATGGACACGAACACGCCGACGAAGATGGCGTACTGGAGCGGAAGAACCAGCGTCGACAGAAGGGTCGCCAGCAAGACGGTCCGCGACTTCCCGCCCGCTTTCAGGGCCAGATCCAGGCGCCGCTTCTGGACGATGGTGCATACAACGACGATCAGCATTCCCGCCAGACTTGCCTTGGGAATGAAGTTGGCCAAGGGGGCCAGAGCGAAAACGATCAGGGCCGTAAAGAGGGCTGAGAAGACGGCCGCCATCCGCGTGCGCCCTCCCGACCGGTAGTTCATGGCCGAGCGGACGAATGAACCGGAACTGGAGAGATTCAGGAAGAATGCCCCAACGATGTTGCTGATCCCCTGCGCGGCGAACTCCCGGGAGAAATTCAGACGCTGTCCCGAGGACGCGGCAACGGCGCGGCTGCTCGTGGCCGCCTCGACCAGGCCCAGGATCGCCAGGGCCACCGCCCCGCCGCTCAGACTCCTGACCAGACCAAGGGCGCCCGGGAAGACCGAAGGACGAAGCAGGTCGGGGAAATGGAATATGTTGAAACGACGCTCGATAGGAGCAATGTCGCTGAGAATGCTCACGCCCCGCTCATGCCAGCCAAGAACGTAAACGAGAACGCCGGAGGCCACAACGCTAAGCAAGGGGGCGGGCAACTTCGGGCTGACGCGCGGCAGGAAGACCACCATAAGGACGGTCAGCGTCGCGATCGCAAGCGCGTGAAAATCGGTGTTCCCCGCTTCCGCGGCGGTCGCGAGAAGAACCTGGTGGAATCGCCCGGCGTCAGCGCTGTCAATCGTCACCCCCAGAAGGTTCTGCAGCTGATTTCCAGCGGTGAGGATACCCACCCCCGCCGTAAAACCCACGACGACGGAATTCGACACGTAACGCACCACCTGGCCGAGCCGGAGCAGGCCGAAGGCGAGCTTGACAACGCCCGCCATCAACGTCATGAGCAGAACGACCTCGACGTGATTGCCCTGCGGGATGTAGGGCGCCGTCAGGCTGAACAACACCATGCACGTCGCGTTCGTCGGCCCCGTCACCAAATGCCGAGAGCTGCCGAAGGCCGCTCCCACGATGCAACTGACGACGGCGGTGTAGATGCCGTAGATCGGCGGCACGCCGGCGATCAGGGCGTAGGCCATCACCTGGGGAAGCCCCGTCACGGCGAGCGTCAATCCGGCAGCGGCGTCGCCGCGCAGGTCGCTCCGAGCGTAGCGGGCGAGATCGGAAACGGCGGGCTCTTCGCTCTTGTCAGGAGGTTTCGGAGGGCGCGTGGACGCGGGATCAGACATCATCTGCCTGCGACTGCGGACGAGAACACACGCCAGGCAGTCTTCCACGCGCAGAATACGAGTTCGGAGATTTCTTCGCAAGAATCATTGCAGGAGATTGTGGCATTCGGCGAGCGCCCTGTGGTATGAACTCGTGTCGCTCGCGGAGTCCTGCCGTCGCCCACGCAATCGTGAAAGCGGGGTCCCCCAACGGGCGCATGAAGGAGAACGCGGAATGGCTGCTCCAGAAATCCCGTCGCGATTCACCCCGGAAGAGATCGAGGCGCTCATTCCCGTCTACCGCGACGGGCTCCTGGAGAGCACGCTGCCCTTCTGGATCAAGCATAGCATCGACCGGGAGCGCGGCGGCTTCCTCTTCTGCCTGAACCGCGACGGGTCAGTCCTGAGCACGGACAAACCGGTCTGGCTCCATGGGCGGTTCGTCTGGCTGCTCTCGACTCTCTACACGATGGTGGAAAAGAGGGGCGAGTGGCTGGATCTGGCCAAGCACGGTCTGGACTTTCTTCGCAAGCGCTGCTTCGACTCGGACGGTCGCATGTTTTTCTCCGTGACGCGCGACGGCAAGCCGTTGCGCAAGCGCCGGTACCTCTTCTCCGAGTCCTTCGGCGTCATCGCCTTGGCGGCGTACGCGAAGGCGACCGGCGACGACGAAGCCGCGCGCCAAGCGCTCGATCTGTTCAAGCTGATGATCCGCTACCACACGACGCCGGGATTGCTTGAACCGAAGACAATTCCCGAGACGCGCCAACTCAAAGGCGTCGCCATGCCGATGGTCCTGATCTCGACGGCTCAGGTCCTGCGTCAAGCCGTGGATGACCCGATCTGCGACGAATGGATCGACCGGTCCATCGCAGAGGTCGAGCGGGATTTCATGAAAGAGGAGTTCCGGTGCGTCCTCGAAACCGTTGCGGCGGACGGCGGGTTCCTCGACAACTTCGAGGGGCGCATGATCTGTCCGGGGCACTCGATCGAGCTGGCGTGGTTCATCCTTCTGGAGGCGAAGCGTCGCGGCCAGGGCGGGCAAGGCGGCGACGACCGCCTTCGCGACATCGGCCTCGCCATTCTCGATTGGTCGTGGGAGTGGGGTTGGGACGAGGAATACGGCGGCATTATCTACTACCGCGACGCGCGCGACCTGCCCTCGACCGAGTACTGGCACGACATGAAGTTCTGGTGGCCCCAGAACGAGGCCGTCATCGCCGCGCTTCTCGCCTACCAGCTCACGGGCGATGAGAAATACAAGAACTGGCATCGCATGGCCCACGACTGGGCGCACGCGCGCTTCCCCGACCCGGAGTACGGCGAGTGGTACGGCTATCTGCACCGCGACGGCCGTCTCTCGGTTCCGCTGAAGGGAAACCAGTGGAAGGGCCCGTTCCACTTGCCGCGGATGCAACTGTACTGCTGGAAATGGCTCGAGGAGATGCGCGGCGAAGCCTAGCCGTCTGTCAGGTTGCAATTGATGAATTCCGCAACGCTCGTTGTTCGGGCGTTAGCCTGTACCATGGAGCGGAATGCAACCTATAGGTTGAACAACGAACCCGTCATTTTCGGCCTGACGGACTACTATTGACGTTTCGGGAGCCCGAGGCGCGATTGACGGCCCTGAAACGGCAAGGGGACAATTCCCAATCAACCGACAAAGGAGATCGCCGGGATAGACGCCCCGGAAGTCAAACCCGCAGCCATCAACTGCGCCCTCATCATCCTTTACACGCTCGCGCTGGTCGCCATGGGCTTGTAGTACCGCGAATTCGCCTCGGCAGGCGTCGGGAACTTCTTCCTCGGCGGGCGCCTACTTCAACTGCACCAGAGTCACCGCCGCGCCGCCGGCGTTTGGATCCGCGAGGCGGAAGCGGGCGGCGTGGGGGTGGTCGCGCAGGAAATCGTGCAGGGCGGAGCGCAAGGCGCCGGTCCCGCGGCCATGGATAATGCGGACGTCGGAAAGATGGGCCAGCACGGCCTCGTCGAGGTACTTATCGACGGCGGTTAGCGCCTCCTCAACGTGTTGACCGTGGATGTCGAGCTCCGGCGGCGCCGCCTGAACCACGCCGCGCGTGGCGTAGCGCGGCCCCGAATCATATCCCTGCGACGCGCCCGCCGGCGGAGAAGCGAGACGCAAATCCTCGAGCGCCGAGTCGATCTGAAGACTCCCGACCACGATCTTGGCGCGACCGCGCGCCCCGTTGATCCGCTCGATCCGGCCGACTTGCTCGCCTCCGGCAATCACGACCCAGTCCCCTTCCGACGGGTTGTACGGCCCCGTCTCGACCCCGGCGGCGGCCAAAGCAGCCGATCTCAGGATCTCTTCTTCTTGTTTCCGAATCGCCTCGATCCGCGCCTCGGCCGCTTTCTGATCCTGCGCGATGCTTTCGCGGGCCTGCGAGATGGCTTGGCGCGAGGGAAGATTGGCGATCCGTCGCTCGATGTCGCGGCGGGCCTCGTCGAGCATCGCCTTGTACTCCATCTCATATCGCTTGCTTTTGTCGATCCTGGCGTGCTCGAGTTCCGCGTGGACCTCCTTCAGCTCGCGCCGTTGTTGGTCCGTGCGCTTGCGCGCCGCCTGAGCCTTGCGGACCTCCTCCTCCAGGCGCGCTTCCTTCTGGTGGAGGGTCTCCAGGAGTTCCGATAACTCGCGCTCCTCTTTGGGCAGATGCGCGATGGCGGCGTCGACGATCTCGTCAGGCAGCCCCTCGGCTCGGGCGATCGTGAAGGCTTCGCTGATGCCCGGAGTGTCCAGGTGGATCTCGTAGAGCGGACGGTGCGTGCGCGGGTCGAGACGGAACGAGGCGTTTCGGGCCGCGGGCGATTCGTGCGCCCAGTCTTTGAGGGTCGGCAGGTGGGTCGTCACGAAGGTGAGGGCGCCGCGAGCGATCAGGGCCTCGAGGATGGCGCGCCCCAAAGCGCCCGCCTGCAGCGGATCGGTCGCCTTGCCAAGCTCGTCGAGCAGAACGAGGGCTTCGTCGCCGCATGCTTCGAGGATCCACGAGATGCGGCGGATGTGGGCCGAGAAGGTGCTCAGCCCCGCCGACACGCTCTGCTCGTCCCCGACCTCGGCCAGCGCTTGGCGAAAGAGCGGCAAACGCGAGTCGACCGCCGCGGGGACCGGGATGGCGCTCTGCGCCATGAGAGCGATCAACCCGATCGTCTTCAGGGCCGTCGTTTTGCCGCCGGTGTTCGGACCCGTAATCACGAGAACTCGGTTCTCCGGCTCGAGCCGCATGTTGAGCGGCACGCTCCCCTTCGGGTCGCGGAAGAAGAGGAGCGGATGGTGCGCCTCGATCAAGTCGAGGGTGAGACCCCGTTCGATCCGCGGGCGATGCAGATCGTGGCGATGGGCCAGCCGCGCGCGGGCGTGCCACAGATCGATCGCCAGGAGCGCCTCGCGATTCTCCTCCAGAACGGGAAGGTCCTCTCGGGCGCGGCCGGCGAGCTCCGTCAGGACGCGCACGACCTCCTCGCGCTCGCGATTCTGCTCGGCGGCCAGGCGGTTCGCCGGCTCCACGGCCTCCATCGGCTCGACGAAAAGCGTCTCGCCGGAATTCGACGTGTCATGGACGATGCCCGGCAAGCGGCCCCGCGCCCCCACGCGCACCGGCACGACGCGCCGCCCGTTGCGCAAGGTCGTATACGACTCCTGCAGAACGGTCTCGTTCTGAAGTCTCGAGAGAAGGCGATTGAAGACGTTGTCGATCTCGCGTTCGAGACGCTGGATGCGTTTGCGGCACGCGCGCAGCTCCGGGCTCGCCGAATCGCGCACGAGGCCGTCCCGATCGAAAACCCGGTCGATCTCGGCGTCCAGTTCGGCCAAAGGGTCGATGATCTCGGCGCGGCCCCAGCAGGTGGGCATCCGTTCGTGCGCCGCTTTCAGATGACGCCGCACGCGCGCCCCCAGAGCGATGAAGTCGCGCAGGGCAAGCCATTCCGCCGGCTCCACCAGACTGCGGGGCACGGCGAGCTTCTCGAGGATCCCGCCGCAATCATCGAACCCCGCAATGGGAAGCTCGCCGCCCGAGTCCAGAAGCCCGAGTATCTCCTCCACCGCGTCCCAATGCCGCGCGATCGTTTCCACGTCGGTCCACGGACGCGCTTCGAGCAGAGCGCGCCGCGCCGCGGCCGACTCGGCCAGCGCGGCGACGTGCTCCAGGACGGCGGGGAACTCCAGGCGATGGAAAGTGGTCTCGTCCATGCATCGATGTCCGAATGAGAGTCCGGCCCGCGACGCGCGCCGGCCCCGGAGCGCGGGAACTCGATCCCGAAGGCGAAGCGCCGGCCCTGGAGCGCGGGAACTCGATCCCGAACGCGAAGCGCTGGCCGCTCTCCCCGCGCGTCGTTCCATGCGCGTCGTCCGGGGGGCGCCTTCCTGCCCCGAGCATTATTCGCGAAGAACCCCGGCAATGCCACGGTTTTCCCTCTCAGGCAGCCCTTCTCATCGCAGGTTTCCCGGAATCAAGTGCGACTCTTCGCAAGGACGTCGACGCGTCGCGTCTTGCGGATGGGCCGCCGCTCAAGGGAGCGGGGGGCAACCGGCTGCCGCGCAAGGCTCTGCTCGGCAAGAATCGCGGCAGCCGCGTCTCGCGGCTTTGGGGTCGATTTGCGTCCCGCACGAGTTACGGGCTGAAGAACGTCTGAAGCCGCATGGAGAACTCCAGGGAGTCGGCGAAGAGGTCGATGAGATCGTCGGTTGATTGCGCCCCGGAATCGAGCTGACCGCTCCAGTACGCCACCTCCGGGCTGCTGGGGAGACGGCCGAGGAAAGCGCGGTAAAGGCGCGCAACATAGTCGGAGGAAGCGGGGGCCTTGCCGAGGAATTCCACGGACGCGATCACCTCTCGCGCCATTTGCTTGGCTTGCGCGCGGACGCCTTCGATGCCGCGCGGCGTCTTCACCTCAGTGGAGGGTGCGGACTCGGAGAGCGGGGACCGCCTCGACCGCGGCTCAGAATCCGCCGTCAGCAAAGCCGGTACGCGCAGGTCTCCTTCTGCCGCTTGTGGCACAGCCGCCCCCGGCTGTGCGCCCTCTCCATAGACCTCCGCTGCTCGCGTCACAGCCGAGGGCGACTGTGCCACAATATCACTGGCAGTTCTCACCGCCGAGGGCAACTGTGCCACAAGGCCGCCTCCGGCCGTCACAGCCGGGGGCGGCTGTGCCACAAAACCTTGGGCGGCGTAAGCGGCGTCGAAGAGCGCGGAGGCGTACTCGAGGCCGTCCTTGTCGACGAGCCGGTCAAGAAGCCCGATGTACATGAACGCGACGAAGTTGCGCGCCGGGTCGCCTTCGTAGCCGGGATACATGGCCTGAATGCGCGCGGCGAACTCCTCGGACTCGGCGAAGATCGTCACGACCTCCCGACGATTCAAGTCCGGCGCTCGTATCCAGTCGCCTATCTCCTGGATGTTCGGCGGGCGGTCGAGAAAGACCCGATAGCAGTCGGTGAAGAACTCCTCGTCCGTGCGGTTGCGCGCCGCATACTCCTCGGAAAAGAAGAAGATGCGCGCCATTTCGCTGATCACGAAGCGCGCGCCGATGTTGAGAGACGCCGCGCAGTCAAAGTACCCACAATGCCAGGCGTCGAGCGCCCCCGGCTCGGGATCGCGGCCCAGAACCAACTGATAGAACGACTCGATCAGAGCGCGGATCGGCCCTTCCGGCGGGGTCGGGACCGGGGTGGCCGGGGGCGTCGGGGTGGCGGACGCCGTGGCGGTCGCGACGACGGTCGGAGTCATCGGCGGAGTCGGGCTCGCCGTCAGGTCTGGCGTGGGCGTCGGCGCGGGGGTTCCGGCCAAGACCAGGGGCGCCTGAAATCCGATCGCTAAGCAGGCGGACACTGCGTTCGTCGCCTGGTCGGGCGAGTAGACGCAGCCCACCGAGAGAGTGAGGACCGCCCCGCTTGCCTGTGAGGCCACGCCGCCTCCCGACGACACCGTGAAGCGTTCGAGCCTCGCGCCGGCCCCGTTGGCGTTGGTGTTGGTGTTCGCAAAGCCGGCCGAAGGGGCAAGCACCAGAACTGCGAGCAGAAGAGCGTTGGGTCTCATCGCACACCGTCCAGCCGATTGGCATTGTCCGCGAAGGGCACGGACGTGATCTTGAACCGCTCCGTGAAGCGATCGCTCGAGTCAAGCCCATCGCGGTTCACGTCGATCCAGACTTCAATATAGACGAGGTTGTGATCGCGGAAGAGTTCCTCATTGAACGCCACTTCCACGGAGAAGAATCCGCGATTGACCTGAACGCTCAGGTCGGATTCGTCCAGGAGACCCCCTCCGGTCGGCGCGTCGTAGAACCGAAGACGCGCGTCGTACTCGCCGGTCGGATAGTTCCCGTCGGCGTCGGAAACGACGCCTTGGAGGGTGATCGTTCGGGTGCCCGACTCGATGGGGAACGGGAATCCTCCGGGTCCGGCGAAGAAGCGGGTTCCGTCTTGGATGCCTTCCGTCTCTCGAACGGGATCGTCGCCTTCCCGGGCACGGTACGTGCCGCGGTGCTGTCCGAAATTGGCATAGATGGCGATCCGTCCCCCCGATCCGGCCCGGCCAAAGGCGTCGCCACCGTGGGCCTGGACGGTCGCACGAGGGTCCGAGAACGGTTGCGCAGTGGCGAGAATGACGGTTCCGCCACTCCCCCCGCAGCCCCACGTCGAGCTGGTGTAATCCGCTGGATTCGCCGAGACGTCAAGAAGCCCCGCAAGCGCGAGGCTTCCCAGCGCCGTGAGCTGGAGCGCCCCGCCGCCGTTTGACCCGGCTTCAACCCATCCGCTCCCGCCGCTTCCCAAGGGGGAACTGACGGAAAAAAGGCTTGTGAGAGAGCCGTCCGGCGCGCCGCGGTTGTAGATCGGTCCCGCCTCGTTTGGCGACATGTGCCCCCTGAATCCCAAGATCGCATGCCCCGCCGGGTAATCGACCCCACCTGCGCCGGGACCGTATCCTCTCTGTTGAGGACCACCGCCCTTCCACCCCTTCCCCTTCAAGTTCCACGTCGCGCTCGACATCAGATCGCCGCGCGAGAGGATCGCAATGGGATCGCCCGCGCGCTCCTCGGGATTGCTTGAACTCGAGACCGTGATCGCTGCACTCGTCCCAATCGTCACCGCGCCGAAGCACCACACGTTCCAATCCGTGAGGGCGTCGTGAACGCCCCAATGCGTAGTTGCGCCGTCCACAACCACGCGGGGCTCGAGTTTCGAGCTCGCGGGGTTGACGGCGAAGCCGAAGTCAAGAGAAGACTGCGGCGCCAGCGCGGGCGCGACGGGTTCGTAGTCTGCGGGACTGAGCACGAGCGACCCGCCCCGGTTCGTCTCCTCGGCCGCCGGGAGCGGGCCGCTCCAGTCAAGCAGAAAGCCGATGCAGGCCAAGGCAAAGGGGGTGAATGGTCTACGCATGGGAGTTGCGTCCTTTCATGAGACCAACCTCCCGGCAATAACGGGGAGGTGAGATCGCTTCCCGGCTGCGGTCTTGTTCCGAGTTCGCCGAGAAACCAGGGGAAGTGCATACCCTACGGTACCTCAAGGCGGCGCGGACTGTCAACATCTCCGATCCGGGCCATTTGACCATCCGCCCTTTCCTGGGAGAAAAGGGCCCCGACGCCGCGGCGAAGCCAGATTGCTCCCCCGTATTAAGCCGAAGTTCCCCCCGGGAGCATCCTCATTCTAATCGCTAATTCCAAGCATATCAAGGGTTTACGGCTCTTCGCTTTCTCGTAAATGTTCCCATGTAATACAGTCGATTTTCCTTGACA
>Ga0315274_10009849_pt1 | contig 13784 bp, 12 predicted proteins | sample YL17G02_20_MG_FD_203700 | JGI IMG/M metagenome (GOLD analysis project Ga0315274, IMG submission 203700) | Sediment microbial communities from Yellowstone Lake, YNP, Wyoming, USA - YL17G02_20 | ecosystem: Environmental > Aquatic > Freshwater > Lake > Sediment | place: USA: Wyoming | collected...
TATAGATTTTTGCAGCACTCACCCTCAAAAGGCATGGGATGTTAATGTCAGGGGCGTAAGGAATATTCTTGAATCTGCAAAAAAATATAATTCACTCATCGTTCATTTTTCTTCAGATTATGTTATAGATCCGGTAAATGAGTATGCCTGGACTAAATTAGCCAGTGAGCGCCTTATGAACGACTCGGGTTTGACAATAAGAACAAATATGTATGATGAGGATTTCTGGATAATCAGAAGTTTGGCTTCAAATAAAAAAATAAATTTATTATGTACGCAATATTTCAATCCCATATCGACATTTAACCTGGCCAGGACTGTTTTTAAATTGCTCAATAAAAAATATGTGGGCATAATAAATGTTGGGACAAAAAATAAAATAAATTATTATCAGCTGGGTCTGTCCATAGCAAGGGGATTTGGCTTTAATAAAAATCTGATTTCCTCTGCAAAAAACATTAAAAGAGAAGTTCCTAGAAACAAAAATACTTTTTTAGATACAAAAGTTTTAAAAAAAATGGGCATAGACGTATTAACAATAGATGAAGATTTGAGGTTGTATAAAAATGAACTTGAAAAACAAGAAAATATTGATTATAGCTCCGCACCCGGATGACGAAGTCATATGCAGCGGCGGGCTTATTGCCAGGGCAAAAAGTGAAAAGGCATCTGTATCCGTCTTATTTATGGCAATAGGAAAATCGAGGCAATTAATTAGCGGAGAGACAAATGAAAAAATTCGCATTAATGAAATAAAAGAAGTGTCTAAATTTTGTAAATATAGATATAGAATTCAGTTTATAGGGGATGAATTTCTCAGGCTAGATTCAATTCCGCAGAAAAAAATAATAGATGCTGTTGAAGATGAAATAGATAAAATTAAGCCAGATATTGCAGTTATACCAAACGGGGCAAGTTTTGATCAAGACCACAGAGCTACATTTACAGCATGCATTACCGCTCTTAGACCCCTGCCAAAAAATCTAAGGCATTTTGTTCCTTTAGTTTTGGAATGCGAAGAGCCGTATGTGTGGTCTCTTGGCGAATTCAAGCCTGATTTTTATATGCATCTGAATATGGCTGATTTGAAATTTAAATTCGAGGCCCTTAAACTTCACAAAACACAGCTCAGAAAGGATCCTTTTCCACGAAGCATAGAAAATCTAACCCGCCTGGCAGAGATGCGGGGAAAGGAAATTGGTGATGATTTGGCTGAAGCATATAGATGCCGCCGCGTGGTTTTGTAAGATGCGAATATGATTAAAATTGTATATTGCGGATATAGAAAATGGTCTTTTGATATTCTTAAAAATTTGGTGGATGCCCAAAACGAGCGTAATTTTAGAATATTATCCATTGTAACCGCTAAAGAAAAAGAATCTAATTTTACTTTTCCCGGAATTAAAACCCTTGAGATAAATCCTCCAGACATTGGAAAAGGGGAAGTCTATGAGAAATTAAAGCTGTTAAATCCCGACTTGTTTCTGTTTTATGGATGGTCGTGGATGGTTCCAAAAAACATTTTAGCTTTGGCAAAATGTGTTTGTCTTCACCCTTCACCCCTGCCAAGATATAGGGGAGGATCTCCATTGCAGCATCAGATAATTAAGGACGAACAAAAAAGCGCCGTAACTTTATTTTATATCAGTGAAGGGCTGGACAGCGGCGACATATTAATCCAGAAGCCATTTTCCCTGGACGGAGAACTATCAGACATATTCAAGCGTATTGCAAACATTGGAACAAGCGCAACTCTGGAGCTTTTTGACAAAATTGATAAAGGATCTTTAAGGGTCATTCCGCAAGATGACAGCAAGGCTACAATATATAAGCGCAGAAAGCCTGAAGAAAGTGAAATTAAAATGGAATATTTTAAGAAAAAAACTGCTGTAGAACTTCATAATTTTATAAAGGCCTTACAAGATCCTTATCCTAATGCATATGTGGTTTGCAAAGACAAAAAAAGGCTTTATATTTTGAAAACAAGGGTGGAGAAGTAATGGGGCTTGATGATGTAAAAATTCATGATTTGATTCTGCATAAAGATGAGAGGGGCTGGCTATCTGAAATTATAAGAGCAGAACAGCTGGAAGACAAAACATTCGGGCAGATTACTGTGGCTGTCACTGCCCCTAATAAGGTAAGAGGCAATCATTATCACAGGCACAAGCGCGAGTGGTTCTGTGTCGTAAAGGGAACCATGAAACTATGCCTAAAAGATGTTAAAACTAAAAAAACCAGCGAGTACATTTTATCTGAAAAAAAACTGCAGAGTATCAGAATTACGCCTGGTTTATCCCATGCACTAAAAAATATAGGCGCAGAAGACTCTATTTTGATTATTTATTATAGCAAGCCTTATGATCCAAAAGACGCAGATACTTATCCGGAGAAAGTTATCGGATAACTAGTTTTTAACTACCCTCAGCTTAAAGCTTATTTCTGTAATGACATTTAGCAGCAAGTGCCCCAAAATTCTTCTAAAAGGAAAAAATCTGAATTGTGGAAGATAGGTATATTTAACTTCAATCTGCTCGAAATTGCATTTAAAATCATAATCAAGGCGGTCTGATTTTCTGCTTTTTGAGAAACAGCATCTAAAAGTCTCCTCAGTAAAAAATCTGACATGTGTGGGATCCATGTGGGCTGAGGAAGACGCGTAATAAGGCACCACTATCTCAACAATGGCACCTGGCTTGCAAACCCTGTAAATTTCTTCCATCAAATTAGTAAAATTGTCAATATGCTCCATTGTGTGAGATGAGTATACAAAATTCAGGGAATTAGATTTGATTGGCAGCCCATACTCTATATCTGCCAAGATGTCCGGCTTAACTTTAATTACTTTATCTATCCCCACAAAACCCGGACGCCTCACTAGTCCGCAGCCAATATCAAGCCTGATTTCTTTCATGGTAAATCATTTTCATAATTTTTCCCATATATTTAGACTGATTTTTCAAATTATAAAATTTTATAATTCTGTTTCTAGCATTCCTGCCGTATTTTTTCCTTAAACCTGGATTTCTTGCTAATTTTTCAATTGCATTCTCAATTTTTTTGTGGCTATCAATTAAAATTCCACATTTCCCATTTTCTAAATCCACAATGTTTTCTCCGGCACGGAAAGCAATCACTGGCTTTTGCATGGCCATATATTCCTTTAACTTCATTGAGCTTCTATTATAAAAATTTGGCGTTATATGCTCAGGGATTACATCTATACAAATGTCCCCCGCAGCTATATACTTCGGGACCTCTGCCTGAGTTAGCATACCTGCGAAAATATAAAATTTTTCTAATCCCTTATTTTTTACATATTCCTTCAATAAATCTACACCATCTCCATATCCCGCAATAAAAAACCTGATATTCTTGTGTTTTTTGACTAATATTGAAGCTGCGTCTGCTAGTTCTTTTCCTACAAATCTATTTCCTGCCCTGCCGATGTGACCGACATAAAAAACTACAATTTCATTTTTCTTTATGCCGAATTCTGCTCTTAATTCTTCACCGTTATATTTCTGCGGATTGAACAAAGATGTATCTACTCCATTGGGTATGTAAAAAATATTTTTTTTGGGATTACGCAAAATCTGAGCCGTTTTTTCAAGGTTTTTACTTACTACAATAACTGCTTCAGCCGACCTAACTGCTTGATATTCCCAATATACTTTGTGCCAAATTGGCGGCTTAAATTTTCTAAAATCGTAATAAGAATCATCCCAATCTAAAACCACGGGCTTTTTTTTTATTTTTCTTATTATTAATACAGGAAGCGCTCCTGTTATCAGAGGTGCTGCCGCATAGATTATATCTGGACAGAATTTCCTGTCGGAAGACAAGAAAACCTGCATGAGGGTATACCAAATTTTCCCCAAATAAGATTTATGCCATCTCCTCTGTGCAATTTCAGATATTTCAAATGCGGATGATAATTTGGAAACTAATCTGCTTAATCTAACGCTTACACCATACTCTTTAGGCATTGGATAGATTATGCCTAATTTTATTTTCTGCATAATTGATTTGTATAATGCGGCCATATATATAATTTACTTCATTAATTAATCGTTAATAATGAGAATATTCAAAGAAAAAATAAGCTATATCTTACGCGCCACTACCCTCAATGTATCTGTTAAGCCCATCTTTCTGAAACATATTCTTATTAAGAGATTAATTGGTAGTTTAAAAAGCCTGTAGAAATTAAAAATAACTTGCTTTTTTAAGTTATTCCCCGCAGAAAAATCAGTTACGAGTGTTCCTCCTAGATATTCTGCTCTGATTATTTCAAATCCGAACTTTTTTAGAATTTTGGTTAAAGTGCTCTTTGAAAAATATGACAAATGCTCTGGATTTTTTATGAAATACCACTTATCCTTCATAAGCCTGGCACCAAGACTTTCTATGTTTGGAACTTCTATGACAATTATGCCACCGCTAACCAATTTATTGTAATAAAACTTAAGTTTTTTTGAAGGGTCTGACAAATGCTCTAAAACCTGGGATAGCGTGATGGCATTAAAAAAGCCATTAGGGATTTTTCTTTCATATAAAATTTTGATTGAATGCATTTTCAGTAATTTCTTTGCTTCTTTTCTTATTTCAATTGAAAATGTCTCCCATCCCTTGGATTTGGCTATAAACAAAAAATTACTTCCCCCCGAGCCAACATCCAAAATCTTGCCCTTTTTAATGTTCTTTTCAATTAATTGCAAACGCTCCACGCTTCTATCATATTCTATCGGCGATTTATCTATTGGCTCAATACTAACAGTGGACAGCCTTGCATAATATTTTCTTAATTCCCTATCAGTTGGTATGGGGTTAAGGTAAATAAAATTGCATTTTCTGCATTTAACTAAAAAACTGCTGCCTACTTTAAATATCCTGCAATATTCTTTTGAATTGCACAGATTGCACTTTACATATCTGGTTTTTTTTGCCATGAAAAGGACAAAATTGAAAAATAGATATATAAAGCTATCTAATAAATGTCAACAGCAAAAAAAATTATCAGCAATATTTTTATCCTCTATATAGCTTCGATAATTGGAAATTTATTGACATTGGCTCTGATTTTGTTCATATCCAGATTCTTGGGGGCTGATGGCCTGGGCAAATATTCATTTGTATTAGCTTTTGTTGGTGTATTTTCAATTTTTTCAGATTTTGGTCTCGGGACCTTAATGAAAAAAGATATAATAAAAAATCCTGAGAACAAGGTTTTCTATCTTGGAAACATTATAACACTAAAATTTATTATAAACCTTGTAATTGTAATCTTATGCCTAATCTCAATTAATTTTGCTGACAAGTCATCTGAAGTTCGCTCAATTGTTTTAATTTATGCTTTTACAATGTTTTTGGAATATATGAACTGGTTACTCTGCGGATTATACCAAATATACCAACAAATTGAGTATCAGGCACTAGTTATTATTCTGGAAAGAATCATAAGCACCGTGGGAGGAATAATACTTCTGCTTTTGGGGTATAAATTAATGTCCATATTTATTTTAATATTTATTTCTTATTTGATAAGCTTTTCAATTTCACTGTATATCACAAATAAAAAATTTTGCAAGGTTAGGCCTAATATAGACATAGGATTTTCTAGGAAAAATATACACAGGGCCTTGCCATTTTGGTTTTCCGGGGTATTTTTATCCCTCTATTCTAGGGCAGATATGATTCTGTTAAAATTTTTAAAGTCATATAATGTAGTTGGTTTTTATAGCGCTGCTTATAAATTAATAGACGGGTTGTCGTTCATTCCCGCCGTAATAACCATTGTTATATTTCCAGTTATGTTAAAATTCCACGTGGAAGACAGAAAAAAGCTTCAAATTCTATTTCAGACATTAATTAAATATCTTTTCATAATTTCTTTTCCCATAGCTGTCGGAACTTCATTGCTTGCAAATCGAATAATAAGTCTTTTTTATGGTGAAGAATTCTTAAGTTCGGCTCTGGCACTGCAAATTCTGATTTGGGCTGAGATTTTGGTATTTATAAATGCAATAAGCGGGCAATTGCTAAATGCGATAGATAAAGAAAAGGCTTTTGCATTTGCTGCAGGATTTTGCCTGGTATTTAACGTCATTTCAAATATAATATTGATACCTCTTCTCAGCTTTATTGGCTCGGCTATCGCAGTTTTATTAACGCAAATTATTCTTGGGGTTTTATTCTACATACACTTTATGAAAAAAGGATATTACTTGAACATTAAGAATATAGGAATAGCTCCGGTTTTTGCTTGTTTTGTAATGATGGCAACTATATATTTTTTAGGGAATTTAAACTTATTTTTGATAATTCCAATTTCTGCAGCAATTTATTTTTCAATTTTATTTTTTAGCAAAAGCTTTAGCAGTGAAGAAATTAGTTTGTTTAAAAGCATAATAAAATTGCCATTTTTAAAGAATCCTAAATAAAATCATTCCCTGTGTCTGCTGGGCGGGCTGGAATTTTGTTGAATTTATCAAGTCTTGAATTATTTCATTTGTTTTGTTTATTCCTATATTTTTATCTTGTGTGCAACCACCATCTATAACAGCATATTCATAATTCTTATTCTTTAACAATGAATAAAATTCATTTGCTTTTGTAAAATTATACGAATAATATTCTGAAGCCCCCTCGTTTTTCCAGGGATAAGTGGTCTTGTCAAAGCCTATTAATTTCCTTTCTGAATTAATGCAAAATGGGAAAACTTTTGTATTCGGTGGCATACTTAGCAATGAGACATACCCCTTGAGCTCTTCAGTTGAGCTCCATAACACACCAGGCGGCCACACTGCAGTATTGACTTCATATTTTTGATAGGCCGAAGTTATTGATAAAAATAGAATAATTTCTGATAATAGAATTGCTTTTATTGCATCTTTAAGGTATAATTTTTGCTGTCTTAGTAAATAAAATATTATAGAAATGACAACTGATATAATTAAAAAATATTCAAGCAAGATTGATGCTGCCGGAATGTAATACTGTGCCCCTTCAAGCACATTATAGGCATGCGCTTTTGAAACATAAATCAAATAAAATATTGGCAAAATAATTAATGTAGCTATTTTAAGCTGAAGATTCAGGCTTAATATGAACCATAAGCCTTCTGTTACCAAAATTGCTATAGGTATGGCCATAATAAGCCATGTTCGATGATAATCCAATCTAATAAACAATCTGCTCCCAAATACATTCAGAAAAGTATAAAACAACCAGAACAATGCAACAGCTATCCATGCATTTTCAGTAGGAAGCTTCTTCAGCCAGATTAAATAAACTCCGTAAATAGCCAAAAGTAGAATAAAAACAGCAAAAAAGGCTTCGGAATAGGGCAGGGCAGATTTCTTCAATTCTTCTATCAGCAGGAATTTATTTATTTTTTGAAAAATAAATGAAACAATAATTAAAATTCCAAGGATGGGCAGTATCAAATATATCTCTATTTTGTGATGCTTGGCATACAGAAGATAAATACCTAAAAATGAGGCAATCAGTAATATGGATAGGAAAAATCCAATTCCCACAGGATTATTTATCATGTTGCTATTTTTAACAAAAATAAAATCATTCCACACATAAAATCTGTTGGCTTCTCTGAACAATATTCCAGGTACATTCGTTCCCAAACCTGCTAAAAGCTTGCTTAAATTTCCATACTTAAAAAGCATGGGTCCCCACCAGATAAGTATTGATATAAGTATAGAAACAAGAGGGGCTACTAACATTGTAATTTCAATTTTTTTAGAGGAAATGATTTTCACCAAGATATAAAAAAACAAAAAGATTCCAAAATGCACAGAAGTAGTGACTTGTGTCAAAAAAATGGAGGCAATAATAAAAATAGAGGGTATTGCCCATTTTTTATCTTCCTTTAGTTTTTCCAAGCAGTATAATGCAGGAAAAAACAGCGCTACAGACAAAGACAAAGACCATATAAAATGTGAAAAATAACTAGGAATTATCGCCAAAATAAATGTGGCAAATAATGCTTTAGCCTGGCTATTTGTAAATTCCTTAACAAAAAAATAAAAAAACAGAATACCCAACGATATGATTAAGGAATTGAAAAATTTCAATGTCCAGTTTAGAGAGCTGGAAGTTTGATGCAATATCCCCATTAAAATTGGGTAGGTGGGAGGATAAGGATCCAAATAATGAAACATGCCGTGCCCTGGCAGTGCTTTGTATTCTTCCGGCTCAAAAGCAGTTTTCTCAATAGCTACATATTCGGCGCTTTTGGCATGGTCCCATGAATCATCATCTTCAAGATACGGGTACAAAAAAGCGCCTTTAAGGTAAATGGATAGATGAATAAAAAAGATTAAAAGCACTATTAGAATATAAACATCGCTTTTGGTAAGTTTAATATTGATTTTTTGCCGTTCTTTATTCAATAATGATTTTAAAAGAATTGCAATTGAAACAACAATGCTCAATACTAAAACTATTTTCCAATCCAGCGGAATGTGCAATAGATTCAGAAAGATTGTGACAACAGAAAAAACTCCCAACCCTGTGCCTATTCTCATCAAATTTCTTTCCAAAAAATTATCTGAATTTTTCAGGAAAAAAGTAACAGAAAAGCCAAATCCCCAGGTATAGATGAAAAACAATATGATTGTAATAATGCTCATAAAACGCGATAATTTTGGGAGATATATAAATTTTAATAAAAAGATATATAAAATGATGAAACAGACTTGGTAAAATGAAACTTGTTATAACAATCCCTGCATATAATGAAGAAAAAACAATAGCTGACACAATAAAAGAGCTTAAGGAAGTAATCAGGAAAAATAGGTACAATGCAAGAATCATCGTTGTTGATGATGGCTCTGGAGACAAAACCGCAAAAGTTGCAGCAAAAGCAGGGGCGCTGGTTTTTTCTCATCCAAAGAACTACGGTCTGGCTGAATCCTTCAGGACAGAGATGGAAAAATGCATAGAGCTAGATGCAGATGCCGTTGTCCATATAGATGCAGACGGGCAGTATGTATCAAAAGAAATTCCTCTTCTGGTAAATGAAATTAAAAAAGGGGCTGATTTGGTTTTGGGCAGCAGGTTTAAGGGGGAAATAGAGGAAATGCCTTTGATGAAAAGAATGGGCAACAGGGCATTTTCCTTGGTGATTTCCAACATAACCGGTACAAGAATCACGGACGCCCAGACAGGCTTCAGGGCATTCACAAGAAAAGTAGCAGAGGAGATTAAGATTATCTCTAATCACACATATACGCAGGAGCAGATAATAAGAGCAATAAAGCATAAATTCAGGGTTGTTGAGGTTCCCATCACATTCAAAAAAAGGGCACACGGGAAAAGCAGGCTGATGACAAATCCATTAGATTTTGCAGTCAAGGCCTGGATAAACATTCTGAGAATTTACAGGGATTATGAGCCTCTGAAGTTTTTTGGCATATCCGGATTTATTATTTTCGGGCTTGGATTTTTGATAGGATTATGGCTAGTTTATTTATATTTAACAATAGGTATTGTTGGCAGAATACCTTCTGTAATGATGGCTGTTTTATTGATGAGCCTCGGATTCCAGTTGATTATTTTTGGGTTTCTTGCGGATATGAAGAAAAATGAATGATAAAATAGATTTTTTGCTGAAATTATTTGTGACAATTTTTCTTTTGTTTTTCCTGATATTTAAAATTGGTTTGAATAATATTTATCAGGCTTTCTTAAATTTGAATGTAGCATATTTGCTTTTAATCATTCCGGTATTTTTTATTGTTTTTATATTGGGCGCAATAAATATCATAATACTGCTAATACCCCTCAATCACAATTTAAAATTTCCAAATATTTTGAAATATTATTCCATGAGCTGGGCCATGGGCCTTTTAACTCCTGCAAGACTTGGGGAATTTTCCATAATTTATTATTTCAATAAACATAAAATTGGAATGGGTCAGAGCATGGCAGCGATACTTTTAGACAAGGTAACAACCACCGCAGTGTATCTCGCAATAGGGCTTTGGGGGATTATTTTGTTTTTTTATAAAGAAGATATGCGTATATTTTTTATTTTTTTAATATTATATTCATTGATATTCATAATTGCCATTGTTGTTTTTATATCTGAACAAGGGAGAAATTTTATTAAAAACATATTAAAACATCGCGCTCAAAAATTCAAGGGATTTTCCAAAACAGTAAATATCTACCTTATGAAAAGAATGGATTTAATTATTTATAATATAATACTTACGGTAATTAAAACTTTACTGATGTCTTTAATAGCATATTGGCTTTTTTTAGGCTTCGGAGTGCATGTTTCTTTTTGGCTGGTTTTAATAGTTAGCGTTTTGGGAAGTATTGTTTCGTTTTTGCCAATATCCATTTCGGGGCTTGGAGTTAGGGAGTCTTTTGTGATAGTCTTATATGGTAAGATGGGAATAGCTGCCTCGGCGGTGTTTGCTAATTATTTGATTATGAATACATTAAACTATGTATTCGCCTTATTGCTTACAGGCATATACAGAAAGTAGAATTTTATTTTTTGACCAGGTAATTTCCTATGGCCAGATAATCCATTCCTGAGCCATAAAAATCCTTTATTGCCTCGGCGGGTGTATTGACTATCGGCTCTCCTGCCAAATTAAATGAAGTATTGAGGAGAACTGGTGTTCCTGTGATTTTTCCAAATTTTTTGATTAAATCATAATATAATGGATTGTGCTTCCTCTGCAAAGTTTGGGGTCTGGTAGTTCCATCCACGTGAACACCTGCTGCAACTTCCTTTCTTCTTTCTTCAGGAACTTCATCAATCAGTATCATGAATGGTGAAGAGAGATCATGCTTAAGATATTTTTTCTTGTCTTCATAAAGCATTGATAGCGCAAAAGGCCTCCACAACTCCCTATTTTTTACATAATAATTAAGAGTATGAACCATCTCCTTCTTTTCTGGATTGACCAGTATCGAGCGGGAGCCCAGTGCTCTAGGACCTAGTTCCATTCTTCCCTGGAACCACCCGATAATCTTATTTTTTGCTAAAAGCCTGGCAACATCTCCAGAAATATCCGGACTTTTTTTATACTCCAATTTGCATTTATCCAGTGCTTTTTTAATATCTTTATCGCTATATTGTGAACCTAAAAAAACATCATCTACTGGTTCTGGCCTTTTCCCTGTAATCTGATTATAAACATAAAATGCCGCGCCTATCGCACTTCCGGAATCCGTAGCTGCAGGCTGAATGTAAATATCGTCAATAAAATCCTGTTGCGCGATTATGCCGTTCATTTTTGCATTTAAAGCAACACCTCCAGCCATGCAGAGATTTTTGTAGCCTGTTTTTTCGTAAATCAATTTAGCCATATGGACTCCAATGTCCTCAGTTTTTTTCTGCAAAGAAAACGCAATGTGTTCATAATGGTTATTTATAGGTGGCTCTGTGGTTCGTGGCTTTCCAAGAATATCTGCCATTTTTTGCGAATAGAAAGTTTGCTCAGGGGAACCCCAGCCTTCCAGATGGTTCCAAAAATAGCTGTTATCCATTCTGAATCCATTATTTGTAGGCCATAGCAATTTATCAAAAATTTTTGAGAATTTGTCTTTTCCGTAGGGCGCAAGCCCCATCACTTTCCCTTCCCCCTCATTTGGCTGAAACCCTAAAAACTGAGTTGTTGCACTATACGCCATTCCCAGAGAATGTGGCAGGGGAACCTCTTCTATTTTCTTTATTTCGTTATTATTTCCTTCTGCCATCAGTGCAGAAACTAATTCGCCTCTGCCATCCAGAGTAAGTATGTTTGTTTTTTTGAATTTGGAACCATAATATGCAGAAGCTGCATGAGCCAAATGGTGCTCAGTAAAATGAGCCTTGGCTTTTGCCTTTTTTGCCAAGGATGATGCCATCCTGTCTTTCTGGTTAAAAAGATACAAAGCACCGAAAAATTTCCAAGGAGTCCATATTAGCTTATTGAAATAAGGCTGAAATTTCCAAAATTTCTTTATTATCAGGCTTTGGTCCATGTAATAGGCCACATGGTCTATATCTGTCAATTTGATATTGGCATATTTCAAGCAGAAATCTATGGCCTTGTTTGGAAATGTGTTTGGGGAGTGCTTTATTCTATTGAAACGCTCTTCTTCAACTGCTACAATTAGTTTCCCGTCTTCAAGCAGTGCGGCAGAGGTATCGTGGTAATATGCATTTATTCCTAAAACATACATAATAATCACTTATTTAGGTTTTCACTGCCAATACAACAAACCTTCTTTTAAAATATTTACCAATTAATGGAAACTTCATGAGTACTGATTCAAAAATATTTAATATAGGCATATGTGTTGGCAGATATTTTTCAACTCTAATTTCAAATCCATCTTTCTTTAAGGTATATGAAACAAAATCTAAATCCTTATAATCTATATGTGTTATGTCTTTTTTAAGAATAATATTCAAATCATGCAACCGCTCCAAGAAGTGAGAATTAGTTGGACTTTCCAAAATAAGTTGACCGTGTTTCTTCAATACCCTTACTGTCTCTTTCAATAGCAAAAAATAATCTTTTTTGCTGATATGTTCAATTATGCCTGCCCAATAAACCTTGTCAAATGAATTTGATTTAAATGAAAGTTTGGTAATTTTTCCCAGCCTGTACTTGATATTTTTTTGGAGATGATGCCTTTTGGCTGCCAATTTAGCCACTTTTATTGCTACAGGGGAAGTATCTATTCCGACTACATTGGCTCCCAATCTTGCAGCTTCAAGTGAAAATGTTCCCACGCCACAGCCTAAATCCAAGACTTTTTCATTTTTCTTAGGCTTGCTTAGATAAAAGACATTTTTCAATCTGAAAGTACAGAAAAGGTTTTTATTTTCGTACCATTTAATCTGTTTTTCAAAATATTCTTTTGAGTAATGCTCTTCTAAATTCATAAAACGAACTCACCTGCGGTATTTTTTAAATATTTGTATTATCTGTCAACTTAATTGGGTCTTTATGCATTCAATTAACCCAGTAAACCTAATTTAACCGCATTATCAAAAGTTATATATAATAAATTATTCACCTCTGGCATGTAAAATGAAAATCCTGCTAATAAATCCTATAATCAGAGCATCTGAGTACCCACCGACCAGATTCCCTCTTGGATTGGCATATATTGCAAGTGTTCTGCAAAATGAGGGGCATAAAGTAGAAGTTCTGGATATAAATGCCGGAAGATGGAAAAAGGAAGAATTAATTGACATGCTGAAAAAAGCTGATTATGATATAGCTGGGCTTACAGGGCTTGTCACTGAATATAAGGAAATAAAGTGGTTGGCTGACACATTAAAAAAACTCCATTCAAAAAAAGCCGTTGTTTTGGGAGGCCCTTTAGCCACCACTTGCCCTGAAATTATTCTCAAAAATACTAAGATTGATGTGGTGGTGGTCAGCGAGGGTATTGAAACCGTAAAAGAACTTGCCAAGACATTGAAAAAAAGGCTGAAATTAAAAAATGTTAAAGGACTCTATTATCGTTCCGAGTCGGGAAATATAATTTTCACAGGCCATAGGCCTTTCATAAAAAATGTTGATGAGATACCTCTGCCTGCAAGGGACTTGTTTCCTTTTGATAAATACACTGGCCCTTCATATCTAAGAATTTTTTATCCAAAAATCAAAAGCACGCAGATTATTACAAGCTATGGATGCCCTTACCGGTGCACATACTGCTTTCATGCGATGTGGGGTTATAATTATAGAACAAGAACCCCTGAGAACGTTATAGAAGAAATTAAAATTTTGCATGACAAATAT
>Ga0315274_10009851_pt1 | contig 13782 bp, 20 predicted proteins | sample YL17G02_20_MG_FD_203700 | JGI IMG/M metagenome (GOLD analysis project Ga0315274, IMG submission 203700) | Sediment microbial communities from Yellowstone Lake, YNP, Wyoming, USA - YL17G02_20 | ecosystem: Environmental > Aquatic > Freshwater > Lake > Sediment | place: USA: Wyoming | collected...
TCTGGAATTATTTCTTTTGATTTGCATTTTGGACAAGCAGATATTGATGGTTTATCTTTTATTGGGTCAATAGGAAGAGATTTTTCATCTGCTAAAATGGGTGTGTCGCATTTTTTGCAATACCAGGCAGGGAAAGGAATTCCAAAATATCTCTGGTTTGAGATTAACCAGTCCCATTGCAGGCCTTTTATCCAGTTATCATATCTGTGACGCATGAAATCAGGATGCCATTTGAGCTCTTTGCCCCATTTTAGCATGTCTTTTTTCAAGTCAAGGTATTTTACAAACCATTGCTTGCTTTTTATGAATTCTATTTCTGTACCACAGCGTTCATGAACATTGACAACATGTTTTATTGGTTTTTGAGCTGTAAGAAGCCCTGCGTCTTTGAGTTTTTGGATAATTACTTTTCTTGCTTCTTTGATTTTCATTCCTTTTAATTCACCTGCCAGATCTGTCATCGTTCCTTCTGGAGAGATTGCCATTTTAATCGGAAGATTGTGCGCCTTCTGCCATTCCATGTCTGTCTGGTCGCCAAAAGTGCAGCACATGACAAGGCCTGTTCCTTTTTCAGGGTCAGCTCTTATGTCTTCCATTATTGGAACTTCAAAATTAAACAAAGGAACTTTTGCTTTCTTGCCTTTAAGCTTCTTGTATCTTTTATCGCTTGGATTGTAAAATACAGCAACACATGCTGGAAGCATTTCTGGGCGCGTTGTTGAGATTGTTAATTTTTCCTTGCCTACTGTGAAAATTATGTCATTAAATGTTGCGTCAATTTCCTTGTCCTGGGCTTCAACTTGAGCAACTCCTGTTTTGCATTCAGGACACCACATTGCTGGAGCATCTTTTCTGTATAATCTGCCTTTTTTGTACAAGTCAAGGAAGCTCCACTGGGAAATTTTTCTTGAGTGCTCGTTTATTGTTGAATAATAAATATCCCAATCGCAGCTTATTCCTATGTTTTTCCAGTCCTGAATGAATCTTGGCAATTCTTTTTTAAGAAATTCCAGGCAAATCTTGATAAATTCGCCTCTTGGCATGTCTTTTGCCTTGATGTTGAGGGTTTTCTCAACTAATCTTTCTGTTGGCAAGCCATTATCATCTGTGCCAAATGGATAAAATATATTGAAGCCCTGCATTCTTTTATATCTTACAAGAAAGTCCTGCTGAGAATATGAACAAGCATGCCCTATGTGCATTTCTCCGCTAACTGTTGGTGGAGGAGTGTCAACAGAATAGATTTTCTTCGTTGATTTTAAGTCAAATTTGTATATTCCTTCCTTTTCCCAATATTCTCTCCACTTCTTTTCAAGCTCTTTTAAGTTAATCTCCGGCATATTTCTCTATGGATAAAAGAGATTAAAAAGGTTAGGGTTGAGGGAAATTAAATTATGCTTTAACATAATATAATTTAAAAATCCTGTTTCTTATCGGTATTTATGGTTATATGCATAATTGCACTTCCTGTGCTTGCTATTCTTGGGCTGTTTAGCCTAAGGTACAGAATGCTTGCTGCGGAGGCATTCAGGTGCTTGTTTAGGACTGTTCAATTTAAGCCCTGTGATACTGGCTTGGACCAGAGAATTAAGAGCAAGTTTACAACCAAGTTAATGTGGTGGCCTTTATTGGCTAGAGGGTTTTACAAATACTTTGCGATTTTGTCATGGATATTTGTAATTTTGACTCTTGTTAGTGCTGGCTTTACAGGCTATGGCTTGTACAATTATTATGTTTATGGGAATTGCAACGGGCCTGACAGCTCGGCTTTCTGCATATTTAATCCTGTTCATTCAAATCAGCCAGAATGCTCTGTATTTGGGGTGACTGGAAATGTTTCTGTTCTTAAAGTAAAGTCTGAGGGTTATCCTGTTAGGGGAGATAATGATTCATTAGTTGTTTTGCATGAGTTTGGATGTTATAGCTGCCCTTACACAAGAGAGGCCGAGAGTGTTGTTCAGGAGATTTTAGATAATTATCCTGATATTAAATTTGTTTATCATGATGTTCCTCTTGAGCTTCATGCTTATAGCATTGAGAGCGCAAAGGGTGCTATTTGCGCTCGGGAGCAGGATAAATACTGGAAGTATCATGATTTGCTTTTTGAGCAGGAAAACTTGAGTGATGATATCTTTGTTGATATTGCTTTAATGCTTAATTTGGATATTGACAAATTCCAAGAGTGCTTTGATGGCAACTCAACCTCGAGCAGGATAACTCAATTGCAGGATAGTGCTTTGGAAGTTGGGATTTATGGAACACCTACTTTTGTTTTTGGAGAAGATGTTCTGGTTGGACCGCAAAAGTATAAAACCCTGAAGAACTTGATAGAAAAAGCCAAAGAGGATTAGAGAGATAAGGTAGGGGTTTGAAATCTATTTGTTAATAAAAATTGCTTCTTTGAAATTCTTGAAATGTTCATCACCTGTTAAGATTTTTGCGGAAATACTTTTGGCAGTTACTGCAATTAATGTATCAACTATTCCAAAATTTTTTATTTTTTCTCTTATTTGTGCATGAAGGAGACCTGCCTCTTTTGATATTTTTGGAGGCGCATCAATAATGGTTGAATTTGATATAATCGCTAGATATGCTGCTTCGGCGTCTCTTTTCATTCGCTTTGTTTTACTTACTACTTCTGCAACAGTTATTGAAAGTGTGTAGATTTCATTATCTTCCTGAAGTATTTTGTTAACTTTTTCACCAGCACTTCCTCCCTCAAGATAAGCTATCCATGCAAATGCATCAAACAGGTATTTCATCAGTCGAGCTGGCCTCTTGCTCTATCCTCTTCAGTAAATTCGCCTATCCCTTTTAGTGCTCCAAAGAAATCTTTTCTTTTCTTTTTGAATTTTATTTCTATAATCTCCCCTTCATGTATATTCTCAGTTCTTACTATATCTGCAGGGATTGTTACAACTAGAGAACCGCCAATTGCCCTTGTTTTTGCTATTGCTTCCATTTTATGTTATATTATGTTATATTTATATAACTTTATGTTATATATAAATGTTTTGTTTTTTGTTCTGAGAGAGAAATTTGTTTTGATAATAATTAATAAACAATCAAGGGCAAAAGAGCAAAGGATATAAAGAGGAAAACTGGTTATATTAATGGGTGTTAAAAATGAACGTTGAAAAGATAAGAAAAGATTTTCCTCTCCTGCAGGGGGAAAACGGGAAGAAAGTGCCAATTTATTTTGATAATGCATGCACTACTCTTCGTCCTGTTTCTGTTTTGGATAAAATGAAGGAATATTATGAGCTTTATCCTGGGTGCGGGGGGAGAAGCCATCATAAAATTGGGGAAAAAGTAACAGAAGAAGTTGTCAAGGCGAGAATAACTGCTGCAAAATTCTTTAATGCTAAAAGCGAGAGTGAAATTATATTCACAAGAAACACAACAGAGGGAATGAATCTTATTGCAAATGCTTTCAGATGGAACAAGGGCGACAAGGTTTTAACATCTGACAAAGAACATAATTCTAATTTAGTTCCTTGGTTATTGTTGAAAGAAAAAGGAATCATTAAGCATGAGATTTTCAAGTTTGGAGATTTGGATGATTTTTCAAAGAAAGTCAAGGGCGCAAGATTAGTTTCTATTGTGCATAGTTCAAATGTGGATGGAACTTCTAATCCAATCCGAGAAATGATAAAGATTGCTCATGATGCCGGAGCTCTTATTCTTATCGATGCTGCGCAATCAGCTCCTCATAAAGAGGTTGATGTTCGCAAGTTGGATTGCGATTTTCTTGCTTGCTCCGGACATAAGATGCTTGGGCCTTCTGGAATGGGAATTTTGTACGGAAAGCAGGAACATTTGGAAAAACTTAATCAATTCATGGTTGGCGGAGAGACAGTAACCAACACAACTTACAACTCATTTGTTCCTGAGAAAATTCCTGAGAGATTTGAGGCTGGCTTGCAGAATTATGGGGGAATTGTTGGTTATGCAGAGGCATTAAGATATTTGAAGAAAGTTGGCTTGAGTGAAATTGAAAAGCATGAACAGAAGCTTAATGAGAAATTGACTCAAGGGCTTTTGAAATTAGGTGTCAAGCTTATTGGACCTTCAGATGCAAAACTGAGGGGAGGAATTGCTGCATTTAATGTTGGCAAAATGAATCCTCATGATGTTTCTTTGATGCTTGATTCTTTTGGAATAATGACTCGCTCTGGAATGCATTGCGTGCATTCATGGTTTAATGCTCAAGGTTTACAGGGAAGTTCAAGGGCTTCATTGTACCTTTACAATACAGAAGACGAGGTTGATTTTATGCTTGATAAGATGAGGGATATTGAGAAGCTGGGCTGAAAACTATCTCAATCCGACATACATTACAAAAGCTCCGCCTGCTGCAAAGGTTGGCTGGCTAACAAGCGATTCTAAACCATACTTCTCTGCTAGTTTTTGAGCAATCTCTCTTATTGATTTGCTCTCTCGCGCGATTACTTCGTCTGTTCCTGGCCAATGCAGAGTAACTCCAATTTTGTATGGTGTATCTGCTTTTGGATTTGTTTTCCACGCAGTTAATCCTTCAGAACAATAGTTTTTAAACAATCTATTATATGCCCTTACAATTTTGCTAAAAGGATTGTTCATGTTGTGCGGAAGAATAAGACCATTTATATTCTTTTATATGTTGGAGAGATAGATTTTTATACGCTTGGTTTTTATGATAAATATGGCAGGAGACGGAAAAATATCAATGCCCGGAAGCTTCGGGGGATTGATGAGATATGATGAAGAATACAAAAGCAAGTTTATGCTGACTCCAACGCATGTGATTGCTTTTATAATTTTGATAGTTTTATTTGTAATTGGATTAAAGGTTTTCTGGCCTGTTGGATAATAGATAAAAATGTTCTCGGAGAGAGTTATTAATTGTTTATCTAAAATATAATTTAGAAAGGCTTTTATAACTCGATATTTATTTCTTTAGGTTTATGGGAACTGATTTGGAAGAGCTCATTATAGTAAAATTAGATAATGGGAGAGGCATTCTTGCGAATAGGAATTTTGAGAGTGGCGAGAAAATTCTTGAGTTTAAAGGACAAATTTTAAGGCGTGAAGAACTGCCTGTTCCATATTCGGCTGTGGAAGATCACTATATGCAAATCGGAGAGCGTCTTTATCTTGGGCCTTCTGGAGACAAGGACGATTTGATTAATCACTCTTGCCAACCTAATGCAGGTGTTAAAATCAGAGATAAAAGAGTATTTTTATTTTCAATTAAAGCGATTAAGAAAGGGGAAGAAATAACCTGGGATTATTCTACAACAATGGATGAAGATGAATGGGAGATGAATTGCAATTGCAAGAGTGAGAATTGTAGAAGAAGAATAAGAGATTTCAACCATTTGCCAAAGGATTTGCAGCAAAATTATATTTCTTTAGGCATTGTTCCAGAATTTATTATTAAAAGCCTTCAGAAAACTATTTAATGGGCTCTTTTTTAACTTAGATATGTTCGGATTAGGCGGGGGATTAGACCCTAAAAAAATGAAGGCGATGATGAAGCAGATGGGCATTAACCAGGAAGAGGTTTCTGCCAAGAGAGTTATTATTGAGAAAGAAGATTCTAAGATTGTCATTGACAATCCTTCTGTGCAGAAAATCATAATGCAAGGACAGGAAAGCTGGCAAATTGCAGGAGAGGCGCATGAAGAGGCTCTTGGAGTCAGCGAAGAGGATATTAAAATGGTTATGGAGAAGACAGGCGCAACAAAAGACAAGGCAAAGAAAGCTCTTGAAGGGGCTTCTGGGGATATCGCAGAAGCGATTATGAAATTGAGTGAATGAAATAATAATATCCTATTAATAAAAATGGATGATTTTATGGGAGAAAAAGATTTGAATATTCTTAAGGAAATAGAAGAAGCGTGGAAAGAAATAGGTGAATGGAAATTTAAAAAGATGAAAAGCAAAGGTTTCTTGAATGAAATCTTAAAATGGTGAATTGTATTTTGCTAATTGATAAGATTTTAATAATCTGATTCTTTAATGATAGATATGGCTGAAAGAAGGGCAAAACTTGTTGAAGAATATTATTCCAATAAGATAAAAGATGTGGAAATTCTTGTGGATAATGTCTGGGATCCTCATAATGTGGCTGCGCTTTCAAGGACAGCTGATGGGTTTGGAATTTCCAAGATAAATCTTTATTATACTCACAACAAATTCCCGGACTTCGAGAAAGTTGGCAAGAAATCAAGCTCGTCTGCTAATAAATGGATAAAATTCTCAAAGATTAATGATTTGAAGGCGTTTGTTTGCGAGAAAAAAGCCCAGGGGTTTGAATTTGTTGGGGCTGATTTGAATTCTGATGCTGAGAGATTGGATAATTTTGAATTTCCCTCAAAGTGCATTATTGTTTTGGGTGCTGAGAGTGAGGGCTTGAGCAACGAGGTAAAGGGGATTTGTGATAAATTTGTCTTTATTCCAATGGTAGGCATGGTTGAGAGCTATAATGTCTCGGTTGCTGGGGGAGTGATTATGTATGAATTATTCAGGCAGAAAGGCAAGGGATTGAAGTTAAGGGAAAGAGTATTAATTTAAAAGTAATAACAAAATCAGAAGATTTATAAATAAGTCTAAGCTTGGTTTTCTATGGGAATACTTTTTAATGACTATGACCAACCGAGAATGAGTTGTATAGTCGCAGGCATAGCTGCTTTGGTTTTGGGTGCATTTGGAACATGCCAAGCTATTGGCAATAAATGGAAAGTTTCAGAGGGGGATAGAGTTGGAATGGTTAATAAAATTTCTGAGAAGGGTGTGTTTTGGAATACTTGGGAAGGGCAAATGGCTCTTGAAGGCGTATCCAGCCATGGAGAAAGTCTTGGTGCAAATACATGGGATTTTTCAATAGATAATTATTTTACTTTTGAACAAAAGGACAGATTAATAAAGCAACTGCAAGATTCTATGAATTCTGGACAAAAAGTAAAAATAAATTATCAAGAGATGATGCAAACCTGGCCTTGGAGAAGTGACACTGGTTATCTTATTCAGTCTGTTACTCCTCTTGGTATTGGCACGCGCTCAGCTGAAAGTGCTGGAACAGGCGTTGCTAATCCTGCTTATAAGCCAAGACAAACAGAGTTTGGCATTGAAGTCCAAGTGGATGGAAGAAATTATTATTTGAAGCACGATGATTCTGGGAAATTAAGAGTCACAGAACTTAAGAGTGTTAACGAATAGCTGATTTTGGATTGATTAAAAAGAGTGAGAAGAATGTCTAATCTTTTCTTAGAATAGTTATTTTTTCAGGGTTGATGTCAATTATGCCGAGCTTGTTTTGCGGGATAAATTTTTCATTATGGAAATCGCTTCCACATGAGACTTTTAATTTGTATTTCTTTGCAATTTTTTCACAGAATTTTTTATCTTTTTCTGATATATCTGCAAGGTAGACTTCCATGCCGTCTAATCCATACGAAACCAGTTCTTTTACAAGGTTTTCCTGCTCGGTTTCTGAAACAAACTTATTTTCTTTTTTATAATCTGGCAAATGCGCTAAAACTGCAAGACCTCCTGCTTCATGGATTATTTTTATTGCTTCTTCTGCCATGAGAGGCTTTTCTGGAGATTCAAAATGAAGAGTTCCTCTCTTTGTGAATAATTTTATTCCTTCTCCAATATCTTTTACTAAGTTTTTATCAAGAAGAACCATTGCCATATGAGGCGTTCCAGGAGTTCCTTTTGTTTTTTCCTGCAGTTCTTCATGAGTTATGTTTGAATTAAAATATTTATTTACTAGTTCGAGTCTTTTGGCTGACTTTATCCTCTTTTTTTCAGTTATTTCCTCCAAGAGTTTTTTCAATGAGGGAGTATTAATATCAAGATAAAGTCCAACAATATGGCATGGGTCTTTGGAACATTTGACTGCTGAGTCAATCTCTATCCCTGCGATTAGATTTATTGGCTTTCCTTCTGCTGTTTTGACTGCCTCTTTAATGCCAGATATTATATTATGATCTGTTATTGCAAGGTATTTGACATCTCTTTCTAAGGCAAGGTTAACCACTTCTGCAGGGCTAAACGAGCCATCTGAGTAGAAAGTATGGGCATGAAGGTCTATTTTCATATAGTTATATTTTGTTTTAGATATATTAATCTTTCATTATACAGATTAAACGAACTTTTAAGAGGGTTTGCGGCATTTTTGTGCTTAAATAGGAATTCTTGGTTATCGACGACAAAATTAGAAAGGTATATAAATAAGAGAGGCGTTTCAAACTTTGCCTTTAAAAGGGTGATTTACTGAATGGAAAAAATAATTAAGGAAAAAATTAGTGCTGACCATTTACTCTATGTAAGCTTGAAATACACGAAGACCTGCGATGTAATTATTAATCTGCTTCTGAGATGGAAGATTATGATTGAGATGGGCATGGATATGCTGGTAGATAAAGCAAAAAAAGAGAAGAAATGGAAGCTTGTTTCTGATGCGCCTAGGGCAAAACTCGTCCAATTAATGAAAATTTATGCTGATGAGCCAATTGTCTTCCAAACACTTGAGATTTATGAGCTGTTTAGGGATATTGAGAAGCTGGAAAAGGTTCGTGAAAATGAGTTTAGAAAGGGTGTTAATCTGAAAGTGACGTACAAAGGGCAGACAATAAATGTAAATCTTGAGAAATTGAATGAATATTCACAAATCTTAGAAAAGTTTATAAGTTATCTCAAATAGTTTCCCTTGTGAGGTGTGCAATGATATACATCTTGGCACTAAAAAGAAAAAATGTCGAAATTAATAACCATAACTTCGGGAAAAGGCGGGGTTGGCAAGACAACTACTGCGATTAATCTTGGCGCTGCGCTGAATGCTTTTGGGAAAAACGTTGTTGTCTTGGATGCTAATTTAACTACTCCTAATATTGGCTTGCATTTGGGCGCTCCTATGGTTCCTGTTAGCTTGAATCAGGTTCTTTCTGGGAAAGCAAATGTTATTGAGGCGATTTATGAGCATGAATCAGGAACCAAGATTGTTCCAAGCTCGCTTTCTGTCAAGGAACTCATGAGCATAAACCACAGCAGATTGAAAGAGGTTGGCAAGAAGTTGAAGAAGATTGCTGATTATGTTATTTATGATTCTGCTGCTGGATTGGGAGACGAGGCAATTGCTGCGATTGAGTCAGGCGATGAGCTAATAATTGTGACTAATCCTGAGATACCTGCTGTTACAGATGCCTTGAAGACAGCAAAAGTTATTGAGCAGATGGGCAAGAAGATAAGAGGAGTTATTGTAACAAGAGTGAGATATTCAAAGAATGAGATGCCTATTGATAATATCAAAGAAATGCTTGAGCTTCCTATCCTGGGAATTATTCCTGAAGATGACAATATTCAGGAAGCGCTTGTAATGAAAGATGCGCTTATGCACACGCATCCAAAAAGCAGAGCGGCAAAAGCCTACAGGAAAATTGCCGCAAACATTGCCGGAATAAGATACAAAGAGCCCTCGTGGTTTGCGAATTTGTTCGGGTTTTGAGATAGGAATGTTTTTAAATAGAGAGCAACCTTTTTCAGATAGAATGGAAGCTACAGTAAAAAATTTTATTCAGCGAATGTTGGAAGATGTAGAAAGATCGTATGAGAATGACACTAATTGTGTATCTCGATGGTGGCATAGAAATGATTCAACGCAAGTTTATCTATCTCCAGACTTATTTTCGAGACTTCTTAGAGAAGAAGGTGTTTCGGAGTCACCAAATCAAATTAGCCTTGTAGGTATAGTTGTTAAGAATCAAAAACATCCAAAAATAAATACAGACTTTGCAATTGATGTACATGAACATTATCCAGTAGGTTACGATGCATCTCATTGTGGATTGACCCCTTCACTCAAACCAGCTGCTTAGATGTCGCACTAAAATTTAATCTTTGCTTTGTTCGGGCTTTGATTTGGCATTTTATAAGATAAATATTTATTAATCTGAATGATTAAGATTGTATATGATAATTACCTCAGAAAAGTTAAGAGAACTAAGGGAGAATCCTGCCAAGCCTGATGTGCTAAGAGGTCCTGACAAGTGTTTTGCATGCGGTGAGCTTATTGAGGAGCATCCTGATGGAATAGTATATAGAATTTCCGGGCAAATTGTATGTAGGGATTGTTATTTTGGCAAGCCAGGGCTAGGATAGTTTGAGAGCAAAGGACGGATAACTAACAGAGTTAGGTTAGATTCAGAATAAATTAATTAAAGAAGTTTATGCTGCTTTCTTTCTTCTTTTCTCAGCATCTGAGAATCTTTTATGAACTTTATAAGCACCATAAGCTACAATAGGAAGTGTAAGTATAGTAATTGTTCCTATAAATAAAGCATTCAAGCAGTCATCCAAGCAGTTGCCTAAGTCTCTTCTTGTAACTTTCTTATCATATTCCCAAGCACTTCTGATGCTTTCTTCTTTTGCCAGACTATACAAATCTTTAAAATGATTACCATTATATTTCATACTTTTTATAAGAGCTAATAGTATTTAAACCTTTTTATTATTAACTACTATAAAGTTACAATTCTACCCAAACTAGCCACTTTTTTATCAAAAAAACATAAATATTTATTAAGTTGAGCAACTAAGATTGTGCATAGCGTTCACTATCGCATTCCTTCTAAGAATTCCAAGCTCTGATTGTTTGTTATTTTTCTATAGAAACAAGACCTTCTTGCTTCTCCTGCCTGATTTTTAGTATGACATGCCCCGCTTCCAATTCTTTCAACCTTGTAAACTAAAGCATCCTGGTCACAATCTGTTAATATTTCTCTTATTTGCAAAAAGTCTCCAGAGGTTTTTCCTTTTGTCCATAATTCATTTCTTGAAGTGCTCCAAAAAGTAGCATATCCTGTTTTCAAAGTTTCTTTAAGAGCTTCTTCATTAACATAACCTAACATTAATACTTCGCCAGATTTGTAATCCTGAGCTACTGCTGGAACTAACCCTCCTCTTTTGGCGAATTGAACTGCTAATTCTAATCCTTCTTCTAGTTGCTTTTTATCCATGTCTGCTTCTAAGAATATTAGTTTTTAAAGATTATTGCACCTTAGAACCAGAATCAACTTTTTTTTCAGGGGAAAGAAGAAATAATAGGACAAAATCCCATAGCTAGTGCGAGAGTAAGAAGAGGATAAATCTCCTTACCTAAACTACTTTCTTGCTATTGTTCGGGTGGATTTCCTTAATCTATAATAATTATCTTCTATATAACTCTCTTTTGGAGTATAAATTCTAAGGTGGTTTCCTCTTATAAGATCTATAATGTTAACAGAATCTCTTGGATGTATAATTATAGACTTTTCGGAATGAAGCTCATAATCCTTAGGATTACAACATCTTAACAGTATAGCCAATGCTTGGCCATCCATGTGGTCAATCCAATTTTGTATAGCATACCTTCTTTTACCATCAGCAAACATCCATTCTTTACTTTTTTTCAGGCCATGAGCATGAAGTAAGATATATCCCTCTAAATTATTTCTTTGACTATATGATTCTAATAACTCTCTGAACAATCGTCTTTTAGTAAAGCATCTTATTATCGCATCTACATGCTTTTCTAAATCTCCCAGCGGATAATTTTCATTAAAGAAATCTGATGATTCATGATACTGATTCTTTCCAAAAGTATATACTCTCATAGTTTAATTGTTAATCAAGGAGATATTAAAAATCTTGCAATCGCCCTGCAACTCAAAATCCTTTGGGAATATTAATTAACTAAACCACCCGCTCTTTTTTATAAAAAACCAAACATTATTGAACTTTCAAGCCAGAATCAACTTTTTTTTCAGGAGAAAGAAGGACAACTTTGCTGTGATCTTCGCTTACTGCTGCCAAGAGCATGCCTTGGCTTTCAATTCCCTTCATTTTTCTTGGCTCAAGGTTGCATACAACTATGACCTGCTTGTCTTTTAATTCATCTTTCTTATAGTGCTGCTTTATTCCTGCTACAATTGTTCTTTTGTTATCTTTGCCTTTGCCTGTTTCAACTTCTAATTTGTAAAGCTTGTCAGCGCCTTCAATATCTTCAACTTTCTTTATTGTTGCAACTCTCAAATCAAGCTTTGCGAAGTCTTCGTATTTTATTTGATTCATGCTAATTACTCCTGGAATATTATCTTTTTTGGAGTTTTTATTATTAACTGATATCTGCTGGGGTTGAGATGTTTTTGGTTGTGGATGTGGGGCATTATTTGTTAATACTTCGATTTTTTTAAACAAGATATCTGCTTTCTTTATCTTGGTGATTTTCAATGGATCTGCGAGTTCTTTGAGATTTATCTTGAAGTTGAAGGTTTTTGCTATTTTGTCTGCTGTTTCTGGCATGAATGGGCTTAACAGGATAGCTATGTCTTTGATTGCATTTGCCAGCTGATATAATAATTTCTTGTCATGTGTTTCCCAGGGCTTATTTTTTTGGACAGATTCATTGCATTTGTCGATAAATGCAAAAATTTCATTCAAGGCCTTGTCAACTTCAAGATTATCAAAATAATTTTCAACTGCTTTGATTGTTTCTGCTGAATTTAATTCTTTGACTTGTGCTTTTTCCAAGCCATATTTTTCTGCCAAGGTTGAAACTCTGCTTATTAAGTTTCCGAGCTTGTCTGCTAATTCGCTGTTATGCCTTTCTACAAGATATTTCTCTGAAAAGTCGCCATCGTTGCCTTGCGCAAATGGGAATTGCCTGCATACAAAATATCTTATAGCATCTGCTCCATATTTATTAACAAGAATTATTGGGGAGATTGCATTTCCAAGTGATTTTGATATTTTTTCTCCATTAAATGTAAGGAAGCCGTGGATAAATATTGTTTTTGGCAATTCTATTCCTGCTGATTTCAGCATTGCTGGCCAGTAGACTGCATGGAACCATCCATTGTCTTTTCCAAGAATATGGTAGTTTGCAGGCCAGTATTTTTCCTTTCCTTTCTGCCTTGTTGCACTGTAATAACTGATAAGTGCATCAAACCAGACATAAACAACATGATTCTTGTCAAGAGGAAATGGAATGCCCCATTTGAATGATGTTCTTGTTATGCTAAAGTCCCTTAATTCTTCTTTTACCCTGTTTGTTATCTCATTGTTTCTTTCTTCTGGCAGGATAAATTCAGGATTTGTCTTGTACAAGTCCAAAAGGAATTTTTTGTATTTTGAGAGCTTGAAAAAATAAGATTCTTCTTTCAGCTTTTCCAATTTTGAGTGATGCACTGGGCAGAGCAAGTCAGGACAATCTTTTTCAGTATAGTAACCCTCACATGAAGTGCAATAATATCCCTCATAAATTCCTTTGTAAATGTCTCCTGCTTTGCTGCATTTTTCAATGAATTCTTCAACTATCTTTTCATGGTCTTTGTCAGTTGTTCTTATGAATCTATCATAATCTATGTTCAATGATTTCCAGGCGATTTTGAATTTCTCAGCCATTTCATCAACAAACTCTTTTGGGGACTTGCCTGCTTTTTCAGCTGCATTTGCTATTTTTTTGCCGTGCTCATCTGTTCCTGTCAGGAAGAAGACATCTTTTCCCTGAAGCTTGTTCCATCTAGCCAGGACATCTGCAACTATCTTTTGGTATGCATGTCCTATGTGTGGTTCTGCATTGACATAGTCAATTGCAGTTGTTATGTAAAATGTTTTTTTGGTTTTCATATTGAGATTATATGGGCAATAACCTTTAAAAAGCTATTTTGTTAGCAATAAATATGGCACAAGGAATGTATCATTATATTGGCAGGGCATGGAGAGGACTTGAGAGAAAGGAGATGCAATCGCGAT
>Ga0315274_10009852_pt1 | contig 13782 bp, 13 predicted proteins | sample YL17G02_20_MG_FD_203700 | JGI IMG/M metagenome (GOLD analysis project Ga0315274, IMG submission 203700) | Sediment microbial communities from Yellowstone Lake, YNP, Wyoming, USA - YL17G02_20 | ecosystem: Environmental > Aquatic > Freshwater > Lake > Sediment | place: USA: Wyoming | collected...
CATGATGGTGGATAACCCCGGCCGCCTTTTATCATTTATTATATAAGGCTGTTACCGGCAAGTTGCCGGAATCATATTTAAGGAGGAAAAACAGACATGGGCAAGTATGACAAATATTTCATGACCGAGGCAAATCTCCCGGCGAGTAAACAGGTGACCGCTGATGAGAATGCCGGGATATATACCCACGTAGCCTGGCTCGATACCAATAAAATCCCGGGAGCGTTTTATACAGAGGTTGTCTGGTATTATAAGCCCCGTAAAAGCTTTGTTGGTGCCCACACACATGATTTTGATGAAGTAATCGCGTTTTTTGGCTCCAACCCGGATGATATCCACGACCTGGGGGGAGAGGTAGAACTATGGCTTGGTGGTGAAAAGCATATCATCACCAGGAGTTGTCTGGTCTTTGTCCCGAAAGGGATGGAACACTGCCCCCTATCCTTTAACAAGGTTGACCGTCCCATCTTCCACTTTACCGCGGGCACCGGCGGCAAATACATATCGTCAATAGAGAAGGTGGACTGATTTTGTTATTCGCCTGGAGATAATCACCGGATTAAATTTAATAATTGAAACCGGCAATATAAAGAAATACGGCTGAAACGACCGATTGCTATGGTTGAAGGAGTCGCTGGCAAGTAAGTCCAGTATTGAAAATGCTGACTTAAATAGTAGAGCCGATATCCGGGGGCACCTCAATCAGAGCTATCAACACCTTTGGCAATATTGGCGCAGATAAATGTTTCGTAACTCTTGACCCCTTTTGCACTGGACAGGATTTTCTTTACTATCCTGTCTATCTCTGCGGTGGAACGGCACCAGACAATAATCATGATATTGAATCTACCAGTAGTGACGGAAACGAACATGCACTCCAGTATCTCATTGATGATTTTAAGGTTGTTATCCAGCTCCATATTGTCAACGTTAAGACCGATAATTGCCTGCGTAGGAAAGCCGGCCTTGCTTGGCTCCGGCAGGGCAATAATGTAAATAACGCCTTCCTCGATGAGCCGATGCACTCGGCGCCTGATAGTGGAAGAATCTACGTGGAGCTCTTTAGATAACTCCTTACTATTTTTACGGCCATCTTTGACGAGCTGCTCAATTATCTGGTAATCCAACGCATCTATCATCGCTAATACCCTCTGATAGAATCACCGTAGTTCCAGTTTAAAAACTGCCTCCTGAACCAAATGCTAACCATTGCAGTTTCATCCTATACTTTCTTATCATCCAAGTCAATGCTTTCGAGGATATTGATGGAAAGGGGGCAGAGGGGGTAAAATCAGGTATGTCTTAGTAGTTGGCCGGGCTGTCATAGACAAAAATAGTATTCCTGGATAAACAATAAGGATAATAGAATGAAAAAGAAAAAGAGACTTGAGATTATCGAATGCAGCGGCACGATGTACAAAATAGGCAAGCAGTACGGAGCCGTCCGCCGGAATAGTCTTGTTACTTCAATTAACTCGCTTTTTAAAGAATACATCACATCAAAGAAAACCAGCCGGGAAGAAATAATCACGACAATGCGGAAGTATCTTTCACTTGTGAAGAGTTTCGACCCTGAACTGGTGGAGATGCTCCAAGGACAGGCGGATGGGGTGGGGGTCAGCCTTGAAGAGGTTTTCCTGCTAAGATGCAACTTCGAGTTCAGTTTTTATTACCAGCAAATGAAAACCTTCTGTACCTCTTTTGCCGTCACCGGGCAAGCCACCAGAGACGGCAAGACCATCATCGGGCAGAATTTTGACGCTACCTGCGGCAGGTCAATAGACCTAGTGAAAACAACGCATGCGGATGGGCTGAAACAGCTGTCACTGGTTTTCTGGGGAGCCTGTGAGCTGGTCTTGAACTCAGCGGGCCTGGGGATGGTCTTAAACGTCGTCGTGAGCCCACCGGAGGAACAGTTATTCACTTTACCCGCCTGCTGTGTCATACCCAAAGCGATGAGACAGATACGAATCGGCGATGCGCTAGGGGTTTTCTGCGTAGCCGGGCGCAGCATGATGCATTACTGCCTGGCGAGTAAAGAGGGCGATATTATCGGTATCGAAACAAAACCTGATGATTTCAATGTGCTGCAACCCGAAAGGGACATCCTGGTTCATACCAACCATTATCATACCGAGCGGTTCAAGCATGGGGAGCTGGTCTACGTGGGCGCCCCGAGCACCTATATCCGCGAACCGCAGATAAAACGGCTCATTGAAAAGCACTACGGGAACATTACCCTGAAGCGGATGATGGAAATCATGTCCAACCATAATAATCATCCCAGGGGTATCTGTAATCATGCCCTGGAGGGGTCTACGGCGGAGACACTGGCTTCCGTAATTATGGTACCTGAGGATAATGCGATGTACGTAACGGCCGGGCATCCCTGCCAGTATGAGTATGAAGAATACATATTATAACAGCTGCTCAGGGCGTAAAGCATATCGATAACAGGGCGCCGAAAGATTGTAAGCAAAGACAGCGTAAATCGGTAGGCGGGAACGGAAAGCAGCAAAAGTAAAGAAACAATCGTAAAATGCAAGGACTACCTGGGAACTGGTAGCGGATTGCGGGGCTTTTCTTCAATTTGAGAGAGGTAGATACGGTTAGCCATAGGATTAATACTTTTAGCCATATTCATACAGATAAACGTCTCGCAGTTTTTTACACCCTTCAAGTTGCCAGTAATCTTCTGGACCAGCACGTGAATTTCAGCGGTAGAATGGCACCACAGGATGATCATGACATTGAATCCCCCCACAGTGACTGAAACAAACTTGCATTCCTGGATGGCACAGATAGTCTGAAGAGCGTTATTCAATTCCTTCTTATCAATATCCAAACCGATTATCGCCTGCACGGGGAAACCTGCCTTGGAAAATTCCGGGAGAGCAATAATATGAATCGCCCCGTCTTTAATAAGGTGGCTCACTCTCCGCCTTATGGTTGAAGAATTAACGTTGAGCTTATTAGCCAGCACCTTACTGGTGAGGCGACCATTCTTTATCATTAATGAGATTATCTGATTATCCAGCTCATCTATCACGATAAAGACTCCTCCCAACCAACAGGTTTACAAATACCGCCAGGGTTAATACCATGATTGATATTCTGTGTTCAAGATAGAATAATATATACTACTTTGAGCCCTTTGTCAACTCTCTTCCGAACTGAGGTTGCCACATATTTCCCCAAGCGGGCACCCGCTTTTATCGTCTTACCGTACACATTATGTGCAATCTTGTTCCCACAATGTTCATTTTATTTGACACTGAAAAGATAACTGTTATAACTTAAAGTAATTTCAATGGCTGATGAGCCATCTATATAACTATAATCATTTTTCAGACTTAACGGTAATCATAAGACCGAAAGTTTGAAAATAATTATGTTATCCGGGAAAAGAACCAACAGCGAATGGGAAAGGAGCGGGATACCGATAAAAGTAATACGTAAAAGATAATGTTGAAAGCAAATAAAGACTAAAGGAGGGCTAATAATGAAAAGACTACTTCTAACCTCGTTAATCCTGGTGGTTGCAATTAGTTTGATTCTTGGCAGCTGTGCTAAAACGGCATCAACATCTGCACCAGCAACAACCGCAGCACCAGCAACAACCGCTGCGCCACCAACAACCGCAGCTCCAGCAACAACCGCTGCGCCACCAAAAACCACAGCTCCAGCAACAACCACAGCTCCAGCCCCAACGGCCGCACAACCAAATGTCGGTGGCGAGTTTATCCTGATATCGGACGTAGGTTTCACCAATATGAATCCCCCGGCCGATGGAGGCTCTACACTGACCAGGACTCTGCTTCCGGCATTAGAGCCGTTGCTCCGGATAGGTGAGGATGGAAAACTCAAGGGGCATCTGGCGGAATCCTGGGACGTTTCTGCCGACGGTAAATCCGTCACCTTCCGCCTGCGCCAGGGTATCAAGTTCCACGATGGCACCCCCTTTAATGCCGAAGCTGTCAAATACAACCTGCAAGCAACCGCGAAATCAGGGGTTTGGGGCATGGGTATCCTGAATGTAGTGAAATCTTATGATATTCTTGGCGACTATACCATCCGGGCGAATATGGACGGATACAATTACAATCTCATGACCTCGCTGGCTAGTACTGCCGGCCTGATGACATCGCCCACAGCCCTACAAAAACCTGCAACAGATGAAACGATAACCAAGCTACACATGGTAGGCACCGGGCCTTTCATTTTCGATAGCTGGAAGGCGAATGACTATGTGAAGTATAAGAAGAACCCGAATTACTGGCAGGCGGGCAAGCCTTATCTTGATGCGGTTACCATAAGGCACATCCCCGACCGAACCGTCGCGCTGATGGCTTTCCAGGCGGGCGAGGCGGACGAGTTGGCGACAGGACTCCAGCTCGCTACATCGAATATGCTGGAGTCGCAAGGGTATATCATAAGATCAATGCCGCTGCGGTTCCATTTTGCCATGATGTGGGACAGCGCAAACCCGAATTCGCCCTTTGCTAATCAAAAGGTACGTGAAGCTGTTCACTATGGCGTTGACAAGCAGACCCTGGTTAACGGTATCGGCGGCGGCGCCAAGAGAGGGTTTACCGCTCTGTATCAAATGGCTGAGCCAGGCGACCCGTGGTATTGCCCTGAGCTACCAATCCGCAAATACGATCTGGAAAAAGCCAAGCAGCTACTTGCCGAAGCCGGTTACCCGGCTGGCTTTAATGTAAAGCTCGTTTCGGACACCTTTGCTGAGATGAACTTCATGGAAGCCCTGTTAACCGAGCTTAAAAAGATGGGAATCGTTGCTAAACTCGACATTGCGGATTTTCCGAGGATAATGTCTCTAGAGATGGGCGGGTGGGAAGGACTGTTGCATCCGGGTTTCCCGACCTTCGATACTATGCCGGGTCTTAACTCCCGCTGGGGCGACCCGGCCTTCTTTGTCAGTATGTACAAGCCGGCCGGATGGAATGACATGTGGGCCTCGGTAATGTCCCAGATTGACGATACCAAGCGCGTGGAAAAGATGAAAGATATAGTCAGACTCGATTATAACCAGTGTTTAACCTTTACCTGGAGGGCGGATGCTCCTTTCAGTGTAGGCAGGGGGAATATTCATGGCTTCGCACTTCACGTCGGTGGTTCCATGGACGTCTGGTGGCCGGAAAATGCCTGGAAAGATAAGAAGAAATAGATAGAGATAGCTGAAGAAAGAATAGATACATACCGGTGGAGGAGCTGGAACCCTCTGGCTCCTCCACCGAAGGGAAAGTTCGCAGGTTCGTTCGGAATCTCGGTGAGAACGGGCTTTCAAGAACGTATCAGATATTTTTATATTTTTAAGGCTAAAACAAGACTAACTATAGCAAACCAGGGTTCTTTCCAGGTTCAAGGAGTGTCAGTCCTGCGAGGCTAACTCTGACGGTGCGGCGCCTTTTTGAACCTATTGCTAATGACATGCAGGAAGTTCTACGCTAGTGGGAGATCTTGAATGGCAGGGTACATTATTCGCCGGTTATTTATGGGGCTTGTTGTCATTATAGTAGTGACGGTCCTGGTATTTTTGCTGATACGGCTTTTACCGGGTGACCCGCTTTTAGTGTATCTAACCCAGCAGCAATATAGGGAGACCGTTTACGACCCCGCCCAGCTGGCACAATTGCAACAGCGGTTTGGTCTGGACAAACCGCTGCCGGTGCAATATATATCCTGGATAGCGGATATGTTCCATGGCGATTTTGGAGAATCAATTACTTTTCAGCAGCCGGTGTCGAAGCTGATTAGCCAGCGTATGCCGGTGACCTTATATCTGAGCGTCATTGGCGCTATATTCGCTACAGTTGTCGGCATAGGTTTCGGTATAATCTGTGCGCTAAGGCGAGGCACGTGGCTGGATACCGTGCTTACCTTCCTGGCAAACATTGGCATAACCGTACCCAGCTTCTGGGCAGCCATCCTGCTTATTTATCTGTTCGGCCTTAAGTTACACTGGGTACCCATCGGGGGTTACACATCACCGTTCGAGAACTTCTGGTTGAGCACCCGCCAGATAGTATTGCCGGTTTTCTGCATGGCGCTTTTCGGCCTGGCGGCAAACACGCGACTGACGCGGTCATGCATGCTCGAGGTCATCGCCCAGGACTACATTCGCACCGCCTGGGCTAAAGGTTTGAAAGAGCGGGTTATCGTCTTCAGGCATACCATTAAGAACGGCTTAATTCCGATAATCGCTAATATGGGTTTCCTGGTCGCCGGTCTGTTTGGCGGCTCGGTGATTATCGAGACTTTATTTAACATTCCCGGCGTCGGCAGATTACTGACAACAGCTATTCTCGGGCAGGATTTCATGATTGTTCAGACCGGCACTCTACTTTTCGTTGGATTGATAACAATTACTAACATCGCGGTAGATATTTCATACGGCTGGCTTGACCCCAGGATAAGATATGATTGAGGAGTTCCGATATGGCATATAGTTCATTACCCGGAGCCCCGCCTGACGAAGCTACCGAATGGGATAAGCCTGTAAAAAAATACAGCGAATTCAGGCGTACTGTCTCCGTATTCTTCGGGCGCCCGCTGCCTATCGTTGGCTTGATAATTATTTCCTTTTTTATTATCATCACAATTTTTGGCCCCTGGATAGCTCCCTACGATCCCCTTGAAATGGATGTAATGAACTCGTTAGCGCATCCCAGCAGTGCACACCTCCTCGGCACTGACGAGATTGGCCGGGATACCCTGAGCCGATTAATTTATGGCGCGCGAACTTCACTGTTCATCGGTATTGTGGTCATCAGTGTATCTGTAGCTATTGGTGTCTTCCTGGGCCTTGTTGCTGCGAATTCCAGTTCAGTACCACATCATATAATCATGAGAATTACCGATGGCCTGATGGCCTTCCCCAGTATATTACTGGCCTTACTTGTTGCCGGGTTGCTGGGCGGCGGTCTGCAGAATATCATTATAGCTCTGACCGTTGGTATGATAGCACCAGTCATCCGTATAACATGCGCGATGGCCCTTTCTGTCAAGGAAAATGACTATGTTTTAGCCGCACGGACTATTGGTACGAGTAAGATGCGTATAATGCTGAGTGAAATCTTACCTAACTGCTTTGCCCCGATACTGGTGATGATGACGATGGGTATCGGCTCTGTTATCCTGGCTGAGGCGGGGTTAAGCTTCCTGGGGGTAGGTATCACCCCACCGACGCCGGTATGGGGCCGCATGGTAAACGACGGATATAAATTTCTTCTTACCAACCCCGAGCTGTCTTTTGCCCCCGGCCTGGCAGTGATGCTGGTAGTCTTCGGTTTCAACATGATGGGGGATGGCCTACGGGATGCGCTTGATCCAAGGCTCAGAGGTGTGGTCTAGGAAGCCCGAATTAATAAGGAAAACGACATGAACACTCTATTACAAGTAGAAAATCTCAAGACCTATTTCCGAACGTACCGGGGGATAGTCAAAGCAGTGGACGACGTCTCCTTTCACGTTAATGATAAAGAAATAATCGGGCTGGTGGGAGAAAGCGGCTGCGGCAAGTCCGTAACCATGCTCTCCGTGATGCAACTGATTACCACGCCGCCAGGCAAGATAGTCGGCGGCAAGGTTATCTTTGAGGGGCAGGACCTGCTCCAGTACAAAGCCAAAGGCGACCAGATGAGTTCCATCCGCGGCGGCAAGATAGCGATGATATTCCAGGAGCCTATGACCTCGCTTAACCCGGTATTAACTATTTGCCGGCAGTTAACCGAGACGCTGGAGTGCCATCTCAATATGGACTCGCATACGTCGAGGCTGCGAGCCATCGAACTTCTGAAGCTGGTGGGCATCCCTGAGGCGGAAAACCGCATCGATGCCTATCCTCACCAGTTCAGTGGAGGCATGCGTCAGAGAGTGATGATTGCCATGGCGCTTTCCTGCAGCCCAAAAATACTTATCGCTGATGAGCCGACCACCGCGGTGGATGTAACAACGCAGGCACAGCTACTTGACATTATGAAGGAAATGGTCGACCAACATCATACTTCACTCATCATCGTTACACATAATCTGGGCGTGGTCGCCCGCTACGCTCAGAGAATTTATGTCATGTACGCCGGGCGTATCGTGGAATCAGGCCTATCTGATGACATATTCGAAAATCCCCGCCACCCGTATACCATCGGCCTACTCAAGTGCGTACCCCGGCTGGGCGAAACAACAGGAAAAAAGAAACTGGTGCCCATCAAGGGTGTGCCCCCCAGGCTTATCGATATGCCGGAACACTGCCCCTTCCTACCCAGATGCGCATACAAGATTGAAAAGTGCAAGACGGAGCCGGTTTCTGCACTGCGAGAGGTGGGTAATCAGCATTATATATCTTGTTTCGTCGATACCCAGGAGAAGAGATGACAATAGAGCCGAATGATACCGTAGTACAGGTAAAAAACTTAAAAATGTACTTTACGATTACCCGCGGGCTCTTACGCCGCAAGGTGGGTAAAATTAAAGCTGTGGACGATGTCAGCTTTGTCATCAAGAAGAATGAGACCCTGGGGCTGGTGGGAGAAAGTGGCTGCGGCAAGACCACCACCGGCCGCTGTATTTTAAGACTTTATACTCCTACGGCGGGCTCCATTATATTCCTCGGGCATGATATATCTACCCTGCCGGAGAACCGGATAAGGCCATTACGCCGTCATATCGGTGCGATTTTTCAAGACCCTTATGGTTCACTCAACCCCCGGCACACAGCAGGCACGATTACCGGCAGGCCTTTAATAGTCCATCACATGGTCAACGGCAAAAGCGAATACGACGATAGAGTTGCTGAGCTTTTTAAGCTGGTCGGGCTTGACCCTAGCATGATGGACCGCGTTCCCCATGAGTTTAGCGGCGGTCAGCGGCAGCGCCTGGGCATAGCGCGCGCCCTGGCGTGCAGTCCTTTACTTGTTATCTGTGACGAGCCTATTTCCGCGCTGGACGTTTCGATTCAAGCCCAGATAATCAACCTACTTGAAGAGCTGCAGGAAAGACTGGGCTTGACCTACCTCTTTATCGCCCATGACCTGGCTGTCGTCCAGCATATCTCCCACCGCGTGGCGGTGATGTACCTCGGGCGTATCGTGGAGATATCTAATTCACAGGAGCTTTATGAAAATCCGCTGCATCCGTATACCAAGGCTTTGCTCTCGGCGATACCGATACCGAACCCCGCCCTGGAAAGGACCCGCCACCGCGTGGTGCTGAAAGGCGAGGTGCCCAGCCCGGCTAACCCACCAACCGGATGCCATTTCCATCCGCGCTGTAATCTGGCAATATCCGAATGCGCCCAGGTAAACCCACCCCTTAGAGATGTAGGCAACGGTCACGAGGTAGCCTGTATCAGGGTGTAATATTAAGAGCGAAAGGAGCAATTTTGCCGGTCGAACAATGAAATGGTATCAAACAGAGAATGGCTCGTTACTGGCTTCATTGTTATTGATTAGGCAGACTCTGCCGGGAAAAAATCAGGTAAAGTTTGGTGCTAGTGCCCCTACCATTGGCAGCCTGATGCACAATTGGTCAAGTGGTATCCTGCCTGTCCATAATCCTTAATTAATCCGGTCTGAGATGCTATTTCTACCCCCTTCTGCCCTATCCTGTTTACGGGGTATTGCTGATAATAAAAAATGAATATCTAAAGGAGTAAGCGATGGCTGGAGGCTATATGGGAAAACTCCTGTGGGTAAATCTTTCCACGGGAGAAATAAAAGTTGAGCAACCTGATGAGAGTCTTTACCGGGATTTTATCGGTGGTTATGGTGTCGGCGCCAGGGTACTTTACAGTCGACAGAAAGGCGGCGTGGATGCACTGGGACCGGATAACATCCTGGGTCTGCTTACAGGGCCGCTTACCGGCACGCCAGCTATCAGCGGCACTAGGTATACAGCTGTAGGGAAGTCGCCGCTAACGGGGAGCTGGGGAGATGCTAACTCCGGAGGGCATTTCGGTCCCAGGCTCAAATTCGCCGGCTATGACGGTGTGTTTTTTACCGGCATAGCGGATAAACCGGTTTACCTGCTGTTGAACAACGGTAAAGCCGAGCTGAAAGACGCCAGAGAATACTGGGGTAAAGATACGTATTACACGGAAGACACGCTGAAAGCGGAATACGGTAGCGCCGCTGAGGTTGCCTGTATCGGTCCGGCCGGGGAGAAGCTCTCCCGTGTCGCCTGCATTATCACCCGTAAAGGAGATGCCGCCGCGCGCTCGGGGCTGGGAGCGGTGATGGGTTCGAAGAAATTAAAGGCGGTGGTTGCCATGGGCGACCAAAAAGTGCCCCTGGCCGATAGCGAAGCCGCCGACAGGCTGAGAAAAGAGCACTGGGAATATTTAAAGATGGGGATGGGGGGCGGAATGAACATGTATGGCACCTCCGGGCATGGAGATACATCGGCCATAAGCGGTGATACCCCTATTAAAAACTGGGGAGGCATCGGGGCTATTGAATTGTCTGATGTCACCGGCCTCCACAAGGATAAGATGATTGCCAACCTGGACCACCGGACAGGCTGCTGGCAGTGCCTGGCGGCTTGCAAGGCTGTCCTGAAAAACGGCATCCAGTATCCCTATCCAGCGGGCACCAAGCGGCTTGAATACGAGACTATAGGCGCTTTCGGGGCGAACTGTAAGAACACTAATGCCGAGTCCATAGCTATGGCCAGCCATCTCTGCAATAGCTACGGCATGGATACCATATCAGCCGGAAGCATCATCGCTTTCGCGATGGAACTCTACGAGCACGGTATCATCACCAGAAAGGATACCGGCGGTATCGACCTCAAATGGGGGGACCCCGATGCCCTCGTCGCGATGACGGAAAAGCTGGTAAAACGCGAAGCAATCGGGGATATCCTTGCCGAGGGCGTTAAAATCGCCGCCGAAAAAATCGGCAAAGGCGCCGAGCAATACGCCGTCCATATCGGCGGGCAGGAGCTGGGTATGCACGACCCCAAGCTCAGCGGGCGCCCCTTCCAATTCCCCCGCCACCCGACGGGTACCGTGTATAAGATGGATGCCACACCGGGCCGCCATACCGGGGCATTCGGACCTGACGGCTTTGAAAGGCACCTCAATAACTCCATGGGCACCTGCCTGTTCCTTTTCCTGTCGCCGTTGCCCAATGACCCCATATCCCCCCTCCCCTTCGCCGCTAGCATGATGAAGGCCGTGACAGGCTGGGACCGTTCTCTGGATGAGTTGCTTGAAGCCGGTGAGAGGATTGGAACTATGCGGCATGTCTTTACCCTCCGGGAAGGTATCAATCCCCGGGAGCGCTTCGTGCATAACCGGATAATCGGTAAGCCGCCGCAGAAAGAGGGCCCGCTGGCCGGCGTATCGCTGGATATCGAGGATGAAACTACCTGGAACCTGGGCGCCTTGGACTGGGACCGGGTTACGACCAAACCCAGCCGGAAGAAACTGCTAAAACTGGGGCTGGATGACATCGCACAAGAGTATTGGCCGCCGCCAGTAGCTCCTGTCTTCGGTCCATCGAGATGATACGACCTGACTCATTATGATACCGGCAGCTATCTCCGGAGTTAAAGCAAAAGACGGGGATAGCCCATTGCTAAAAGGTGGTTAGTGTGCCAAAAGGGATAATTGTTTACCTCTCCTACACCGGAAATACCAAGCAGATTGCCGAGGCAATCTACAAAGGTATGAGTCCGCTCATGAAGCAATGCAATATTGTAAAGTTACGAAAGACAAATCCGAAGGATCTGATTGGTTACGACCTGATAGGCATCGGCAGCCCGGTGCGGCTTGGGAGCATGCCCGTCGAGCTTAGGCAATTTATCGCTGGGATGGATTCATTAAAAGGAACGCACTGCTTCGTTTTCAACACGCACGCTGCCCTGCCGGTCAATTTCATGCGGGAGGCAGTAACTGCTCTCGGGGAAAAAGGGCTGGTCGTTATCGGCTTTAAAAACTGGTACTCTGCTGTGTATCTCCCCTACGTACCCAAACCCTACTTTACAGATGGCCACCCGGATGAAATCGACCTTAAAGAGGCCCATGACTTCGGGCGGGAAATGGCCGAGCGCAGTCGGAGAATCTCCAACGGCGAGACCGGCCTTGTCCAAAAGCTGCCGGAAGGCAAAGAGTACGAGGATATTTACGGCGGCGTGATGAGGGGTACGCTGCCTGCAGGTGTAATGGAGGCGCGAGCTCAAGGATTTAAAATCGATATGGATAAATGTACGCGCTGCAATTACTGCGTGGAGCTCTGCCCCACCCACAGCATCGATTTCTCCGTAGACCCGCCGGTTTTCCATAAGTGCGACCAGTGCTGGATGTGCGAGCAGACTTGCCCTGAAGGCGCCATATCATTCAACTACCCGCCGCTCCATAAATCCCACAACGTCATGGTAGCGCAGAATTATGCCACTACGCTCGAGGCCGCTGAGAAAGCCGGGCGTTTCCGTCCGCTGGTAAAACCCGAGAAGGTTGGCTGGGAAACGGCGTTGTATGTAACGAAAAAACCGCCGCGTTTTAAGCTTGTTGACCCAATCTAATAGAAATATCCAATGGAATCTTTATATTAACAGAAGGAGGTAGCTCATGGCTGGGAAAACATTAGAGGCGAAGTTTAAGGACCTGGAAGCGAAGGTTAAAGGTCTGGAAACAGAGCTTGCTTCCGTACATGATATCCAGGAGATAGAAAAGCTGCAAAGGGTGTATGGTTTTTACCTGGACAACCGCATGTGGGATGATGTTGTGGATTTATTTTCCGATAATACTGAATCTCTAGAGATAAGCGATAGCGGCGTGTACCTGGGGAAAGCGGGGGTGAGGAGATTTTTCAAGGAATTCCTGGGTAGAGGCGGCCTGCCACCTATGCCCGGAGCCCTGGGGACACACATGCAGCACCAGGGAGTGGTCAACCTGGACCCGGGAGGTGTTACCGCCAAGGGAAGATGGCAATGCGTCATCTGGCTGGCTACATCCCTGAATAATAAACTATCGGCAGGGCTGGGTCACGGCGTCTACGAAGATGAATACATTAAAGAAAATAATATCTGGAAATTTAAGAAAATGCATTTCTACCTGGTATTCCGGACCCCCCTGGACGAAGGATGGGTGAAGACACCGGTGGTGCTTTCCATGGCTAAGGGCAGCGCCGATTTACCCGCCACCGTCTATAAACCCTACCCCTCCGGGTATGTTATCCCCTTCCACTTTAAGAACCCCGTAACCGGGAAATAGAAAGGAGACGATAATAATGGCAGAGACCAAATACGGGAAGTATGTTGTTTCCAAGCCAAAGATAGTAGCACAGCTTGCGCATCATTCCAAGGAAGCCGCTTACCCCTGGAAAAACCCGGCTGAAGTCTATCTGGATGGTGAAACGGTACCCGGATGCCCGGTATGGTTTGATATTAACTGGATTTATGATACTCACCTGCCTTCCGTTCCAGGTTGGGTAAAACCGCACAAACACGATCAAAATGAGATACTCCTTTTTATTGCGACCAATCCGGAAGGAGACCTTGGTGGGGAAATTGAGATATCAATAGGCAAGGGCAAGGATAGAGAAAAACATGCCTTTAGCCACACCACAGCCGTCTTCATCCCGGCGGGATTAACACATTGTCCGATTGTCTATAAAAGTGTTGACAAAAAGAAGCCACAAATGATGATGGCTTTACTGTTCAACCCGGATTACACCTGACCATTTACGAAATATCTAACCTGCCCACCATTAACTAATGCCAGGTTACGATAAGCAGAGCTTACAAAAGAGCCTGCTAGTA
>Ga0315274_10009853_pt1 | contig 13781 bp, 29 predicted proteins | sample YL17G02_20_MG_FD_203700 | JGI IMG/M metagenome (GOLD analysis project Ga0315274, IMG submission 203700) | Sediment microbial communities from Yellowstone Lake, YNP, Wyoming, USA - YL17G02_20 | ecosystem: Environmental > Aquatic > Freshwater > Lake > Sediment | place: USA: Wyoming | collected...
CCCCGCCCCCTGACGATAGCCCCCCTTGACACCGGCCCCAAACTATGCTAGGGCAAAGCGAAGCCCGCCCCCTGTCGAAGCGGGACGGGCTACCCACCCGGTAGGAGGGGGAGCGCTACCGGAGGACGTAAAACCCTACGGCTACCATGATTGCTAGGTAGACAAAGAAGCCCAATAGCGTTACGGCGCAGCCCCACTCTACGGCGCTTAGTCGCTGGCTTATCCAATAGAGCGGGTCTGCATCCGGGTACCTAGCATGAAGCCACGTCCCTAGCAAGGCTCCCCCTATCAGGAAGATAAGCCAATCGCTATTAGGGTCTGGAATGGTCACTCATAGCCACGCTGCGGAGTAGTAGCGCTCTCCGTCCACGTTAAGGAATCCGGGCTTATCGTCCGGGCCTATCAGTATCGGCGCTCCGTCCGTTATCGGAGATGGGTAGATGATAAAGTCTGTATCCGGCGTACCCTCCCTCCATCCCTTCCAGTGTTCGTCCAAGTAGCTAGCGATAGCTCCCGGGCTGTCCAGTACGAATGCGGCTACCCTCTGCATTTCTATCCACTCCCTTTCCGGCGAAAGACAAGCGAAAACTTCCCGGCAAGCGGGACAGTCTACGGCTTGCATGGCTTGGTATGTAGGAGGCTTAGGCATTATCGAACACTCCCCTACCGGCTTCTCTAAGAAGGGAGAGCGCCCTAGCGTTACGCTCTAGTCGCTTAGGGTCTACCTTCCTCGCAGGGAATCCCTCCCAAAGCTCTACGGTAGGCTCTGTCAGTACCTCTATAGCGTTTAGCTCCATTGCGGTCTTGTAGACAGAGAGCCAAGCGCCCGGGCGCTCTAGCGATTGAATGGAAAGAGATACAGACTTCCGCTGCTCTCCCTCATATTCATAACGAGTAGTAGAGACTTGGAGCTTTACCCGTTCGCCCGTTCGGATACCGCTATAAAACTCGCCCCGCCCGGTATACGTAGCGGTAAAATATTGGGTAGTAACTTCGCGCATTGTTGCCCCCTTACGGTAGTAGTTACCTTATCCTATCGGGTAACGGTCTAGGCTCTCTATCCCTCTTCCGAGGGATTCGCTGTAAGCCCGTCTAAGAAGCTATGTACCCGTCCCCGAGGGGAAGCCTTCCAATCTTCTACCTCGTCCTCTAGGCGGCTCCACGCTGCGTACCGTGCAAGCTCGCAGAGCGCCCGGGCCACGGCTCCCGCTACGAATCCGACTAGACCGCTTACTATCATCGGTAGGCGATGATTGCAGGGACTAGCTCTACGTTGCTAGAGGACTCTACCGGCGCAGCCTGTAAAGGTAGGGGCGATGCGGAGGGTACCTCTACCCATACGCTCCCGGGAGTATTGTTACGCATAGAGCGTATCTGACATAGCCCATCCGTTATCAGTAGGGCTAGATAGTATTGCCCCGGGCTAAGTGTTGCGGCTAGCGCAGGCGTATTGTCGGCTCCTACTGCTAGAAGCCCGGTACTAAAGAGTCGCCTAAAGTTACGGTCGTAGATTCCTATATCGTAGTTGCCTACCGGCGCTCCACTTTTCCATTGCATATTGGTAAACGATGTAGCTCTATGGAGGCTTACAGGAATGTAGTAAGCCCGGTTATTAACGGCTGTCAGAAAGCTAACGTTGTATTGCAATCTGCCAATGTAAAGAGGGCTAGGAAAGTCGTTAGTTACAGGGAATCCCATTAGGCTGCTTCCAATACGAGGTTAGGCATAGCGAAGCCGCTAGTATCGGTAATTGTCAGAGTGGCGGGAAGGGGGAAGCTAGCCGCAGCCCTAAAGCCTCCATAGCGGAGATTGTTAGTAGTGGATAAGTCCCGACTACCCCATAGGCTCGTACCGGCTGTATCGCATACTACGAATATCCAATAGTTTCCTGCGGGAAGCGTAAAGGCTCCTAAGTCTATCTGTCTCTTACCGGCTGCGGGTACTGCTATCTGCGCGCTAGCAATTAGCCTTTGGAAGAGAGAGTTATAGATACCGAATTGGATATTACCTACCGCTGATATCTCTACAGTGTAATTGATATAGCGATAGGTTTTAAGGTTAGGAATCCAAAAGGTACTACCCCTAGCCTCGTTAGCCGTCATACCCACTCCCACGCTAGGAGCGCCTGCACGATTAAAGCCTACTCGTTTAGGCGATGGTACTAGTTTAGTGTATCGGAAGCTCATTTAGTCTGCGAAGTAGAGTTGGGCAGAGGGCCAGGGCGACCAACCTAACAACCCCGCTTGGGTAGTCGTATCTTCTGCGGCTTGAGTTTCCGGGTCAAAGGCTAGAGGAAGAGGGAAGGCGGTAGCCCCTATCTTTAGGATTCCCTGCGGTACCACTTCCCCATCGTAAGCGGTACGCCATGCTGTACCCGCTGCGCTTACTCCGCAGGCTAGCCAACTGTCACCCGCATTAATTGGGACGGGAGTAGCGAGGTTAAACCGGGTGGGGGTAGCTGCGACGGGTACGGCTACCGTACCCGTAGTAGCTTTCTTTACTCCGCTCTGATAGACGGCTAGCTCGCAGTTACCTACAGCTGCGGAACTACAGATACCAAACCCGCTTACCGTCATTGCCCGAGGCATCCAATAGTAGAGAAAGCTCGTACTACCGAATGGTTGCCCTACTCCCCCTTGATCTTCTCCCATCTCGTATAGCGCTCCCTCGTTGGGAAAGAGAATATCGTATAGCTGCGCTATACCGGGATTGCGGAAGCCCATACTCTAGCCTTCCTTGACTACTCTTACTTGGGTGTTAACCTTGCAGACCGTAAGCGCTCCCGCTCCCGCAAAGACTACGAGTAGCGTCCCTCCGCCCGGGACATAGATAGGACTATTCTCGTCAGCTACATCGGCAGTACCCGAAGGAGTGAAGTCTACGAAGTCTCTATCACTAGGTACTACTCCTGTCTGCCCAACGTAGACGGTAGCGGTACCGCCCCCTCGTACTGCCACTCGCTCTACGAGCCATGCAAAGCCGATGGTAGGCCCGCCACAATCTACCGTAGCGTCCCCTGCGGCGCTCGCAGCGATGGAGGCATACCCTCGGAAGCGCTTACCGGCTTCCTCGGTAAAAGTGCTTAGAGGGGCAAGTGGCCCGCCCCCGGGCTGTCCTGCTACGTTCCCTTCCTCGTTAACGAGAGGGCTAATACGTCCTTGCTGCAAGTCGTTACGCAATGGCATATCAAGCGTCCTTTAGTAGAGTGGCATAGGCTTTTACTTTCGCCATGAAGTAATCGTAGGGGTAGTGTTTATTCCCTTCCGGGTCACCCGGGTCTGCATGGTCAGACTTACCGAATGCAAGCGATACGTTACGGTGGGAGGTTATCCCGCTCCGATGGGCTTTGCAGCCTGCGACCGTTAGCCATACTAAGGGAATCTGATAAGCAACTGCCCAACGTGCAGAGAGTTGGGCTGCATGGTCTATGGTAGCCCTATGCGCTAACCACTCCGCTCTACTCCACTTCGCCCACCCGCATTGCTCTACGTGCAGCCCCCGACTATTGAAGGGTGGCGCAGCCCACGGTATGTAATCGTCGGGAAGGGAACGGTAACACTCGTAGTCATCTACCGTACACTGGACAGAGGGTGGTAGGTTATCGTCTATCGGCTTGGAGAAGTAGTAGGCTACGTTGCGAGCGCTTCCCTTATGGTTAGGGGATTCGGTAGAGTGAATGACGATATACTTGGGCGATAGACTCCGTATGCCGGAATCGTGGTAAGCCCGGAACGAGCCATTACATTTAAGCGCATCCATTACCGTAGCTCCCTAACGAATATCCCTAGCGCCCCGAGTAGTGCTACCACTCCGATGATAACGAGGACTACCCGAATCCAAGTATTCGTACTGGCTAGCTTCCCGAGTAAGCTAGGTACGATATCGGTTAGCAGATTCTTAGCTCCCGTAACCGGATTCCCTACCGTAATATCTTTCGGGCTAAAGCGAATCTTCCCATCGGGGAAGAGAGAGTTATACGTATTGAATAACCGCATACCCCCCTCGTAGTGGGTAGCCTCCCACTTGGAAGCAATGATAGCCTTTAGCTGTATCAAGTCCGGTTTACCGGCGCTAGCGAGAATGTCCCGGTAGCCGTTACGATTGGCTACGTCCTTCCGCAGTAGAGCAATCGTAGCCGCAGCTGCTTTGACATTAGACCCATAGCTATTACCCGGGCCTATGTTAAGTGGATTGTCTACCGGGCCATTCTCCTGCGCCGTCCATGCCGCGACGGTACGAAAAGACAAACCCGTACCCGCAGCTACGAGCCGGATAAACGTACCGTGGGTAAGCCCTACTCCCATTAGCTAAGAGGCATACCCGGGATAACCGGCATATCCATATCGGCGGCTACTAGCCCTTCCAAGCCGTTAATGCCGAATGCTTTAAGCATCGGGTTACTTCCCATCTCTGAGAGTACGCCTTGCAGCGTAGTAACAAAGTTAGTCATAACCGTAAGCTCTCTACGGATATCTCGTAGCTCGTTCATTATCTCCGTAGGCGTAGGCTCTGCCATTGCCATTACTCGTCCCCCTCTTCATCGTGGATACCGGCAATAACCATCTTACTATGATTCTGCGAATACAAGTAGTAAGCGATTGCCAGAGTGATAGCCGGTAACAATACCGGCGCAGGGTTGCGAGTAACGATACCCGCAGCCAACCCGATAGTAAGAATGTATACAGCGTTAAAGCGTACCGCCTTTCTTATCGCTGCTTCTTCTACATGCTCGTTACCATAGAGCGGAGGTAGAAGTAGCTGGAATGTATGGAGAGCTTCTAACGATAGAGCTAGCGAGACTCCGGTAACGATACGGTAATCTGCCATTTAGTAGTCACTCCCCCCGAGGGCCACGATAGGACTAATGACGGAGCGCCCAATAGCAGGGTCACCGCCTACGATTCTCGCCCCGTCGATTCTACGCCTATCTGCCTCGGAGAGCAAGCGTCCCTGAGACAGCCCCCGAAAGTCCTGCACCGTTTCGGTAGTCGAATCGAAGGGAGCGCCGTAGCCCACCGCAGGGCTAACTCGTCCACGGCTCCCGAGGTAGGCGACGTTGGCCGCAGCTGCGGCGGAGATAGGACGGAAGGCGTCTACCGCAGGGGACGGCTTCCCACCCTTCCCTACCATCGGCTTAGAGGTAAAGCTACCCCTATGATGATTGGCTGCGAAGCGATGGGTATTATCATGGTATGGCATTAGTCCATCCTTCCAACGAGATAGCCTACGAGGTAGAGGGCTACCCCTGCGAGTACGAGATAATGCCCTACCACTTGGATAGTGTTTAGCTCTATGTTCATACCATCGTGCCGAATACTTCCCGGGCTGCTTTCGGATGGAGGGTAGCCCAATGGCTATACGTTACCCCTGACTTCTTTAGCACCGCTCTAAATGCTGTCAAGTCGCTACGGGTATACGTCTTGCCACTCCATACAAAGCTAGTCTGCTTGGTAGCCGCCACCGTAGTAGCTGGTTGCGCTTGGGTAATCACGGTAGGCCCGGGGGTAGGCTCGTAGGTAGGCGGGATAGGCTCGTAGACAGGAGAGGGGTACAGAGGCTCGTAGCCTCCGCCCCAACCACTACCGCCACCGCTCATAGCTCCGGTACCGTTACCGAGGTTACCTACTCCCCCTCCGGTTAGCCCCTCAAAGCTAGAGCCGTCATCGGCGGTAACCATACCCTCTCCCGGGTCACTAAACGCTACCGCGCTAACGTCCTCTTTAGGGGGTCTACTCCGAGAGTAGAGATAGACTCCGATTAGCCCGAGGACTACCGCCCCCCATGCCCATACGGGAAGCGGGCCTACCTTCTTCGTTAGTGCAGGAGGCAAGTCGATAGGCATTAGCCATTCCCCTCTCCGAAGTCGCTAGCGAAACTGCCCCGAGGGGCAATCCCTATAGCTAGGCGGTACTCGTCATAGCTTAGCCACGTCCCCCAATTCTCCGGGGGTACTCCGGGGCTATCGACTCCGCCCGCTTGCAAGCGGTTAAACTCCTTCTTACGGTAATTGTTTTCGTCTGACCATTCCTGATATTGGCCCATGCTCTGTATAGCCGTAGGCCATTGCGAGCGCCGTACCGGGTAGAGGCTAGGCATAATCGCAGAGCGGTCTATATCGCTAGGGTCTGCGACAGGCTGTAGGTCTACGGGTAGCCGCTGATTAAGCCGGTTAGTACCAAGCTCTCCCGGGACGAGTAGAGACAGTCTGCGGCTAACCTCGTCCATCTTCTACCTCGTTCCCTTAGCAGCCCGGATAGAGCCAGAGAACGAGTCGCCTACACTCTTAACGATGGTAGCCGTATTGCGACTAGCAACGAGCGTAGCCACGATAGCAAGCCCTACGATTAGCGCAGCGATGTTAGCTACCTTATCTAGATTCATTACTTACCCTTTCTCTTCGGAGTAGCGTTTATCCTCTTCTGGAATTGCTGTAGAACGTATGGCCCGGACTGTAGTACCACTCCTACAAAGATAAGCCCTGCGAAGTATGCAGCTAGCTTAGGGGCGAACTCTGCGAGGAATCCTAAGACGAGCCATACAAAGACTAGGGCTACGAATACCCGAGGCTTTGGGAAACTACCCTTAAAGCTACGCTCCGAAGCAATGATTAGAGCGGTACCTAGAAGGGCCACTACTACCAACTTTTTATACTGCGTATCGGGGGCGAGAGGGGTAGCCATTAGAAGAGACTGTTAGCGTAAGGGGTTGGGTCTGCCACCCTGCTAGCAAGATGAACGTGGGGAATATGCGTACCCGTCATACCCATATATCCGATTACGTCCCCTTTCATTACTCTACGTCCCGGGACTATCAATGGAGCATAGCCCGAGAAGTGAGCGTAATAGAAGTCGTTAAAGGGAGTCTGCAACGTAAGCCGATATCCCCCTAACCTATTCCACCCGAAGTTAAAGCCGATGGTACCCGACTCCACCGCATGAACCGGGGTACCGATACCCGTATTAGGTTCGGGTACTACATCTACTGCGTTATCGCTTTCCCAATTGCCAATAGGTCTAGCGTTATGTCCTGCGACCGTATCTATGATTCTAGCCCCTACCGGGCCAATCGGCTGCTTCCCCGAAGTGGCCGCAGTAGGGGCAGAATCGACAGACGGCGTACTACCGTTAGTCGGGGTATCAAGCGTTTTCTTAGCCTCGGTACCAGTGAATGCAGCTACTATCTCGTCCTTCGGGTTAGTACCCTTAAAGCCCGAATAGAGCAAGACGTATGCAGCAAGCAGACCGACTAACCCTAGAGCAATCATGTCCCCGACTGCCCCGTAACCTTCTTACCATTGATATAGCCGAAGCTATAAGCAATGACGGTAGCGTAGATGCCACTAACTACATCGCTAGAGATATGGTTAGTGAATCCCATAAAGGTAACCATTACCACGGTTAGAGAGATAACGGCTAGGCGAGCCTTAGAGACTTCCTGCATCGCTGCAACCACTAACCCTTCTTCTTCGAGGCAACCATCCCGAGAAGCATCGGGAGGACTAGCCAACCGAGAATGATGCCTACGAGGACTGACATAAGACTAAGCCCAAACATCTATCGCCTTTCGGTTAGGGGGAAGTCTGCGGCTAGATAGCCGCAGACTTCATCCCCGCTTTAACTGCGACCATGAAGAGAAGCGCTACCGCCACGATACCCGCTACCCAAACATGGATTTTTTGCTCGTCCACGTCGGGGATATCGGGATCGTTCCCGAATACACTAAAGGTATCGAATGTCATAGCGGTTACGCTCCGAAGCCTTCGCCTGCACCCGGGACTCCACCGGTAGCGGAGGACTCGTCATACCGATTCTGGACAGCAACCGGGGCTACGTCATTCGTGAGAATGGTAAGCGTACCGCCCGATGCAGCGAACGTACCGACAAACTCCAAGCGAGTAGCCTGGACAGTACGCAGCCAGAGGTGTCCATCATCGTCCCCACCCGGATGCGCTCCGTTATCGTGGGCGAAGTCATAGACAAAGACTCCGGTATCTAGACCCACGGCTGCGTAGCGCTCAAACATAGTTTGCTGTCTGTAGGGGCGAGGCTCGTTAAGCAGAATACGAGCGTCCCAATTGAAGCGCATTGGGTCTGCGTACTCTGCGGTAGTCCTAAGCGGTACAGCTGTATCGTCGAAGTAAATCGCAATCAGATTGCGAATCTGATTACCCACCCGGGGGAGGATAATCGTATTCTCTCCGGTTACGATAGCCTTCTGGAATTTGCTCCAATACTGCGCCGTACCGTGCAACGGTGGGAGGGTAGCCTGCGGTAGCCCGTCACGGCTTGTAGGCTGCGGAAGCGTCCATGCTTCAAGCGCTCCCCTAACCCTAACCGTAGGCGGAGTAGTCGGGGCTGTAGTGAACGTCGTAGTGGTTGCGGCCAGTGAGATATTCACTTTGTAGTTAGCGCTAGCGTTCATGTTAGACAAAGCTCCAAGCCCTGTCTTAGCACTAATCTCCACTGGAATGCGGAGAGCGAATACCGGGTTAACCGTATTGGAGAAGTTAGGCTGACCATCGGGGTCTTGGTAGAACTGATAGCCGCCCCACTTATTGATTACGTACAAGTCGTAGCCGTTAACCGGGCCTACGATGGGAGCGCCGTTAACGTCAAGCAGAGAGATATCCTGCAAGAAGTTATAAGGAGCTTCCAACGAGAGGACTCCCGCCCCGAGAACTCCACCGCTTCCCTCTACGAGAAGCCAGATATTGCGGAGGTAACCGAAAGCGGGAACGTCGAACGGGCCTAACTGCTGCACGTTCGCAGTCTGCAATCGGCTTACGTCGAAGCCCGGTTCGATATGCTCATGGGCTGCATGGGTAAACGGAATGATTGGGAGAGCGGGAGCCTGTCCCCGCCCCCTCGCATTCGCTCCCTGCGTTCTAGTCGCTGCGCTAGCCACTCTTCCTACCTTTCTCTAGTAGACGAATGCCATAGCCTGACCAAGTGGCATCTCTGACCAACGTGCAGAGAGAATGCGCCACCCGGTACCGAGGACGATGACCATTGCAAAGACGATGAACGCCTGCAATGCCGAATCGTGAACGTGCAAGGTAGTACCTCCATTCTGCGTATGAATGCTGCGAAGCCAACGCTACAGCATAAGACGGACGGAGGCTAGGCCCGGGGCTAACTTTTCGTATTCGTTATCTGCATCGTATGAGTGTCTGCGTTTATGTATAGGCAATCATACTTAGGCAAACCTCTAACGATTGCGGCTACTTCCTTCTCGTCCACTCCGACAATCTCCGATAGCCGTTTAGCATTCTGGCTATCGTTAAAATTCCAGATAAATAGATGCGTTGCTTGGTCGTAAGCATTAAGAGGTACAAAGCGTGGCCGTTGGTTACCTCCGATAACGGATACGCCTAGACTCCTTCCTTGTTGCCAGAGGACTTCTACAAGCTCTCCGAGTTTGAGGGTATCGCATATGTAACGCAATTCGTCTAGGTATACTGCCCAACCTCCCGCGCTATAGATATTCTCTAGCGCATTGTAAAACTCTCTTTGTTGCTCTAGCTTGTAGCTAGCTTTCCTCATGTTAGGCCAGAGTATCACCCGCTCTGCGAAGGGTGGCCCGGGCCACTCTTCGGTCTTGTAATACCCGTCCTCCCTTATCAGTTTGTCTAGGGTCTTATCCTTAGCCTTAGTCCCGAAGGCTACTACAAACTTCCTACGAGGTAGAAGCTCTAGAGCTAGCGTAGTCTTACCCTGTCCGGTTGGGCCTAGTAGGGTAATATGCTCGCCTTGCTTCCACTTGAAGCCGTCAAGGAAAGTCTGCCACGGTACCGTTTCAACTTCCATCGGCGGTTACCTTAGCTGCTACCTCTTCCTCTGTAGGTATCGCTTTCCCATACATAGCAGCGATACCCGGGGGCATCATGCCATGATTAGCCATGATGGGAATAGCGATAAACGCAGCCGCTACGATAACCTCCCCATACGCTCCGCCTGCAAGCATACGCTCTATGTTCTTCTTTATCTTGGGATTCTTCTCACAAAGGTTAGCGAGCGCAGCCGATAGCTTAGGCGTACCCTGTAGGATTACGGTACCGTCGTAAGAGTTAAACGCATAGACCGCAGTACCTATCATCGTAAACTGAGTGGCTAAGCTCTCTTCGATTTTACTTACGCTCATGCTAGCCACGTTGCTACGATTGGTAGAGCCTTTCGGTCTACCTCTAGGCTTAGGCGTATCGGTCTTACCCGCATTGCCCGCAGGAGCGGGAAACTCCGTTAGCTTCGGGGGTTTATCCTCTACCGTCGCAGCCATTAGCGACCAATCCTCCGGTACCAGGGGTGGACGGGATCGGGGGCGATATCGTCCTCTGCATCTACGTCCGACTCTACCGCATCGCTAACCTCTTCCGTAACCTCTTCGGACGTTTCGCTAACCTCTTCCTCTACCTCTTCCGTAATCTCTCCAATCGGGGGAGATTCCGTTAGCCCGGAATCGTGGAGGGCTGCTAGCGTCCCGTCGTATGCAGCTGCGCGCATCGCTTCGATAGTAAGCATAGAGGCTGCGTCTTGTACCTCTGCCTCTGCCTCTATCACTTCCTCTATCGCTTCCTCAAATTCTGCGTCTGTCTCTGCTTCCTGTAGCTCTTCCTCTGCCTCTACCAATTCCTCTACCGCTTCCTCTAGAGCATCGGCGGCTTCTTCTACATCGTCTAGGATTGCTTCGCCTTCGGGGTTGGCATCTTCGGGCATGGCTCGTTCCTTCCTTTGTCGATTGCGAACGGGACGAGTATATACCTTGACTGCTTATAGGTCTAGTCGGGGTTGCTCCATCCCCTGTATGAAAAGGGGAGAGCCTACCTCCCCTGTCTGTATCCCCCTAGACTTCGGTATGTAGCTATCGGATAGCTCTACCGATTCATAGTCGGGAGGTAGCAGCCGCATAACCTTAGACCTACCTTCCTCTGCATAGAACTTACGAGAGGAATAGAGCGAGAGCTTACGAGTACCATCGGGCCATGAACGCCACTTATCTAGGCTTCCATTGTTAAGGGAGGTACCCAATCCTACAAAGCGCTTGGTAGGCTTGGTCTGCGAGTAGTAAGGGCCATGTTTAGCCCATCCCTTACGTAAGTCGGGAAAGTCTATCTCTCTAAGAAAGAAGCCCCGAGACTTCCTAAACTCATAACCGCTATCGTCTATGCCTATGTAAATACCGGGTTGGGCTATGAAGAATTCCCGATACTCTGACCGCTCCAATCCTCCGAGAGCATCGGCTAGCTCTAGGCCCGGGTCACCCGAAAAGACGATACCATCCGTAGAGATGGATACGGTACCTCTAGGGTCTTGCATTGCCATATCGAATAGCCTAGCCCTAGTACCGCTCGTAATCATCCCAGCCCAATAGAACGAGCGGAAGCGAGGTACCCTACCCTTGTATCCTACTCCCTGCGCCGTCTTACCGTAGAGAGAGTTTAGCCCTAGCTTTAGCGCTTTCTCCGAGGCTCTACCTTCTCGCTTCGCTTTAGCTCGTTCGGAGTAGACTTCACGTATAAACGCAAAGGGCTTAACATCGCTGCTAGGAGTAAATACCCACCCCTCCACGATAGTAATAAGACCCGGGTAATGGGCCATTGCATAACGTACCTCTTTAGCATGATACCAACCCTTTCCATTAGAGGGGTAGCGTATCTCTTTCTTATGCCTATGGGGGAATGGCATTACGTAATTGTCTGCGGGCAAATCCCATTCCACTAGCCATAATGCGTAAGGCTCTGCCGAATGGTAGACCTTAGAGTAATTCCACGTTCCCGTTAGGTCTGGACAGTGTAGAGCCTCGGAAGGATAAGCGCTGCGTATATCGTAGTTGGTACAGTTAACTAGCTCCCCCTGTAGGAATACCTCTACCCGTCCCCCGAAGTAAGCCCGCATAATCGCATCGTGGACGGGAGCGGGAAAGTCCTCATCCGGTACCCGATAGCGGTGGACTCCCTCCCGCTGTAGCAACCTCGCAGCTACCGCCCCCGCTCCATTCCACTTCGCAGGCTTTAGGTCTGCCTCTGCTAGCGAGGCTTCCAGCTGCGTAAGTAACTCTACTAGGAGCTTGCATTCTGATAAGCAGTAGCGGATAACCGCTCGCTTATCTTTGTCTGTAAAGCTAGAGCGCTCCCCTTTCATTCGGGCTATATCCCCTCCCGGGTCTGCTACCTTCCAAGTCTCTAGCGCTTTGACAAAGGAGCATTGGAAGAAGCCGAAACTATCGCATATCTCTATGCTTAGTCTGTCATAGAGTCGGGTAACTTGGAAAGACTTAGAGGGCATCCATTCGATACGGTAGGCGGCTCCGTCCTCTAGCCGAATCGTAACGCTTCCTCGTACCCATAGCATTACTAGCTCTCTTACCGTCAAGTCTACTAGCATCATGTTTACATCGTAGTTGAATGCAAAGCCGTTAAACTTATAGCCCGGGTTATCCTCCCGCAGCTGTAAGAGGAAGGTAAAGCATTGGAGAGTAGTTAGCCCTTTAGCCCGATAGATATACTTACCCGTAGAGGCTGCGAGTAAAACGTAATCGTGAGAGTCTGCGGTAGTAAACGATTCTCCGTCTACCGTTATAAACTTACCCACGGTAATAGACCGACGGTAGCGGTTATTCGCTTCCTTCCGTCTATTCTTTTGCTCGGTCGTTAAGTCGCTATATTTGGGATTCACTACGAGGGGTTATCTTGAGTCTCTCCCACGTCGTAGTCTGCGTCCTCATCCCTAAGCCCCATGTAGACGAGGAAGTTAGCTACCGCTCCATTAGGGTTACGATAGGCTTTACTCTTCCTGTCTTTCCATAGGGGGCGAGCTTCTGCGTATAGTTGGTTAAACTCCGAATCTATCCGGCGTAAGTCTTTAGCTGTCTTATCGGGATGCTTCTCTAGGGCTAACTTCATATCGTATTGGTAAGCCTTAGACTTTCTCGCTCCCTGGAATTGACTCCAAGACTTCCACCCGAAGGCTTCCGGCGTACCCTTACGGGCTTCGGTTATACGCAGATTCTCGTACTGCCTCCGGCTAATGACAGTACCCGTAGGAGTTAAGACGCCCCTACTACGTGGAGATTGACCCCTAGATGCTAGCTCGCTAGGGGTTAGTCTATGGTATCCGGTAGGCTCGGGGAGGGCCATTAGGATAAGGGCTAGCCGTAATCGTACCGGCTAGCCCTATCTCTTTTATCTACTCGAACGGGATATCGTCTAGAGGATTTTCGTTAGCGTATTCTTTCTCGCTAGCCCAATCAATAGGGCCACCCTCATTACCATCGGACACTACCCTATAACTATGATAGTCCGAATGTCCCTCTGTCTTAGACTTCACTTGACCGAGATAGACGATAGCTACGATATCTCCGATACTAGGATTAGCTTGCTCAAACTGCGAGACTAACGTAGTATGGAGAAGCCATACGCTACGCTTGGTACCGTCCTCCGTTTCCAGTACCGCTATCTTACATGGCCCGAATGCTGTATTACCCTTATCTACCTTGACGAGCTTTCCGGCTAGCGCTTCGTCCTTCTTCTTAGGTATCCACGATTCGGGATATCCCGCTTTCGCTTGGTCTATCAACTCTTGGTAACTCATGGAGTAACCTTAGCCTCTCTTGATTAGCCTTACGAATATCCCGTAGGGTTGGCATCCCTGCGGGTACGGCTGTCTGCGCTCGCAATGCAGCCATATGGCTGCGACAGTAACGAGCGCTCGTCTTAGCCTCGCAGCCGTCCACGCTACAAGCATGAAGCGGTCTGTAGGCTCTACGGCGCATCCTCTCTCCCTTCT
>Ga0315274_10009854_pt1 | contig 13780 bp, 12 predicted proteins | sample YL17G02_20_MG_FD_203700 | JGI IMG/M metagenome (GOLD analysis project Ga0315274, IMG submission 203700) | Sediment microbial communities from Yellowstone Lake, YNP, Wyoming, USA - YL17G02_20 | ecosystem: Environmental > Aquatic > Freshwater > Lake > Sediment | place: USA: Wyoming | collected...
AAATAACGTCCTCCCGGTGCCGTGACTTCGAGTGAGTCAAGATATTTGAAGAATTTATTGTAGAAGATATTATCCTGTAGACCCCAGCCCCATATAAACGGGGCATCGTCCGGTCCAACGAATTCTCCATCCATGCCCTTGGTGATATCGAAGCCATTTTTAGCCATAAACGTTCGCGAATTGTCAAAATCGATGTCCTTATAGGCCTTGAAATAGAGCGTCTGGTAACCCGCCTCCCGTAAGATCTCCGGCAAACAGCGGAAGGTTCGATCGGCGTAATCGACGAACACTTTGCCCTTAAAGCTCTCGTTGAGACCGCAGTGAATCACAAATTGGGCGCGACTGGTTTGAACTGTGGGTCCATAAAAATGTGCGGCGCTGAGCCCTCTTCGCGACAATGCATTAAAAAACGGTGTGTACTCGCGACCATCAGGAGTTCTGGCAAAGGCAAAGTTGGCATTGAAGGACTCAAGTTGCACAATAAAGACATGTGGCAGGTCGTTGGATGATGGTGAGTTGGGTGTATCCTTGCTTGCATCATAATATGGGTAACTATCTGGATGCGATGCCAGGGCGATCTTTGTGTAGTGGACCATCCAGTGGTGAAATGTGGTGCTAGCCAGCTTCGCTCCTGGATCCAAATTAGCCGGATAAAAAACCAACAGCCCAAGGTAGGTGGCAGCCAAAACCGCCACCACCAATCGACTGTTTGTCGCGTCTGGCAGGCGAAAGAGCCGCTTCGTCATTGCTTCGTAGATAAAGCAGCCTAAAAACAGGGCTCCAAGACTGAGATAGAGTGCCGGTTGCGCCAGGCCCGCAAGCATTTGTAGTGCTTCGGCATTGAAAATTTCATTCCAGTTCTCATAGAGTAGCGAAAAATACAGCGGATGGTGGGACTTAGAAAAGAAAATCCACAGCAGGGAATACAGCGCAACTGCGCTTACATTTAACAAAATACGCAGCGAACCATGGCGGGATGCAGCATACCCAAGCAAGCCAAAAAAGCACAATACCGACAGAGAAGACGCTGCGATGATCCCAAAGTCTTTAGCCGGGGTGGTTATCTGAAGAAGATTGGCCCAGCGCATATAGGCGAGTAGGGCCGCCTGCAGCGCAGCCATAACGATGGCAATTCTAGGAAAAATCTTGGTAATAGCAGTTCACTCCATACCTTAGCCGGATTTGCAGAGCAAGAGACGCAAAATGGCGAATTTTTATTTATGTAATCATACGATTGATCGCGATAATTTGCCAACTGGTGACGACCCACGCCTGCATCGCACAATGGGGTTATTCTGCTGTTAACAACCGCCAAAAAGCGCGGACTTTTTGAATGTCTACGGCACCTTGCCGCCTCTTGGCGCCAGCAACTGCACGTCACCGCCGCGAGCAGCGTAAAAAAAGCTCGGCTATCGACAGCAGCGCCGAGCCAGATTTTGGCGGCCAGGCCAAGCTGGGCTATTTCAACCTTGGCTCGAGCTGCGCCGGGGCCTAGCGCAGCAAGGCATAAATGCGATTCCCATTTCTATGCTATGCATGGTAGATGCTGGTGTCTAAACGCCTTTTGGGCAAAGCAGCCGCTATGAGAAAGCACCTATGACCGCCACCCGGCCCGTTCCGCCTCGTCCACTTAAGCCCGATTTCCCGGGTGCCTGCATCAAGAACTCAAAGACGGCCGCAGTCCCCTTTGGCGATGCCGTGGCTATCCTCCGCGCCTGGCGCAAGAGGCATCCGGAAGCCCTCCAACTCGACGGCCATCCGAGCGGACGTAATAATCTAAAGGCCTGGCTGCACGTTAAACTCGACGGCTTTTCGTCGCCGCGTCACGACTTTCGCGCTAAGCATTCGCATGAGCTGATTACCGGCAATTTCTATAATGGTACTTGGAATCTCCACGGCGACGCCAAGGCAGCAGCTATTGATCGGCTGCTCCAGCTCTGTGCTGGCGGCGCTGACCCAGTTGATTTCTTGATCCCCTCCGCAACCCATGAAGGTAAGGCGGAGCACCACGGCGATCAAAATCCCAAGTTTACCATTGCCAGTACTGGCGCTAGTTCTGCCGAAGATTTGTTTTTGTATCAGAGTTAGGGAAATTTATCCCCGGTATTATGGGTGGTTACAGGCATCCTGGGGGGGTTCAATATCGCAACAACGACGCCTCCCAGCTCTTTCTCCCCAATTATATAAAAGTGTGCTACAATACGCGGCCAGTCCCCGACTGCCGCCGGCGATAGCCGCGCCCCTTCTTCGACGAGCCCTTTTAAATGAACCCCAACGATGCTCTGCGCAGCCTACGCTATATGCTTGATGTTAACGACGCGAAGCTCGTTGAGATCATTGCCTTGGGCGGCGGCAATAGCTCAAAGAGCGCTGTAGCGGCATTTCTTAAGAGAGACGATGAAGAGGGTTACCAGAAGTGTAGCGACCTAGTCATGGCCCAGTTCCTTGACGGTTTAGTGGTTTATAAACGCGGTATCGACCCGAGCCGGCCGGCACAACCACTGGCAAGAAGTGTCAGCAACAATCTGATCTGTAAAAAGCTTCGAGCAGCTTATCAGCTGAAGGACATGCAGATCCTGGCATTGTTAGGACCGTCTGGACTAAAGATTTCCAAGGCCGAAATCAACGCTATATTTCGCGCCGAAGGGCACCGCAACTACCGCGAGTGTGGTGACCAGTTGCTTCGGTATTTAATCAAGGGCCTGACGGCCTAACTTACGAATTGGACCTATGATGACCACTTTTTCTAGCTTCCCTTTGCTCGCATCACTGCAGGCTACATTGGTTGAAATGGGGCTAAATACGCCTTCAGATATCCAACTTCAGGCGATACCGGCGCTGCTTGCCGGCCGCTCGGTAGTTGGTGTCGCCGAAACTGGCAGCGGTAAGACCTTGGCCTACGTGCTGCCGATCCTGCATCTGCTTAAGACCCTAGAGAACGATGGGCAGCCCGTCACCGCGCAGCGCCAGCCCAGGGCAGTGGTCATGGTCCCAACCCGCGAACTTGGCGAGCAGGTAGCGCGTATTTTCAAGCCATTTACCCATACCACTCGCCTGCGGGTACGCAGCGTATTGGGCGGTACGACCCTTGATGTGGCTAAGAAGAACATCAGCGGCGCCTTCGAGGTGCTGGTCGCAACGCCGGGCCGCCTGGTCAAACTTTTGGACCGTGGTCTAGTCAAACTTGATGGCGTAAACCTGCTAGTGTTTGACGAAGCCGATCAAATGGTCGATCAAGGTTTCTTGCCTGATTCTCAGCAAATCGCTGCGGCCTGCGCGCCGGGTCGTCAACTCGCGATGTTCTCCGCCACGGTGCCTCCAGTTGTTGCGCAACTGATCGCTGAGATCTGCAGTGGCGCCGAGGTTTTACGCAGCAAAGGCAGCCACCGGGTGGTGCCGACTCTCACCACAAAGAACCAGCCCGTCACCGATGGCAAACGCCTGCCGGTCCTCGAATCCGTACTGAAGCAAGCGGCCACGGGCGGCACGATGATCTTTACCAATACCCGCGAGCAGTGCGACCAACTGGCCGAGGATCTCAAGGCGGCCAAGCGTTCTTGCTTGGTCTACCGTGGGTCCATGGATAAATTAGAGCGTCGGGCCAATCTAAAGGCCTTTCGCGATGGCCAGGTCGATTTGCTGATCTCAACTGACCTCGCTTCGCGCGGGCTTGATGTTGAGCATGTTGGTCGCGTTATTAATTATTTCATGCCCTATCAAATGGATAATTACCTTCACCGGGTTGGCCGCACGGCGCGTGCCGGGCGGGAGGGCTTGGTCATCAATTTCGTAACCGAAAAAGATCGCCCGCTCTTGGAAATGCTGGCGGATCATTAGCGGCACTATTTCCAGCGGTTGTGCATCCAGAAATACTGCTCGGGGTAGCGGTGGAAGCAGGCCTCTTTGCGACGAACGCTTTGGGGTCCGCAGGCCACCACTCCTTGTGGGCCATGGCTAAAGCCGCCGCTGCAGCTGCAATTGGTTACAGACCATCGCTTAGGACCAAAGTCGCATTTCTTTTTTCATCTAAAAGATTCCTAAATAACTCCGTTTTACTCAGGTTTCCACTTAGCGCTTCTCGACCCGTAATCACTAGTGACCGCTGCGTTGACCGCGAACCACCTTGGTTTGTACTTATGTACCAGCGGTAGCGACCTGGCGCGAGTGGCACAGTAACCTGATTAGCTCTTGACTGCTCCTCGTGAATCAATTGCCCATTAGCAGCAAGAATATTAAGGACAATGGCGTCAGATGATCTGAGGGAGTCTGCCTCCCAAACAAAAACGACACCGCTATGTTCGTTTCCCCGGATCAGCGTGGTGTTGTCCGGCGGATACGAGGCCCTAAGAATTTCCGTTTTCGTGTGACTATAGACAGTCCCACCTTTAACTTTAGCGGACAAAGATTTTTGTGGGACAATTGCATGGACGACATGTGCCGGGGACTGCCAAGAGCCATCGCCGGAGGTGATTTGGGTTAAGTAAACGCCAGCCTTTAAGACCTGAACTGTAAAGAAATCCCGATCTGTAGTTCCAACGGGCCCTCCTCTAGGGGAGCCGGCGGGCCAACAATACACCAGATACTTCAAACGCTGCTTTTCAGGATGGCGCCAAACCACTTTGATATCTACAGGCCATTCTCTCGATTCAACGACCGCATTGGTCACTGGTGCCAGCATCGTCAGCTTGCGTGCTGCAGATCCCAGTGCCACACCATCTTTGGCTAAGTCCACCAGTGTCGTCTTGGACACTCGGGCAATGCGGCCGGTCGCCACAGCCGTTAACCTCTGCCAGGCGTCAGACAAGGCCATCTTAACATCCACAATTTTCATAGAATCAGCAACCAGACCACCTCTGTCTTCTACAAAATAGGTACTAACTCTAACACTACGCAGCATATCAGGCGAAATACGGGCAATTAACGGCTGAGTGAAGCGGATTTGAATGCGCTCGCCCAATTCTTGAGCCAGCTTATTGGGCGTAGCCTCAATGAGAGTGACGGCCGCACCTCGGGTCACTTGAATAAGCTGCCCCTCCGTAAGGAGCTGCCCTTCCCATGACCTCTGCCATCGCGCATGATTTGGACCACGGGTCCAAACAGTACCTGTCAGCTCTCTTACCTGAAAAAATCGAGATTTGGCGGCCACAACATCGGTACCACCAAATAGGCAGCCAAGACCCAGCGCTAATAGCGTGATAAAGCGACAACCAGCTGGCCCTATCCAGCCTGAAACGAGGTTCATGCTGCCCTCACCAACAGTACACAAACGTCATCTGGTGGGGATGTGCCAGCTAGGTAGGATCTCCAGATATCCATCGCCCCTGTTAGGGCAGAGGCAGGGTTATTAGCCGAATGTTTAAGCATGTCGCGTACTCGCTTACGACCAAACATCCTACCATCTGGTCTAGCTGCCTCAATCAGTCCATCTGTGTACATAAGCAGCGTATCTAGATGTTCGAATTTAACCTGGTGGCTTGGAAAAGAGGCATCCGCGTTAAGGCCGAGTACACTTTCAGAGCGAATCTTCAGCGACTCTACGGCATCATTTCTCTTTATGAATGGCGCAGGATGCCCTGCATTGATGTAGTCGATCTCACCGCTGCCCGCCACGTACCGCGCGATAAACATAGTCGCATGCCACTGCTGCTTCCCAAGTCGGAAGATTGTTGCATTGGTATGATGAACAAATTCCTCGAGGGGAAACCTAGATTCGCCGCGATGCCGGGCTTGGTCAAATAATCCAGCGATAATCGCCGTAAACACGGATGATCCGGCGCCGTGCCCTGACACATCGGCGATTACAAAAACGGTTTCTCGGCTAACTGGATTGAATGCGTATTGATACCAGTCGCCGGCGCATTCACTAGCGGAAATATATACCGCTGCGAGTGCCAGGCCAGAATCAGCCGGCAAGCCTCCCGACGGCAATAGATTTTCTTGAATACGGCGAGCGATCGCCATTTCGCCAGCAAGTCGCATTTTCTCCCCCTGTTCACGCATCAGCAGCGCAACGCGGCGGTCTCGCTCACCGAGTCCTTTTGCCATCGATCCGAAGGCATTGCTTAAGAGTGAAAGTTCACCAAATGCTTGAAGCTTCGGTTTGACATTGAACTCGCCATTACCAACCAATTTCGCGATGCCTGCCAGTTCTTTAATAGGAGCCATAATGCGCGATAACGGCAGTTGAAGCATCAAAATCACAACAACAACTATGCCGACCAATACCCACAAAAATTGAATGACAATTTGACGAACTGGCGCCATTGCTGCGGCTCGCGTGACCTCAGAAAATAAGATTAAATTAGTGTCAGGTACTTCCGAGAAAAACCCATAGAGATTGACTCCATCTTTGTCCGTAAATTCTAGTTGACCTTGCCTGATCGGGGCCTTGATAAACCTTTGGACTAAATCCCTATCCGTCAGATTTATCTCGTTGATTTCCTGGCTATTACTGTGAAGAAGGCGGCCCTCAAGAGTAATCAGATAAAGCGAACCCTGATCCGCGGGTCTACCAGGATGCAGTGCAAAATGTCGAGACGCTGTCTTCCGCAGAATAAGCTGCTTCCGCTCCTGATTAAACAATGCAAGGTAGTTCTGACCGGAGTCACTGAGCACCTTGATTTGACCTACTGTAGAAAAGTCAACTGCATTGGCGATCTTAAAGTCGCTGAGATTTTTTACGCCCAAAACATTGCCCTGCAATGCCTCGAGTCCACCGTCATTGCCGACCTTTAAAACAATATCATCGCTCTTTGCTGCTTGGTCTAAACCTTTACCGAAATCTCGCAGACGTTGGCTGAGTATAGAGCCTTCATGTTCGAGTTCCAGGAACATGATGGCCCAGGTGTCGACTAATTTATTTTGATAAAGAACATTCAAGGCATAGTAGCCATTTGTCAAGATGGCTCCAATAATTGCTATAGCTACAGTCCAAGTGAGTAGTTGACTGAGCGTGACACGCTCGCGCCATGGCCTCGTTCCAGAACCAAATAATTTACTAATGCGCGCGCGGATCATGGCTATCCCTTAACTTCAACAGGATCGTCACGCGACGATTCTTAGACATGTTTGCTGGTAGGTAATGCCCGTCAAGGTCCCGCTCAGGTAGAATCGGCTGTAGACTTCCCATGCCCCGCACACTTAACCTTTTCTGCTCTACACCCGCGCGAATTAGCACTTCGGCAACAGCCCCAGCACGGAGAGAGGATAGGGCAAAATTATTTTGGAACGCCGATTTGCCCGCAGGTGGACGACTATCGGTATGGCCGGATATTTCGATTGCCATTAAATCAGAAACGTTTTGCAAGTCCGCTGCAAGACTCTTTAGTTTTATTCCTCCTTGAGGACTCAATTGAAAACTACCTGATGCAAAAAGAGATGTATCAGGTAGTACCAATTCTACCGTGTGAAATGAGTCGTCAGACTTTGCGCTCTTGACAAGGTCCCGGTGATCCACCGCAATCTTCTCCATCAGCACGTTCTTAGCCGCGGCATCATTTTTTGATTCCGCAAAGGCCTTCTCAATTTTACCCACAGCATCGTCCATATTTTCGCCCAAATTTACCATACTAATGAGCATCTGCATGGCCCTGAGCTGTCTTTCCTCCCCGCTAACCCCCACGTCCGATTCGGAAACCTTCTTTTTATCTTCCGACTTAAAGGCTTCAGCCACTTTCTCGGACATTTGATCAAACTTTTTTTCCTCAAGCGTGGAAAAGCTGAAAAGAATGACAAAGAATCCGAAAAGAAGCGTCACCATGTCAGCATAAGAAATTAGCCACAGCTCCTCATCATGCTCTTCGCCCGCATGCTGGCTGAATAGATTGGATTTACCCTTTCCATGTTGCATAGCCTAAGCAGCCTTTCTGTTATTCTCGGTTCGTTGACTTGGCAGGAGGAAAGATTTAACCTTTTCCTCAACATACCGGGTGGGTTTGTCGGCATGAATGAGCATCATGCCTTCGACTACGATGCTGCGCGAGATTAGATCTTCTTGGGTCTGTTTGGTTAGGTTTTCGGCGATGGGAATAAAGACGAAATTGGTCAGAACCAGGCCATATAGCGTTGCGACAAGAGCGATAGCCATGGATGGGCCAATCATATTTTTTGCGTCCGGACTGCCGAGAGATTGCAGCAGGGCAATCATACCCATTGTCGTACCCATCAGGCCGAAGGCGGGGGGGAACTTCGACAAGGTTCGAAAGACTTTGGCCTCGTTCATATAAATCATGTAATGAGTATTGATCCGTGTCTCGAGCAAATCCCGCAGCTCATCCGCACTGATTTCCGACTGTGCCCAGAACAGCATGCCGGCGGCATCTTTCAAAAAATGATCCTCAATGGTCGGGATCACCGCATCAAAAGCTTTAACTCCTTTGCGACGTGCATCAGATAAACTAACCAGTTGCTTGATGATCGATTCATAGTCTCGCCTGTTTTTGCCGAGTAGGCGCTTTAAAAATACTTTGAGTAGCGAAGTAATTTGGCCAATAGGAAAGCAGATGAGTGATACGGCTACGGTGCCACCTAAGACAATTAGGGCGGCATGAACATCAACGATGACGCCGACATTGCGAAACGACATGATGACGCTGATCACAAAGACCACTATCGCAACGATGAATCCTATGAGTGTACCGATATTCAAATCAAACCCCCCTTTACTTCAGTCAAACGTCGCAACCGATCACGCAACCTTTGATTCATGGTCTTGTCTATAGTCTGTGGTAGCTAAGGATCCTTCTTCTTGGGCCATTAAATCAGACAACAGGCCGTTGCCCTTGATCTGCATAATCCTGGCGACGACCTGCTCTTTGGCTAAGCGATGGGCTGCATTGACTTGACGCAGCCCCTTGCCAATGAGGCGTTGAATTTCTTCGTCCACCAGCTCCCGACGCCGACTCTCCAGATGACTAGAGATTTTAGTCTTCAGCTCTTCTTTCAGCGGCGCCATCAATGCGGCTTGATCGCGGTTATTCATCCCAACCACGATTTCCTCTTGAATATCTCCATGTAGCTTAAAGAAGGTCGCAAAGGTTACCACTGTTTCGCGCAAGTAACGCTCCACACGCACGTCAGACGCTGAAATTTGCTCTGAAATAAGCGAAGCGACATCGTCATCGACTGATTGCAAAAGCGACCTATAATAGGATAAATAGGGTCCATGAATATCAGAGCTATTACGCGCAGCCTGCGATTCGATTGCAGCTACAAGCTCATGATCCAAATCGAAATTGGACTCTACGCTAGGAATTTTTGCGATTAAGCTAGCCGCTTTGGCGAATTTCGTGGGGTCTACTTTATACATTGCCGTCATGACTGCCGCTAGCTTAGCTGGCCCTATATAGGCAAAAAGCCTAGCCAAGTGGTCACCATCAAGCGACCGTGCGACCTGGACCAGATCGTCCGCATCAATTTGCACCAACTTGTTGCGCACGCCTTGGTCAAATTTGGCACGGCTCGGCAATTCCGCTCCGAATAGCCGGGTTTTTAGTGCTTCACCGACTTCCAGCATAATTTCACCCTTTGGCCGACTGTGAACACCGCTGCGGAGAAAATTGACGACTCCTTGCTGGTGGTCGCTGGCGAGTTTTTTATAGAAGTCATTGGCCTTATCTTTGCCAAGAAGTTCCATTGTAGCCACGGCGTGCCCGATAGAACTCTCATCATCTAATAGCCAGCTAAGATGCTCGAGGACAACTCCCTCATTGCTTGCGGTGACTGAGGCCATTAGCTCGTCATGAAGCTCGATCACGCGCCGAGCGACCGCTTCCATGGGCAGACTTGCCCCATTAGTTCGGTCATCGAGGCTGAGCCGACCATCGCCCGTTGGGCCTCTACTTGAAGTCTCCGGTGCTGGAAGCAAAGCAGGACTCTGCTGCGACAGGGATCCACTGAGCTTTTCGCCCAAGGCAGGAATGCCTGCACCAATGGTCTGGACTGCGATGCCCAAGGTTCGGGCTGCCGAACGAATGGCCAAATTTGCAACCAAAATGGCGATCAAAGTTAAGGCACCTGCAATTATTAAGGCAAGATTTCCCTGCCAGAAAGAATGGTCATTCGGTGATTTTGCAGCATTGTCGCTATTTTCATGGCTACCTTTGTCACTCTTTCCAGATGCAGATTTTTCTCGGGCAATACGCTCCAGCTCGGCTTTGGTCTGCGAAAGGTCACGCTTGGCATCATCACGTTCACGTCCCAGGACATCAAGACGAGCCTTGAGATCACGAGAATCCGCTTCCGACCGCACCAAGTCACGCTGAATATCAGATAGTGGCGGATCCACTTTCAGGCCGATCGACGCAAAGCTAATCCTGTCCCCGCGTTTGCTATCGAGCGCGAGAGACTTACGCAAGATTGCCTCTAGCTTTAACTTAGCGTCTTGGTTATAGCGATCGGCTATTAGCACCTCGACTTCAACTTTTTGCAGCCACAGCGCGAGGCTTTCTACCGGTGTCTCGGCACTAGGCGCAGTCGCAAATGTTTCCGGCATATATGGCAGTGGGTCCTGAGGAGACTTAGCCGGTGTGACGGTTACAAAGACCTGGAATTCCTCAGGCCTAAGGTGCCGCTCCAATACGGTGCGGGCATGCATTTGTAAAATGTGTGACAAAGTTGGGCCTATACCTTGCGAACCTGAGGATGCAATTGTGACCTTATTGGGACTCTGGGCTGAAATAGAAGGGCTAAACAGCGTTAAATAGATAAAAATACAGGCTAGTAGCCGCCTAAGCGGCACTGGTCGTAATTTAAAGATGTTGGTTAGATCACCAGTCATTTATGGTCTCAGGGTCATGATTTAAAAAATGAAAATATGCATACTCGAGCGCCTGATCTTTTCCCACCTATCTCCTAATTCAATATCGGGCTAAAATACTGATAAGTTTAGGTAACTAATTCATAAAGTAGAATTGGGCTGTTTACAAATGCATATCAATGATCGCGTAATTACATTCTTATTTTGCATAGTTTGCATCCTGTCCATCAGCGGATGTACGACAAAAACCTTCACCTTTAAGGCTGGCAAGGGCGCCAAGGTTAGCTTAGTCTCACCGAATAAATTGGATGATGATGGCACGGTTCTTGGAGAAACCCCCATCTCTGTAGAGTTGAAAAAACTGGTCGGAAAGGTTATTAAAATCAGCCAAAACGGTAAACTACCCGTTTATTGGTTTGTCACTGACACCGCTGGTGATAATACCGAGGCCAACATTAAATTGCTCGACGATCCGACGGCTATAGGCGAAAAATCAAATGACAGCAAATTGGATCCAAAGGTTGCGGCAAATCGGCTACTTCGTCTGCTTATGCGTTCCTATCAAGCACTTTCCGGCACGCGCTTTAAAGATGCTCGCGAGCTCGCAGATCAGGCTGGTAAGATCGATCCGGAAATAGCCGCTCCGCTCCTGATCAAGGGCCTCGCTTATTATCAAGAAGGCAACATCGCCGAAGCAAAAGCCGCGTTGGCCAAGGCGCAGGCTTTGGATCCAGAGGATAAAGATATTGGTACCCTACTAAAGACGGTGCGCTAGTGAAAAACGTCGCCAAACGAACTGTGAGCTTAGTGATCAGCGCGGCGCTGCTATATCCAGCGGTGTGCGTGGCTGATACCAAAGCTCAACCCGACGTGTCGTTACTCACCGGCTTTGCGATCGGCACAGTCACTAAGAGGCAGGTTGATAGGTCGAATCAGACATTTCAAATTGGCGGAGTGCCTTTGGGGTTAAGTTGGAATCATGATATATCACGGGACTGGTCGACCGCTCTTTCCGGTGAGTTTCTACTTGATGCCGTTAACAAGCAAATGATTCGGCAAGGCTTCACGGGTGCGATTGCCTACCATCTATTTGGGGGTGGCCGGCGCCTTGATAATCTGGGCGACGCAATTCATGTTACGGCGACAAATTCCTATAATTTGTCGCTCTTGGGGCGAGCTGGGTTGTTTAACTATGCCGCGTCGGATCCGAACTCTCCCAGTACGAGTCTCGCAGGTGGAGTTTGGGAGATTGCGATGGGTGTGGAATACCGAAAGGAGGTGTTTGATGCTAGTGCATTGGGGGCATCTAATTTGGTGAGTCTAACAACCCTACCGGCGAGTGTTGAGCGACTGTCGTCGAGAATGAATGAGGTATTATTTTTTTGGCGGTACTACTGGTGAAGGTTGGGTTTCACAACCGCGTAAATAGCGGCAGTTCAAGAATTCCTCGGTGTTGCCTTGGAGCATCAATCTGCTTTAGGCAGAGGCCTTGCTTCACCGTCGGAAATTCGTCCATCAACACGCTTAGACTGCGCATTCGACCAGTGCTGCCGCTTTTGACTTCAACTGGTAAAACCTGGCCATGCCTCGCGAGTAGATAGTCCACCTCGGCTTTGGCGTTCTTTTGAGGCCGAATCCAGCAATATAGGTGACGCCCTTCGGATCCAGCTACAAGACCCTCAGCTATTAGGTTCTGACCAACAAACTGCTCTGCGGCACGGCCTTCGTAGGCTGACATCAAATCACTACCACGTAGCAGCGCTGAACAATCGAGTCCGGCCATACGTCTGGCCAAGCCAATATCGAGTACGATACACTTAAAGTGCTTATCAGCAGCACTGCCCGCAAGTGGTAAACTGGCCGGTGAGGCCGACCGGACGCGGTGGCACAGCATGGCTTTTTCCAACAAATTAACTGAGGTTGCGGTCCTTTGGCCGAGGTCGGCTTCGCCCAAGGTGGAATAGGTGATTTCCTGACCAACGAATCGAAAGAGGCGCCTTAACACTAAACCGATGTTGGCGATCTGCTTATCGCCACGTGCGTACTTATGGATGTCATCGAAAAATGATGTAGCGATCTGGTCGAGTACGTCGTCGGACTGGGCGAAAGATCCTGAGGTTAAATAGGTGACGACAGCTTCGGGCATGCCACCTACGATCATATACTCGTGGAGTGCTTTATAGGCTTCCTTGACCATCAAATCGCTCATGCGAAACGATAGTCCAAGTTCTACATCATAGGTCGGCAGCTGCGCGGCGAGTGCTTCGCGGCCTGAGGCGTTGAGATACTCAGAAAACGACAGGGGATAGAGCCAAGCGAATTCGACGCGACCAACAGGCATGCCAACTTCATCGAGTGCGAACTCAAGTAGACTACCGGCAGCGATAATGTGCAGTTCAGGCATTTCCTCATAAAAATAACGCAGGCTGCTAATCGCTGCGGGGCAGTCTTGGATTTCATCAAAAAAAAGGAGTGTCGGACCAGCCTTAATCGCGACACGCGCTTTAATTTCTAGTTCGGCTAAAATCCTCTTTGGGTCAAGGTCGGGTTGGAATACCTCGCCATAATCGCGGCGGCGCTCAAAGTTAATCGTAACAACAGAAGAAAAGGCGTGTGCACCAAAGCTTTGTACGGTTGTTGATTTGCCAACCTGACGAGCTCCTCGCAAGATCAACGGCTTTCGCCGCGGAGAATCCCGCCAGGCTCTCAAAGTACCTTCGATTGACCTTGTAATATTCATAACTTGTCTTGAAAATGCAAAAATTCAAAGTGCTAGATTAGAAATACCACCATATTTTCTACCTGCCAAATTAAAAATACAACCATTAAGCTCAACATACTGAGTTTTTTATATAAAACAGGCGATTCGACCTTTGCATTGACGCCAAAGTCGTCTATTCCGCGCCGGTAAGCTTACTAACAGTCAGCTAGGTAGCCATGGACGAGGCTCACAAGATCCCGGTAAGGGGCCCATGGCAACACCTGGTCCACCAAGTACGCCACGGCCTACCACCTGACTCACTT
>Ga0315274_10009855_pt1 | contig 13779 bp, 12 predicted proteins | sample YL17G02_20_MG_FD_203700 | JGI IMG/M metagenome (GOLD analysis project Ga0315274, IMG submission 203700) | Sediment microbial communities from Yellowstone Lake, YNP, Wyoming, USA - YL17G02_20 | ecosystem: Environmental > Aquatic > Freshwater > Lake > Sediment | place: USA: Wyoming | collected...
AGAAAGTAACAGTCTGGCAGTACGTCAACCCGTATCCAACCCCGAGTACAAATGACGTGTTCAAAATCGTATACATTCCGCCGGAAGAACCACCAGAACCCGAGGTTCCTGACTTAGATTGTACAGGGAGTCTCTCTTGGATCAACGTTCAACCCGGACAAACGGTGAATGGGAGTTTTCAGGTACAAAACATCGGAGATCCTGGTTCACTTCTCAACTGGACGATTAACGTTTCATCTATCGATTGGGGAACGTGGACATTTAATCCTGAATCCGGTGAAAATCTCACCCCCGAGGATGGGCAAGTGACCGTGCACGTATCAGTTGTTGCGCCAAATCAAGAAAATGCGGAATTTGAAGGGTACGTACGAGTAGAGAACCGAGACAATTCCACAGATTTCGATGTAATTCCAGTCTATTTAAAAACTCCAGTAAATACCAATGCTATCCCGACAATGAACCATCAATTTCTACTTAAGTTTATACAGAGGCATCCGTTTCTCAAGAAAATATGTAATATATTTTAAACATTATGTATACCTACCGGACATCAAAAATATCAGCCATCTAGTCTGGTTTTTCTGATAACTGAGTTATCTTTACCTAGCCTATAATGAATTTGGGATAGAATTGGGAGAAAGCTTTATAATACCATGAAGATTTTATATGCATATTAAATTATAAATAGGGGGACTTGATAGAATATGAGAATACATTGTAAACACAGGGCCATTATTTTTTCGATCGTTATATTATTTTTTGGAACATGTTTTGTACCTCTGTCATTGACTCAGACGGTGAATCAACACTACAAACAATGCGCAGACACGATTAGCGGCCAGATCTTGTTTGCCCCCATGGATTCTACGACAACGTATTTAATCGATAATACGGGGGCAGTGAATCATACGTGGTCAAGCAGTTATTTACCTTATTTATCAGTGTATATGTTAGACGATGGAACTATCCTTCGTACAATAGAAATAAGTTTTGGACGAGCGGCACACGGAGGGATTGAAAAATTTACACATGACGGAACATTGATTTGGCACTACGAATATTATTCACCAAACGAATATCAAAGCCATCACGATATTACGCCTTTACCCAATGGTAACGTGCTGATGATTGCTTGGGAAACCAAAACACGTACTGAGGCCATTGATGCTGGGCGTAATCCAAGTGACCTCCAGGGTAACACGCTAATGCCTGACCATGTCATCGAAGTCGAACCTACAGGTTCAACCAGTGGCAACATTGTCTGGGAGTGGCATGTCTGGGATCACCTGATTCAAGATTATGATCAAACAAAAGCTAACTACGGTGTGGTAGCGAATCACCCAGAATCAATTGACATTAATTTTGGTGGAAGCGATGCAGATTGGTTACATTGCAACTCTATTGACTACAACGAACAGCTAGACCAAATACTTATCAGTTTTAGAAATTTAAACGAAATATGGGTTATCGACCACAGTACAACTATAGAAGAAGCATCTGGTCATTCTGGAGGAAACAGTGGCAAAGGTGGTGATATTCTTTACCGATGGGGGAATCCGCAGACATATGGAGCTGGAAATGCAAACGACCAAAAACTATTCGGACAGCATGACGCTTCATGGATAAAACCGGGATATCCTGGAGAAGGCCATATTTTAGTATTCAATAACGGTGTAGGGCGTGGATATTCCTCAGTTGATGAGATAGTACCACCCGTGGATAGTACTGGACACTACTATCTACAACCCGGATCCGCATATGGGCCTGAAAATCCGATATGGAGTTATACTGCAACTCCACCAACGAGTTTCTATACAAGCTTCATTTCTGGTGCCCAACGACTTCCGGATGGGAATACCCTTATCTGCGATGGGCCTGCAGGGAGGTTCTTCGAAGTCACTCCGGAGAAGGTAACGGTTTGGGAGTATGTCAACCCGTATCCTAGTCCGTCGCTCAATAGGGTATTTAAAATCCAATATGTTCCACCTCAAGAACCATCACCAGAAGTTCCTGACTTAGATTGTACAGGGAGTCTTTCGTGGACTAACATCGAACCAGGTGCAACGGTAAATGGAAGTTTTCAGGTACAAAATGTTGGAGATGCTGGTTCATTGTTGAATTGGACAATCAATACCTCATCAATAAGTTGGGGTACATGGTCGTACACTCCAGAGTCCGGAGAGAATCTTACCCCAGAGGATGGACAAGTGACAGTACACGTATCGGTTGTCGCACCAAATCAAGAAAATACCGAATTTCAAGGGTACATACGAGTAGAGAACCGAGACAATTCCACAGATTTCGATGTAATTCCCGTGTATCTAAAAACTCCAGTAAATACGCATGCTGTTCAAACAATGCCCCATCCATTTCTTTTTAAGCTGAGACAATGGCATTCACTTATTCAAAATATAGTACGCTATCTTGTAGACACTGCTTATCTTCCATCAAAGTTAACAAAATTAGCTTACAATTTTTTTTTCTTTTAAATCTTCCCCTATTTCTTTTACCAGATTATGATTAAGATTTTCATATACATTGAATAACCGTAGCGATATGTGAAGGTACTCCTGTACATCATTCTGTCATTAATCAAAGAATCATGATGCGAAACTGGAGGAGGTTCATATGGAGAAAAATAGAACAATAATCATAAATTATAATTGGAGTATGGGCTATAAATTTGGTCAAACTATAGCCTCGTTTAATGAAGTAAACACATGACTTTAACTTATAATGCAAAATTTCATAAACTATTTTGCATTGTATTATTTATGCTTCTTTTTTCTTAGTTTTTTTCTTTTTTGCAAATGTTCGTTCAAGTTCTTCAAAATATGTATCGTGAAGTTTATCAATTTGGTCCATTATTGGAATATTCAACCCTTTTTCCATCAGGAGATCTAATCGTTCTCCAATCCAGGGTTATCCAGACGTCTTCACCGCTATGATGAATCTGTGATTGAAACTCACTAATGATGACGTTCCAGTCAAGTCCTCGCTGTACTAAAGAAATACAATCCTGCAGGTCTCCCTCTCGTTCTGTAAATGCTTTGAAAACGAAGATATCTTCATTGGAACACAAGTAAAGGTCAAGATTCGGTAATGTAAGCAGTTTCTTCGCTCGTATTCTCATTCCTTCAGACAGTGAAAATCTCTTACATACCGTCTGATGAAATGCATCAATTCTGAAATCATCTCGAACCAGAATTTGATTCAGATTCATTTTCTTATAACCATCGGTTGGAATTTTACTCTAAAACGAGCGGTTTTTAATGCTTGTTCAAACGCTAAAAATTCTTGTTTTTCTTGAATGACAAGATCGATGTCTTTTGTTGCTGGTTTTAATCCTTGGTAGAGCAGTACGACTCCTCCGATGACGTAGATATGAACCTTCTTTTTTAGCTACTGGTCGATTTCGTTGAATAGTGCTTCTATTTGTTTAAAGTCTGATATCATACACGTCGGCCTTCTCTTGTATTTCTTCTAATGACGGGTACCCTTCGATGTGTTTTCCTTGAAGTATCTGTTTGATGTTATCAAGGAGAGGGTGTTTTACATCGGTTAGTTCGTTTTTGTATTTTGCATAGAAGAGTGAGATATATGTGAGATGTCGAATATCTTTCTCCTTTTCTGTTATATAGAGAGAATGTATGAACACGTCTTTTTTTGATATGTCTTTTTTCGGTAAATAATAATATGTAGTTGGGAGAAGGAGTTTAAGGCCATATTGTTCGTATGCTGAGAAAGCAGTTCGTGTTGCATCAAGTGAACTATTGTTTGAGAAGAGGATTTCTTTGTTGTTTTTGTGATATATCGTTGAATTTGCCGGAACCCGTGGGTCGGTTGTTTCATCGTAGATATTGAGTGCATTAAGGAACTCTCGAAGATCCGACCAGATGTCTGGGTTTATCATGTAGGTGTTGTCTCCTTTTTGTTTCACAATGCTAATAACGAGACATTGTTGGATTTTATCGTATACGACTGTTTTTGAAACACCTGTGTCTTGTACAATGTCAGTTACTTTTTTTGGTGTGATAAGGTGACGAAGTATAGCCAATCCCGATCCTGAGATGATGGTAGTCAGGTTTGGGTGTTTTTGGAGAAGGTGGAGGAGGAGGGTAACGTGTGATATTTTTTTCGGCTCTAAGTTTCCGTTGAAAAGATCCAGAATATTTTTTGTTTTTAATTTTTGACTTGATGCATAGATTTGTTTATCGCTTTTTTGGAGGTGTTCCGCTATCGTTTTTATGTCTGTTGTTCCAAGTGCGAGTTGTTCGAGTATTTTGAGATCTGTTTGTGAAAAGCGCATAATTCCGGAAATACTGGAATCATTTATATAGTTTTCTAATATTTTCGGAAATAATCAAAGCGATACACAGGTAAACTCCTTTGAAAATGTTATGTTTTTTATGGCCTTTCACTCCCCAATTGATGATTTAAAACAAATACTTCCTTAAAAACATACCCTTAGAACATCATGTTTTTTTGTGAATCAATAATAAAAAAAAGATAAAAAAGAGAGGAGTTTTATTTAACTCCGACAACGAAGATCAGGAATAGAAAAACGCTTGCCGTTTTTTCCGCAGCGATACCATCATCTGCCATCAACGAAACAGTGACTGTCTTTTTCCCGAGGCCGAACACTACCATATGTATTGTTGATTGTCCACCCATGGGAATTATCGGAATCGTCCCTGTTTTTTGAGCGGGGATGACAAAACCGCCTTTAAAGGCAATCACCCAGGAGATATTCGTGATAGAGACAATCCCGTTGTTGTGTAGGGTGACCGTAAGTCCAACGCCCCCGGTTATTTCAATACCGAGTTCTGATCCAATAATCGTCATCACAAGAGGAGTCCAGCTGCTCTCCGAATCATAGCTGTCTTTTGCTTTCGCTTTGATGGTATAGGCACCGATCTGCGACCAGGTGTGATTCAACGTCACCATCATACCAGAGATAAACGGACCAACCCATCCGCTGGCCGTTCCATCACCCCAATCAACATAATAATAGACGTCATCACCATCAGGGTCAGATGTGACGACCGTATAGTTATAGAGCACTCCTTTCATCCCACTCGAAGGACCGGAAAGACTTGGGGGCCCTGGCGGGTTATTCTGACTGCTTCCGTTTACATGACCGACCATGACCACATGCATTGCGACAAGATTGGTTTGTCCAGAGAGGCCTAAGGCAGAGCGCAACCCGTTTTGATCAGTAATAACGGACAGCACATTCGCACTCAGGTTCAGTGCAGCGCCCTCGAGGAGAACGTTGTGGACGATGGCACCAGACTCGTACCACCACCATGCGAGATAGGTCTGACTTCCCACATTCTTATCCCAGAACGGGATGATGATCCATGGCGACGAGGTGACCGAGATGTTGTCATGGCCAACAGCGTTTTGAATCAACTCTCGTTTATCACCAGAGACAATCAATGAAATTGAGTGTGTCGTAGGCGCGTACTGGTACACGCCGCTTTGATTGGCCGCATAAATCTTAAACGGATAGATGTCGATCGCGCTCGGGAGTGTGCGATGCCGCTTGTGGTTGATATTATCATAGAGGTAGGAAGTCCCGTACGAGCACCACAGGGTCTGGGATTCCTCAAGGAGTGTTAATTCCGTGGTATTCCACTCGTTCACAATCTGACGTGTATTGACCGCATCCGCCAACGTCAGCGTGTTGTTGACCACTGTTGGTAAATTCGACTCAGGAAGCGGGTTATAGGTGAAATCATACGGGGTTGGCGGATGTCCCAGATGCATGATGATCTCTGGTTTTTCATTTGCTGGGAGATCAAGCTCGTAGAGATCATTGACGCTCATGCCGGTCGTAATCGTCGCTAAATCCAGGGCATTTGCATCAAAATACACGTTCTGCGCAATCATCCCTATCTCAGCCATCCCTGCTTTTTCATCAGGAGCGATGCTCATGTTCCATACCAGACCGAACTTGATCGGCGCACCCGTGTTTTGACCGAGGTACAGATAGTTTCCGGTTTTCCACAAGAGCAGCGAATGGTTGGTAGGAACATAGATGTATGTCGCATCACTGCGTATCACATACATCGTGGTTGAATACGTCCCGTTCGGACAATAGACTGTTCGTGCACCGGTGGTTGTTATTCCATACGCAGCCCACAGGACCGTGGATAATTCCTCATCAGTCACCGGCGTCGCTGGATAACCATTATGGAATGACATCCTACGACATATTGATCGTTCAAGTAGCATATCTACCGGCAGAGGCTCGGGCAGTGTAATCCAATCTCGCGTGGTATCTCCTTGGCCCTCATCAGTAGACCCTAGATCCAGTTTCCCGGTGACCGGTACGATAGCAGCGATGATGAACAGCATGCAGAATATGATACTTACCATTTTCTTTCTCATGATTTTTCTCCTTATGTAATGCTAATGCACATCGTTTATATAAAATTAATGTCACATTGATATAAAACAGAGGATATTTTTCATATAGCCCCTTTTTCTTGTATATTATTTTTTAACAATCATCCCCTTTAAAAACATATCTTTAGAACATCATGTTTATTTGATGAGGTTTCAATCGTGCTTCAGATTCACCTGGGTTTATTGTTGAATAAAAGTGTAGTAGGTATAATCGCAAAGATAGCAGTATCCTATTTTTTGATAGATGCTATTTGAGGTTGGGTTTGTCGCATCGGTAAACAAGGTGCAGTGGTGATATCCTTCAGATAAACTTCGTTTGCTGACTGCTGCGACAAGGTTCGTTGCGTATCCCTGCATTCGGTGCTCTTTTGGTGTGTAGACGTATCCGATGGAGACGCCATATTCATGCGGTCGTTCGCGAAACGTCATACATACTGGCTCTTTATCAATCCAAAGAAATGCGTTCCCTGTTCGAATAGTGTAGTCGACATGCGATTTAATGAATTTTTCGTTCTCGTCTATTTGGACTTCTTTGTTGAATTGTCGTGCCCATTCCAGGATGAGGTCGCGATGCGTTTTGTCTGCTTGAAGTAACAAGCCGCCGCATGGTGTGATGTGCTGAACTTGGTGTAATGAAAAGAATTTCATGTTCATTTTAACGTTCTTTTTACAGTTGTTTTTGATGCACCACTGGTGTGCAAAGGGATCAGACAGGTGTTTTTTTTTGTATATAACAGAAGAGGCCACGGCGGGGTCAGAAACGCTGATAGCTTCATCTGGTTCTGTTCTTCAACGGTTGCCAAAAAAGGTGGGGTACCAAAATGACTGGGATCTTGAAGAAGTATATTGACTAACCCAAGCATAAAATCGTTTTCATCGGAAGAGGCAGACATACTGTTCTTGAGAACTGATAAGAATTTCTCTGGACTATGATATTCGGTGATGTTCATAGGAGCCACCGTGATTTTGGTTCTTAATCAAAAATAAAGAAGGAGAGTTTATAGTTTACCATCATAAATTTTTCATTTGCTCTCATTAGGTAATCATGATAGGTTTCTCCTGTTGGACTTAATTTATGATTAGAATTTACTTTTCTGGCGAATTTTTTAATAATGACTGAACCCATTCACGTTTCTGCCAGAGTGCGCAGCTGCCGCCTGTTTCATGGAGCTTATCATGGTTTTCACGTATTTTTTTCAGAAAATCAGATTGTAGTGCTTCTTTAAGCGTGACGTTCTTGAGGTTCATATCCGAGTATGGTGCAAATGGGCAGGGTTCGACGTCTCCCTCAGCGCTGATGTGTATGAATCCTCGTCCTGCAGATAAACAGCCCCCTATCTCTTCTTCATCTCCTGGAACTGAGATAAAAAGTGCTGGCCATTTTGCCCGGAATGCTTTCATAATTTCCATGGTTTTTTTTCTTTGGTCCTGTGTTATCATCCATTTTTCTGTACCCGGTTTGATAGGGTTGTATTCAACGAATAAGAAGAATTTGCATCCTCGATCAAGGAGGCTTTGAATAAATGTTTCACTTGTTATCGTCTCAAAATTGCTCCTTGTTAATGTCAGTGATGTACCGAAAAAAAAGTGATGTTTATTGAGCGTTGTCATTGTTCTTTGTAATCGTTCGTAGACTCCTTTCCCTCGTCTCTCGTCTGTTTCTTCTTCGCAGCCTTCAAGGCTGATTAAAGGTACTATGTTTTTCTGGTTTTTCATTATTGTAAGGATGTCATCGTTTATAAGTAAACCATTGGTGAATATGATAAAAATCATATCCTGAAAATCTTTTGTTGTTTCAAAAAATGTTTTTCTTATAAATGGTTCTCCACCAGCAACAACGACAAAGGAGATGCCTAGGTCATGTGCCTGCGTTATAGTATTTCTTAGTTGTTCATCGGTGAGTTCTTGTTGTACTGTTGGACGTATGGCTTTTTCATAGCATCCTTTGCAGTTGAGGTTGCAGGCATGGGTGATGCTGAAGATCATTATGGGTGGTACGTGTGTTCCTTGTTGTTCCCAGTGTTCTCTTCGTTGTGATGCTTTTTTTTGCCATCGTAGTGTTTTCAAGAAAAACAGTGCTTGTGAAGGATGTGTTAAACTGATTTTTACTGCATCTTTAAAGAATATCTTCAGAGAATCATTCAGGATGAAACGAAAGTCAGTGTTTTCTTTGTTGTTTTGTGCCACGAGATATCATCTTCTTTTTTTCAGTTGCGACATTCATGGAACTTACTTAAAGATTTCCTGATGAAAATTTCTTTTCATGGCATGCGGAACCGGTTTTTTTTCTTCGGTCATTAATCAAGGAATCATGATAGATTTCTCCTGTTAAAAGAAATGTATGATTAGAGGTATAGAAGGTTTAATCATAAAATATGATTAGTTCGAAATATTTTTACAAGAAACAGATAACGAGGGAATTACCTGAGGTATTGTTTGTATTCTTTGAGGTATCGTTTGAAAAACCAGAGGATAAAAACGTTCTCATCTTTTTTCAACTGACTTTTTTCAAGGGCAGTATAGTAGCTTATTCGTTGTGAGTAGGGGATGATGAGCATAGGATAGCCCTTCTTGTTCAGAACATAATTCATGAGAAGTCGCGATATCCGGCCGTTTCCATCTCCGAATGGGTGAATGGTGATAAATTTCAGATGAACGAGTCCTGCAAGATAGACAGGATGGAGTATGTTTTTCTTTTTACGGTACCAATCAAAAAATTCTCGTAATAGTAAATCAAGTTCGATAGGGTATGGAGGTTTAAATCTGCTTCCGGAGATCCCGACCGTATAGTCTCGAATTCTTCCAGCTGCATCTGGTTTTGTGTATTGAAAGAGTTGTTTGTGCCAGTACAAAACTGTAGGTAAGGTTATTTCTTTTTTGTAATTAAGCATGTCGTAGAAGACTTCTTTATGTGCCTCTGTTTCTTTGATGTCTTCCAGTGGTCGTCGTGATGGTGATATCCCTCGTTCGAGGAGATCTGCGGTTTCTCGAAGCGTTATTGTTGACCCTTCGATTCTATTGGTGTTATACGTAAACGTGATCGCAAATTGTTCGCTTTCTTTTTTTTCTATTGATGGTGGAATGTTCCTTTTTTCTTTTATGAACTGTTTTTTGATAGTGTCAAATCTGTTGAACCATGTTTCTTGGTAGAATTCTTTGAGGAATTCTTCTTTTATTGCATTGATGTTTTTCGGGAGTGTTGTGCCCAGGTATTTTTCTTTTTTACCGACTTTACCATTTTTTCTGAAGCTGTGTTCAAGGTAGTAGTAGGTGTTGCCATTGATGTTCTTTTTCTTTAGCGAAACCATACTAAGGTATTACCCCTACAAATTAATAAACTTTTCTATTTTTTTTAAAATGTAGGGGTAAATTCACGGGTTTGAAAGATCCCATATACAGATATAAACTCTAATCGGGGAATCATGATGCGAAACTGGAGGGGATTCATAGGGAGAAAAATTGAACAATAATCACAAATCATAATTGTAGTATGTGCTACAAATTCTCTATATTTCTAATAAACTCTATTAAACGAAGTGAAACTTTGCATTATAGTTGTTATATTCAATAAAATTTCCATTTCTATAAAATAAGAGAGGACTTTTAGAAAGAGTTAATACATCTGACTTCATATCATTTTACTATGACAAAATTTTTGGATACAACTGGAGTTTCAAATGAATTGGCACAAATAATCAAAGGTGCAAAAGAAAGATTAATTCTCATAAGCCCTTATTTACAAGTTTGTGATAGATTCAGAGAAATGCTAGAAGACCAAGATAGAATGAAATTAGATATCAGAATTATATACGGGAAAAGCGAACTTCAACCCCAAGAGAGCAATTGGTTAAAATCTTTAAAATCTGTTCGAACAAGCATATGCAAAAATCTCCATGCAAAATGCTATTTAAACGAAAAAGAAGCCCTAATTACCTCCATGAATTTTTATGAATTTTCTCAAATGAACAATAATGAAATGGGAATTGTGGCGTATAAATCGGAGGATCAAAAATTATATGAAGAGATTAATGACGAAGTTAAAAGATTAATCAGAATCAGTGACGAAATTAGAGTAACTATTGAAAAAGTTCCTTCGAAGGAAGAATTAAATAAAAATAATGATGGCTATTGCATTCGTTGTGGAACTCGAATAAAACTAGACCCCGAACACCCTTATTGTTTAGCGGATTATCAAAAATGGAAAAAATTTGAAGATATAACTTACATAGAAAAAAATGGCGTATGTCATATTTGTGGTAAACCAAACAACTCTTCAATGGAAAAACCAGGATGTAAGGATTGTTATAAAAAAAATAAAAAATTATTTAAGAATTTCTAAGCCATGTCCTTCCAATTATTGTTTTTCAAAATATTTTCTCACCATCTCATCTGAAACATGATCATATTGTAGGGTTGTCTCGATCTTACTATGTCTTGCTTTCCGTTGAATGATTTTTGGGTTTATGTGTTTGTTAAAGTCGCATGTTATGGATGATGGTTTGATGATGTAGGGTGCTACGTATTTTGTTATCCCTGCTTTTTGTGCAATTTTTTTTGTTTGTTTTTTAATGAATCCTCCGAATGGTTGTGGCGTTTTTCCTTTGTATGTTCCATGTGGAATGATTACAAGATAGTCCTCATATTCTGGTAATGGTTCTCGGCATGGCAGATAATTCTTGATTGCTTCGACAAGTCGTGGACTAAGAATAATATAATTATTTCCTGTCTTGGTGTCGTCAAGATAAAATGTTTGGTTGCCAAGGTCCATGTTACTGATCTTAAGAATACTAAATTCACTCGGTCGTAGAAGTCCATCTATCTGAAAAAGTGCGATCATATGCCATAGTGGATTCTCTTTACTTGTTTCGATATAATCTTTTAGTTCTTGTTCGCTGAGCACAATTTTATTGCTGTGTTCTTGACCGGGCACAGTAAGTTTAAGATCGTTTCGTTCCAGCCATTTGGTGAAATGATTCACTGACATAACACGACGTGCGTTACCATTTTTCTTGAAGGTGTGAATAAGGTATCCTTTCCAATTGAGCATGTCATCTTTGGTGATATCTTTTAGTGGTTTGTTTATCCATCTGAGAAAGAGCCTGACGTAATAATAGTAGTTCAGAATCGTAGTTTTCTTCCGATAATTGAGATCGAGATACTGACGATATTTTATCAAGAGATCTCCAGTCTCTTTATCCAGATTTATACTCGTATCTCGCTTTATTGTAGGTTGTTCGATGGCCTCAGAAAAAGTGTTTTCAGGTTGACTTGATAGTTCTCCCAGCTTCATTTGTACAAAATTATTTCTACTAATTTCTCCATGTGTCTCATTCGGGATCATAATATCACCATATTATGGTCTCAGATTACTGGGTGCCTCAAACACCCGGTAATCAATACCATTTCATATGGAGAAAAGTAAGGTTTTCCCCCCTTATATACTCCTGTTGGGGTCAGTGAAAGTATTCAAAAAGGTCTTAAATTGGTATTTATATTACCTTTATATGACCATGAGGAAAGTCGAGATTGATAATGTGGAGGAGATGCTGGAAAAAACGGTTACCAAAGATGGGAAAGTAGGCGGATTGATGAAACATGCTGGGAAGAATGTTTTAATTATTGTCACGAAAGAAACAGTTAAATAAGTAAAATTAAAAAAATTTACATACATTTTTACTTAATAACAAAAACTATTTACAAATCCTTTTGATTCAGATATATTATGTTGCCAAGAAAGTTACTTGATGAAATAAAAGATAATTTTCAAGATGATGTTCTAGTAACTAGATTAATTGATCACTTTTTCGAAAAAGAATCACCAGATTTAAAAATTGTTTTAGATGAATATGTTGGAGAAAAACTCGATGAAATTGACAAACATTAAAATTTGTGGTATTAGAGGATTTAATCTCGAAAAAGAAATAAATCTTGATGAAGAATTAACCATGATATATGGCCAAAATGCTCAAGGAAAAACAAGTTTTGTTGAGGCAATTGAATGGCTTTTATTTGGATCTATCTTCAAAAAGGATAATGCACCTAGCAAAATTGAATATAAAGATACAATTAAAAATTTACATTTTTCTAACGAGATTGCATACGTTGAAGCAATTTTTAAAAATAATCAAGAATTAACCAAACTGAAAAGGGAATATATTGATGAAGAGCATTCGAGGTTTTTTATTAATGATAAAAAATCAAATGGAATATCCGATCTTGGTTTTTCTGATACAATACGACCGATTATATATCAGCATGGATTAAAGAGCTTTATTCATACTGAACCCGTTGGTCGATTTAAAGAATTTATGCGATTGTTAAACATCGATGAAGTAGATATATTTTTCAGGAGAGCACGAGATGCTTATAATCAATATGTCAACGATAAACCTAAAAAAATTCGCGACGCTTTGTTATTTTTAAAAAAGATTGAAGACGAACAAAAAGATTATTATGATTTTTTAATATCCAATAAATTCGATATTCTTGCAGTGTCAAATAAAATAAATAATGAATTAAAAGTGATTAAAACAGAAGTTACTAAAGAAAACTTAAAATTGTTTACCGAATCTGTTTATAAATTAACAGAAAAGATAAAAAAAGAGTTTTTTAACTTGGACCTTTTTTCACCAATATTGAGTTTTAATTCTATCAAGATAGACATTATAGAAAAACCGGAAATATTTGAAGCAATGAAAACATTAGTAAATCCTGATGTCGGACTGGCAAAGAATAGACTCGACATATTGAAAAATGGATTGGAAATAATCAAAAAAACGAAAACAGAAGAATGCCCTTTATGTTTTGAGAAGACAATTACCAAGGAAAAAATAGGTTATATAAATGCGAAATATCAAGAAGACCATGAATTTGAAAAACAGATAAAACAAGCTCAAAAAAAGATTGACGTATATCTTGAAGAGATTGTACAATGGAAGAGAACAAATTCAGTCATTTTTAAAGAATTAATAATTAATAAACGAAACATGGAATCCTGTAAGAATCTAAATGTTGAGAATAGTCTTTTAACTGCGTTTAATGATAAAACTGAAACATTGAATAAGAAATTTATCGAAACAATTCAAACCATTGAATTTCTTGAAAAAATTCTTAATAATCTCCAGGATATGACTATAGAACCAAATAGCGATATTATTAAAGATTTTATCAAACTGAATGAAAAATTGAAAGGTAATTTTAAAGATTTAAATAAAATTGTATTTGACTTATCAGTTATCACCTGAGTTTCGCACTTGAATAAATGTTAAGTGCCTTCAGCAGTTTGTGTTTTATTAGTGATAAAATGCAAACAACACTGAAGACACCACACAATATAAAGCCAAACAAGAATAAGACCTTTCCGAT
>Ga0315274_10009856_pt1 | contig 13779 bp, 10 predicted proteins | sample YL17G02_20_MG_FD_203700 | JGI IMG/M metagenome (GOLD analysis project Ga0315274, IMG submission 203700) | Sediment microbial communities from Yellowstone Lake, YNP, Wyoming, USA - YL17G02_20 | ecosystem: Environmental > Aquatic > Freshwater > Lake > Sediment | place: USA: Wyoming | collected...
CTGCGCTCCAATTGGAATTTGTTGACTTCTCGTCCGCGCGTCTCGATCTGTTTGCGCTCGTCCATGTTCACGGGCGTGAAACGCAGGGGCAGCGTCTTGCTTTGTGCCGCCTCGGCGAGACTCCTGCCGATGATGACGTTCTCTGGGGCGCCGGCTCTCTGGTTGTTGATGACGTTGACCTGGAGAGCCAGCGTTTGGGGCGGGCGCGCATCCACATGCTCGCGACGATACCTGTACTGTTCGTCGGCATGGACGTCCCAGTCCGGGTCCTGCCGCAACTGCGTGGAGCGATAGTGCGAGTAGATGGGGTCGTCGCCATACCGCCTGACCTGCGTCGAGTACCACGGATAGAAACCCCTCTCTTCGTAACGCCGGTCATAGTAATCGCCATAGTAATAATGGTGCGATCTCGGCTGGACGAAAAGGCTCGTGAGGATGACGGCTAAGTCAAGGACGGTGCTTGGCGAGTAATAGTAATTGGGACGCGTGTAGATAGGCTGGTCGTAGTATACCGGCGCGAACATCACGCCGCGATGGACGATATCGTGGTCCCAGTAACCCGGCACGTACACGTAACCTCTCGGCGTCCACGTGTAATGTGCGGGGACCCAGATCCAGTCCGGCTGTTGCACCATCCAATATCCAGGCTGCCAGGCGTAGCGGGTGTCCCGCCAGACCCAGCAACCCGACGTCCATAGGGTGTCAGGTCTCGGCGCGGGAGAACTCGGACCGGCCTCGAGCGGTTCCGGTGGCGGCGGCAGGTAGGTTACTTCGGTTTGGGCAGCGTCTCCCCAGAAGCCCGAAATCCATTGCGAGCCTCCTTGGACGGCCGTCCAGTATCCGGGGACCCATTGGCGACTTGGTGGGAGATCCCGCCAGACTCCACTCACCCATATAAAATCGCTCCGATCATCATCCCAACTCCAGTACCCCGGAATCCACGCTACATTGTCTCCCTCGGGTCTCTGATCGGGAGGCAACTCCGCAATGGGGTCATACGGGGCCTTCGTGATTACGACCCCAGCCGTGGCCCCCGTCATAGAGGCCTCTGCGAAGGCTTCGTGAACCGGGCCGCGCGTCAGCACCTGCACGCCGGCCTCGGTTGTGGCTTGGCCCTGGCAAGCCGTTGCCACTCCCAGCAGCAGGAGTGGTACAACCCATATCCCAACGGTGGGTACGCCTACCGCCAGTGCAAGATGATACGTTTTCATGATCTGTTCTCCTTACGACTCTTGGTCTGTCTGGCGTAACAATAGAAAAAAGGTGGCTATTCCGCCTACTTCTGGGCGCCCTCGGCCGCATTCTGAATGCCCTGGCCGCCCTTTTCGACGTCTTTTCCCGCGCCTTTAACGGTGTTACATCCGAGCGCACCGATGCCGATTAGCGCGACCAGCACCAACGCTACGACCACTCTCTTGAATGCTTTCATGTTCACGTTCCTTTCATGTTGGATCTCACGCCTGGGGGTTGTTCCTCCAGGCAATAGCTCGCCGAACACGTGTCACAGACTCGTCTGGTTCAACGAAGTGTTGACGCGCCCACCCCGTCCTCTCGCGGATTCCGTCTGCTACCCAGCGTGCAGGCTCCGGGCTTCTCAGCCCCTCTGTCTGCGTCTCCCGATGTCATCGAGAACTCGGTCTCCTTACCGCAACACCCGTTCGGGCCTTCGGTCCGGTCGATGGACCTACTATGCCCTCGGCTGACTTCTGCCAACCCCTCCCGGCGCCTCGCGACGCCCGTAGCACAAGGGCCGATTGGCAGACCTCGCCGGGTAATGCGCGTTCACCTTCACACTTATGCCCGCCGCATCTACGTCCATGCTTTCCGGATAGGATTCGGCCTTTGAGTCTATTGGCCCTCTCACCCAGCATGACCGCCTCATATGAGATTCCTGTTCGTCGGGTCCGTGCTTTGCCTGCGGCTCCCTTCAGATTCCACCTCGCGATGGACACCCTTGCCGTCCGGCTAACAGTGTCTCCTATCAGGCCTGTGAGGCACTTGCACCCTCAAGTAAACGCGCCCTTGCCGGGCGCACCAGAAAAACCGCCTCCCGTACGAACGGGAGGCGGAAAAACTCGCTCCTTCTGTCAGCTCACGCGGTTCGGCGTCTGATGCGGCGTACGACCAGACCCAGCAGGCCCAGACCCAGTAATGAAACGCTCGCAGGTTCTGGGACCGGCGTGCCGCCGCTGAAGCCGTAGCTGCCGAAGTCGGAGCGGCCGCTATCGAAGTCTTCGAGGAAGTTATTGTTGGAGATGAAATTGTCTATCAACGTCACTGAGCCAGTTAGCGCAAAGGCTCTTCCGCACAGAATCTCTGCCCTGGGATCAAGGATAACGGTCGTATGAGCAAGAATATTTCCTGCGAACGTAGTGTCTGTACCCAGAGTCGCGGTGCTGCCGATCACCCAATACACTTCGGTACTGGAATCGCCCCTGATCACGTTGACAAGCGCGTCTGATCCGGTCGTGAGCGCAGCCGCCAGGTTGAAAACGAACAGCGCATTGGAGAGGCCCTCGGCGTCGAGAGTAAGTTCTCCATTCAAATAAGCCACTGAATCCGTCATAGTGTAGATGCCCGGAGTGATCGTGCGTCCACCACCCAGATCCTGGCCAGTCAAGTCGGTGCCGGAATAGCCTGCTAGCGTAGTGTACGCAGTCCCTGCATCCGCCAGAGCATTTTGCGCGACCGCATCGGGTTCTATGTGTATCCCTCCTCCGGTCACGGTCCCGTCAGGATAAAAGCCAGTGACCGAAGTTCCTGGCGTCACACCCAGATTCCCGTAGATTTGAGTGGTCGGGTTAGCGCCCTCATGGGCATTGGTCACTGATTCGTGACCCAGGACCGCGAAGCTCTGCGCCGAACCCAGTGTCGTGGCCGATACCAAGGGAGAGTAAAGAAGCGCGGGCAATGCCGCTACTGCAAATAGAATCAGGAACTTGCTCATTCCTTTAGAAAGATCTCTCATCGATTTCTCCTTATCGTTGGGCGGCTTGGTTAGGATCCCAACCGCCATTCATAACATGCCCTTGCTTACGCTAAGATAATAGCAACTATCGTGCCGAACTTTTCTCGAATTGCGTAAAATCCAAAATTGACCGTGCAATGATTAGCCAAAATAGCCAGAATGTCAGATTGCCAAACTAGATTTACAGTAGAAACCATTTTGTTACATTATCTTACAGGCCAAGACTCGTTTCAGGATTCTACCCCTTTTTGAGAGGTGGGCGCCTCCTGCCGCAGCCACTATTCCCCGGCCAAGTCCCCTGCTGCGGGATGGCGAATCCGGCCGTCTGATTTGGTCGATATGCGATAGTTGGTCACATCTGACAACTTTCGTATTCTCGCCGTTGGACAGAAGTCATCGAAATCCTCGATGTAGAGATGGAACGCGCGTCATGTCTTCAGGAGCGGCGACCGAGTCATGCGCTCTTGCGGTTGACCGCCTGCTTGAATACAGGGACGCTTCCCGTATTTCATGCTCCCTTGATGTTCTTCCGTGGGCGGCCTGCCTTTCGTGGGCGGACGGTCCGGCCCAGCAGATTCTCCAGTAGATTCAGAAATGCCGTGCTGCCCAACGGACGGCCGGTGGATGTGTGAAGACGAAGCGTGGACACTATCGCGCTCTCATCTTCGGTGCGCAACCATGCGGACCAGTCCTCGGCCTGCGATGCCAACTCCGGAACGTCCACCAACAAGTGATCCCGTCGAAGGCCACAGCGTGCAGGCGCACTCGACCAGGGATAATCCTCGGCACGAGCCACCAGTCCCGCACGCACCGGGTTGCGTTCAACATATCGGACCGCGCTCAACAGATGCGCGTCATCAAGGGCGCACGAAAAGAAACGCCCCTGCCACAGACGTCCGGTAAGGCCATGCGTCCAGTTTACATGCTGCGTGTATCGAAGGTGAACCGGCTTCAACGCATTTGAAAGCGACTTCTCCGTCCGCGGCGTCGCAACGAGATGCACATGGTTCCTCATGAGGCAGTACGCAATGATGTCCAGACGATGTTGCGCGGCGTATTTCCCGAGAAAATCGAGATAGACACGGCGGTCGCCATCGGAGAAGAACACGTCCTCGCGACGGTTCCCCCGTTGAGTGACATGGTACGGAACGTCCGGTACGACGATACGCGCGATTCGCGGCATGCACCCATGCTAACACCGAACCTTGTCACAATCAATGATAATACGGGAAGCGTCCCCTGTTTACACTAGGCTGCGGAAGTATCCGGGGACGCCTGTCTCAAACGTGACTTGCCTGCCGGTGAAGGGGTGTTTGAAGGAAATGGATATGGCGTGGAGCGCGAGGCGCTTGTGGGCGGGATCTTTTTCTCCGTACTTCTTGTCGCCGACAATCGGGTGCCCGTTCTCGGCCAGGTGCACGCGAATCTGATTCTTTCTGCCGGTGATGAGATCAATCTCGAGCAGACTGAACTCTGCGGTTTCCTTGAGAACTCTGTACGCGGTGTGTGACAGCTTGCCTTTCCTTGTGTCGGGCGTGGAGTACACGATGCGGGCTTTGTTCTCAGCCAGGTACGAGGAAAAAGTCCCCGTCTTGTTTGGCAGCCTGCCATGGACAACGGCGAGATACTTCTTCTGCGTTTCGTCCCACCGTTCCTGCAAGTACTCTTTGGCCTCGCCGGTCTTTGCGAAAACGAGTATCCCGGAGACGTCCCGATCCAGGCGATGGACGATGAAGATGCGATCTCGGGACTTAGCATTCCCTTTGCGGACGTAGTCCGTGAGCCGGTAGTAGGCTGTTGCTGTTTCCCGTTTTTGCGTGCTTATCGTCAATAGGCCGGGAGCTTTGTCGACCACCAGGATATCCCGATCTTCGTACAGGATTGTGACCCCTTGCGGCTGGTGCCTTCTGCTCGGGGGGCGTTTCCCATGTACAGGGCGTTCCCCGAACGTCTGTTTCTGCTGCATACCTCCACTCTGTGGCACGATTCAGGCTATCCTTTCTGTCGGACGCAGTACCGACACATGATCTCACCGCAGCATCGTGCGCTTTCTTGCCGTCCGCTTCAACCTGGAAACGGGAGGCCCCTATACTAAAGGGGTTCAATCCAGCGTGGGCAACTGCTATAATCACGCGTTGATGAGGCCCACCATGTCGGGGATAAAGCTCTGATGAAAGCGGTTCAGTTTGGCGCAGGCAACATAGGGCGCGGTTTCCTGGGTCAGCTCTATTTCGAAACCAGCTACGAAACCACCTTTGTCGAGGTGCTCCCTGAAGTCGTCGAGGGTCTGAAGCAACGCGGGGCCTATCCATTGCGCATAGTGGGGGAGGGCTCGCGGACCATCACGGTTGGCAACGTGACGGCTGTGCATGGGGCCGATGTAGAAGCCGTGGGAGTGGCGCTCGCGGAGGCCGATCTGGCGGCCACGGCCGTGGGCGTGAACGTGCTTCCTCGGGTGGCGCCCGCCATCGCTCGAGGCATCGCGAAACGCTTCGAGGGATCCTCACCCCGGCCGCTCAACATCATCGTTTGCGAGAATATGATTGACGCAGGCCCCTTTTTGCGGGAAGAGGTCCGTAAACACCTGCCCTCGAATCTGCATGACGCCTTAGACGAGCATGTGGGGTTCGTTGAGGCGTCGATCGGACGCATGGTGCCCCTCATGACCGAGGCCATGCGCGGCGAGGACCCGCTCCTGGTCTGCGTCGAGGAGTACTGCGAACTGCCCGTGGACGCGAACGGGTTCCGAGGACCTATCCCCCCTCTGAATCATATGGTTCCGAGGTCGAACTTCAAGGCGTACGTTGAACGGAAGCTCTTCGTGCACAATGCCGGCCATGCCGCTACCGCCTACCTCGGCTACCTGCGGCGTCATGAGTACATCTGGCAGGCGATCTCGGATGTGAGAGTGCGTGCCGCGGCGGACGCGGCCATGGCGGAGACTTGCGCGGGCCTGGAGGCGAAGCATGGCTTGCCAATCGAGGACCTGAGGGACCACTGGAAGGACCTGGTCCGGCGGTTCCAGAACAGGGCGCTGGGCGACCAGGTCGTGCGTGTGGCCAATGACCCCATTCGCAAGCTCGGGCCGAAGGACCGCCTTATCGGAGCGGGGCTGATGTGCCTGGATAACGGCATCGACGCCGAGCACGTCGCATTTGCAGCGGCCGCGGCGATTCGGTACGATTACGCGGGTGACCCTGCGGCGCAGAAACTCGAGGCTGTCTTCCGCGAACACGGAATGCGGGGGGTTCTCACGCAGGTGTGTCAGATCCCCGAGGACTCGCGCTTGGCCGAACTCATCGGCAAGGGCGCACAACGCCTTCACGCAGAAGGCTGGATGGATTTTGGATTTTAGATTTTGGATTTTAGATTGGACGGGACGCGATAGTGAACGAACAGGAGTTCAAGGAACGCACCAGGAAACTCGCGTTGCGGGTGATTCGCTTGGTGGAATCTCTTCCGAAGACCCCTTCCGCTCAAGTGGTTGGCCGTCAGTTGCTGCGTTCCGGAACGTCGATAGGGGCTAATTACCGCGCCGCTTGCAGGGCGCGAAGCAAGGCCGATTTCATCTCTAAGATGGGCGTTGTGGAAGAAGAGGCCGACGAGACCATCTATTGGACCGAGTTGCTGGCGGAAGCTGGGATCATAGAGAGGGAAAGGCTCTCGTCCCTGACTAAGGAGACGGAGGAAATCCTCTCAATGGTAGTGGCTTCGAGCAAGACTCTCAAGAAAGGCCGGCCCAGGTAGGAATCGTATCCCGAGGTTGGGCAATCCAAAATCCAAAATCCAAAATCGAATAGAGGGACGCAATGCACGAAGTAAGAATGCCGCAGATGGGTCAGAGTGTCGAGGAGGCCTCGATTGTCACATGGTTCAAGAAGGAAGGTGAACGGGTCCAGGCGGGCGAGCCGCTGTTCTCCATCCAAACGGATAAGGCGGAGGTCGAGTGCGAGTCGCCCGTGACCGGCGTTCTGCGCAAGATCCTGCTCGAGCCGGACGTTATCGTGCCCGTGATGACGGTCATTGCACTTGTCGGCGAAGCGGATGAACCCTTGCCCAGTGACGTTCCGCCATGTGCGAGCATCGCCCCGGCGCCCGGGAGAGACATGCCGGAACCTCCGCTACTCGAAACGGCGCTCGAGTCCCGGAAGGCCGCCGGGGACGCCGGACGCGCGTTTGTCTCGCCGCGGGCTCGGAAGAAAGCGGAGGAGATAGGCGTCGACGCGAAAATGGCAAGAGGCACAGGGGCGCAAGGACGGGTCATCGAAGCGGATATCGTGGCTTATGCCGCAACCGTTTCGGAAAAGCGCGTTACGCCTACGGCCCGGCGCATGGCGCAAGCCGCCGGTGTGGACATCGCGGTTCTCGAAGGCACGGGGGTTCGTGGAAAGGTCACCAAGGCGGACGTCGCCGCGGCTGTCTCAAGACCTGATGCCGCGCCGAAGCTTGCGCCCATCGAGAGCGTGAAGCGCATCCCGTTGACGCCGATGCGCCGGATCATCGCGAAACGGATGAGCGAGAGCAAGTTCTCGGCGCCGCATTATTACATGACCGTCGAAGTGGACATGTCGGCCGCGAAGGCGTTCCGCGCCCAAACGACCTACAAGCCGTCGTTCAACGACCTCGTCCTGCGTGCGACGATCCTGGCGTTGCGCGACTATCCCGCCGTCAACGCACGCTGGGCGGGAGACGCCATCGAGCAGGTGGCGGACATCAACCTGGGCGTGCCGGTGGCCCTGCCCGGAGGTCTCATCGTCCCCGTGCTGAAACAGGCACAGGACATGACGCTCGAGGAGATCTGTGGCGCGTGCAAAGTCCTGGCGGATAAGGCACGCACCGGCAAGCTTCTCCCCGACGATTTTGCCGGGAATACCTTCACCGTATCAAACCTTGGCCCCTTTGGCGTGGACAATTTCACCGCCATCATCAACCAGCCGGACAGCGCCATCCTGGCTGTTGGCCAGATGAAAGACCGGCCTGTGGCTATCGACGGTGGTCTTTGCATACGTCCGATCATGAAGATGACGCTTTCCAGCGACCACCGTGTTGTTGATGGCGCGCTGGCAGCCCAGTTCATGGGCCGCTTGAAGGAGATCCTGGAAGTCGGCCAGTTCTGAGTGCCGTGGATAGTCGGACCGATCAGACGGATCGGACGGATCGGACAGATGGTTCCCAGAAGGTGTTGAAACTGGCGACTCGCAAAGGAGAAACGGATGCTTTCGTGTGATGTTGTGGTGATTGGCGCTGGGCCTGGGGGATATGTGGCGGCGATTCGGGCCGCGCAGCGCGGCGCGAAGATCGTTGTGGTGGAGCGGTGGGAACTGGGCGGAGTCTGTTTGAATGCGGGTTGCATCCCGACCAAGACGTTCATCCATACGGGCGAGCTCTATCGCAAGATGCAGCATGGGTCCGATTTCGGGATCGACGCCAAGGAACTCAAACTGAATCTTCCGGCCCTGCTGAAGCACAAAGAGGGGGTTGTCCGGCGGAATAAGGCCGGCATCGAGACCCTGTTCAAGTCCAACGGGATCCAAGTTGTCAAAGGCGATGCCCGAGTGACGGCGCCCGGCGTCGTCAAGGTCGGCGGCGAAGAGATCCGCGCCAAAGCCATCATTGTGGCCACCGGCGGCGCTCCTGCGCGCATACCCGGGCTTGAGATAAACGGTGAGACCGTGCTTGGCAGCACTGAGGCCCTTCAACTGGCCGAGGTGCCGAAGCGGGTGGCCGTGATCGGGGCCGGAGCGCTCGGCGCCGAGTTTGCCTGCATATGGAATGCCTTCGGAGCACAGGTCACGCTTATTGAAATGCTGCCGACGCTTCTTCCCAAAGAGGACGAGGAACTGACAACCCGCCTGGCGGCCGGCTTCAAGAAACGCGGCATTGACGTCAATACCGGGACACGGGTGGCCAAGCTGGATACTGACACGGGCGGCCTGCGACTCGAACTTGAGGGCGAAAAGGCCGGCGCTATCGAAGTGGACAAGGTACTTGTGGGTGTGGGGTTCAAGTGCAATTCCGAGGTCGTTACTGAAACGCCGGGTCTCGCCGTCAAGGTCAATAAGCGCGGAGGCATCGAGGTCAACGAGCGCATGGAGACCGGCATTCCGGGCATCTACGCCGTTGGCGACGTCGTCGACAAGACGTGGTTGGCCCATGGCGCATCCGCGGAGGGCGTCGTTGCGGCCGAAAACGCCACGGGCGGCCGGCGGACAATGGACTACAGGGTTGTGCCCGCGTGCAACTTCACCAGCCCGGAAGTGGCGAGCGTCGGCATGACGGAGAAGAAGGCCAAAGAGTCAGGGGTCGATGTGCGGGTGGGTCGCTTCATGTACGTGGCCAGCGGCCGCGCTCAGGCCATGGGCGAAACCGAGGGCATGGTCAAGATTGTGGGCGACGCCGCCACGGACGAGGTCGTGGGCGTGCACATCATCGGCGCCGAGGCCGGAGAGCTCATTGCATCGGCTGCGCTTGCAATGTCCATGGAGGCCACCGTCGAGGAGATCGCCGGTACAATACACACTCACCCGACCCTCGCTGAGACGATTAAAGAGGCGGCCGAGGACTATTTTGGGATGGGAATCCACACCCCGGCGCGCAAGAAGTAGGGTCTCGGGTTTCGGGTTTCGGGATGTTGGAATCCCGAGACAGGTCATCTGAATCACGTGGGTGTTCCTCCACGTTCTTGGGCAACGGGCGCGCAATTGAGGGAATAATGCTGCTGAATCGCAAGACGAGAGCCTCTTTGGAGACGGCGCTCTGCGTGGGTCTGCTGGCCGTGCTCGCCCTCTCGGCCTTGTTTCCGATGCTGCGGGGCAAAGTGCCGTTGGCCACCCAGCGCGTGCTCTTTGAAGCGCCTTGGGAAGAGGCCCGCCCGGCGGGTTTGCGGTCCTCGGGAGATGACGATACCGCCGCCCAGACCGTCCGCTTCTACCCCTGGTACGCCTATCTGAGCCACGCCGCAAGAACACAGGATTCCATACTCTGGAACCCCCTTGGCGGATGCGGCACTCCGTTCCTAGCGCAATGGCGGACCCGGTGCTTCTCGCCGTTCTCGCTGCCGTTTTACCTGTTCAGCCCTACGATTGCGCTGTGCATCAGCGTGTTCCTCAAGTTGCTGATTGCGGGGTGGTGCGCGTTTCACGCGGCGCGCAAACTCGGGTTTGAACTGCCGCTTGCCTTCGCCGCAGGGGTGGCCTTCGAGTTCAGTGGACACGTCTACCTCTGGCTGGACTGGCCCGTCAGCGACGTCGTGCCGTGGCTGCCGTTGCTTCTGGTCTACGTCGAGCGCCTCCTCAAAGGGTACTACCGATACTGGCCTCTGGGGGCAATTGTTGTTGCCGTAATGGCCCTGGGGGGAGATCCGGAGACGCTGGTTACGGCTTTTGTCCTTGTGTTCCTGTATGCCGTCATTCGCAGTCTCTTTGACCGCCAGCACCTGCGTCACTCGGGCATAGTCCTCGTCATGCTCGTGTTCAGCGGGGTGCTGGGGTTGGCTCTGGTGGCCTTCCAGCTTTTGCCTTTCTTCGAACTCCTTCGTCAGGCGGTGGAGGCCGTCCCAATTCGACCGACGCATCTCACTCTAAGAGACCTTGCGGTCGGCTTCCTGCCGAACCTCTTCGGTTCGCCCTCCGCGGTTGTAACCGAGGGTGAGATGGTCCGCAGCGCTCGCGTCGCAATGCTTCTTCATACCGGGCTGGTGCAACTATGGTTGGTTCCGCTTTGGCTCGCGGTCCGCAGGTCTGCCCTGATCGAGCAGCGCCGCCGCGTTGAAGCCCTGCTGATGACGGCCGTCGTGATGACAGGGATTGCCTTTCTCTTTGGGCGTCCCGGAGTGAGTGGGCCGTTGCGATACCTGCGGCCCGAGCATTTCCTCGTGGGGAACGCCCTCGTGTTCGCGCTGATGTCGATTGCCGCCGCCGGCCAATGGCTCGATCTCACCGCGGACCAGTGCAAGGCCGCCCTGAAACGCTTGGGATTCTGGCTGGTCGTCCTGTGGGCCGCCGACATTGCCCTCTTGGTGGCTTCGCGGGGGGCGCCGCGCGCCGAGGCATTGCCCCTGTGGGCGCAATGCGTATCCGTTTGCGGGCTGTTCGTGGCATTTCTGGTTATACTCGGCATCACGCTTCTGCGCCCCTCCGTCCGGATTATGGGCTACAGCCTCGCGGGGCTCGTGTTCGTTTCCTCCGTCCTGGCCTTCGGCCCGGGAATCTCATTCTTGCCGCGCGATGCAGTCTTCCCCGAGACACCCTTCATTCGGACCCTCGCCGAAAGGGGCGAACGCATAGGTGGGAGCGATGCGCTGCAACGCTGGCCTCTCTCCGGCAACTTGATCCCGCAGGTCTACTGTCCCAGCGCAACACAGCCGGGCGGACTCATGCTTGCGCGGTATGCGGGTTTTGTCGAGCGCATCAAGGCGGACCCGCTGCTGTTGCGCCGCGCGGGCGCCGCGGTGCTTCTCCTGGACAAAAAGGATATCCAGGGCGCCTTTGCTCCTATCCGGCCCAACCTTGTCATTCAGCATGTGTTCTCGAGCGGGGCATTGCTGCTCAAAGATCTCGAGACGAAGCCGCGCGCATGGGTGGCATATGACTGGCGCGTGGGGAAGACCTTCGATCCCAAAGAGATTTCGGTTGGGCTGCCCCCAATAGTCGAGAACGGTTCGCCTCCGTCCGGCGGCAAGGGCGGCACCGAGGCCAAGGTCGCACTGCTGCCCTCCGACAACGGTACCCGAATCGAGATCGACGTCGATTCGCCGCTGCCTGGAATGCTGATCCTCGCCGATGCGTTCTACCCTGGCTGGCGGGCGACGGTCGATGGCGCGGAGGCGCCGATCTTTCCCGTGGACGGTCTTTTCCGCGGCGTGCCGGTCAAGGAAGGCAAACACCGAGTGGTCTTCCGGTACAACCCCTTTTCGGTCAAGCTCGGAGCCTGGATTAGCGGCGCAACGTTTCTTTTCGTCCTCATAGAGGTTCGTCATGTCCTCCGCCAACGGCGCGAGAAGAAGCTCTCCACCGCATAAGCCCTTCCTAATCAAGCACATATAGCGCCGACACGTCAATATGCGCCGACAGACTCAATCCACATCATGGGGCGGAGAACGCTCACGCTAAAGCTGTGACCCGGAAATGCCGAAAAACCTGACAGCGACGGACAGTTCTCCAAGAAAAGTAGTTTGACTGCGAGGGTACGCTTATGGGAACCAGCATTCTGAGTATCAACGCCACTTCCGCTTCCACATCCACCCAGCTCTATATGCAGAAATCGCTTGCCTCCCGCGACAAGAGCGTCGATAAACCCACCGACATCCTCGACATCGGCAAGGGGCAGAAGCTCACCAGTGAAGAGTCCATGCAAATTGTCGTCGAACGGGCCATGGATAAGCTGCGCTCGGTTGTCAGTGACGCTCGCGCGGCGCTCGGCATCCCGGAAGATACTGAGATCGACACCTCTGCCGAGGCGACAGGCAATCGGATCGCGGACTTCGCGTTGGGCACCTTCGACAAATGGGCGAAGAACCACAGCGGACTGGCCGACGAAGACGCGAGGCAGCAGTTCGCCGATTTCATCGGCGGCGCGATCCAGCAGGGAATCTCCGAAGCCCGCGGGATACTCAGCGCATTGAACGCCCTTACCGGCGAGGTCGACACGAACATCAATTCCACGTGGGACGTCATCCAAAACCGGCTGAACGACTTCATCGGCAACACGAAGTAGTCGCAGTCGCTCAATTCACCATTCCTATCGCATTCGTCGAGCCGCCTCATGGTATGAAAGAGGCGGCTTGTTTGTTATTCGGCCCATCCATTTCCAGCGAGCCATGAGACAGACTCTCTTGCTCTGCGTCTTTGCTTCTTTGCGCGAAATGAGTTCTACCGCCGTTTCTAGGATAATGAGTATGTCCGTGGCAGGTGGACCTCTCTTCTTACTTCGGAATCGAGATCTCTCTGGGACAGGTGATGACCCATTGCTGCGGTTTTCTCGATTACGAGTACGATTACGAGGACGAGCATGAGCAAGATGACGAGCATGAGCACGTCATCGAACACTTGCAGCGATGCAGGTCTTCACGGCATAATCGGGCCGTTGCGGGACAAACGGGAAAGGGGACCTCCTATGAAAGGCGTCGTGCTGGCAGGCGGTTTGGGAACGCGGTTGAGTCCGCTCACTCGAGTTACGAACAAGCATTTGCTTCCCGTCTACGACAAACCGATGGTCTTCTACCCGATCCAGACGCTCGTCGAGGCGGGAATCAGCGAGATCATGCTCGTGACCGGCGGAAACAACGCGGGGGATTTCCTGCGCCTTATCGGAAACGGCGAGGAGTTCGGTTTGCGGGGCATGAACTACGCCTACCAGAAAAGCGAAGGCGGCATTGCCGACGCACTGAAGCTGGCGCGCCATTTCGTGGGCGACGACAAACTCGCCGTTATGCTCGGCGACAACTTCGTTCAAGGGAGCATTCGAAAGGCCGTCGAAAACTTTGAGCGGCAGCCGCGCGGCGCGAAGATATTCCTGAAGGAAGTGTCGAACCCGAAGGAATTCGGCGTCGCCGTCCTCGAGGGCGACAAGGTGGTCAAGATCATCGAGAAGCCCAAGCAACCGCCCACGAACCTCGCCGTCATCGGCATCTACCTGTACGACAGCGAGGTCTTCGAGATCTGCGAGACGCTCGTGCCCAGCGACCGCGGAGAGCTCGAGATCACCGACGTGAATAACGAGTATATCCGCCGCGGCTCGATGACCTACGAGATCATCGACGGCTGGTGGGCCGATTGCGGCAGCTTCGAAGCCCTGTTGAGATCCAACCTCCT
>Ga0315274_10009858_pt1 | contig 13778 bp, 12 predicted proteins | sample YL17G02_20_MG_FD_203700 | JGI IMG/M metagenome (GOLD analysis project Ga0315274, IMG submission 203700) | Sediment microbial communities from Yellowstone Lake, YNP, Wyoming, USA - YL17G02_20 | ecosystem: Environmental > Aquatic > Freshwater > Lake > Sediment | place: USA: Wyoming | collected...
ATAAAGAATCGACTGGCGTGGTTGATACGGAGATTATTGCCGAGGTGGTGAGCAAGATGACGGGCATTCCGCTGACAAGACTCGAGAAGAAGGAGACGCAGCGGCTGCTGGAGCTTGAGGCGGAGCTGCATAAAAGGGTTGTGTCGCAGGATGAGGCGGTAGCAGCGATATCGAGGGCGGTAAGGCGGAGCAGAAGCGGGATGAAGGACCCGAATCGGCCGATGGGATGCTTTATATTCCTCGGGCCAAGCGGTGTTGGAAAGACGCTGCTGGCAAAGGCGCTGGCTGAATTTATGTTTGGCGACGAGAATGCGCTGGTTCAGCTTGATATGAGCGAATTTATGGAAAAGCACAACGTCAGCAGGCTTGTCGGCGCACCTCCCGGGTATGTGGGATATGAGGAAGGCGGGCAGTTGACCGAACGCATCAGAAGGCGGCCTTATGCGGTGGTGCTGCTGGACGAGATAGAAAAGGCGCATTCGGACGTTTACAATATGCTGCTGCAGATTATGGACGAAGGCCGGCTTACAGACAGCTTCGGACGAAACATCGACTTCAAAAACACCGTTTTGATTATGACAAGCAACATCGGTGCGGAACTGATTAAGAACCAGTCGGGGTTTGGGTTCGGCAAGAAGACGCCTGAGGCAAACTATGATAGGATGAAAGAGATGCTGACAAAGGAAGTTGAACGGCAGTTCAGGCCTGAATTTTTGAACCGGCTTGACGATACGATAGTGTTCAAGGCGCTGACGCGGGAAAACCTGCAGACAATCGTGGATTATGAACTTTTGAAGGTATTCAAGCGGCTGACAGAACACGGATTGAAACTTGAGGTGGCCGAACAGGCCAAGGAATTTTTGATTGACAAGGGTTACAATCCTGAATTTGGCGCTCGGCCTTTACGCAGGGCGATTGAGCATTATATCGAAGACCCGCTTTCGGAAGCGATGCTGCGAGGCGAGTTCAAAGGCAAGAACTTAATAAAAATCAGCGTACAGGATGAAGAGCATCTGAAACTCGAAGGCGTTGAGGTGCCTGAATCGGCTGAGAGCCAGGCGCCTGTGGCGTAATCATAGATAGTAGCTCGCCCGCCGTGCCAACGACGGCACGTCGCGGCAGGTCGCTCGTGGCTGGGAATTTGTGAATTGTGACCGGTCGTTCGTAATTCGACATACGATATGCTGTGATTTATTTCTGCATTTGCTTTTCGAGAGATGATTGCTGTTTAGCCAGCAGCGTTTCAAAATCTTTCATGTCCAGCCATTCCACACTGCCATTGAGTCTCAAGACGATAACACCATCTTTTAAGATCAGCGAACGATACCTTTTTTTGGCGTAGGCAAGAATTGTATCCGGCGGGGAATCGAAATTGATCCATAAGGCCCTGTACCTGAATAAATCTCCGAGCCGTGCATTTCCGGGCAAATTGGTTCTTATGCTGTTGACATGGGATTCAGGCGGCACCGAGCCGTTCTCGGCCCGGTACTTGAGTATAACTTTGCCGAGACTGTCCATTGCGAGCATCGATTCGGAGCGATTGACCCAGTCCTTGAAGTTAATCATTGCCACGACTGCGACGACAGTGACAATAATTACAACGGTAAATCTTATCAGGATAAACTTTTGTCGTTTCTGCATACATCATATCCCGGCGTTTGCATCTCGTATGTCGGCGGATATGGGATTTCACTTTTACTATTTTATTTTTACGATGTTGTCCTTGACTGCTAATTTTCCATCTGCGAAGAGTTTAATGGCCTGCGGATATGCGATGCATTCCTGCTCAAAGACCCTTGCGGCCAATGTATCGGGCGTATCATTTTCCTCAACTGGGCAGCATCGCTGGACTATTATAGGGCCTTTATCATACTGGTTGGTGCAGAAATGGACGGTGCAACCGTTTACCTTGCAGCCGGCAGCGAGAACGGCCTGGTGGACATGATGTCCCCACATACCTTTTCCCCCGAAACTCGGCAATAAGGCAGGGTGTATGTTCATGACGCGGTTTTCATATTGAGGCGGTATTTTCCAGAGGCAAAGCCAGCCGCCCTGGATAACGAGGTCAACTTTCGCAGCGGCAAGTTCATCCTCGATTTTTTTGCTGAACAGGTCTATATCGGGGAGGTCTTTCTGGCGGATGATTTTTACATTGAGGCCTGCATTTTTCGCTCTTTCCACACCGGCAACTGTTGAGCGAGAACTTATTACAAGGGCGACCTCGGCGTTAAGCCGGCCTGTTTTGATGTGTTCGAGAATATTTATCAGCGTTGTACCGCCGCCGCTAATCAATACACCGAGCCGAACCGGTTTTTGATTCGGTGCATGGGATTGTTTTTTTTCTTCGACGATGTCGGTCTTGCGGTCGAGTGCGATGTTTGCGAGTTTGTCGGCGTGTTTATTTTTTCCCCTGGTGATATGTTTGACCTTCCAGGTTTTGAACTGGGACAGTTTTTCTTCGACGGTCTGAAAAAGGGGCAGAAGGTTTTCGTTTTTAACCTTGTACTCGCCGTTGATTTGTTTGACCATCAGTTCACTGTCGCTAAAAATGGTGAGTTGTTTTGCGCCGAGTTGTTTTGCGGCATCGAGGGCTTTTATGGCGGCGGTGTATTCAGCGATGTTGTTGGTGGCCTGGCCGATAAAAAAAGCCTTTGCCTGTAATTGCCGGCCTGCTGAGTCGATTAAGACAAAAGCGGCAGCTGCGGGGCCGGGGTTGCCTCTGCTGCCTCCATCGGTATAAATAGTTATTTCGTTCATTGGAAATAAAAATCAAATATAAAAAATCAAATATAAAAATTGTTGAAGTAAGACTGTTTTTATTTTTTTCCTTTGGCGTTGATTTCGCAGATTATTGCAGATAATTTTATATATTTAGTCTTCATTCCACAATTTTGATTTTTGCCTTTTAATTTTTTAGTTTTCTTTAGTGGTATCCATGACAAGAATTCTTGTGCAGTTCGGGCAGCGGATAATCTCGTCTTTTGTCAAAAGCAGATTGACGGACTCGATTGTAATACCCATAAAGCAGCCGCCGCAGTTATATGTTCTTGTTTTGCCTTCCTCTTCTCCGACAATGGCGATCGCTTCGCCGTCATAAGTTTCTGTAACGCGTTTGAACGTTCCGAGTTGTTCGGGCGGTATGTCGGCGGCAACCTGGTCCCACTGGGTCTGAATTACCTTAATCTGGGCTTCGTATTTTACCGCGAGCTGCTCGGATTCTTTTCTGGTCTTCTCGAGCAGTTGTTTTTGCTCTTCGATCTGCTGACGTATTTTATCGCATTCGGCCTTGTCGGCCTCAATGTCCTTCATCAGGTCGAGAACCTGGGTCTCGATTTTGGAGTTGTCGGCGCGGGAGGTGTTCAGTTGGCTCAAAACCGCGGCGTATTCCTTGTTGGTTTTGGCACCGTTGAGGGACGTTCTTAATTTGGAGATGTATTCGTCTCTTGTTTTAAGTTCGAGTTCGAGGCGGTCTGACTGAATAGTGGTAAGCTGCATCTCCTCTTTTTTGGCTTCGAGTGCACTTTGAAGTGTTCTGACCTGATTTTCCTGAATAATTACGTTTCTTCTGCACCTGTTAAGTTTTGCCTTGACGGTGCGTAACTGGTTTTCAATGCTCTGAAGTTTTATTAACCCATTTAATACAGGTCCCATTTATGCTCCTCGTATAGCGTACTCGTGTGCCGGTCTTTACGGTTGGCACACAAGGAAATGCAAATCACCTATGAAATTTTCAAAACCAGTATTATGCCAATTTCTGTTCTAAACTGCAATAGAAATTTTTACCTTTTTTAAGCGTCGGGCAATTGATATAATTGCAGTGCCATGAAACAGTTACTGAAAAAACTTGTAGATGCGCAATCGACGGTTGAAAAAGGCGAACTGGCGGCGGCGAAGGTGATTGGGGAAGAATTTGCCAAATCAGGCATAGCATCGGTGATTGACAGATGGGAGCAGACAAGGGCAAATGTTACAGCCACGATAAAATCGAGCGGTGAAAAAAAAGGGATTTTGTTTGCCTGCCATCTTGATGTTGTAGGGCCCGGCGAGAGGAAGTGGACACATTCGCCTTTTAATGCCGTGGAATCGGGAGGCAGGATTTACGGCAGGGGCGCAGCGGATATGAAGGGCGGGATAGCCGCGATTGTCTGTGCTATAAAAGACATTGTCGATTCGGGCGTAAAACTAAAAGGCGATATAGTATTTGCGGCAACGGCAGGCGAGGAGACCGACAGTTGCGGAACAAAAAGATTTGTCAGAGGCTTTGGCAAAGGCGAGGGGAAACTTGCGGGAGTGGTTATACCTGAGCCGACGGATTTTGATGTTATAACGGCTCATCGGGGATTGTTATGGCTTGAGATTGTTACCGCAGGCAAAAGTGCGCACGGTTCGACGCCTCAACTTGGTATAAATGCGATAAGCATGATGAAGATGCTGCTCGATGAGCTTGAGCATTATAAGATTAAGGCCCGGCCCCTAAGGGGCAGGCCGCATAAGCTGCTCGGGAATTGTTCAATGAGCGTCAACACAATTTCTGGCGGCAAAGCGATTAACGTTGTGCCGGACAAATGTCGTATTGAGATTGATATTCGCACGCTGCCCGGACAAAGCCGCAAAGATATTATCGAGGATTTGCGGAAGGTTTTTGCAAAGCTGAGACGAAAAAATCCCAAATTCAAGGCTGATATTTCCATTGTGCGAAGTGTAGATGCGTTCCAGACCGATTGCGACTGCGAGTTTGTACGAAGTTTTTGTGCAGCGGCAGGAGTACGCAAAACCAAAGCGGTAGGTTTTACCACCGATGGTCCCGATTTTGCCCGGTTTGGCGCACCGGTGGTGGTCTTTGGGCCTGGTAAGCCTGAGCTTTGTCATAAGAGCGATGAATACATTGAGATTGCAGATGTTCAAAGGGCGGCGGAGTATTATAAAGAAGTGATCTTGAAACTTTTGGCGTAGCGGAACTGATTTTGGTTTTCGCTGTATCAGTTTGACTTTTCTTTTTCGCCGAGCACATATCCAATCGCAAAAGTCATTGATGTCCCTATGACTATGAGCCAGCTCCAGGCAAGATGGATTACGCCGCATTTGGAGAGAATTAAAACGAGCGCCATTGCTACGGTGCTTGCAATCATCGCAATGACGTTTCCCCAGTTGGATTTTCGTTTAGTGAGGATTCCGAGCAGGAAAACGCCAAGAGCCGCTCCGCCTGTAACCGAGACAATCTGAAAGGCAAACCACAGAATGCTCTGCACGGGCTGACAGGCAAAGGCAATCAACGCTAAAATTATGCCAAAGCCGACCACCGCTATCCGCGAAACAAACAGGTAATGTTTTTCAGATGCACCGCGTTTGATAAGCGGACGATAAATGTCGGTAACAAAAGATGAGGAAAGAGAGCTAAGGGGCGAATCAATGCTTGCCAGGATAATTGCCGCAAGAACAAGACCCTTCAGGCCGGCAGGCAGGACATTTACCACGAAACTCGACAGTACCTCTTTTGCCTGTGCCGGCTGCGTTACCTGCGGGTTCTGCTTATAGAATACAAATAACAGCGTGCCGACGGCGAGGTACATAATAATTATGGGCAGCGATGCGAATATGGTTGACAAAATCGCCCGCTGACTTGACCTGCGTGTATCAACGGTGAGCAGCCGCTGGACAAGTTCCTGGTCTGCGCCGAAGACGGCAAGGCCGATGAAAAATGCGTTGGCGGTTCCGGCCCAGAAAGTTGTGGGGTCATTAAGGTTGAGATTGAAATTAAATAAGCTCAGTCGGCCTGCCTGTCCTGCGGTATGCCAGATTTCGGTGAAAGAGCCGTTAAGTTTTGAAAAAATATAAATAACCAGTGCTGCGCCGGTGAGATAAAAGATAATCGTCTCATAAGCACCCGACCAGACAACGGCCTTTATACCGCCAAAGCCGATGAGGATGATGCTGACGAAGGTGAATAGCAGGAGCGTTTGTGCAAGAGTCCAGCCCATTATGATTGCAACGGCAAAACAGGCGGCGTAAAGGCGGACGCCTGAGCCGACAAGGCGGGTAATGAAAAAGAAGATTGAGCCGGCATACTGGGTTTGAGGCCCGAATCGATGTCTCAAAAATTCGTATATGCTGGTGCAGTTATGCTTGTAAAAAACCGGAATAAATAAAAATGCGACGAAAATTCTGGCGGCGGCAGAGCCGACGAAAAATTGCAGATATTGCCAGTTCTCGCTGTAGCCGGTCGCGGGGACGCTGATGATTGTTACGGCACTTACTTCGGTAGCAACGAAGGACAGGCACGCAACAACCGTAGGGACACGCCTGTGGCCGAGAAAGAAATCGTTTGTGTCGTCCTCTTTTCTGCCGGCGACATAAGCTATAAGAAAAAGCATCCCGACAGAGAGGAATACGACGATTAAGTCCGCAAGCACCAGAGAGCCGCTTAACTGTTTTACAAAAATCTGTTCCATTTGTTATTGGCTGATGGCAGAACGCAGGGATTGTCCGCAATCGCGGAGAATCTTCAGGGCTGTTTTTAAGTCAACTTTTTTAACCTTCATCACGATGGCCGATTTGACAAGACCGTCAGCTTTTTTAAGAAGGGATTTTGCGGCGGCTCTTGACAGGCCTGTAGTTTCCATTATTATCCGCTCGGAGCGGTCATCGAGTTTTTTATTGGTTGCCCGCAGGTCGACCATCAGGTTACCGTATACCTTGCCGATTTTTATCATCGCTGCGGTTGTGAGGGTATTTAGGACAAGTTTTGTCGCCGTTCCCGCCTTCATTCTCGTTGAGCCGGTAATAACTTCCGGGCCGACGACAGGGTTTATGATGATATCGGCGGGGATGTACTTTACGGCCTGTGGGGCACAGGTTATAAAAATCGTCGCTGCGCCGATTTGTTTTGCTTTTTTCATTGCACCGAGGACAAAGGGCGTAATGCCGCAGGCGGCTATGCCGACCACGACATCGGCGGGTTTGAGATTTTTTTTGGCAATCGCTTTTGCGCCGTTGTCGGCGATATCCTCTGCCCCCTCGACCGAGCGGACAAGTGCACGACGGCCGCCGGCGATGATTCCCTGCACCATTGAGGCCCTGACGCCATAAGTCGGGGGACACTCGGCAGCGTCAAGGGTTCCGAGCCGGCCGCTTGTGCCTGCGCCGACGTAAAACAATCGGCCGCCGCTGTTGAAACTTTGCACAATAACATTCACTGCGGCGGCGATGCGTTTTCGTTCTTTTGCAACGGCAGGGGCAACGAGCATATCCTGACTATTAATGATATCGACAATCTCAATGGTTGAACGGCGGTCGATGTCGGCGGTTTTGAGATTTCTTTTTTCAGTTGTAAGTTTGCTTCTATCCTTCATATTTTTCCTGGTATGATTTTTCCGAGCACGACAGACGTTTTTGCGCCAGTGGCGGAAGGGACATTATTGGGTATGCCTCGAATGGTTTGGCCGGCCAGTATCGCAAATGATATGGCCTCTTTGGCATCGGTATTTATACCGAAATCATCGGTGAGCAGAACCTTTGCGGGCTTGATTTGCTCTTTGAGCATTTTCACGAGCGTCTTATTTTTTGCGCCGCCGCCGCATAAGATAACCTCATCGGGCAGCAGCGGCAGAAAACGCCTGTACGCTGCGATTATGCTCCGGGCGGTAAATGCGGTTACTGTGGCCAGGATGTCGGCTGGTTTGAGGCCGGCTTTGGCGGCGGTGTTATAAAGGCGGTTTGAAAATGCGGCGCCGAACTCTTCTCTGCCGGTCGATTTCGGCGGGCGCCTTTTGAGGAATTTATGCTGCATAAGTTTTTCCAATAAGCGGGCGTTGACTTTGCCTTTTGCAGCGATTTTGCCGTCAACGTCATAGCGGTATCTGCCTTTGGTTATCAGATTGGCGATATGGTCGATTATCATATTGCCCGGGCCTGTATCGAAGGCAAGTACATCTTTGATGTCGGCGCGGGCCTTTAGCCAGGTAAGGTTTGCGATGCCGCCGATATTCTGGACGATGCGATTTTTCTTTTTGTGGGAAAAGAGGAGATAATCGGCATAAGGGACAAGCGGGGCACCTTGGCCGCCGGCAGCGATATCGGCGGGACGAAAATCTGCAACTACTGTTTTTCCCGTACGTCGGGCAATGATGCAGGGTTCGCCGATTTGTAAAGTCGAGCGCAACAATAGCTTGCCGAAGCGGGTGCCTTTTGGGTTGTGATAAATTGTCTGGCCATGCGAGCCGATGAGGTCTATGGAATTAATGCTGATGCGGCTTTTGCGGCAGAGCTTCAGGACGGCGTCTGCAAAAACCTCACCAATCGCAAAATTCAAATGACAGATGTCTGAAACCATAGATTTTTCATTGCTGAAAAGTTTTGAGATGGCTTTACTGACACAGGGTGGGTAAGGATATGTGTCAAAAGCGAGCACCTTCACCGCGTCTATTGCGAAATCGATTATCGCAACATCAACGCCGTCAGCGGACGTGCCGGACATAAGGCCTGCGATACGCAGAGAGGCCTGTTTTGAAAGTTTTCCGATGGATATACCTTTCCGCATCACTTCCTCGATAACTTCAGACTTTCATTTTCGACTCGCCTGAACAATTTCAGACTGTCTCGCAGCCGCGACGGTTTATTTCTTGCCAGCCAGAGTGCCTGGAAATCCTTTGCTATTTTGTGCATCTGATGTCCTATTTTTCGCAGCTGGCCTGCAGGGATATTTTTGCCGCTTCTCATTTTCTTTGCCGCTAATGCCCTTTGAGCAGCAAGGCAATCCATCCGTGCAGCGGTTTTAAGCTCTCGCAAAGCCAGCCGTTCAAATTCACCCAGGCCTTTAACGGCAGCAGGCCAAATCGAATCATCACAGAACTGCGATACAATCGTCTTTAGCCCTTTTTCAGTTGTCGCATCGATTCTGCTTGGAGTTATTACCTTATTATTCTTCATCGGCTCGATGAGGGTATAAAAAAGAGCGGATTCATTTCGATACGGCGCACCGCAGGTTGAATATGTGCTGCCGAGCAGTTTAAGGGCTTTGGCGAGTTTGCTGCCTGCCTGCCCCTTAGGGGCCTGGCCGAAAACGCTTTTGCAAAATCTCTGCGTGAAGGTTTTGTCATCGACGTCTTTGGAGTTCCACGAATGAGCGGCACCGTGGGCAAAGCCGTGCAGACTTACGCCGAGGAAATTGCGGTGGCCATTGTCGCCCCAGTCGGTATTGAGCAATCCCTCGGAGCGGTACTTTAGCCCCTGTGCCGCAAACTCGGCGACATTACCCATCGCATTGGCCAACCGCGTGCCATGGGTATTCCATGAGCTTGTCCCCGGGCAGACCATAAAGGGCAGTTTGGCTTTAGCAATTTCCTTTGTCCTGCTGACTCGCTCGCCGCCAATATTGTAGTCCCAGTTTAGCATCACTACATCTTTGGGGATTTCCTTTAATAGTTCAGGGTGTTCGAGGACGATATCGGCCCAGACGTTCATTCGTTTGTTGTGCTTTTGGCACAAATGGTAGAGCTTCATAAAATATTTGAGGTAAACCCGTCCGATGCCAAGGCGTTGGGCTGATTTTTTGCTCCTGCCTTTGCCGAGTTCCCAGGGTTCATCACCGCAGACATTGAAATCGACGGCCTGAAATAACGGTACGAATTCCTCATACAATTCTCGGATAAGCTTAATCGAGCCTGAGTCCGTGGGGCAAAGAGTCGTTCCGCCCGGCAGGCCGCGGAAGCCGGGCAGCTCACCGAGGTGCTGATATTCGGGCAGCATTAAAATCTTTTCCATGTGTCCGAAACTTGCCAGCGAACCCACGAGCCGAACATGATGAAGTTTGCAGTAATCCTGTAAGGCTAAAATCTCATCGCTTGTAAAAGGACTATAGCCCCTGCCGATAGCAGGATGTCGGCTGAAGGTAAAGACATTTTCAATATAAAGCTGAAGTTCGTTTATCTTCCAGTGCGCCAGCCGGCTGACAAGCTCCTTTAGTGTGTCAAGTTTCGGCACCTTGCCGCGAGAGCAGTCGAGGTAAACGCCGCGGCGCGCAAAGTCAGGCCAATCTTCTATTTTGCAGCAGCGCAGGTTTCCATTTTCAAGGGCAATTAAGTCCATGAGCGTTTGTATCGCATAATATGCCCCCGCATCACCGGCAGCAGTGATTTCTATTTTGTCCGGCAATATCATCATTTGGTAAGCTTCCCTGTTCTCGAGGCGGCTGTTGCATCTGATACGAACGGCAGCAGGCCCCTTAGGGGCAGGCAGAAAGGCAGTTGAACCGGCAGGTCCATTAGGGGCAGGCCAACAAAATTTGCCCGCCAGATTAACATATCTTTTGACAGGAATTAACAACTTCGCAGCATCCATCTGCTCTGCTCCATAAATGCAATCCGTTACGAATAATCCAATGCCGTTAAAACAGATGTTATCACACTAATATCGCACTGAGCAATGTTTTTTATTTTCGAACTTGACAGGGAGGGTAAATTGTTTTAGAATCAAAATAGAATAAAGGGTGCGGGATTCATCTGAATCTCGTAGGCATGTCGGGGTGGTCGGGCCGCCACCTAATAAATCGATTCATACGATTTTTAGGAGACGGACTATGTCTAAACAAAGTGAACAAACCGTTAAGAGTACCGAACCGGCCACCAGTAAGCAGGACAGCATTGCCGGCCTTTTGGCAAGAGTTTTCTGGATGCTTATCGGTAATATGGTCCTGGTAATTTCAATGATAATCATTTTTCAGTATAAAGACAGTATGTTCCACGCGGCCGATTTGGTTTTCTGGATTACAATAGCGGCTCTTATATTAGTCAGGTATCTGGACATCAAATTCTGGGGTGGTATGACTGCTGCAGGTGGGCCGGCCACAATAGCCAACTGGAACAGGTATGCCGCTGCGTTATTGATTGGCTCGGTGGGGGTATGGGCACTATCTCACGTGGTCAATTATCTGATTACGTAAGGTGTTTTCGATTAGAGAAACGCATCGAACGCCGAAAAATAGTTTTGATAAAATCGGCTGTAAGGCAAAAATTTTTGCCGCCAAACCTGCATAAAACTGGTATCATTCTGCAAATTATATCTTTTTGAAAGGTAATGCAAAATGACTGATAACCTCAGTATTTCCATGCAGAATATGTTTCAGATAGTAGTACCGTCCATAATCGTTATTGTCGTGCTGTTTGCGGGCTATGCGATACGGAAGATTCTTTTTACGCGGCTTTCCAACTGGACACAGCATTCAAAATCGCAGATTGAAGATATTATCATAAGCTCAACAAAGGGGCCATTCATAATATGGTTTCTTATGCTCGGTATATACCTTGCACTTAAATTTTCGCAGCTTCCTGAAAATATTGTCGTTGTCGCAGGCAAGATATTGTTTGTTCTGGGTTTGCTGTCGGTAACTTTGGTTCTGGCAAATGTCTGTTCCCGCATAATAGTGGCATACTCGAGCAAATTTGAAAAGACGCTGCCCGGCGTGTCGCTTACCCAGAATATCGTCCGCATCATAATCTTTGGGGTTGGAATTCTGATAATCTTAAACGGGCTGGGGATTTCCATAACGCCCATCCTGGCCACATTGGGCGTCGGCGGACTGGCTGTCGCGCTTGCTTTGCAGGATACGCTTTCAAACCTCTTCGCCGGTATTCATATAATTACAAACAGGATTATCAGGGTCGGCGATTATGTGAAGTTAGAAACCGGTGAGGAAGGATACGTTATTGATATTAACTGGCGGACAACAAAGGTAAAAATGCTGACCAATAACGTGATTCTTGTCCCCAACGCAAAAATGGTGCAGACAAACATAACCAACTATTACTTTCCTGAAAAAGTTCTTGTGGTGCAGGTTAACCTCGGTGTGCATTACAACAGTGACTTAACGCAGGTTGAAAAAGTTACTTCTGAAGTGGCAAAACAAATTATGTGCGAGGTGCCTGGCGGCGTCCCGGAATTTGAACCTTTCATCAGATACAACTCGTTCGGTGATTACAGCATAGGATTTGCTGTCATCATGCGGGCTAAAGAATTCGCGGACCAGTACCTGATTAAGCACGAGTTTATAAAACGGCTTCATGAGCGGTACAATAAGGAAGGCATAGTGATTCCGTACCCAATCAATGCGGTTAACTATGAGCAGGAAGGCGGTAAAAAACTGCCTTGACAATGATATGAATGAAAATTTATTTATAATTGGCGGGTTGTCGGCGGTTATGGGGATGGTTCTGCTTCTTCCTTTCCTTTCAAAAAAAATCGAAGAGGAACTCGAAGCGTTTCTTTTCATAATGGGAATTATTTCGGTCAGCATCTCGCGGCTGTGGAGTTGGCATCTTGTTGAGGAAGCCTTGCTTGAGCCGATTAAGATAACCCTTGCCGTTCTGATTGCGGGTCTGTTGTTTCGGCTGATACGCCCCAAAATCGGCAAATGGGTACAGTCGGCGATAAGCAGATTCGGGTACGGCACAGTATTTTTCATCGTCGTGGTCGGCCTGGGTCTATTAAGCAGCGTCGTTACAGCCATTATTGCAGCTTTAATTTTAGCAGAGGTCGTAACGGCAATAAAACTGCCCAAAAGCACCGAGACAAGGCTTGTCATCATCGCATGTTTTGCTATCGGGCTGGGAGCGGTGTTGACGCCGCTGGGCGAGCCGCTTGCTACGATAGCAATTTCCAAACTCAAAGGCGAGCCTTATCACGCTGACTTTTTTTTCCTTTTCAGACTGCTTGGCAAATGGGTTATCCCCGGCGTTTTGGCACTGGGAGTCTGTGCGGTATTATGCCGAAAGTCAGCAGCAGGTAATGGAGGTACGCTTTCAGAAGACAAGCCCGAAACATACCGGACTGTGATAATCAGGACTGTAAAGGTTTATCTTTTTGTGCTTGCACTGGTGCTTTTGGGTACCGGCTTCACGCCGGTCGTGGAACAGTACCTTGTCCACGTCTCAGCGAGAACACTGTACTGGGTTAATATTGTCTCTGCGATTTTGGACAATGCGACGCTGACAGCAGCGGAAATAACGCCGGTAATGCCTCTATTGACAGTGAAATATGTGCTTCTGGGACTATTGATTGCAGGCGGTATGCTGATTCCGGGAAATATCCCAAACATTATATGTGCAAACAAGCTGTCGATAAAAAGCAGGGAATGGCTGGTTGTCGGCCTGCCTCTCGGCCTTATCCTGATGGTGCTGTATTTTGTCATCCTTATCCTGACGGAATAATAAAAACCGCATCCCGCATCCGCATAAAAAATTTCAAAAAAATAAAAATAATCAATTTTTTACTTGACAATATTTAATTATTGTTTAATATTATTAAATACGTAGTTAATATTGTTAATTATTGACTTAACCTTAAAAAAGGAGGTAACACAAATGTTAAAGCGAATCATAGGTATAACTGGCATCGCACTCTGGGCAATACTAATCGTTTATGTGGTAACGATTAGCGCTACTGCTGAGCAGAAAAAACAAACCCAGCCTGTAAAAGATAGTAACAGCCTGGAAAAGATGGCGAGGGACTTTGTAAACCTGCTGGTAAAAGAGGATTTTAACGAGGCTGTGGAAAATTTCGACGATACGATGAAAACAGCCCTGCCCGCTGAGAAGTTGAAAGAAGCGTGGAACGCTCTTCTTGCTCAGTTCGGCCCCTTCGAAAAGCAGCTCGATGCCCGCAGTGAAAAAGTCCTTTCGTATGACGTTATATACATCACCTGCAAATTCCAAAAAGATTTCTGCGATGTAAAAGCGGTCTATAATAACCAAAAGCAGATTTCAGGTTTGTTTTTTGTCCCCACTCCA
>Ga0315274_10009859_pt1 | contig 13777 bp, 14 predicted proteins | sample YL17G02_20_MG_FD_203700 | JGI IMG/M metagenome (GOLD analysis project Ga0315274, IMG submission 203700) | Sediment microbial communities from Yellowstone Lake, YNP, Wyoming, USA - YL17G02_20 | ecosystem: Environmental > Aquatic > Freshwater > Lake > Sediment | place: USA: Wyoming | collected...
ATCCTGGCTTACCGAGAAGAGTACTTGGTTGAACGTGGTTTTGGTCGCCTGAAGGGCAAGCCCTTGTCGTTGTCCCCAATGTATTTGCAGAGTGACGAACGCGCCACTGGCCTGATCCACCTGCTCTCGATTGGACTGCGCATATTGACCTTGGTCGAACATCGAGTACGGCAGCAATTGGCAGATTTGAAGGAAAAACTGCCCGGTTTGTACGCCGGTAACCCGAAACGGGCCACGGATCGCCCCACGGCAGAAGCTTTGTTCCAGGCTTTCAAGGGTATTTTTCTGTCTGTCGTGACGCTCGGTGATCAGGTTTTGTGTCATGTGACGCCACTCTCGGTTGTTCAAGAGAAGATACTATCCTTATTGGATTTCCCGGTAGATATCTACACCCATCTGATCAGCGGTTTTCCTAAACCCGCTGGAAAAATGACCGAACCATGAGCGATCACCTCCAGATAATTATATATATCCCCTGGATTTGTTGTCAGAGCAGCAACCGCTTTCGCTCCATCGATAGCGCTCCCTCCGCCAAAGCCAACGACTAGATCACAGCCATTGTGATCGGCTAATTTCACCCCCTCTGCCACAATTGTGACAGTCGGCTCACCGTTAATCGCGAAAGGTACTACGCGCAATCCTCGTGCCGTTAAATCATTGAATACTGGTGCAGTGCGAGCTTCCGGAAGGTTGTATACCACCAGGATACATTTTCCTATGGAGGCAGCAATCCCACCTAACTGGCGTACCGTTCCCGCGCCGAATAATATTCTCGTAGCCGTGGCAAATCCAAACTGCATGGAATCCCCTAATTACCATTCGGATTCATCGGGAAAGACATGGGTGAATTTTTCGCTCGAGCGCGGCTCAGCCATCATGTCGGGTACTGTATCGCGCCATTTCGCGTAATGAGCGGTTTGTTTGTGCACCGTTGTTGCCTCCTTAGTGCGATAGATCTCTATCAGGACGAATCGCGTAGGATCATCTATTTGTTGGATCACATCGAATCGTGCTATGCCTGGCTCCAAAACACTGTTCCGGGCATTTTCAATTGTAGCTTGCTTGAAAGCCTCAACAAACTCGGTTTTCACATGAACATGAACATGAACGATGATCATAGAAGGCCTCCATTAATAATTAGAACAAATGCCCTTGCACGGGCTGTTGGATATCTACCATGGGCAAACCAAGCATAATTTTAAACCGATTGCATGTTGCAGGTGCAAAGCCTGAATAATCATTATTGAAAAATCCATATACTATCTGGAAACGGTCGTGGTTTTGATGTATATGCTCTTCCCACCAGGCAAGGCGCTTTCTTTAATCTACCGGCTCGTGATCATAACGGCGGAATGCGGCGTGTTTCCCAAGTCAGCGGATACAGAGAAAGTCAGTAGTCGGCGTTATTGTGTATGGTAAATTAGCATTCTCGGTGGCAACTCAACCGATGCGGAGAATTGCCAACAACTCTCTGGTTTGCGGAGTGTACCAGGACCGGTGACGGAATTCTACCGCATAACGGATATCAGGGGGTAATTCTTTCAGGAATACAGACAATATCGGGGATTTTTCGCTGGTATAGCTGGGTGGTAACTGGATAAGAACCAGCCTTCCAATCATCGAAACTGAAACCCATCGTACCAAGATAGAATTCAGTCATCATTTCACCTAAATATACTTCATCACTTGGCTAAGCGCTATTATAATTAAGCTGCCTTCAGTTAGCAAATTTCATAAGAGGTTACTCATGCCCGGTTCCAAAATTACGGTATATGGTACTGATTGGTGCAGTGACTGTTTCCGTACGCGCCAGTTTCTAAAGAGACATTCCATAAACTTTGCATTCATAAATATCGACCGGGATAAAGAAGCCGAGCAATTTGTTCTAAAAACGAATCGAAGCATGCGCAGTGTTCCAACCATAGTTTTCGAAGATGGTACCGTTCTTGTCGAGCCGTCGAACCATGAACTAGCCGCGATACTGGGGGTAATAGAATAATTATTCAGGTGAGTTAGACTAAAGGAGCAAATCATGCTTGAAAAGATCGACCTTACGAAAAAACTAGATAAACATACTTATAAGCATCATATGCAAGCTCTTGCTGAGCGCTTATATGAGGTACAAAAAGGCTCCTGGGATTCAGGGATTCCAGTGGTTATTCTTTTCGAGGGTTGGGACGCAGCTGGGAAGGGAACATCGATACAAACATTAACCTCCCCAATCGATCCGCGCGGTTTCAAACTTTATCCAATCCGGGCGCCGCGCACCTACGAAAAGCAACGACCTTGGTTATGGAGGTTCTGGCTAAAGCTGCCAGCTGACGGCGAGTGGGCTATCTTCGACCGTTCGTGGTATGGACGGGTTATGGTCGAAAGGGTAGAAAAACTAATCCCTGAAAAAGAATGGCGGAAAGCATATCGCGACATCTCTGATTTCGAACGGACAATCGCCGATGATGGAACCTTGATCATTAAATTTTTCCTCCACATAAGCAAAAAAGAACAAAGGAAACGCTTCGAAAAATTAACCTCAGATCCCCTGACTGCCTGGCGTGTCGCCCCCGAGGACTGGGAACATCACCGCCAGTATAAAGAGTGGTTGCTGGCTTACGAAGAAACCTTCGAGCAAACTGAAAGCGAATGGGCTCCCTGGACTATCGTGGAGGCTACCAACCGCCGTTATACCCAGGAAAAAATTTACCAGACCATTATTCAGACGCTGGAGAAAAGATTGGGATTAGAACCACTCGTAGTGTCTAAGGAGGCAGGTCACAGCGCTCAAGAACTTGAGTCCGCCACGGGGATAGAGCCTCCTGGTGGTGAACAATCTGTTGTGGATGAAGAAAACGGAATGGTGAATACAGGAGGAAGCTAATGTTAGAGAATGTTGATCTAACCTTAAACATGGAAAAAGATGCTTACGAGCGCGAGCTGATCGGCAACCAGGTTGCTCTAGCAAAGCTAACCTTCCAGGTTTACAAGCAGGGACGCCCGGTAATTATGGTTTTTGAGGGATGGGACGCTGCTGGAAAAGGCGGGGTTATCAAACGCCTCACCGAAAAAATGGACCCACGCGGTTATGTTGTCTATTCCATTGCTGTACCCCAAGGCGACGATAAATCACATCACTACATGTGGCGATTTTGGCGGCGGTTACCAGAGGTTGGGCAAATCGCAATCTTCGACCGGAGCTGGTACGGTCGGGTCATAGTCGAGCGCATTGAGGGTTTTTGTAATGAAGCCGAGTGGATGCGTGCATATCGAGAGATCAACCAATTCGAACGGCAATTAATCGATTTCGGTACGATCTTATTTAAATTCTGGATCCATATCAGCATAGATGAGCAATTAAACCGCTTCGAGGCACGGGCTACTGACAAGCTGCGTAGTTGGAAGCTAACCAACGAGGATTGGCGCAACCGTGAAAAATGGGATCTATACGAGGTTGCTGTCAATGATATGTTGTTGAAGACTTCCACCATCCATGCCCCTTGGACCGTGGTAGAAGGTAATTCAAAGTATTATGCACGTGTCAAAGTTATAAAGACTGTAGTGGAAAAGCTAAGCCAAGAACTGAACTTCGATCCATCCCTTGATGGAGCAAATCTGAAAAACGAACATAAGAACAAAAAACCAAAAAAAGCTTGAGCTAATCATGATGGAAACAACCCAACTCGACCCAGCAAGGTATCTTACCGATCTAAGCCAACCAACCCTGTATATCAATCGTGAATTAAGTCAGCTTGAATTTCAACGTCGCGTTCTCGAAGAGGCCCAAGATGAGCGTAATCCTCTTCTCGAGCGGGTGAAATTCTTGGCGATAGTAGGATCGAACCTGGACGAATTTTTTATGGTGCGTGTGGCTGGTCTGAAAAAGCAAGTTGACGCCGGGGTGATCGAATGGCCCCCGGATGGAATGACCCCAGCCGAACAATTAGCTGCCACCCGGAAAGGTGCGCAGCAGCTCATGAGAGAAGCCCATGAGTGCTTGCGGGATGATATTTTACCCGCACTGAATAAAGCCGGTATACATATTCTAGATTATAAACAACTCACCGAGCGGCAAAAAGCAGGTGTAAAGAAATACTATGATGAAGTAGTTTTTCCCGTTCTTACCCCACTGGCGTTTGATCCCGCTCACCCTTTCCCTCATATTTCCAACCTCAGCCTCAATCTGGCTGTGCTTATACGTGATAAGCAAGGTAAAGATCACTTTGCCCGGATAAAGGTACCCGACACGCTCTCCCGCCTGGTTCCTGTAAAACGCTCATCCGGTAGTGTGAAAAAAGACGGCACTGTCCCGTATGACCATTACTTCGTTTGGCTTGAACAATTAATTGCTTCCAACCTGGATATCCTTTTCCCCGGCATGACCGTTGTCGAGGCTCACCCCTTCCGAGTTACTCGGGATGCAGACTTGGAAATCCAAGAATGGGAAGCTGCCGATCTACTGGAAACCATAGAAAATAGTGTACGACAGCGCCGGTTCGGATCGGTTGTGCGAGTGGGTGTCAATCCCGACATGCCATCTCAGATACGGAATATACTCACCGATAACCTTGGACTCGAACGGAATGATTTTTACACCGTCGAAGGGCCACTGGGGACCAGTGCATTAATGGGGCTATATAACATCGATCGTTACGATTTGAAAGAGATTCCATTCAAGCCAGCCATCCCTATTGCTCTTCAAAACGAAGACACCGATGTCTTTACTGCAATACGCCGTAAAGACATCCTGGTTCACCACCCATACGATTCGTTTTCTCCAGTAGTAGCTTTTCTCAGACAAGCTGCCAGAGATCCCGATGTGCTGGCGATCAAGCAAACCCTGTATCGAGTAGGGAAAAATTCTCCTGTGGTTGCCGCACTGCTCGAAGCCGTCCAAAACGGAAAACAGGTAGCTGTGTTGGTAGAATTAAAAGCTCGTTTTGATGAAGAGAGCAACATCGGCTGGGCGAAGATGTTAGAAAGCGAAGGCGTCCATGTGGTTTATGGATTACTTGGCTTGAAGACTCATTGTAAAGTTGCATTGGTGATTCGAAAGGAAGGCGATGGTATTCGCCGTTATATCCACCTGGCAACGGGTAATTACAATGCAATTACTGCCCTATTATATGAAGACCTGGGCATGTTCACCTGCGATGAACAGATCGGAGCGGACGCTACAGATCTGTTCAATTACCTCACTGGTTACTCAGCCAAACATGATTTCCGTAAACTTCTGGTAGCCCCCATTAATCTGCGGTCACGCATGGAAAACCTGATTTTTCGGGAGATTGAACACCAGCGCAAAGGGGAATCAGCACATTTGATCTTTAAGTTTAACCATCTTGTAGATCCGGATATGATCCAATTACTTTACCAGGCTTCCCAAGCTGGTGTGAAAATTGATTTGCTGGTGCGTGGCACTTGCTGCTTGCGCCCCGAGATGAAAAGTGTCAGCGAAAACATCCGCGTGACCAGCATTGTTGGGCGTTTTCTTGAACACAGCCGGGTTTACTATTTCCACAATGGCGGAAAAGAAGAAATATATTTGGGAAGTGCGGACCTGATGCCTCGCAACCTTGACCGAAGAGTAGAAGCTCTATTTCCAATCCAGGATGCAGAAATGATCCACCGGATCCACGATGATATCCTGAGAGTGTATATAAACGATAATATAAAAGCCCACCGTATGTGCTCGGACGGCAGGTACGAACGCATCAAACCTACTACAAAGGAAACACCCCTCAATAGCCAGGCCTTGTTTATAAACCAGCGTGAAAGCGCTTGATAGTTATACGATTTATCAAACTTGGGTTTACACCGGAGGTAAATAACGTCGTAACACATCACGCATTCGTAGACCACGCGCCGCGCCTTCAGCGACGCAGGTTGTGGGGTTATCCACTACATATGCAGGTACACCCAGCTCTTTAGTCATTAACTTATCCATGCCGCGCAGCAGCGCACCTCCCCCAGTGAGTGCCACTCCACGGTCGATGATGTCGGATACCAGCTCGGGAGGGGTTTTTTCCAGCACGCGTTTTGCTGCGCCAACCATCTGCATGAGCGGTTCTTGCATGGCATCTACCGTTTCCCCTGTGGTCAACACAACCGGTCGTGGCAACCTGGTCACTTGATCTTGTCCCTGCACTTCCAGACTGCGTTCTTCATCTAGGACTACCGCAGCGCCGATCTTGGTTTTAACCTGCTCAGCAGCCATCTGCCCAATGATGATGCCATATTTCTTACGCACATAAGAAACAATGGCTTCATCGAGCTGCGCACCGCCGATGCGCAGCGCTTCACCTGCGACGATGCTGTACATCGATAAGACTGCCGCCTGCGTGCACCCACCTCCCAGGCAAAGCAACATGTTGCCAGATGGGGTACCGATGGGAAGGTCTATCCCCAACGCGGCTGCTAGAGGTTGCCAGATCAAGAAGACATCCCCACTACCTGCTTCCAAGGCAGCTTCAGTAACTGCCCGTCGCTCAACACTGGTTACACCATCCGGTAAACTAACCATTACCCGAGGACGGAAAACGCGGAAAGCCCCACCCACGCGACGTACCATAGCTTCAAGCATACGAGAGGTAATTTCGTAATCAGCAATTACACCGTGGCGTAAAGGCCAGGTTACCTCCAACTTATCCGGCACACGGCCATACATATCTTGAGCTCGTTGACCTACCTCGACTAACTTTTGTTCTTCAATATCAATCACTGCTACAGTCGGTTCTTCGAGAACGACCTTATCTCCCTCAGCGATGCGGATAAACATCGTCCCGAGGTCAATTCCTAAATCTTTCGAAAACAAAGCCATGAAGTTATTTCCCTTCCCCACCCACACCCGGGATTGACGAGCGCTGGCCGCGGAAGCGGCGTACTGCTTCTAATCGTAAATTCGAACGCCGCAAGGCCGCTTCAATGGCCAGGTAGGTATCACTGTCATGCGGTGGGCCTTTTAACATTTGCTCAGCAGCACGCTTGCGAGCTGCCTCGGCGCGTGCCACATCGATTTCAGCGATGTTTTCAGCCGCGTCTGCCATCACTGTCACACAATCTGGCTGCACTTCCACCACCCCACCCGAAACAGTAAATATATCTTCTTTCCCCTGTGAACGCACGCGCACCACACCAAATTTTAATGTGGAAAGTAGCGGGGCATGGTGAGGTAATATTCCCATCTCACCCGCCGCGCCAGGCACGATGATCATATCGGCTTCGCCAGAGAAGACCTGGCGATTTTGAGACACGATTTCACAACGAATAGTCAAAGTCACACCTATAATTAACTAGCTTACACCAGTTTTGCACCTTTTTCCACAGCATCTTCAATCGTTCCAACCATGTGGAAAGCCTGCTCGGGCAAGTCGTCGTGCTTACCATCCAAAATTTCCCGGAATCCGCGCACCGTCTCACGCAAGGGAACATACTTCCCTTCCAGGCCAGTGAATACCTGGGCTACAAACATGGGTTGTGAGAAGAATTTTTCAATTTTTCGGGCACGGAAGACGATCAACTTATCATCTTCACTCAATTCATCAACGCCAAGGATAGCGATGATATCCTGCAAATCCTTGTAACGCTGAAGCACACGCTGTACTTCGCGAGCTGTGTTGTAGTGATCATCACCTACAATCCGTGGGTCTAAAATACGGGAAGTAGATGTCAGCGGATCGACCGCCGGGTAGATGCCTTTATCCACGATAGATCGTTCGAGAGCGATGGTGGCATCTAGATGCGTGAATGTCGTAACAGGTGCTGGGTCGGAGTAATCGTCAGCAGGTACATATACCGCCTGCATTGAGGTGATCGATCCTGTGCGAGTCGACGTAATCCGCTCTTGCAGCTCACCCATTTCTGTAGCCAAAGTTGGCTGATACCCTACTGCCGAGGGCATACGCCCAAGTAATGCCGACACCTCGGATCCAGACATCGAGAAACGAAAGATGTTATCGATGAATAATAACACATCTCTTCCTTCGTCACGGAAATATTCCGATATCGAAAGAGCCGATAAGGCCACGCGCAAACGTACGCCAGGGGGTTCATTCATCTGGCCGTAAACCATAACCGTATCTTTCATCACGCCCGATTCGTTCATCTCGCGGAAAAGTTGGGTACCCTCCCGCGTACGTTCCCCAACCCCTGCAAAAACCGAGCGTCCTTTATGAACCGTTGCGATGGTGCGGATCAATTCCGTGATAATAATTGTTTTCCCTACTCCTGCTCCGCCAAAAATACCGGTCTTACCACCACGAGTGAATGGAGCTATCAAATCGATCACCTTGATACCCGTCTCTAGTACTTCTACCTTGGTTGTCTGTTCAGAAAACGGCGGGGCTGGACGATGGATCGGATAATATGCTTCTGCTTCAATAGGCCCTTTCCCATCAATCGGCCTACCCAATACATTGAACACCCTCCCAAGGGTAGCCGGTCCAACGGGTATTTGGATCGACGCACCAGTACTAATCGCTGTCACACCGCGCTGTAAGCCGTCCGTGGTGTCCATCGCTACACAACGCACCCAATTATTACCCAGGTGTTTCTGCACTTCCAAGACAAGAGGAAGCTGATCAGGGCGGGCCACCTCAATTGAATGATACACTCCGGGCAGATGTCCCTCGGGGAATTCCACATCCACAACACCCCCTAAGATCTGAACAATTCTCCCAGTCGGTTTTCCGCTCGTACCATCCTGTAAATCGATCATTCTCTCTCCATACACTTAATTAACCCAAAGCATTCGCACCGCCAACGATATCTAACATCTCGTTCGTTATATTTTGCTGGCGGATTTTGTTGTATTGCAGCTGCAATCCTTCCGCTAATTCGGTGGCTGCATCGGTAGCATTCTTCATCGCTACCATACGGGCAGCATGCTCACTAGCTAACGATTCTAGGATTGCCTGATAAATCTGCAGCTGTGTAAAGCGCGGCACGATCTCATCCAGTATTTCAGTCTCGCCAGGCTCATAAGTATACGCTGCATGAATTCTATTTTGGGCACCTAAATCCATAACGCGGCCTGTCTCACTCTCCCATTCAAGTGGGAGTAGCTGCTTGACCGTTGGTATTTGTTTGAGCATACTAACAAATTGTGTATAAACCAGAAAAACCTGATCAACTTTGCCGGTCATGAATTCTTCTACCGCTTGCCGTCCGATAGCTGAAACATCGCTAAATGATGGATTAGCTGGTAAATGGCTATACTCACCAACTACAGCCTTTCTACGGCGAATAAGTAAATCGCGACCCTTCCGACCCACTGATATGTAATTTACTGGTGTGGGATGGTCATCGAACTTTTGCGCTGTAAAACGCATTACATTGGTAGTATACGCACCTGCCAGTCCTCTATCGCCTGTGATCAGCACCACAAGCACGTTACGTTTCTCTGGACGCTCTATAAGCAGCGGGTGCAGGCTGGCATGTCCGGGCTGAGCAGCTAGATGAGTGAGCATTTGCCAGGCTTTAGTAGCATACGGCCGGGTACTCGCTACAGCCTGCATTGCTTTTCGCACACGACTGGCACTAACTGCCTGCAAGGCGCGTGTCACTTGCGACAGGTTCTTTATACTACGGATGCGAAGCCGAAATTCGCGTGTGTTAGCCATATCTTCCGTACCAACTTTCAAATATCACGCGTGTAACCATCACTGCCATGTAGCTCTGAATGTATCCAACGCTTGCCGTAATAGCACATCGGTATCCTTTAGGATACTCTTGTTCTCAGCGATAGAACGACCAATTTCAGGACATGTGGTATTCATGTACCTGAGCAAAGCTGCTTCCCAGGCTTTTATTTTCTCCACCTTTACTTTATCAGCATATCCATTCGTCCCAGCAAAAATAACCACAACAAGGTCCTCAAGCGACATCGGTGAATATTGCGGTTGTTTGAGAATTTCCTGCATACGCTGCCCACGGTTTAATTGGTCTTGTGTCGCCTTATCTAGATCGGATCCGAATTGAGCAAAGGCTGCCAACTCGCGGAACTGGGCCATATCGAGGCGTAGTCGAGCCGCTACTTGCTTCATCGCTCGCGTCTGTGCATCGCCTCCCACGCGGGAGACAGAGATACCCACATTGATGGCAGGACGGATACCTGCATTAAACAAGTTGTTCTCAAGATAGATCTGACCATCGGTGATCGAAATGACATTCGTAGGGATATAAGCTGAAACGTCACCAAGAAGTGTCTCAATAATGGGTAAGGCTGTCAACGACCCACCTGTATTGCGTAATTTTACGGTTTTATAACTATCGGCTAAGGGCAGGTTTTTTATCGCCTGTGCAGCCTCATGACGTGCTAATGGGCCACTATATACCTTGCCATCTACAGCATCGGTTGAATTTGCCAGCTGATCTGCGAAGTTACCAGGAACAATCACGAGCTTGTCAGCCAGCCGGGCTGCCCGTTCGAGTAAACGGGAGTGCAGATAGAACACATCTCCTGGGTAAGCCTCACGACCTGGCGGGCGGCGCAGCAGCAGTGAAACCTGGCGGTAAGCCCAGGCATGTTTAGAAAGATCGTCGTACACCACCAGGGCGTCGCGACCGGTTTCCATGAACTCCTCGCCAATTGCGCAGCCAGAATACGGAGCGATGTATTGCAACGCGGCTGACTCATCTGCTGCAGCAATCACAACGACTGTATATTCCATTGCTCCAAAACGCTCCAGGGTTGCTACTGTTCGGGCGACCGAGGCTTTCTTCAGCCCTATTGCCACATAGATACAGAACAGTTTTTTACCCTTCTGGTTAATGATTGTATCAATGGCAATCGCTGTTTTACCTGTCTGTCGATCGCCGATAATCAACTCACGCTGGCCGCGCCCAATCGGGATCATCGAGTCGATCGCTTTCAAACCGGTCTGCACGGGCGTATCTACATCTTTACGGTCTATAACACCGGGAGCAATTCGCTCTATCGGACGGTACTGACTCGTTTTTATCGATCCTTTTCCATCGATCGGCTCCCCAAGCGCATTCACCACACGGCCTATTAATGCATCCCCCACTGGCACAGATGCAATTCGGCCTGTGGCATACACAGGCATCCCCTCTTCAATACCGGCATAATCACCCATGATAATGATGCCTACACTATCTTGCTCAAGGTTGAATGCAGTCCCCATCACGCCATTAGCAAAACGTACCAGTTCCTGTGAGCGTACACCAACCAAACCCCTGGCGCGTGCTATTCCATCCCCTGCATCAACTACCGTACCAACATCTCGCACACTAAACTCGGGTTGGTAGGCAGCAATTTGCTTTTGAAGGTCCGTTGTGATTTTTGATATCAGATCAGACATTGACGTTCCGTTCTGTTTTCAGTTCTAACAATATCGCATTCGTATCGTTATGCGGTGAGACTGGCTACAGTGGTTGAGTCCAGTTTCTTCAACACGGCCACAAGCAATTTGACAGCGTTATCATAATCATCACGATGAATGATCGAGCTGTGGGTATGAATATGTCGGGCAGCTACCGCCAACACTGCTGTAGGTACGCCAACATTATGAAGATGAATAGCAGCTCCGTCTGTCGAACCAGCTTCCACATATGAAACTTGTATTGGTATGCCTATTTCTTTAGCCGTATCCATCAGGAGTTCGCGAAGCATAAGATTGGGTATTAGGTGCGCCTCATAAATCAATACCGTTGGCCCCTGGCCCAACTTGACAGCCGACTCTTCTGGTTTGATGCCGGGTACATCGCCGGCGATATCCGATTCGAGGATGATTGCTACATCCGGATCCACTGCACGAACGCTGGTGGTAGCGCCGCGCAAGCCTACCTCTTCCATCACCGTTGCTACGCCGTAAACGGTATTCGGGTGCATCTCGTTTTGAAGACCTTGCAACGCTGAAATAACCAGGGCTGTGCCTATGCGATCGTCAAAAGCTTTTGAAAGGTAAGTTTTACCGGTAGCCAGAGGGACGAAATCGGCTCGGGGTACAATCGGGTCACCGGGATGCACACCCGCTGCTTCTACTTCTTCCTGGCTGGTGGCGCCGATATCAATATACATCTCTTTCTTTTCGACTACCTTTTCACGATCTTTGGCAGACAGCAAATGCGGTGGCTTAGCTCCAAATGTGCCTACCACTTCACCCTGGCGAGTGTATATTACGACACGTTGACCCAAAAGAACTTGGTCGAACCAGCCTCCAAGAGGGATGAACTTAATGAAACCCTCTTTCGTGATATATTTCACCATGAATCCGATCTCGTCCATATGACCCGCGAGCATCACCTTGGGTGCACTGCTGGAACCGGATTTTTTGCATATCAAACTGCCGATCTTATCCTGCGAAAGCCCCCCTAACGGTTCGAAGTATTTTCGGACAACCGCTCGTACTGGCGACTCATAACCGGACACACCGGGGGCTTCTGTCAATTCCTTCAAAAGCTGTTTTATAAAAGGCATTTGAGATCCCTTTCTCGTAAATCGGAGTAAACCGGTCGAATGATAACTGAAAGCCGCGCATTTGTCAAAAACCCAGCACGCTTAGTTTTTCCAGGCTAAGAGTGCGGTTCAGGAGACTGACTTTTAGCATCTTTACCTAACTCCTGCGATCGCTCGTAAGCCGCCCATATAGCACGCGAGATAGCTGTTCGAAATCCCGCTTTCTCAAGGTAATAAAGCGCTGCAGCTGTTGTTCCCGCAGGGGATGTGACTTGGTTCCGCATGGCAGCCAGGTGCGCCACGTTTTTCTTTTTCATATAATAATCTACTGATCCACGCACTGTCTGGGCCACCAGACGCTCTGAAACACTCCGGTGGAAACCGAGATGCACTCCAGCGTCTACCATCGCTTCCATAAACATAAAAACATAAGCTGGGCCAGTACCGGAAAGAGCGGTTGCCATGTCTAGGTAATTTTCATCCTCAACAAAAACCTCTTCGCCCAGAGCCTGTAGTATACGCCGGGCCATCTGTTGCTGTTGTTCGGTTACCGCGGGGGCAGCTGTCCAGACTGTGATGCCCTCACCGATCTGTGCTGGAGTGTTTGGCATGGAACGGACCACTGCGGCATGTCCCAATCCATCTGCAATCTTACTGATCGGCGCGCCAGCCACAATGGAGAGTACCAGAGCATGCGGTTGTATATGGCCGCGCACAGAAGAAAATACCTTACTCAAAGACTGAGGTTTTACAGAAAGAACGATTACATCTGCCTGATCGGCAGCCTCGGCATTCTCAGTGGTCATTTTTATGCCATATTGGGCATGTAATTCATCAATCCGTTCAGACCGCGGTTCAGCTGCAATTAAGGAGCTGAGTGGAGCCATACCCTGGCGAAGTAATCCCGCGATCATGGCCTCCCCCATCACCCCTGAACCGATAAAAGCGATTTTCCGTTGTTCGAACAAAGAGCACCTCCTCTCACGAGCCAAAATACTGTAAGGCCATCCTGAGCCTGGCTTCCACATCATCCTTCGGAGCATCGCGGGGGATAGATTGTAGAGCTGCCTGGGCTTCAACAACACTATATCCAAGGGTGGTCAGTGCTGCCAGAATTTCGGTATCTGCATCACTCATCATCGCCACCGGCTCAAGACCAGCCATGGCTTTTATCCGGTCCTGTAAATACAAGAGGATCTTCTGCGAAGTTTTCTTGCCTACTCCTGGAACACGACTAAAGACTTCAGCTTGTTCGTGGAACACAGCTCTCCGGATGGCGTCGGGGGTCAGAGTAGAAAGCACAGATAAGGCAGTGCGTGGGCCTACCCCATCTACGCTGAGCAGCAAGTTGAAGAAATCGCAGGCTTC
>Ga0315274_10009860_pt1 | contig 13777 bp, 9 predicted proteins | sample YL17G02_20_MG_FD_203700 | JGI IMG/M metagenome (GOLD analysis project Ga0315274, IMG submission 203700) | Sediment microbial communities from Yellowstone Lake, YNP, Wyoming, USA - YL17G02_20 | ecosystem: Environmental > Aquatic > Freshwater > Lake > Sediment | place: USA: Wyoming | collected...
GACTGCGCCCAGGATCGAGGAGCCGATGAGGTCGTGAATGGTGCCGGCATAGAAGAGCAGAACCCCGGACACGGTCAGGGCGGCGCGCTCAATCCATCCCAGCGGTCCGATCAGGTATCCGCCGACAGCGCCCGAAAGGGCCCAGACTCCACCCAGAGCCGTAAGCGTAACCAGAACGATATTCAAAACGGGCCCCTTCAACAACAGGCCGATACCCTCGGGCGAGGCGCAGAACATAAAGGGGACGATAAAAGCCGGCAGGGTGTATTTCCAGGCCAGCATGGTGGTCTTGAAGGGATTGCCGCCCGTAATGGCCGCAGCGGCAAAGGGGGAGAGGGCCGTGGGCGGCGAGACCTCGGACAGCACCGCATAGTAGAAGATGAACATATGGGCGGCCACTTCAGGGACCCCCAGCTTGATCAGGGCCGGCGCCGTCATCACGGCGGCGATGATGTAGGAGGCCGTGATCGGCAGGGCCAGCCCCAGGATGAGCAGGATGACCGCCGTGAGAATCAGGGTCAGATAGAGGTTGCCGCCGGCGATATCGATGATGATGCCTGAAAACTTCAGCCCGATGCCGGTGAGATTGATGATCCCGACGATGATGCCGGCGCAGGCGCAGGTCGCAGCTACGCCCAGGACCTGTTTCGTGCCGGAGGAGAGGGCCTCGATCAATTTCCGGGGATAGAGGGCCGACTGGCGGTTCAAAAAACTGGTGGCGATGGCAATCAGGACGCTGTAGAAGACCGCGGTAATGGCGGTAAAGCCAAAGGCCATGAAGATGACGATCGTCACCAGAGAAGCGAAGTGGAACCAGTACTGCTTGGTCAGGGCCGCCACATCGATTTTGCCGATCGACACCTGCTGAAGGCCGAGATGCCGGGCATCCCCCTCCACCATGAACAGGATGGAGGCATAGTAGAGGATCGTCGGAATGCAAGCCATGATCAGAACTTCGAGGTAGGAGATCTTCAGGATTTCGGCGATCAGGAAAGACGCCGCACCCATGACCGGCGGGGAAAGGACGGCTCCGATGCCCCCGGCGGCCAGCAGCCCGCCAGCCGATTCCCCGTCATAGCCTGAGCGCTTCAGCAATGGCCAGGCCACCGCCCCCAGGGTTACGGTGGTGGCGGCGCCGCTGCCGGAGACGGTGCCCAGCAGAAACGAAGCCAGGGTCGCGGCCCGGCCGGGCCCGGCCCGGCTCTTGCCCATGCATCCGAGGGCAAAATCAACAAAGAATTTCCCGGCGCCGGAGACCTCGAGCACCGCCCCAAAGATGGTGAAGAGGATGATGAAGGTGGAGGAGACCTCGACCGGCGTCCCGAAAAGGCCGTTCAAGGTCATGTACTCCAGGGCCATGATGCGGGTGAGATTGTAACCCCGATGCCCCCAGGGCTCCGGGAGATAGGCTCCCCAGACGGCGTAGGCAACACAGATCAAAACCAGGATGGGCAGGGCAACCCCGGTGCTCCGGCGTGTCGCCTCCAGGACCAAAAGGCAGGCCAGGACTCCCATGGCGATGTCGAGGGGGACCGGGTTGGCCACCCGGTAGATGAAAGGTTCAAAATCCAGAAAGGGGTAGGCAAAGGCCGCGAATGCCAGCAGAGCCAGGGCGATATCCACCGCCAGGTTCCGGTCCTTCCATCTGCGAGCCGGCGGGTAGAAAAGAAAAGTCAGCACCAGGATCATCATGACGTGCACGAACCGGCTGACCTGGGTGATCATGGAGCCAAAGGCGCCGTACAGTGCAAAAAGGGAACAGGAGACCGCCAGGGCCGTGGTGATATACCCCATTGCCCCCTTGAATTTGCGCGTGGGGGCCTCGATCTCCTCGAGGATCTTTTCTGCTCGTTCGACGGATACCGTTTCCCATCCGCCCTGTTCTGCCATGGAAGACTTTCCTTTTGTCGATCCCGCCGGTAAGAGACCGTGTCGCAATCGGAAAAAAGAGCCGTCATTCCCGCGAAAGCGGGAATCCAGCGCAATCTTTATATGACGGAGTTACCCCGCCTATCGCGGGGTAAAATTTTTCCAATGATTTGACCTGACTGGATGCCCGCCTTCGCGGGCATGACGAATTACGACACAGTCTCTAAGCCCGGGGGGTATCCGGTTTTACCGGACACAACTTCAGGTTGAAATCACCGGCGCATTCAGGCCGTTATTTCCAAACCCCTTGTTCCTTATAGTATTTGATCGCCCCGGAATGGAAGGGCACCTCGGCCAGGGAGATGGCGCTCTTCAATTCCAGCTTCCTGGCTTCCTTGTGCACGGCCACAAGGTCGGCCTTCTTCTCGAACATCACCTTGGTGATGTTGTAGACCAGCTTTTCGTCCATCCCTTCGCCGGTCACAAAAATGACGGGCACGGAGATGGTTTTCACATCACTCTCCAGTTTGGAGTAGGTGCTCTTGGGGATTACGTCTTCGTTGTAGATGCGGCCATGCTTGCTAACGATCGTTTTCAGATAGGACTGCACATTCAAGATTTTGAAGGTCAACCCCGGGGTCGAGTTCATGTCGAGCATCGAGGCTGCCGGCAGGCCGGTGGCAAAGAAGAAGCCGTCGATCTTCCGGTCCTTGAAGGCATTGGCCGATTCACTGAGGCTGATGCGCTCGCGCTTGAAATCCTTGGTCGGGTCCACCCCGGCGGCTTCCAGGAGCTTGTTCGCTACCATTTCGTGACCGCTCCCCGGAGCGCTGGTGGAGATCCGCTTCCCCTTCATGTCCTCCAGCTTGTTGATCCCGGAGCTCACTACGACCACGTGGGCGATATCTGCGTACAGGACGGCTATGGCCCGTGCCGGGAACTTGCCGGTGGAGGCGAAGGGGCCTACCCCCCTGATCGCTTCGGCAGCTATGTCGCTCTTGGTGAAGGCGAAGTCGAGCGATTGATTCTGCAGCATCTTCACGTTATCCACGGCGCCGGGGGTCACCTCCGCCGTGGCCTGGGTGTTCGGGATATTCGCCGAGATGACCTTGGCGATCCCGCCGCCGTAAATGTAATATACGCCGCCGGTATCCGCTGTGCCGATGGAGATCCTCTTCGTCTGCGCTCCGGCCGGGCCGGCACCCAAACTTGCCAACATGAAGGCCATGGTCAAGATGACCCAAACAAATCTGAAGCTCTGATTCATGGAAATTCTCCTTTCTTGTTGTTTGATGGAATCGTAAAAAGTCTGAAAAGACCTATTCCCGTCATTCCGGCGAAAGCCGGAATCCAGTTCTTTTCAGCAGTTATAAGTTCTCTGGACTCCGGTTTTCACCGGAGTGACGATTTTTTACGAGTTCATCTTGTTCTTTTATAAATGAAGTTGTGCGCAAATTGGCATCAAATTTCAGAAATCCGCCCTGGCCCCCCTTTGACAAAGGGGGGTTGGGGGGATTTGCGGGGGATTCATCCATATCGCAACATGCCCTGTTTGGCTCCGGCTTGGCCGGGTTAGGAAATTACAGAAATCTTTTTATCCGCCCAATTTTGGGCACTTTAGCGCACTCTAGGCCCTTTTTGCTTTTTGGGTAGCGTCAAAATCTACGAAATCCCCAGATCCTCAAGGTTCACCCGGTCTGTGCCCGGGATCCTAACCGTCTCCGGATAACCGGAGAGGGGTTTGGTGGCATCGATGCCGACTTTCGTAACCAGGTAGCCTTTCTGGGCTGTAGGATCCAGGGGATGGCCCTTGGCGCCTCGAATGAAAAAGACATCTTCCTCCGGCCTAAGCCGCGTGGCCATTGCCTTGAGGACCGCTCCGTCATCGAAGATATTCACGTCCTCATCCACCACAACCACGTATTTGATAAACGGATCGGAGGCCAGGGCCGCGGCCATGGCATTTTTGGCTTCCCCCTCATGGCGCTTTTTAATGGAAATATAACAGGTAAACCGGCAGCACCCGGATGGGGGCATGTACACGTCCCGCACGGTGGGGCAGGTGGCCCGCACGTTCTTGTAGATCACACTCAGGCGGGACGTTCCGCCCAGGAGCTGTTGATCGATATGTCCGGAGAGGCAATCAAAATAGATGGCATCCGCCCGGTGGGTAATCGTTGTAACCGTTACCACCGGATTAACCCGCTGCGCCCCATAGAGGGTCGTGTACTCCCCGAAAGGCGCTTCCAGATGCTCCTCACCGGGGGTGATATACCCTTCCAGGACGATCTCCGCAGCCGCAGGCACTTCCAGGTCCACGGTCTTGGTTTTTACCAATTCGAGAGGCTCCCCAAACAACCCCCCCACGACTTCATACTCATCGATCCCCAGGGGCACGATGCTCAAAACCCCCAGATAGAAGGCGGGGTGGTGGCCGATGGTTATGGCCACTGGCATGGGCTGCCCTTTATGCAGGTACTTTTCGAAGATGTAGGTTATGTGACTTGTCTCAGCCATATGGATTCCCATCTTGTTACGGTCATGGATCATGTGGCGGTACATCCCGATATTGCGAATGCCCGTTTCCGGGTCCCTGACCACCATGGCGCCGGCCGTTATATACGGGCCAGCGTCTTTTTCATTGTGGGTAATCACAGGCAGACTTTTCAGGTCGACCTCGGCGCCTGGTATCACTACCTCCTGGCAGGGGCCGGAGGGCACCAGAACAGGCTTGGTCAGCCGGTCCTCCCGCTCTCGGAAAACGGCATTCAAAGAGGATTCGCCACAGCCCAGGGCCATAGCCAGACGGCGGCGGCTGGCAAAGACATTGGTAAGAACCGGCATTTCGCTCCCTTCCGGCCGGGCAAAATAAACGACGGGATAGCGCTGCATCTCTTCCAGCTTGGCCACCACCGCCGGCATGGCAAAGCGCGGGCTGGTGGGCTTCTTGATCTCCACAACTTCCCCGGCCTGCCGGGCCTTCTGCAAAAAAGATCGCAAATCCTGGTTAGCCACTGAAGCTTCTCCTTTCCGCTACGTTGGTTCTCCAGAGTAACAGGGTCAAAATACTGAGCAGGATCAAACCGGACCCGGACATCTTCAGGGTCAAGCCGGGAAGCATCAAAGCGAAGCCGCCCACACTCATCAGGATCCGGGGGATCAGGGGTAGTGGCCTCCGGATGTAGCCCTCCACCCCGAGGCAGAGGAAGACCACGCCCACAGCAGCCATAACGACAGCGAACAGAGTCATTGATAACGGGGCCTTGCTGCCCAACAACATGGTTGGGTCCAGGACAAAAGCAAAGGGCACCACATAGCTGACCAATCCCATGCGGCAGGCCACCCACCCGGTCCTCCACGGGTCTGTTTTGGCTATGCCCGAGGCGGCATAGGCCGAGAGAGCCACCGGAGGGGTGATGGCGCCGATGCTGGCGTAGTAGAAGACAAAGAAATGGGCGGCCATGGGGTTGATGCCCATGTTGATGAGTGAAGGAATGGTCAAAGCCGCCAGGATGATATAAACGGGCGTGGGGGGCAGGCTTAACCCGAGGATGAGCGCGGCTATGCACGTCAGGACCAGAGCCAGCACCGGGCTGTTTCCGGAGAGGGCATTCAGGTAGCTGGAGAGTTTGACGCTCAAGCCGGTCATCGCATCCGCCCCGCAGATGATCCCCGATACTGCGCAGGCCGCGGCGATGATCAGGTTATCCCGCGACCCAAGCTCGAGAGCCGAGACGATCTTCCGCCACCCCATGCGGGTTTCCGGCTTGATCCAGGAGAGGACCAGCATGAGGAGGATGCACCAGAAAGCGGTCTTCAGAGCGCTCCAGCCGATCACGATAAAGTACACCAGGGCAATGATCGGAATCAGGAGATGTCCCCTCTGGGCCAATGACCTCTTCCAGTCCGGCAGCTCCGCCCGGCTTGATCCTCTGATCCCGGCGCGGGCAGCCGCAATATCGGCGAAGATGATCAGACTTAGGTAAAAAAGGGCGGCAGGGATAACAGCCGCTACCACGACATCCCCGTAGGGCACGGCCAAGTAGTCTGCGATCATGAAGGCCCCCGCCCCCATCACCGGCGGGGTAAACATGGATCCGGTGGCAGCCACTGCCAGGAGGGCTGCCGCGGTCATCATGGGGTAGCCCGTTTTCTTCATCAGGGGGATGGTAAAGGCTCCGGTGGTCACCACATTGGCCACGGGCGACCCGGAGATGATGCCCATGAGGGCATTGCTCAGAATGGTGGTCTGGGCTGGGCCGCTGCGCAGCCTGCCGGTAGCGGCGTGGGCCAGGTCGACAAAGAGCTGGCCGGCCCCGGACCGGGTCAAAAAAGAGCCGAAGAGAACATAAACGATGATATAGGTGGCCGAAACGCCCATGGGCAGGCTGAAGATCCCTTCCGTGGTGGTGTACAAGAAGGAGACCATGCCGGTACCATCGAAGCCCTTATGCCGTATGGCAGCGGGAAAGTACGGCCCGAAGTAGGTGTAGACCAGGAAACAAAGGGCGATTACCGTCAGGGACATGCCTATGCAGCGCCGGCTCCCTTCCAGAACGACGATCAGCATCAGCATGCCCATGGCCGTGTCGACCCAGGTAGGCTCGGCAAGGCGCAAGGGATCATTCTCCCAGGTCAGGGCCAGATACACACCGGACACCACTGCGCCCACGGCCAGAACGTAATCGATGGACCTCCGCTTCTCCTTATCCTTGCTGAATAGGGGATAGAGGAGAAAGAGCGGGAAGGACATGAAGATCCAGTGGATCGATCTCTGATCCAGGGCGGAGAGCAAACCGAATCCCGCTGTATACAGGGTGAAAAGAGAAGAGGCGACCATGGCCCATTTTATGACCGTCTGCAACCATGGTGAAGATTGAGTGCCCATGCGTTCCGTCCTCAGGAAGCTGTCCGGCGGGACGGCTTTCCCTTATTTAAGCACACCTTTCTCCCTGTAAAACTTCTCGGCCCCCGGATGGATGGGAATGGCCGCTACAGCAGCTTGCTCCAGCGTGAGCCCTCGAGCCGATGGATGGGAGTTTCGGATCAGCTCCAGGTTCTTCGGCTCAAAGAAAGCTTTGGTAATTCGATAGACCAGGTCATCAGAAAGTTTGCCGTAGACGACTACAATATTGGGCGTGCCCACGACCCGGATCTCGGTCGGTGTCCCGTACACGTCTTTGCCGATCGTGACGGGCACATAATAGGGGTACTTGGCTAAGAGGGATTTTTGGATCTTCTCGTCCAGGTCCAGCATGCGGAAACGATGCCTGCCCGCCGCTAAAGTCTTGACCGCCGGGGTGGGAACAGCCGCATAGATCAGGGCAACGTCCACATGGCCGTCGGTCATCATGGTCACTCCCTCGTCAAAGGCTACATAACTTGGGGTGATATCCTTCATCCTGAACCCGAGCTCTTTAAAGATATCGTTGATCACGCTAATCGAACCGCCTCCGGCAGGCCCCACGGCAACCTTCTTCCCTTTCAAATCGGCAAAGGTTTTTATATTTGAATCAGCAGGCACAAGCACCTGGAGCACACCGGTGGAAAGGCCGGAAAAGAGATTGCGGACATTGGGGTACTTGGTCTTGAACGGGTCCAGGCCATGATAGCCGTTGTAGGCAAGATAGCTGATGGTGATGCCGATTTCGGTTTTCCCTTCGTTCACCAGCTTGATGTTCTCAACGCCTCCTCCCGTGGTCTGAACCCGGGCCTGCACTCCCTTTACAGCATACTTAATCACTTCGGCCATCCCGGCCCCGATTGGGAACCAGGCCCCGCCCGAGCCGGCCGTGGAAATCGCGATTTCGCTCGGGTCTTTGCTTTGCCCCGCCGACGGGCCATAACCGAATGCCAGCAGCATCGCCCCCAGAACGAGGGTCATAAAAACCTTCGACTCACTGATGATTCTAATCATGGTTTTTATCTCCTATAGTTTTTGAGTGCCTAATATTAGCGGAGAGCCTAGACCCGAGAGTATAAGCTCTTCGCTCCACTCAATGGGTGCACAAGAATTTTCTGAAAAATTACTTGCGCCCTTGCAGGCAAAGGGGAAAACCGACTTTGGAGATGGTCACGGGACCTCACCCCCGGTGCCCTTTGCGCCCCCACCCTAACCCTCCCCCTCGGAGGGGGGAGGGAAGGGTGGGGGTGATGCTCTTCGCTATTATCCGACTTCCACTTGCGGCATTCCATCCTGGCCCCGTGAGAGCGAAATCCGTTTTACCCAGGCCGGATCGGTCCGGGGGAAATCCGCGCGGTAATGGGTCCCCCGGCTCTCTTCTCTCGTTAAGGCTGCCGTCGCCAGGATCTCCCCCACAGTCAGCCGGTTCTGCACCAGAGGGTGAGGGTTGTTCCCGTGAAGGTCAATAAACCGGAGCACCTCTTGCAGACCCGTTTTCGTCCGCACGATCGTGAGGTTGGAGTAAAAGAGATCCGCGCTCCTTGCGAGCAAAGTTTCCTCTTCTCGGGTGAAGGAAGGAATTTTAAACTGCGTAAGAACGGCGCGGCTTTGCTTCCCTCCCCGGGAGGCAGCCCCGGCCGCAGCCCGTCCGGCCCGGTATCCAAAGACCTGGGTATCCGCCAAGTTGTTGCCGCCGGGCCGGTCCGCCCCGTGCACCCCTCCCGTCACCTCGCCCGCGGCATAAAGGCCCTCGACCCCTGTGAAGCCATGGCCGTCAATGCGGATACCGCCGTTGAAATTCTGGACGACCAGCCCCACTTCGATCTTTTCCCGGCTCAGGTCGATGCCGGCCTTCTTGAGCGTCTCGTAGGTGATGGGGGCGCGCGCCAGCAGTGTTTCCTTCCCTACATGGGTAACATCGAAAAAAATCCCCCCGGCCGGAGTTCCCTTCCCGCCCATAACCTCCTTAAATATGGCAAGATCCAGGTACATGGCCGCTGACCGCACGGAAAACGGATAGGACATGGCCTTTAGGTTCAGCACTTCTGCCGGGTCCACGCCGCTGGGACAGTATCCGGGCAAGAATTCTTCTCCCCGGACGTTGGTGAGACGGGGCAAGAGGCGCCACATGTGGCTGTGAATGATGAATTTGATCGGGGCATTGAAGACGGCGGGGCCCACCTGGAAGAATTCCATATTGACCAGGCGAGCTCCGACTCGATACGCCATGGACCAGCCGTCTCCTTCCAGAGTGGGCGGGTTGACGTTATGGCGGAAGGCCCTGCCCGCGCCGCCGTTCGCCAGCACGACCGCCCGGGCCGTGATGGAAACCGGCTCCTCCCGGATAGAAGCAAAGGCGCCACGGATGCGGCCATCATCATCCCGCATCAGGTCGAGGATCCGGATATTCTCCATCACTTCTACGCCCAATTTCGCCATGCCGGCCTTCAGAACCCGGACCATCTCCCGGCCGGTGGAGCCGCCGCAGGTCAGGGAGCGGGCCTTCGTACAGCCCGATAATTTGACCTGGAGGGGATGGCCGTCTTTCTGGTCGAACTTCAGCCCCAGCCCGGTCAGCTCATCAATGCGCGCGCAGGCTTCAGCGGCGATGATTCGGCATAAAACCGGATCGCTCAGGCCGCCGCCGGTCTGCAGCATATCCTGGTAGTGGACCTCCGGATTGTCTCCGTCACCCATATAATTAAAGGGGGCGTTGATCCCCAGGCTCTCTGAGGCCATCAGGTTCGTGCTGCCGCTGGTCCCAAAGCCCCCGGCCACGGCCATCATTATTTTCATTTCCGGATGGGCGCGTTTGGCTTCATAGGCGGCCCGGCTCCCGGCAGCCCCCCCTCCAACCACCAGCACATCGCAATCCAGAGCTCTCATGGCCGACTCCTTGCTTTCAGCTCTTATCTCCTCGTCCTTTTTTTGTCGGCCCAATTTTGATGAACTCGTAAAAAGTCGTCATTCCCGCGCAGGCGGGAATCCAGAATCTATGAAACTCATTGAAAAGACTGGATTCCCGTTTTCACGGGAATGACAGAAAAGTAAATTTACGGACTTTTTACGAGATCATCAATTTTAGGCACTTACAAATCAAGTTGTACGCAGGAAGGCAACAAAATTTTATTTCGGTCCTGGTTGTAAGGGCAATTCACGAATTGCCCCTACATGGCTCTTTTATTCTTCCCTCAGCCCCTTGGCGTTGAGTACCTTGTCAAATCCGTAAAGCTCCAGGGTTGACTTTCCCCTCTTGATCTCTTCCATGGCTTTCTCTTCTTTCTCCCGGCGCTGACGGCATTTCTCCAGCACCCAGGTCAAATCCGAAGCAGCGACAACGACGACCCCATCGGCGTCTCCGAGGACTATATCCCCGGGACGGATGGGAATACCGCCCATATTTATGGAATGGTTGATCAACCCAAGGGTCTCCTTCGTTGTCCCCTTGATGGAGATGGCCCGGGAGAAGACCGGAAAGCGCAGCCGCCGGATGGCGCTGGAATCCCGGACGGAGCCGTCGATGATCAGGCCCGCAATCCTCCTGGCCTGGGCGGCCACAGTCATAATCTCTCCCCAGGGGCCGGCTTCCGTATATCCCCCAACCGTGGCCACCAGGACATCCCCCGGTTCCGCCACATAGATGGCCTTATGCAGGATCAGATTATCCCCGGGTCTCCCGGAAACGGTCACGGCGGGCCCGCATACCCGGCCGGAAGGATCGATGGGTTTTATATCGCAACTCAAGGCCCCCTTTCCACCATAGGCCTCGTGCACCGTGGCCGTCTCGAAGTCAGCCAGCTCTTGCACCAGATTTTGGGCGGGGCGTGAGATTTTTTTGATCACGTGCGCATCCATCTCCCCTCCTTTCTTCACTCGGCAACGACGATTCCCAGACGTTTGGCGGCGGCAATGGCCTCCTCGCGGGAAGGAAGGGCGTCCACGATGGCCAGGCGCCCCCCGCCCCGGTTCCGGGAATCGACCATGGCATTTCGTTCCTTGGCTTGAATCCGGACCCGTTGCACCTCCGGCCCTTCCACCTGAAGCAGCTCCACAGGCAGCCCTCTCCGCAGCACATCCGGCACGACCTTACGGTAACTCTCGATATCCTCGGTGCTGGCGCCGTAGAGCGCTCCCATCAGGATACCGGGGACATTGATGGCCCGCCGCGTAAAGAGGTCTATGGTCAGCTCGATGCGGATCCCGGTGATCTCCCCCCGGGCCAACTCATGGCCGATCCTCCCCATATTGGTGGGGGAACCGACGGCCATGCTGCTGCCCCCGAAGACCACTTCACCCAGAGTGCTCAGGATGGGACTGCTCTGGACGACCATCCTGCGCACCTCTTCGCGGGCCTCCCGCAGCACTTTCTCTTTTTCCCGCGCCTCCTGGCGACGGACTTCTTCGGGGACCAGCTGGTCCACATCCTGGTTCTTTTCGAAGTACGGCTGCAGGTAACGGATGTTGATCGGAGTGATCGCCGGGGCGACCTCTTTATGGATTCTTGCCGCCATGGCAAGCATTACGTCGATATCGACCGGCACCGGCAGCGATGTATTGAGAACGAGGTTGGCCGCCTGGTTGCCCAGGAGGATGGCCCCGGTGATGTGGGTGGCGCACAGACCCGGAACCGAGACTCGCGGGGTACAGGGCACGGCGATGGTTGGAGAAAGGGCCAGGACCATGGCTTTTCCCATTTGGGAGGGGGTCCCCCCCCTGAGCTCCGTCAGGGTTGCGGCGGTGGCGGCGGCTCCGGCGCCCAGACCTTCCATGTTGCATCCGGTGGTCTGTTTCCCCACCCGGAAGAGGCTGCCGATCTTCAGAATAAGGGCTGCGGCCTGGGCCACGCGCTCCCAGGGGTACGGGTGCTCCAGGAGGGCGCGGATGAGGCCGGTATAAGGGCAAGAGTCCCCGGTGCCGGCGCAGGGCCGCAAGCCCACCTCGTGGTTCCCCACCTCCGTGGCCAGGGTGTAGGTCAGGGCGCGGTTGATCAGCTCATCATGGATCAGAGCCGGGCCGCTTTGGTTCGCCCGCGCCACGTCTGAGGCCACTTGCCCCAGAAGAAAGCTTCTCCCGGTGGTGAGCCCCAGTTCACAGACGCCCAGATTGTGCCGAAAAGCATCCATCACCCTTTTCAGCAACGCTTCATAGCCCAGCTTTTCCTGGGCCATGGCCTGGGCGACCACGAGATGGCTCAAGGTGGCACCCTGTTTTTCGGCCATCCCGATGAGCTCGCTTAGGGTATATGGCCGGTGTGGGTCCGAAGTGAAAAGGGGAAGTAATGCTTCAATCTTCTCTTGGGAAACAAAGGCAGTCATAGATCTCCTATCCGGTTATGTCCTTGTATCGGAAATTATAAAAATCTTTCACCGCAGAGCACGCAAAGAGCGTCCCGCTCCGAGCGGGATCCAATCATTCAAAAGACAAAATCCAAAAAAAGTCAGGTCTTTCTTGGGTCTTTCCATTTTAAATATTCTCTGCGTCCTCCGCGCTCTCTGCGGTTAATCTTTTATTTCGATTGTTTGGTTTGCAGGGAATGGTAGCGGAATTTCTCCCTCGCCTCTTTTAGGGAAAGGCCACCGCGGACCGCCTCTTCGATCTGGTTTTCAGCCGTTTCGATCTCCAGGGCTAATTTTAGAATCTCCGCCGCTCTCTCCCGGGGAATGACCACTACGCCGCTGTCATCGCCCATCAGGATATCCCCGGGTTTCACCTGGGTCTTGCCGATGGAAACGGTGACATTCATCGCCTCCACCATGACCCGGTCTTTGCCGGTCATCATAAACCGGCCCCGGGTGAAAATGGGGTACCGTTCCTTCAGGATATTGTGGACATCCCGGCAGACCCCGTCGATCACCGTTCCGGCGATCCCTTTCATCTTGGCTGTGACGGTAAGAATATCCCCCCAGACCGTACAGTCCGTCCGCCCGTTGTTGTCGAGCACGATGACGTCGCCCGGCTGCGTCAGGTCAATATAGTCCCCCACGGTCCCCTTGACTTCGCTGACCGGCACGTATCGTATCGTGAACGCCGGCCCCGCCATCTTGATCCCCTGGACGATGGGAAAGATGCCTTCGCAGCCCCCCCGCAGACCGGAGCGGTCCAGGGCGTCCGAGATGGTGGAAGTGGACAGGGATAAGAACCCCTCCATGATCTTTTTGTCGGGTCGCAGAATTTCCATGGATCCTCCCGCTATTTTTTGAGCATCTGTTCGTAGTTGTACTTGCTGTCCACCTCGAGGATATCCATCCCGGCCAGGATATCCTTCTTCATCCGTTCTTCTTGCTCCATGATTTTTTCGGCGGCCGTGAGGATTTCCTCCAGCTTCTCCGGCGGGATGACCACGACCCCGTTGACATCTCCCACCAGGATGTCTCCGGGCCGGACCTGGACATCTCCCACGCGGATCATACAGTTGAAGTCCTCTTGCATGATCCGGCCGCGGGCCGTGATGGGGACGACCGCACGGGCAAAGACGGGAAAGCCAATCTCCTGGCAGAAGTCAATATCCCGGGCCGCCCCGTCGACGATCACCCCGGCAACCCCCTTTTTTTGCGCCCCGCAGGAGAGGATCTCCCCCCAGCAGTTATTGGTCGTGTCCCCGTGGTTGTCGATGACGATGACGTCTCCGGGGCTGGCGGCGGCGATGGCATCCACTCCCAGATGCCTTTGGGATTTCACCAGGCCGGCGGCGGTTATCTTGATGGTCACGGCCCGGCCAACCACTTTGGGCATGCCGAAGAGGGGGCGGATACCGATGACCGCTCCCTTCCAGCCTACCTTATCCATGGCGTCCGACAGATTGGTGGTGCCCATCCGTTCCAGACGCTTCCGATACTTCCGGTCAAATGTCTCCGCATCCATTTCTTCCACCTCCCGGTTCGTTGTTTCCTTGTTGTATAGGAAATTATAAAAATCTTTCACCGCAGAGCACGCAGAGAACGCAGAGTCAAATCATTCAAAAGGCAAAGTTCAGAAAAGTCAGATCATTCTTGGGTATTTCCATTT